>ENA-OUPO01000146-OUPO01000146.1-human-gut-metagenome-genome-assembly--contig:-NODE-146-length-40158-cov-50.7723_pt1 | contig 40158 bp, 37 predicted proteins | sample MGYA00237940_ERZ548809 | MGnify/ENA primary metagenome ERZ548809 (study PRJEB26490, sample SAMN05194695) | human gut metagenome | biome: terrestrial biome; feature: human-associated habitat; material...
TAAAATTTCATTTAAAAGTTTCATAGTTTTATCCTATCGGTAAGCGTCCTCGCCCTCTCAGTCACCTTCGGTGACAGCTCCCCAAAAGTGGGAGCCTTTGGCAAAACCGAAAAGCTTACCGTACTGCCAAGGGCTCTCCCCTTGGGAGAGCTGTCGAGCAGAGCGAGACTGAGAGGGCGAGCCCGTTTGCCGAACATGATTTTTACCCTTTGTATTGCAGGATCGCGCCGCCCCAGGTCAGGCCGCCGCCAAAGCCGATGCAGGCCAGCGGTCTGCCCGGGGTCAGCTGCCCGCTCTCGGCCAGCTCGTTGAGGGCGACCGGAATGCTGGCGGCGCTGGTGTTGCCGTGGCGATCCATGTTCTTATAAAATTTTGCCGGGTCGGCCTGCAGGGCCTTGATGCAGTGGTCGATGATGCGGCTGTTGGCCTGATGGCAGACCACCCACGACAAATCCTCGAGGGTCAGCCGGGTCTCGTCCAGCACCGTGTGCAGGCACTTGGGCAGGGCATCCACCGCAAAGCGGAACACCGCCTTGCCGTCCATGGTGATGGGGGCAGAGCCTTCCCGGCTCGGCCCGCCCGCATGGAGAACATCACTGCCGCGTGCCCCCAGCGTCAACGCAAAGGGGGTATCTGCCAGCCGGAAAATGGCGGCTCCGGCCCCGTCGCCGAACAGCACGCAGGTGGAGCGGTCGGTGGGGTCCATCAGACGGGAAAGCGCTTCGCACCCGATGACAAGGGCATACTGCCCGCCCAGAGTCGTCAGCATTCCCCGCGCCACAGCCATGCCATAGAGAAAACCGGAACAGGCCGCGTTGATGTCCAGCGCGGGCCGGTTTTCGGGCAGGCCCAGCGCCGCCTGGACCTGACAGGCCACGCTGGGGGTGGCATCCGGGGCAGAAAGGGTCGCGCAGACACAGCAGGCAATGTCCGCCGGGGCAAGGCCGCTGCGGTCAAGGGCCTGCCGCGCGGCCGCAATGGCCAGCGTGGCGGCAGATTCGTCCTCGGTGCACCAGTGCCGGGTGCGGATGCCGGTGCGGCTGGTGATCCATGCGTCACTGGTGTCCACCATGCGGCTCAGCGCGTCATTGGTGATCGTCCGTCCGGGAAGTGCCCCGCCGGTGGCGATCAGCTGTAAACCATTCATGCGTTCCTCGTTTCTCCGATCTGGCGGTACTTTTTATAGCGCTGATCGGCCAGCTGCCGGTCACTCATACGGCACAATTCTTTCAGGTGGGCGCGCAGAGCGGCATCCATGCGCTCAAACAGGGCCGCGTGGCAGCGCTGGGCACCGCCCACCGGCTCCGGGATCACTTCTTCCACGATGCCGCCGCGGTACAGATCCTGCGCCGTCAGCTTCATCATCTCACAGGCCTCGCCGCTGCGGGAGGAGTCCTTCCACAGGATGCTGGCAAAGCCCTCGGGGCTCAGCACTGAGTAGACCGCGTTTTCCAGCATGAGGATGTGGTTGGCCACACCCAGTGCCAGCGCGCCGCCGGAGGAACCCTCGCCGGTGACCACGGCGATGACCGGCACCGTCAGGCCGCTCATCTCCATCAGATTCCGGGCAATGGCCTCGCCCTGCCCCCGCTCCTCGGCATCCTTGCCGGGGTAAGCGCCCGGCGTGTCAATAAAGGTGATGATGGGACGACCGAATTTTTCAGCCTGCTTCATCAGGCGCAGAGCCTTGCGGTAACCCTCCGGCCCCGGCATTCCAAAGTTGCAGGCCAGATTTTCCTCCAGCGTGGAGCCCTTGCGGTGGCCGATGACTGTCACCGGCATCCCGTGGAAGCGGGCCACGCCGCCCAGAATGGCCGCGTCCTCCTTGCACTGCCGGTCGCCGCGCTGCTCAAAGAAATCCGTGAACAGGGCAGAGATCGTCTCGTCGATGTGCGGACGCTCCGGGTGACGGGCCAGAAAAACCCGATCCTCGGCAGTCAGCGGGCCGCAGGAGCGCAGAATCTCGTCCTCTTCCACCGCCAGCTCTGCCAGTTCGGACGCATGGGCGGTGATGGCCTCCATGTCACTGCCGCTGCCCTTCAGCGCGGCGATCTGTGCGTCCAGCGGGGCCAGCTGCTCCAAAATATCTTTTATCATTCGTGTTTCCCTCCGGCATGAAGCTGCAGGACCTGGATCAGCGTATCCCGCAGCTGACTGCGGGGCACCACCTGATCCACAAAGCCGTGTTCCATCTGGAATTCGCTGCGCTGGAACCCGGCGGGCAGTTTTTCACCGATGGTCTGCTCAATGACACGGGGGCCGGCAAAGCCGATGAGCGCCCCCGGTTCGGCCAGCATGATATCGCCCAGGCTTGCAAAGCTGGCGGTCACGCCGCCGGTGGTGGGGTGGGTCAGCACACTGACGTACAGCCCGCCCTTTGCCGAAAAGCGCTGGATGGCGGCGCTGGTCTTGGCCATCTGCATCAGGCTGAAAATGCCCTCCTGCATCCGCGCGCCGCCGCTGGCCGAAAAGATGACCAGAGGCAGGCGCTTGGCGGTGGCGTACTCCACGGCGCGGGTGATCTTCTCGCCCACAGCCGTGCTCATGCTGCCCATAAAGAACCGGCTGTCCAACACGGCTGCCACGCAGGCCACGCCGCCAATGCGGCCGACGGCGGTGACAGCAGCTTCGTGCAGGCCGGTCTTGTTCTGGGCGGCGGCAAGCTTCTCCCCGTATCCGGGGAAGTTCAGCACATCCTGCGGATCAAGGTCGGCATCCAGTTCCCGGAAGCTGCCGTGATCCAGCACCAGGCTGAGCCGGTAATACCCGCCAATGGGCATGTGATAGCCGCAGTTGGGGCAGACATACAGGCTTTTGCCCCACAGGGTGCGGGCAGCGCGGCGGCCGCACTGCTTGCACTCCACAAACTGCGGCTCGTGCCAGACAGCTCCGGCATCCCGCTTGGCCTTCAGCTGGAATGTGCGCTCCCGCATCCGGTTGGGGAGCAGATCTCGGATATCATTCATCGCATGTTTCCTCAGATATGTGCGGTGATGTAGTTGTAGATGTCACCCACGGTCTTGAGCTTTGCCAGCTCCTCGTCCGGGATGGACACACCGCAGGCATCCTCCAGCGCCATGTTCAGCTCCACGGCATCCAGGCTGTCGGCCTCCAGATCCTCGGTCAGGCTGGCCTCCATGGTCACCTTGTCCTCCTCGCAGTTCAGGGTGTCAACAACGATCTTCTTCATTTCTTCAAACGTCATGGTAATATTCTCCTTTGATTGGTTTGTATTTTTATTATCTAAAAAGTTTGAGGTTTCTTGCGAACACGACCATTATATCTGAATCGTCGGATAAGTCAAGAATAATAGCTAAAATATTTTATCTTTTACAATTCTGACACACTTTTCTCCACAGGGGCAGTTCCTCTTTTCCATTGCCCTTTTTCCCCAAACGTGCTAATATGGGTTCAGCACCCAGACAAGAAGGAACGAAAGGATGAATCCCATGAAATTCAGCGAAATGAGTTATACCCGCCCGGACATTGATGCCCTGCTGGGCCAGTGCAAGGCGCTGGCCGCCAAGGCCGCCGGGGCCGCCAGCGGCGAGGAGCTGGTGAATGTTTACTACGAGCAGAGCCGCGCCTTTGCCGATTACAGCACCGCCGCACAGCTGGCAAGCATCCACTACACCTGCGACACCCGTGACGCTTATTGGAAGGCCGAGCAGGACTTCTTTGATGCCAACGGCCCCGCCGTGGAGAACGCACGGGTGGAGATCAGCCGGGCATTTCTGGCCAACGCCCATGTGGACGCGCTGACCGAAGCCTTTGGCACCACCTGCGTGGCCGGTATGAAGAATGCCGTGCTGGGCATGGATGACCGCACCGTGGAGCTGCAGAAGGAGTACAACGCCCTTGTCAGCCAGTACCAGCAGGTGTACGGCGGCGCACTGGTCGAGTTTGACGGCAAGCAGCTGACCATTCCCCAGCTGGGCCCCTACAAGGAGAACCTGGACCCTGCCGTCCGCCGCGCCGCCTACGAGGCCGAGGCCGCGTATTTCGATGCCCACCGTGACGAGCTGGACGGCCTGTACACTAAGATCGTCAAGAACCTGAACGCACAGGCACAGATCCTGGGCTACCACGATTACAGCGAGCTTTCCTATGTGCGGATGAACCGCATCGGCTACGGCCCTGCCGAGATCCGGAAGTTCCGCGACCAGGTGGCCAGCGATGTGGTGCCCGAGCTGAAAAAGGTGATCGAGCTGCGCTGCAAGCGCACCGGCATCTCCCACCTGACCTTCTCCGACCTGCCTGTGGCGTTTCAGGACGGCAACCCCTCTCCCATCCCCGGCTACGATGCCCGGATGGCCGCCGCCCGCACCATGTACCACGAGCTGAGCCCCGAGACCGCAGAATTCATTGACTTCATGCAGGACAACGAGCTGTTCGACGTGGAGAGCCGCCCCGGCAAGATGTCCGGCGGCTATATGACCAGCCTGCCCACCTACAAGGCCCCCTTTATCTTTGCCAACTGGAACAACACCTCTGCCGACGTGGACGTGCTGACCCACGAGTGCGGCCACGCCTTTGAGGGCTATGTGGCCGAGCGTGACCCCAAGGTCCCCGCAGACCTCGAGTGCCCCGGCATGGAGAGCGCCGAGATCCATTCCATGGCCATGGAGTTCCTGACGGCTCCCTGGCACCATCTGCTCTTTGGCAAGGACACTGAAAAATACGCCCTGCTCCACGCCGAGGACAGCTTCCTCTTCCTGGCCTATGGCTGCATCGTGGACGAGTTCCAGCACAGGATGTACCAGAACCCCGACCTCACTCCGGACGAGCGCAACGCCGTCTGGCTGGAACTGGAGCACAAGTACCGCCCCTGGATCGATTTCGACAACCTGCCCTTCTATGGCCGCGGTGCCGGCTGGCAGCGCCAGCTCCACATCTATGAGTGCCCCTTCTACTATATTGATTACTGCCTGTCCACCATGGCAGCACTGCAGTTCTTCCTGCTGAGCCTCAAGGACCACAAGGATGCCTGGGAGCGCTACCTCAAGCTGGTGCGCCGTGCCGGTCTGGCCAGCTACACAGAGCTGATGCAGACCGCCGGACTGAAGGTTCCCTTTGAGGATGGCTCGATCAAGGCCATCGCCCAGCAGATGGGCCAGTGGATCGCAGAGCATCAGGTGTAAGCCTCCCGGGCCTACGGAGATTCTTTCTTGCAAAATCCGCTCTTTTCTATGAAAAAGCACAGCGCCCCCGTTCACTGTAAGATCACAGTGAGCGGGGGCGCTTTCTTGTGAATAGGAGGTCGATTTTATCGCAAATACAGACTATGGGGATATACGGAGCGGCACAAACTCCATAACCGGAAAGAAAAATTTCCATAAAACGCCAAAAAGCCCTCGGATAAGTCATACCCATACAAGAAAGTTTGAACTTTCCGTGAATTTTCTGTGTTTCGACCATGGACAGGTGGGAACAGTTCTGATACAATGGGAGCTGTTCTTTCCGCCGGTTCCCACGCGGCGGTTTTTGTTTTTACTATAACACAGGAGGAACTTTCATGTTAGAAAAGATCTTTCACCTGAAAGAAAACCACACCGATGTCAAGACCGAACTCATGGCAGGTGTCACCACCTTTATGACGATGGCCTACATCCTTGCGGTCAACCCCAGCATCCTGTCCGCTTCGGGCATGGATGCCAATGCGGTCCTGATCGCCACCTCGCTGGCATCGTTCGTTGGCACTGCCCTGATGGCTCTGCTGGCCAACTATCCGTTCGCTCTGGCTCCCGGCATGGGCCTGAACGCCTACTTCTCCTACACGGTCGTCCTGACCATGGGTTACAGCTGGCAGCTGGCCCTGATGGCCGTTTTTGTGGAGGGCGTCATCTTCATTGTGCTGAGCCTGACCAATGTGCGTGAGGCCATCTTCAACGCCATCCCCATGACCCTGAAGAGCGCTGTCAGCGTGGGCATCGGCCTGTTCGTTGCTTTCGTCGGCCTGCAGAACGCAAAGCTGATCGTGAACAGCGATTCTACCCTTGTCACCTATCAGCACTTCAAGGGCGAGACCTTCCACAGCATCGGCGTGGGTGCGATCCTCGCTCTGGTGGGCGTGCTCATCACCGCCATCCTGCTGGTCAAGAAGGTCAAGGGCGGCATCCTGTACGGCATCCTCATCACCTGGGTGCTGGGCATCCTCTGCGAGCTGACCGGCATCTACATCCCCAACCCCGATGCCGGCATGTACAGCGTCATCCCCACCAGTTTCATCAGCTTCGATTTCTCTGCTCTGGGCAAGACCTTTGGTCAGGTGTTCAAGACCGATTTCTCCGGCGTGGGCATCCTGAACTTCTTCGCCGTTATGTTCTCCTTCCTCTTCGTTGACCTGTTCGACACCCTGGGCACCCTGATCGGTGTTGCTTCCAAGGCCGACATGCTGGATGAGGAGGGCAAGCTGCCCAACATCAAGGGCGCGCTGATGGCTGACTCCATTGCCACCTGCGCCGGTGCCGTGCTGGGCACCTCCACCACCACCACCTTCGTCGAGAGCGCTTCCGGCGTGACCGAGGGCGGCCGCACCGGCCTGACCTCCATGACCACCGGTGTGCTGTTCCTGCTGGCCGTGGTGTTCAGCCCCCTGTTCCTGACCATCCCCAGCTTTGCGACCGCTCCGGCCCTGATCATCGTTGGCTTCTACATGATGGGTTCTGCCCTGAAGATCGAGTTCGACGATCCTGCTGAGGGCATCCCCGCATTCCTGACCATTCTGGCAATGCCCACTGCATACAGCATCTCTGAGGGCATCGCCATCGGTGTCATCTCCTGGACCCTGCTGAATGTCATCACCGGCAAGGCCAAGGAGAAGAAGATCAGCCCCCTGATGTATGTGCTGACCGTTCTGTTCATCCTGAAATACGTCCTGCTGTAACAGGCATTTGCAGCAAACAGAAAGCCCCGGCTCCGGCCGGGGCTTTCGTGCGTTTATTGGTTCCTGTGCGGGTGGGGCGGGCAGGGTTCAGCCGCCGAACAGCCCGAAAAAGCTGGTGTGCGTCATGCCCAGCACCAGAAACAGAAGAATGAGGGCAAACAGCACCCCAATGATGATGTCCATCTGGTGGACCGTGAGGGGGAATTTATCGTAGAGCTTTTCCTTGGGGTTGACAAAATTCGGGTCGTTGTTGTCCAGCAGGGTCTTTTTTCTCTCAGCGCTCTGGGCTTTGGCGGCGGCAAGTTCTGCCTGCTCCTTTTCCAGCTGGGCCTCCCGCTGGGCAAGCAGTGCCTCACGGCGGGCCAGCTCTTCCTCCCGCTGGGTCTGGTTCGTTTCTGCCATGGTGGTATCCTCCGGCGTTTTTCTACCAGTATACCATAGAATTGTGACAGAAAAAACTCCTCCCGCAAAAAGCAGCCTTATTCCGCCAGCAGATCCTCCACCACATCCATCAGCTGAGACGGATCGAGCTGGCACGCGGTACAGCGCGCGGCCAGGCGAAGGACCCGCACCGGGTCAACGGAGACATCTGAGATGAACCGCAGTTTTCGGTGTCGTCCGTGAGATGTAGCATACGCGGCGACGCCAAAGGATGTATACGCACCACACGCGGGATGATAAAGCCGTTCCATAACACAATGATACCAAAACACACCAATCACCTCTCTATCAAAATTGTCACGCCGCTTTGAACCGGCTGCATGAATACAGGTTCGCTGCCCGCAAAATGTTCTGACAAAATTTATATACCATCTCTTGGCTTCAAAATAAACAGCCAAAATTTCGAAATCTGGCGGCGTGTTTTGCATGTCCGGTGAAACCGGTGGTGCAGGAAAAAGACGAACCGGAAAACGAGAACGAACAATTTTGCGTAATATCGCGTAAAATTGAGAAAAATCAACTTCACGCAGCAACAGAGGAAAGAATGCTCCGCGGAAAACCGAAAGCACAAAAAGAAAAATCTTTGCCGCATCTTAACCACTTTTTGACAGAAAAAGTTGCGAAATCGGTCGTAAGATCGAGCTTTCTGGTATATCACTTGTTCGCTGTGTGGATAAGGCTGCTCATTCTGCTTTGCCCCCGCATCGTCTGCCGCAGACCCCGGCACTGCCCTTGTCTGAAATGCTTTCACTCCGGATGCAAACCAGATGAAAAATCCGACGGGCCGTATCACTTGACTTTCCCCTTGCAGGGGAGTATACTCCGGGGCAGTGAAATATTCGGCTATGACGAGAAAGAGTACCCGGAAAGAATGCTGCAGAGAGCTGCCGGATGGTGCAAGGCAGTGCAGGGTGTCCGTGGGAAGATCCTCTCCGAGCTTTCCGGCTGAATGGGCGGCATCTGCGCCCCAGTAAGCGGGAACGGCAGGCCCCCGTTATCACGGGCCGCGCATTGTTGGATGCGCACTGAGGGGCCGGGCTTTGCACCGGCAATAAGAGTGGTACCGCAGAGGATCTACGCCTTTGTCTCTTACAAACCGTAAGGGACAAAGGCGTTTTTGTTTGCGGGAAAGCCATTTTCCGGATGTTTCATTGCCTTTGCATCCGCAAAAATCAGGATCTGGAAAAGGAGAGTTTAACATGAAAACACTGGAAAAAGTAAGCGATTTTGTAGGCAAGTATATGGCTGCCATCGTCATTGTGGTGGCAGCGCTGGCCCTGTTCTTTCCCGGCACATTCAGCGTGGTAAAGACCGCATGGGTCAACACCCTGCTGGGCATCGTTATGTTCGGCATGGGTCTTACCCTGAAGCCGGAGGATTTCAAGGTGGTGTTCAGCCGCCCGAAGGACGTGATCATCGGCTGCATTGCACAGTTCACGCTGATGCCCTTCCTTGCATGGGCGCTGACGCAGGTGTTCCATCTGCCCACTGAGCTGGCCATTGGTGTCATCCTTGTGGGCACCTGCCCCGGCGGCACCTCCTCCAACGTGATGACTTATCTGTCCAAGGGCGATGTTGCACTGTCCGTTGGCATGACTGCTGTTTCCACCGTGCTGGCTCCGTTCCTCACCCCGCTGCTCACTCTGCTGTATGCCGGTCAGCGCGTGGAGGTGAACCCCGTGAACATGTTCCTGTCCATCGTCAAGGTGGTGCTGGTTCCCATCGCACTGGGCTTTGTGGTCAACCACTTCTTCCAAGCCTTCACCCAGAATGCCGTCCGTGTGCTGCCGCTGATCTCCACCACTGCCATCGTGCTCATCATCTGCGCCGTTGTGTCCGCAAACTCCGCCAAGATCATGACCAGCGGCCTGCTGATCCTTGCCGTGGTCATCCTGCACAACCTGCTGGGCTACCTCACCGGCTTTGGCGTGGGCAAGCTGCTGAAGCTGGATTCCACCAAGTGCCGTGCAATTTCCATCGAGGTCGGTATGCAGAACTCCGGTCTGGCCACTTCTCTGGCCGCTGCCCACTTTGCACAGTATCCGCTGGCAACCATTCCCGGTGCTGTGTTCTCTGTGTGGCATAACATTTCCGGTGCCCTCCTCGCCAACTTCTTTGCCCGCACCGCAGAGAAGAAGGACTGATGGTTCATAAGAACCTTGAACGCCCGGAGACCCCAGTATAACTTTCGATCTACTGAACTTATAATAGCAAAGGCAGGGTGTCACCGTGATGGTGATACCCTGCCTTTGCTTATTTGCCGCTTCGGAAGAGCAAGAATCGTCCCGTGGCCACAAATTTTCAATTCTTGAAAATGTTGTGCCCTTCCGGGACTGCACTTCTGCAACGCTCCCGCGTTTTGAAGTGTTCTTGTTGGGGCGTGCCTGCCCCAGACCCTGCTGGAAACGAGTACGGCAAACGGGAAGTTAACTATTTATCAATTCTTGCAGTTCATTGACAAACCGGCAGATATGAAATCCATCACACACTGCATGATGCACTTGAATCGATAAGGGAATATGGTATTTTCCGCCATCCTCATAATACTTCCCAAACGTAAATATCGGCAGTAGATAGTCATATCCTTTTTTTAGATTTAAGTTAAAGCCTTCAAAGCTTGTCCACGGTATCATAGAAACAGGGAAAGTGTTTTCCGGAGGATTAGGCTTTGCGAACATTCCCTTTCGTTCACCATAAGCGTCTATATCCTTTTGATAGTTCTGAAGAAACTCAGTATAGTCTGCTGTAAACTCAGTCCAAATACTCGAAAAGGTTTCAGTTTCCTTATGAAAGATTGTGTAGCAAGGCAGCATTTCTGAAAAAACACCTACCTGTCCGTTTTTATCTAATGCCGTCCTGAACTCTTCGTGTCGATTGAGGATTGTTGTAACCCCATATAAGAGAGTCGGATATAATTTTTTTCCATCCTTTTTCAACTTAGAAATATCGAGTTTTACCGTCATACTATATGTGCAGGGCGTATTGTCAAAATAGTGGTCGAAATACTCTTTTCGTGTCCAATTATTTATATCAATCTTTGTGAATTGCATCATTCATCCTCCGTAAATTCCGATTTGTTGAACTAAGCCGAGTATATCACACCTACCAAGAAAAGAATACCCTGATATAGTGAAATTTTGTCATTTTTCTGCGTACGTGCGTACACGCGCCGCAGGGATTCCAAAGGGGTGCAGCTCCTTGGCACACAGACTTTGGCAGAAAGTCTAGTGTGTTACACCTCGCCGGAGATGTACAGGCTCTCAGTACGCACGTACGCAGCGATTGCCCCCAATGCGAACTTGATTCCGCAAAACCTCCGATAAACAAAAAACGTACCCGAACCCTTTTTCGTAAAGAATCGGGTTCGAGTACGAACTGTATGGTGGACGGTACAGGACTCGAACCTGTGACCTCCTGCACGTCAAGCAGATGCTCTACCAGCTGAGCTAACCGTCCAGATGTCGTATCGACTTGAGTATGATACCACATTTTTCGCGCAATTGCAAGGGCTTTTTTGAAAAAAGTCTGCCTTTTCCGTTTTTTGCCCCGGGGGATTGGCGCAAAGGCCCCTTTTGCGGGGGCTGGCAGGGGAGAGGTGCGCTCAGAGCGCCCGGCGGATGATGTCATAGAGGATGGGCTTCATGTTGTCGATGTTGTCGGGTTTGCCCTCCAATACAGAGGTGTAGCACACCGATATGCACATACTGCCCAGGGCGGTGATGCGCTGGTAGATCTCCCGCTCAGTGCGGCCCGCCATCTCGGGGCTGCACATCACGATCTGGAGGACCTTGCGCATCAGCGGCTCGGCCTCGCCGCTGGCTTCGATCTGATCCAGCCCGGGCCAGACAAAGCTGCGCTCCAGGAAGCGGAGCATCAGGGTGTCCGCGCGCAGGGCTTCGATGATATGGTCAATGACAAAGATCATCTGGTCGGGGAAGCTGGTAAGCTCGGCGGCGTGCTGCTCGGCGGCGGCACAGGCGTTGTCCAGCAGCTGGTAGCTCACCCGGGCCAGCAGGGCCTGCGTGACCGAACCCTTATCGGCAAAATAGAGGTAGAACGTGCCCTTGCCCACCTTGGCGCGGGAGGTGATATCCTCCACGCTGGTCTTGGAGGTGCCCCGCTCCAGAAACAGCTCGTAAGCTGCGTCCAGAAGCGCACGGCGCTTTTCCTGTTTCTTTCCTTCCACGGTGCTCATAGCTTGCTGCATCCTCTTTTCTGACGTTGTTTTGTCGTGTAAACAATATTTTAGCAGGGAGAAGGGAAGAGCGCAAGAGCAAAAGCCCCGGACAAGCTATACAATTTTTGCTTTGTGATAAGAAAACTGACTTTTGGTCATTTTCTATCTTGACACCTTGCGTCGATTGGTTATAATAGTGCTTGCTCAGAAATGACCACGGGTCATTTTAGGGCAGATCCAATCAACTTTCGTATGGAGGGTTCCCATGAAAAAGATCGCACAGAGCATCGTGCGTCTGCGCAAGCTGATCTTAACAGCAGCGGTCCTGCTGTTGATCCCTTCCGCAATCGGCGCGGTTGCTACCCGCATCAACTATGATGTCCTGACCTATCTGCCGCAGGAGCTTGACTCCATGATCGGCGAGGTAGCGCTTGAGGACGACTTCCATCTGGCCTCCACCGGTATGATCACGGTGGAAGGCCTGCCTACCAATGAACTGATCGCCATGAAGAAGGACATTGATGCGGTGCCCGGTGTCACACAGACCTTCTGGCTCAGCGATGTCATCGACCCCAGCATCCCCACCGAGATGCTGCCCGCGGATGTCCAGCAGTTCATGTTCGGTAAAAATGATTCCACCATGCTCATCGTCCGGTTTGATGCGCCCAGCGCCAGCGACGAGACGATGAACGCCGTCAAGCAGATCAAACAGGTGCTGCGGCACGACTGCTACTTTGGCGGCATGAGCGTCATTCTGCAGGATACCAAGGCGCTGATCAATGAAGAGATGCCGCTGTACATCCTGTGCGCTGTGGGTGCCAGTATGCTGGTGCTGTTCCTCTCGCTGGAGAGCACCATCACGCCCGTGCTGTTCATGCTGGGCCTGCTGTTCCCCATTGCGTACAACTTTGGCACCAACATCTTCCTGGGTCAGATCAGCTATATTACCCAGGCGCTTTCCACGGTGCTGCAGTTGGGCGTGACGATGGACTTCTCCATCTTCCTGCTCCACCGTTATCAGGAGGAAAAGGAACTCCGCTCCTCCAACGAGGAAGCCATGGTGACCGCCATCTGCAAGACCATGACCTCCATCACCGCTTCCTCCCTGACCACCATTGCGGGCTTCCTGGCACTGTGCGCCATGCGCCTGACGCTGGGCCGCGATATCGGTGTTGTTATGGCAAAGGGTGTGGCGCTGGGTGTTATCTGCACCATCGTCATTCTGCCTGCTTTGATCCTGACCTTTGATCAGCAGGTCGAAAAGTACAAGCACCGCACCATCGTGCCCAAGCTGACCAAGCTCAGCTACTTTGTTTCCAAGCACGCAATGCCCATCGTGGTCGTCTTTCTTGTGCTGCTGGTGCCCTTTGTGGTGGCCCAGCAAAAGACAGAGGTCTACTACACCCTGTTCGACTCGCTGCCCCAGGATCTGACCGGCATCGTTGGCACCAACAAGCTGGGCGAGGACTTTGGCATGACCACCTCCCACTTTATTCTGGTGGATGAGGACCTGACCGCAACGCAGGTGTCTGACCTCTGCGATGAGCTCAAGGATGTGGACGGCATCACCCAGGTGGTGAGCCTGGATTCCATCACCGGCCCGGGCTTCCAGACCGAGCTGCTGCCCGACAGCGTGACCGAGATCCTGCAGTCCGGCGGCTACAAGCTCATTCTGGCCAACAGCTCCTATAAGACCGGCACCGATGCCATCAACAGCCAGCTGACCGAGATGAATGGCCTCATCAAGGCGGTTGACCCCAACGGTGTCATCACCGGCGAGGGTGCCATGACCAAGGACCTGATCGAGGTCGCGGATGTGGATTTCAAGAACGTCAACGTCTGGTCGATCATGGCAGTCGCTGCCATCATCCTGATCTCCTTCCGGAGCCTGTCCATCCCTGTGCTGCTGGTTGCCAGCATCGAGGCCGCCATCTCCATTAATATGGGCATCCCGTATTTCACCGGTACCCAGCTGCCCTTCATCGCCAGCATCGTCATCGGCACCATCCAGCTGGGCGCGACTGTGGACTACTCCATCCTGATGACCACCCGTTATCACGAGGAGCGCAGCTATGGCCGCACCCCGCAGGAAGCTGCCCAGCAGTCGCTGGAGCACTGCAGCCAGTCCATCCTGACCAGCGGCCTGACCTTCTTTGCCGCAACCGTCGGCGTGGCCGCCATCAGTAAGATGGAGCTGCTGCAGAGCATCTGCCGGCTCATCTCCCGCGGCGCACTGATCAGTATGGCTGTCATTCTGGTCGTTCTGCCCGCCGCCCTGATGCTGCTGGACTGGGTCATCCGCCACACCACCATGCACTGGCTGGTCCCTGAATCTTCCAACGCCAAGAAGTCTGATAAGGAGTAATTACCATGAAAAAATCGCTTCGTTTCGCCAGTGCGGCGCTGGCGCTGACTCTCGCCGCAGGCATGACCCTGCCCGCCTTTGCAGCCGCCAAGGCCGATTATTCCAAGGATGAGACGGTCTACGCCGTGATGAACGCCGACGGCTCCATCAAGTCCACCACCGTCAGCGAGCACCTGTACAGCGCTTCCGGCCTGTCCAATGTCACCGATGAGAGCACCCTGACCGACATCCAGAACACCGAGAGCGATGCCGCGTTCACCCAGGACGGCGAAAAGCTGGTCTGGAACACCGACGACACCGACGTGTACTATAAGGGCAATACCGACAAGGCCCTGCCCATCACCGCAAATGTCACCTATACGCTGGACGGCGTGACCGACAGCCTTGAGAACCTGATCGGCAAGAGCGGCCACCTGACCGTGACCATCGACCTGACCAACAACGAGACCGGCACCGTGACCGTCAACGGCAAGGAGCGCACCGTTGTCACCCCGCTCATCACTGCTGTGGGCGTGATCTTTGGTCAGGATGCCACCAACCTGAGCGCCGAGCACGGAATGCTGGAATCTGCCGCCAAGAGCAGCGTGGCCGCTTTCGTCTGCCTGCCCGGCGTGAAGGACTCTTTGGACGGCCTGCTGCCCGATGACCTGTCCACTGTGGAGGATTATCTGCAGGACAGCGTCACTGTGGAAGCCGATGTTGAGAACCTGACCGCGCCGCAGGTCATGCTGGCCTGTGCCACCAACGCCGATGCGCTGGGCACCAATGCCTTTGACCTGAGCAGCCTCAACGAGCTGACCGATGGCATCGGCCAGCTGAACGATGCCATGAACCAGCTGATGGATGGTGCCGCCCAACTGGTGGACGGTGCTTCCCAGCTGGCCAACGGTACCCTGGCCCTGCTGGACGGCGCTTCTCAGCTGAACAGCGGCGCTTCCACCCTGAACGATGGTCTGGGCCAGCTGACCAACGGTCTGGATACCCTGAGCTCTAATAACGCTGCCCTGCAGGCCGGTGCCCAGCAGGTGGCCGATGGCGTTCTGGCCTCTGCCAACAGCACCCTGATGGAGGGCGGCCTGATCGACACCCCCATGACCTGGGACAACTATGCTTCCGTCATTGACGAAGTGCTGACCATGAACGAAAAGACACTGGCCGCTGCCCGCAAGAAGATGGTGCGCACCGTCTGGGAGCAGGAGCCCAGCTTCAAGGACAGCCAGCTGGACATTGCCCTGTATCTCTCCGCAACCAAGACCAACCACGACCTGGAAGCGGCTCTGCGGCTGATGCAGAGCTACGACCCCTCCATGTTCAGCGCCATGCTTGACCTGAGCACTGCCAGCGCCAGGCAGACCGTGCATGACGAGCTGAAGTATCAGGCTGAGAACAGCCAGGATATCGCAGATGTCCGTGCCCTGAAGAACAGCCTGGCGCAGATCCAGTATTTCGTGTCCAGTGTCAACCAGTACACCAACGGTGTTGCTACCGCTGCTGACGGTGCCCACTCCGCAAAGGACGGTGCCGCCCAGCTGGCCGATGGCACCAAGACCCTGTATGACGGCGTGACCACCCTGAATGATGGCGCAGGCCAGCTCAGCGATGGCACGGTCCGGCTGAACGATGGCCTGAACCAGTTCAATGAGGAGGGCATCTCCAAGCTGACCGGTGCTCTGGACGAGGAGCAGATCCATGGCCTGAAGACCGTGCTGGACGAGATGACCAGCCGTCTGGAGGACTACACCAGCTTTGCCGGTAAGTCCGAGGATGCTTCCGGCAGTGTGAAGTTCATCTATAAGACCGGTGAGACGGTCGCCGCTGCGGATGTTACCGCCCAGACCACCGCCGATGTGCAGGAAGGCAACTTCTTCACCCGCCTGTGGCAGCGGATCGTGAACCTGTTCAAGTTCTGAAAAAACGGCGTGCCTGCTTGACAAGCCGCCGGAGATTGACTATACTACAAATAGATTCGTCAAGAAAAATGACCGCTCAGGCACTGAAACGTTGAGGCGGTCATTTTTTATGCCAATTTTAAGGAGACCACAGCATGGCAGAGAGGGAATTGTATCCGGACGGGGAACAGCGCCGCCGCATCATGGATTTTATTATGGCGGCTGGTCAGACCCTTTTGGAGAACGGGGCAGAGGTGTTCCGGGTGGAGCAGACCATGGAGATCATGGCGGCCAGCTTCCACCTGCGGGAGTTCCATGTCTATGTGCTGACCAACGGCATTTTTGCCAGCGCAGGCACGGCGGAGATGAGTGAGGTGCGCAACGTGCCCACCCGTACCACCCACCTGGGGCGGGTGGCGGCGGTAAATCAACTTTCGCGGCAGATCGCGTCCGGGGAAGTGGAGACCGTCGCCGAGGCCGAGGCCCGTCTGGCTCAGGCCAGGTGCATCCCTTTTCCAAAGGACTGGGTGCAGCTTGCGGCGGGCATGGGCGGCGCGTTCTGCTTTGCGCTGATTTTTGGCGGCGACCTGAAGGCCGGGCTTGCCGCCGCTGCGGCCGGTGTTGCGGCCAACGCCTATCTGCTGTTCTGCGGGCGGCGCGGCGTGGGGGGCGGGTTCCGCACCATCTCCACTGCCGCTCTCATCACTCTGTGCTGCATTCTGGGCTGCGGCCTGCTGGGCACTGAGCCCAGCCACGCCATCATTGGCACCCTGATGATCCTGACCCCCGGCATCGCCTTTACCATGGGCATCCGGGACTTTGTGCAGGGCGATTACCTGTCCGGCACCATCCGGATGATCGACGCACTGCTCATTGCGGCCAGCATCGCCATCGGCACCGGCCTTGTGCTGAGCCTCTATGCCTTTTTGAAGGGGGTGGCCGTGGTATGACAGCGCTTCTTTTCACCGGGGAGCAGCTGGGCCGTCTGGCCCTGCAGTTCCTGCTGGCCGGGGCGGGCACCCTGAGCTTTGCCATCCTCTTTGCCTGCCCCAAACGCACCCTGCCTTATTGCGGGCTGGTGGGCGCAGTGGGCTGGCTGGTATACGAGATCGCGGAGCTGTTCGGAATGGAAGCCTTTGCAGCCTCGCTGCTGGCGGTCATCCCGCTGACGCTGCTGGCCCGCATCCTTGCGATGACCCTCAGAACACCGGTGACGGTGTTCCTGCTCACCGGCATCTTTCCGCTGGTGCCCGGTGCGGGCATCTATTACAGCGCCTACTACTTCATTCAGGGCGACAACGCGCTGGCGCTGGCAAACGGCATCTCCACCTTCAAGATCGCCGTGGCGCTGGCCGTGGGCATTGCGCTTGTGCTGGGCATCCCCCTGCCGCAGAAACGCCGATAAAACAAAAACGAGACCGCCCACCGGGCGGTCTCGTTGGTTATGCGGGGAAATCAGGTGGTGGGAACCATCCGCAGCAGCTGGGCCCCGGTGGTGACATCCAGCTGGAAGTATGCCTTGTTCAGCTCGGTGTTGTAGGAGACACTGACCGGCGTTTCAGTACCGTCGGCATTGATCTGCATCAGGCTGTAGCCGGAAACGGTATTGGCGGGTACCTCGATGCTGGCAATGACCGGCTGAGCCATCACTCGGGCGGGGGTGATCTCCTCGCTCTTTACGGTGCCGCACTTTTCGCAGACGACCCGTTCAATAACAGTGGGGTAGTAGAACGCCGCCGTCATTACCTGCTCACCGTTTTTCAGAGTCCCGGTGTGAACAGTCAGGTTGGAAAAGTTGGAGAAGACACCGTTTACCTTGGTCAGCTGGGTGTTGTTCTTTACTTTGCCGCATTCGGGGCAAAGTGTAAGGGTCTCGGTGGTGCCATCGGGGAGCTTATGCTGGAAGGTGGTCTCCACACACTCAGTCTTATACTCTGTTGTGGTCTTCCAGGTGTGTTCTTTGCACTCGGTTTTGCCCGGGGTCTCTTCGGCCATGCTGACCACAGAACTGCCTGCCAGCACACAGACGGACAGACCAAAGGAGGCCAGGGCTTTCAGGATACGATTTTTCATAGCAGGATCCTTTCTCCCCGCATCCCGGCGGGGCAGCGCGGTTTGAGCTTGGCTGCTTTTACCATGCTTCCAGCCTGATTATACCAATTAGAAGGAAAAGGTGTCAATGTCCGGGATTAAGTCCCATGGGAACATTTTCCGGCAGAATGCAGCGGAATGACAGAAACACCAGGGCAAAATGCATATATACACAAAGAATTGGGCGCTGTATGTATAAATGTTTTCAAAAGGGTTTCATTTGTTCCGATTTTTTGCACAACACTTGACTTTTTTATTTGTACAACATATACTAATCCTGTTCCTTGATGACACGATGAAGCGCATCGTGCCGGGAAAGTGAAAAATTATACAATCAACAGAGGAGTGTTTGAATATGAAAAAGATCAATCGCCGCAGCTTTCTGGCTGCCGCTGGTCTGACCGCTGCCGCTCTGGCTCTGACTGCCTGCGGCGGTTCCGCCTCCAGCACCGCTTCTTCCGCTGCAAGCAGTGCAGCTTCTTCCGAGGCTGCTTCCACCAGCGCTGCCGCTGAGCTGACCACCGTTGAGGCTGGCAAGCTGACCATGGCTACCAACGCAACCTTCCCTCCGTACGAGATGACCACCGACTCCGGTGAGATCGAGGGCATCGATGTGGACACCGCCAAGGCAATCGCTGAGAAGCTGGGCCTGGAGCTGCAGATCGATGATATGGACTTCGATGCAGCACTGCTGAGCGTGCAGCAGGGCAAGGCCGATATCGTCATGGCTGGCGTTACCGTGACCGACGAGCGCAAGGCTGTGATGGACTTCTCCGACAGCTACGCTACCGGCATCCAGTCCATCATCGTTCCCGAGGGTTCTGATATCACCTCTCCCGATGATCTTGCAGGCAAGAAGATCGGCACCCAGCGCGGCACCACCGGCTACATCTACTGCTCTGATGACTTCGGCGATGACGCTGTGGTCGCATACGACGACGGCCTGACCGCTGTGCAGGCTCTGAAGAATGGCCAGGTCGATGCAGTTGTCATCGACAATGCACCCGCTACGGAGTACGTTGCCGCCAACCCCGGTCTGGTCATTCTGGACACCAGCTACGCCGAGGAGGACTACGCCATTGGCATGGCAAAGGGTTCCGCTCTGGAGGATGCTGTCAATGCCGCTCTGGAAGAGCTGAAGGCTGACGGCACCCTGCAGTCCATCGTGGACAAGTACATCACCGCTGAATAATTCAGCTGTACCTTGTATCACGGGGAGGCGGCCCCATCTGGGGCACCTCCCCTTTTTTGGAAAGAACAGGTTACAAAATTCTAACAATTTCAGAAAGCGAGGATGCGAATGGCCGCACAATACGAACTGCTGAAAGAGCTGCTGAATAGCGGCACGAAGCTGGGCTTCGGGCAGGAAATGTTCTTCAAATTTTATCAGGCGTTCATCCTGAACGACCGCTGGGTGCAGTACATCCAGGGCGTGGGCACCACTCTGCTGGTCACCGCCATTGCGCTGGCAATGGGCGTGGTGCTGGGCAGCGTGGTCGCACTGGTGCGTGTTGCGCACGACCAGCAGCGTCCCGGCCGCAAGAACCCGGTGCTGGGCTTCTTCAACGCCGTCTGTCAGGTGTACACCACTATCATCCGCGGCACCCCCATGATGGTCCAGCTGCTCATTATGAGCATGGTCATCTTTGCCAACAGCCGCAACTTTACCATGGTCGGCGCACTGGCACTGGGCATTAACTCGGGCGCTTACGTTTCGGAGATCATCCGCGGCGGCCTGATGGCGGTGGACCCCGGCCAGATGGAAGCCGGCCGCAGCCTGGGCCTGAACTACATGACCGCCATGGTGGTCATCGTCATTCCGCAGGCCATCCGCGCGGTGCTGCCTGCACTGGGCAACGAGTTCATCATCCTGCTCAAGGATACCTCGCTCATCACCGTCATCGGCGGCAAGGAGCTGCTGTATGCGGCGCAGGGCATTATGAACCGTACTTACGAGGCCATGTTCCCCCTGTTGGGCGTTGCAGTGGTCTATCTGGTTTTAGTCATGCTCTTTACATGGCTGCTGTCGAAGTTTGAGAGGAGGATGGCGCAAGGTGACCGCTAATCATGCTGAAAAGATCCTGGAAGTCCGTGGTCTGACCAAGACCTACGGCGGTGAGACCAAAAAGGGCGCAAAGCAGCCCACCCCCACCCTGGATGTCCTGAAGGGCATCGATATCGACATCTACCGCGGCGATGTGGTCTGCCTGATCGGTCCCTCCGGCTGCGGCAAGTCCACCTTCCTGCGCTGCCTGAACCGGCTGGAGATCCCCACCGGCGGCTCCATCAAGTTTGAAGGCATCGAGGTGGATGATGCCCACATTGATGCCGTGCGCCAGAAGATGGGCATGGTGTTCCAGCACTTCAACCTCTTCCCCCACCTGACCGTCAAGCAGAACCTCTGCCTGGCCCCGGAGCTGCTCAAGCTCAAGAGCAAGGAGGAGGCTTCCAAGCGTGCCGAGGAGCTGCTGGCCCGTGTCGGCCTGTCCGATAAAGCCAATGTGTTCCCCAAGAGCCTTTCCGGCGGCCAGCAGCAGCGCATTGCCATTGCCCGCGCTCTGGCCATGGACCCGGATGTCATCCTGTTCGACGAGCCCACCTCCGCCCTCGACCCTGAGATGGTCGGCGAGGTGCTGGAGCTGATGAAGGAGCTGGCCCACACCGGCATCACCATGCTGGTGGTCACCCACGAGATGGGCTTTGCCCGCGAGGTGTCCAACCGCGTCATCTTCATCGATGAAGGCAGAATCCAGGAAGATGAGCCCCCGCAGGAGCTCTTCTCGAACCCCAAGCATCCTCGTCTGAAAGCTTTCCTTTCCAGGATGCTGTAATTGGAACTGAAAAAACTGTATTGAAAAGACCGCCAGAGCAAGCGTTTCTACTTGCCTTGGCGGTCTTTTTGCTGTGAGGGGGGTTATCCAAGAATGACAGAGACCTCTACACTTTCACCGGCCTTTGCCAGCGGCAGGAGGGTGCCCGCAATAGGAGCACCGTTCACGGTGACGCTCTGCACGCCCTTCTGCACGGCGTGGGGGTTCTCCACCCGGATGTGGTACACGGCACCCCGGTAGCGGCGGGTGACGGTGTAGCCTGCCAGCGTGTGGGGGATGCAGGGGTCAACGCGCAGGCCGTCCAGAGTGGGCTGGATGCCCAGAATGTACTGGCTCACGTTCACGAAGGTCCATGCCGCCGTGCCGGTCAGCCAGCTGTTCTTGGCCTCGCCGAAGGTGGGGGCATCGCGGCCTGCCACCATCTGGCTGTAAACGTAGGGTTCGGTGCGGTGGATCTCGCTGATGTCCTCGATATAGGCCGGGCAGGTCTTTTTGTAGACAGCAAAGGCCCGGTCACCGTGGCCCAGCACGGTCTCAGCGCAGCTGATCCAGGGGTTGTTGTGGCAGAAGATACCGGCGTTCTCCTTGTAGCCCGGGGGATAGCTGGAGATCTCGCCCAGATTGAGCCGGTAGGTGGTGTAGGCGGGCTGGAGCAGTACCACGCCGTACGGGGTGTCCAGCCGCTCCTCCACGCTCTTCAGTGCGGCTTCGGCCTGACCGGTCTCCCGGCCGATCCCGGCCATCACGCACATGCCCTGGGGTTCGATGAAGATCTGCCCCTCGTCGCATTCCCTGCTGCCTACGGGGGCACCAAAGGCATCGTAGGCACGGCGGAACCATGCTCCGTCCCAGCCGGCGGTCAGGGTGGCCTGTTCTACTGCATCAATGGCAGTGCGGGCACTGGCGGCCTCCTCGGTGAGGTGCAGGTGGTCACAGAGTTCGGCGTACTCGCGGCCATATTTCACGAACATGCCCGCAATGAACACGCTCTCAGCCACGGGACCCTCGCTGGGGCCGGTGATCTGGAAGCTCTCGCCCGGGTGCTCCGAGAAGCAGTTCAGGTTCAGGCAGTCGTTCCAGTCGGCCCGGCCGATCAGCGGCAGGCCGTGGGGGCCCAGATGGGTATGGGTGTAGCGGAAGCTCCGGCGCAGATGCTCCATCAGGGGCTGTGCTCTGGTCACGTCATTGTCAAAGGCAACCGGCTCGTCCAGGATCGACCAGTCACCGGTCTCCCGCAGATAGGCGGCGGTGCACGCAATGAGCCAGAGCGGGTCATCGTTGAAGCCGCTGCCCACGTCGCTGTTGCCCTTTTTGGTCAGGGGCTGGTACTGGTGGTAGGCACTGCCGTCCTCAAACTGGGTGGCAGCAATGTCCAGAATGCGTTCCCGTGCGCGGGAGGGGATCATGTGAACGAAGCCCAGCAGATCCTGACAGGAATCCCGGAACCCCATGCCGCGGCCGATGCCACTCTCGTAATAGCTGGCACTGCGGCTCATGTTGAAGGTGACCATGCACTGATACTGGTTCCAAAGGCTCACCATCCGGTCCAGCTTTTCCTCGCCGGAGGTCAGCTGCCAGCCCGAGAGCAGCTCCTGCCAGTAGTCGGCCAGTGCCCTGCGGGCGGCATCCACCTGTGCGTCGGTGGCATAGCGGGCCATCATGGCCTCGGCCCGGGCTTTGTTGATGATGCCGGGAGCGCTGAATTTTTCCCGGACCGGGTTTTCAATGTAGCCCAACCCGAAGATGATGCTCTTTCTCTCACCCGGTGCCAGCGTGAGATGGAAATGGTGGGCACCCACCGGAGCCCAGCCGTGGGCAATGCTGTTCGAGCAGTGACCGGCTTTGACCGCTTCCGGTGCGGCGGGGCCGCCGTATACGCCGCAGAAGGCGTCCCGGCTGGTGTCGAAGCTGGTAACAGGGGCGTTGGCCCAGAACACGGCGTAGTGATCCCGGCGCTCCCGGTACTCTGTCTTATGATAGATGGCACTTTCCACCACTTCCACCTCGCCGGTGGAAAAGTTGCGCTGGAAATTGGAGCTGTCGTCCATGGCATCCCACAGGCAGAACTCCACATAGCTGAACACGTCCAGCGTGCGGGGGGCAGCGGTCTTGTTTTCCAGCGTCAGCCGGTCGATCTCACAGGCATCGCCCCGGGGCACAAAAAGTTCCTGAGCGGCCGCAATGCCGTCTTTTTCGCCCTGCAGGATCGTGTAGCCCAGACCGTGGCGGCAGGTGTAACGGTCCAGTTCCGTCTTGGCGGGCTGCCAGCCCGGGTTCCAGATGGTGCCGCCATCGTTGATGTAGATGCGGTGGCCGTCCATGTCCAGCGGGGAATTGTTGTAGCGGTAGCGGGTCAGCCGCCGCAGCCGGGCATCCCGGTAAAAGCTGTAACCGCCGCCGGTGTTGGACACCAGACTGAAAAAGTCCTCGCTGCCCAGATAGTTGATCCAGGGCAGGGGAGTGCGGGGCGTGTCGATCACATATTCCCGGCGTGCATCATCAAAATGTCCGAATCTCATAGCCTTGTTCCTCCTTATAGGGTAAACCGGAAATGCTGAAATCATTTGACAGCGAAAACGATTTAGAATTTGCGGCCCAAGGGTGGGAAAGGCACTTGTCACCCTAAGAATAGTCTATCCTGCGGGAAAAATCAAGAGCGGGCATGAAATATACAACAAGGGTGCAGCGGGCTGGTTCAGGGGTGAAAACCGGTATGGGAACGAAAAAATTATCGAACGGTAACGAAATGTAACGAAAACGATACAGACTGCATAATTCTGAGGAAATGAAATCTCGCAACCTGCTGAAATGTAGTCTTTTGAGATAAAACTTTTCTTCTTCTGCTTGATTTTTGATGCAAAGTGCGCTATATTGAAATTGCGAAAACGATTTAGGATTCGTTCGGGAGCCCTGAGCGGGTCCCTGTGAGGGAGGGCGGCGAAATGTCATCCTTAAAAGATCTGGCGCGTGAATGCGGTGTCTCGGTGGCAACGGTGAGCAAAGCGCTCAATGGCCAGTCGGACATCTCTGCTGCGACCCGCGACCGTGTCCGCGAGGCGGCCCGCCGGATGGGCTATGTGCCCAATATGGCGGCCCGCGCAATGAAGACCAACCGTACCTACAACCTTGGCGTTCTGTTTGTGGACGAGCGGCAGAGCGGCCTGGCCCACGAGTACTTCTCGGCGGTGCTGGACAGCTTCAAGGTGCAGGTGGAAAAGCTGGGCTATGATATCACCTTTGTCAACCGGAACCTCGGCGGCAGAACAATGACCTATCTGGAGCACTGCCACTACCGGGGCGTGGATGGAGCGGTGATCGCCTGCGTGGATTTCAACGATCCGCAGGTGGTGGAGCTGGTCAACAGTGATGTGCCGGTGGTGACCATCGACCATGTGTTCAACAACCGGATGGCGGTCCTTTCCGATAATGTCAACGGGCTTTCGGCGCTGGTGCGGTACGCCTACGCCAACGGCCACCGCCGCATCGCCTTTATCCATGGCGAGCGCACGGCGGTGACGGAGAACCGGCTGGCGGGCTTCTACAAGAGCTGCGCGGAGCTGGGGCTGCAGGTCCCCGAAGAATATGTGCGCTGCGGTGTGTATCACGATCCCGACCGCTGTGCCGAGGAGACCCGGGCCCTGCTGGCATTGCCCCAGCGGCCCACCTGCATCCTCTTCCCCGATGATTTCTCGGCCATGGGCGGCTGCATCGCTCTGCAGGAAGCGGGCCTGAGCATTCCAGAGGATATTTCCGTGATGGGATATGACGGCATTTACCTCTCCCGCGTGATGAAACCCCAGCTGGTGACCTGGCAACAGAACACCAAAATGCTGGGCCGGATGGCAGCGGATAAACTGGTGCAGATGATCGAGCACCCCCGTGTGACGCTGGCCGAGCAGATCCCGGTGACAGGAAAACTGCTGGAGGGCGGCTCGGTGCGCAGCATCGAATGAATGGGTTGGATTTGGTTCCGGGTGAACCGGAGCCTTGAATTTGAAACGCTTTTTCACGAAAACCATTGAAGGAGGTTTTTCATTATGAGAAAGATTTCGCGTCGTAATTTCCTGCTGGCTTCCGGTGCAGTTACCATCAGTGCAGCGCTGAGCGCATGCGGCGGCTCCTCTTCTTCTACCGGCGCGGCATCCTCTGCCGCAGCTTCTTCTGCCGCTTCCGATGCTCCGGCAGCTCAGGGCAAGGTGCTGAATATCTGGTGCTGGAACGATGAGTTCCAGGGCCGCTTCAATAACTATTACCCCGAGGTCGCCTCCATCGCTGAGGATAAATCTACCACCACCCTGAAAGATGGCACCGTTGTCAAGTGGACCATCAACGCCAACGAGAACAACAACTACCAGAATAAGCTGGATGAGGCCCTGCTGAATCAGGACTCTGCCGCCGATGATGACAAGGTAGATATCTTCCTGATCGAGGCTGACTACGCACTGAAGTATGTGGATTCCGATTACGCGCTGGATGTCAAGGCAGACATCGGCCTGACCGATGCCGATCTGGCTGGTCAGTACCAGTACACCAAGGACATTGTCAGCGTGGACGGCAGCCAGCGCGGCACCACCTGGCAGGCGACCCCCGGTCTGTTCGCATACCGCCGCAGCATCGCCAAGGAAGTGCTGGGCACCGATGATCCCACCGAGGTGCAGAGCCATCTGTCCGATTGGGATAAGTTCAACGAGGTGGCCGCACAGGCCTATGCAAAGGGCTACAAGATGCTGTCCGGCTTCGATGATGCTTACCGCACCTTCTCCAACAACGTGGACGCTCCCTGGGTGGACGGCACGACCGTCAAGGTAGACCCCAACATTATGAAGTGGGTCGATCAGACCAAGGAGTACACCGATAAGGGCTACAACAACAAGTCCAGCCTGTGGGACAGCCAGTGGGCAGCCGATCAGGGCCCGAGCGGCAAGGTGTTTGGCTTCTTCTATTCCACCTGGGGCATCAATTTCACCCTGCTGGGCAACTCTCTGGAGACCCCTGTGGCCGAGGGCGGCAAGGAAGAAGTGGGCAACGGCATCTACGGCGATTACGCAGTCTGCGAAGGTCCTCAGCCCTATTACTGGGGCGGCACCTGGATCTGCGCGGCAGCCGGTACCGATAATACCGATATCATCCGCGACGTGATGCAGAAGCTGACCTGCGATGAAGCCATTATGAAGCAGATCACCCTGGATACGCAGGATTATACCAACAACGAGAAGGCCATGGAAGAGATCGCAAACAGCGATTATGCCTCCGACTTCCTGGGCGGCCAGAACCATATCGCCCTGTTTGCAGAAGCTGCAAAGAAGATCGATATGTCCAACGCAGGCCCGTACGATCAGGGCCTGAACGAGAGCTTCCAGAATGCTTTCAAGGATTACTTTACCGGCACGGTGGACGAGGATACCGCAAAGGCAAACTTCGAGACCGCCATCAAGGAAAAGTACCCCGAGCTGACCGATGTGGTCTGGCCCGCATAAGCGCAGCCGGAACCTGAAAACCTTTTGAACCGAATCTGAATGGGGCGGGCCGGACGCTGATCCCGCCCGCCCCGTTTTGCTTTGGGCAGTGTACGTCAGGAGGGCAGTTACTATGGGAGCAAAACCAAAGAAGAGCGGCTCGATCAGCTATGCAAAGTGGGGCTATATCTTCATTGCACCGTTCTTTCTCATCTTTGCGCTGTTCCAGCTCATCCCGCTGGGGTCTACGATCTATTACAGCTTTTTTGAATATTACCGCAGCGGCCTGAAGATCATCGGTCCCACCTTTGTGGGCCTGAAGAACTACATCACCCTGTTTGCAACCGACCTGCCCAAATACTTTGGCAACACGCTGCTGCTCTGGATCATCGGTTTCATCCCGCAGATCGCCATCTCGCTGCTGCTGGCGGCCTGGTTCACCGACCTGCGCCTGAAGCTGAAGGGCCAGACCTTCTTCAAGACAGTCATCTACATGCCCAACCTCATTATGGCTTCGGCGTTCGCCATGCTGTTCTTTGCCCTGTTCTCGGATAACGGCCCCGTGAACGCTGCACTGGTGGGCATGGGCATCCTTAAGGAGCCCTTCAGCTTCCTGAACAGTGTCTGGGGCAACCGCGGCCTTATCGGCCTGATGAACTTCCTGATGTGGTTCGGCAATACGACCATCATGCTGATGGCGGCCATCATGGGCGTGGACCCCACCCTGTATGAGGCAGCGGAGCTGGACGGCTGCACCCCGAACCAGATGTTCTGGAAGATCACCATCCCGCTCATCCGGCCGATTTTGGTCTATGTGATGATCACTTCGATGATCGGCGGCCTGCAGATGTTCGATGTGCCGCAGATCCTGACCAACGGCAAGGGCGGCCCCGACCGCACCTCCACCACCATGATCATGTACCTGAACAACCACCTGTTCAGCAAGAACTACGGCATGGCCGGCGCGGTCTCGGTGGTGCTGTTCCTGGTGTGTGCAGTGCTCTGCGTGATCGTTTACATGGCCCTGACCAAGGAGGACGACGGCCTGAGCAAGGCCGAGCGCAAGGCCCGCAGGCAGGCGGCCAAACAGGTGAAGGGAGGAAAAGCATAATGTCACACGCAGTCAAGACAAGATCCGAAAAAGCGACCCTTGCGGCCCGCCGCACGGTGTGCTATGCGGCGCTGGTGCTGCTGAGCTTTTTATGCCTGTTCTTCTTCTATGTGCTGGTCATCAATTCCACCCGCACCCATTTTGAGATCCAGAAGGGATTTTCCCTTCTGCCGGGAAAATCATTGATGACCAACCTGAAAAACGTGCTGTCGGATGCCAACATCCCGGTGCTGACTGGTGTGCGGAACAGCCTGATCGTGTCCGGCTGCTCGGCTGCTCTCAGTGTCTATTTTTCGGCCCTGACAGCCTACGGCATCTACGCCTATAACTTCCGGTTCAAAAAGGCGGCGTTTGCCATCATCCTGCTCATTATGACCATGCCGACCCAGGTCTCGGCGCTGGGCTTCCTGCAGCTCATCACGAAGATGGGCCTGAAGAACAGCTTCATTCCCCTCATCATCCCCAGCATTGCGGCCCCGGCGGTGTTCTTCTTTATGAAGCAGTATCTGGATGCCAGCCTGCCCATGGAGATCGTGGAAGCCGCCCGCATTGATGGCGCAGGGGAGTTCTACACCTTCAACCATATTGTGCTTCCCATTATGAAGCCCGCTCTGGCGGTGCAGGCCATCTTCTCCTTTGTGTCCAGCTGGAACAACTACTTCATCCCCGCACTGGTGCTGGATACGGCAGACAAAAAGACCCTGCCCATCCTCATTGCACAGCTCCGCAGTGCCGACTTCCTCAAGTTCGATATGGGCAAGGTGTATATGCTGGTGGCCATTGCCATCCTGCCCGTGATCATTGTTTATCTGCTGCTGTCCAAGTTCATCGTCCGTGGTGTTGCACTGGGCGGTGTCAAGGGCTGAGCATTCCGTTCTCTCCTTCGGAAAAAGCACCCGCGGCCAGCAGGCTGCGGGTGCTTTTCTATCCTCTCGTGCTCAGTCGGCTTTGGCAATGCGCTGCATCGCGGTGGAAGCGACGTGCTTCTCCTTGATGGCGCGGAGCTGGGCCATGTGGTCGGTGTTTACGTGGGCCTGCTGCTGGGCTTCGGAGTCCCACTCCTCAACGATGAGCAGCTCGTCCGGGTCGGCGGCGCTCAGGTAGTAATCGTAGCGCTCAAAACCGTCCTCCTGCTGGACCTTTGCCAGAATGCCGGCAGCGGCGATTTCCTGCAGAAAAGCGTCCCGCTGGCCGGGGAGCATACGGTAGGTGACCAGAAGCATCATGTGTTCCATGGTGAAATCTCCCTTATAATGTTCCAATGTGTGTTCTTTTAGACAAAAGCCGCCGGAAATTGCTTCCCGGCGGCTTTTGCTTATTAGGAGGATCAAAAGATGATCCCTGGAGAACTTAGTTCAGGATGGTCTGCTCGGTCTCAACATCAAAGACGTGGACCTTGTGCGGATCAAATGCAACGCGGACGGTGTCTCCGTTGCGTGCCTTGGAGGTGGGAGCGACACGGGCGGTCATCTTGTTGCCCTTGTACTCCAGGTACAGGTAGATCTCAGCGCCCATCATTTCGGACACATCGACCTGAGCCTCCAGGTGGCAGTCGGGGTGCTTTGCCATAAACTCGGGCTCGTCGTCGATATCCTCAGGACGGATGCCCATCTTGACCTTCTTGCCAACGTAGGAATCCAGCTTGCCGTCAGCGGTCTTTTCCTTGGGCAGGGGGATGGTGTCGCCGCCCAGGTCAATGGCGTACTGATCGCCGTTCTTGGTCACGGTGCCGTCCAGGAAGTTCATCTGGGGGCTGCCGATGAAGCCGGCAACGAACATGTTGCAGGGCATGTCGTACAGGTTCTGCGGGGTATCGACCTGCTGGATGATGCCGTCCTTCATAACAACGATGCGGTCGCCCATGGTCATAGCCTCGGTCTGGTCATGGGTAACGTAGATGAAGGTGGTAGCCAGCTTCTTGTGCAGCTTGATGATCTCGGTGCGCATGGAGGTACGCAGCTTAGCATCCAGGTTGGACAGAGGCTCGTCCAGCAGGAAGACTGCCGGGTTACGAACCATTGCACGGCCCAGAGCAACACGCTGACGCTGACCACCGGACAGAGCCTTGGGCTTGCGGTCCAGCAGGTGCTCGATCTCCAGGATCTTAGCAGCCTCGTGCACGCGCTTGTCGATCTCGTCCTTCGGGGTCTTGCGCAGTTCCAGACCGAAAGCGATGTTCTTGTAAACGGTCATGTGGGGGTACAGAGCGTAGCTCTGGAACACCATGGCGATATCACGATCCTTCGGGGGAACGTCGTTGATCAGACGGCCGCCGATGTACATTTCGCCCTTGGAGATCTCCTCCAGACCGGCGATCATGCGCAGGGTGGTGGACTTGCCGCAGCCAGAGGGGCCGACGAAGATGATGAACTCCTTATCCTGGATCTCCAGGTTGAAGTCGGTAACAGAAGGAGCAGTAGCGCCCGGATAGATCTTGTAGATGTGCTGGCAGCTAATCGAAGCCATAGGTCATTGCCTCCATTAAAATTTTTCTATGTTACGGCACCTTGACGGTGCACGCTCTCGTTGGTATTATAATAACAGATAACTTTGTGATATAAAATAGCATTTTATTGATTTGAGGTGTCAGATATTGCTTTATGATTGGACAAGCACCGCAGCCCTTGGCGTGGTGCGGGATATCCAGCCCAAAGAACCCCTGACCCTGACCGGCGAGGGGCTGTGGGTCTGCCTGATCTCCAGCGGCAGATGCACTGCCAGCTTGACCGATGCCTCGCCCTCCCCGGCGGGCAGCGCACTGATCCTGCCGCCCCAGAGCGCGGCGGCGGGCCATCTGGTGCTGAGCCGTGCCCCGTTGACCCTGACCCCGGAAGGGGAGAGCCACCTGCTCTGCGTCCAGCTGACCGGGCAGGCGGCGGTGCAGTTCCTTGCCGGGCTGACGGAGCTGCCGTTTCTGGCCCGGGGCGAGACCTGCCCTGTCGCCGCAGAGCTGCTGGGCCGCCTTGCCGCCGAGGCCGATACACCCCGCAGCCGGGCTGCCAGCCAGCTGGCCTTTGCCCTGCTCTGTGAGCTTGCGGGGGCCGACAGCGCCGCCCCGCCCCTGCCGCCGCTGGTGGAGGCCGCCATTGAGGATATCCGCCAGAACTACGCTGGCCTGTACGGCGTGGAGGAGCTCAGTGAGCGGCTGGGGGTCTCCAAGAGCCACCTTGTCCGCACCTTTACTGCCGCCGTAGGGGTGCCCCCGGGGCGCTACCTGACCACTGTGCGGGTGGAAGCTGCCATGCGGCTGCTCCTGCACCGGGAATACACGCTGGATGTCATTGCCAGCCTGTGCGGCTTCTCAGGGGCCAACTACCTGTGCCGGGTGTTCAAAAAAGAGACCGGCCAATCCCCCGCACAGTGGCGGGCCTTGGCCGGTCAGACAGCGCGGCCCCTCAGCCCGGCGGAAAGCCAGCGGGAGCAGGCACTGTATATTTAAAATGTTCAGGAGCCGGGGCAGCACCCGGCTCTTTTCCGTGGAGGCGTTCAGCCGCACACAGACTGCGGGCGCTTGAGCAGGAACACCGTCAGGGCCAGCGTGATGGCCTCGGCGGCGGGGAAGGCCGACCACACGCCGTTCATGCCGAACAGGGCGCTCAGGATCAGCGAGCAGGTGACGATGGCGGCCACGCCCCGGCTGACCGAGGTGATGGTGGCCTCGGTGGGGCGGTTGACCGCACCCAGATAGCCCGCCGCAACAATATTGCAGCCTGCAAAGAAGTAGCCCAGGAAGTAGATGCGCATACCGCTGTGGGCATATTCGGCCATCAAAGCAGAGTTCTCGCTGTTGAAGAGGGCAATAAAGGTATCGGTAAAGCCAAACACGGCACTGTACAACACCGCCGCCAGCGCCAGCGCGGTGCCGCAGCCCAGCAGAAGCAGCTTTTTTGCCCCGGTCATCTCGTTTTTGCCGTAGCACTGGCTGATCAGCGGTTGGGCACCCTGGGCCACGCCGTTGAAGATGGCTGTTGCCACCAGCGCAAAGTTTGCCACCACACCGTAAGCGGCCACGCCCACGTTGCCCGCCAGCCGGAGCAGCAGGAAGTTGAACACGGTGGTGGTCACGGCAGAGGAAAGCTCCCCGACAAAACCGGAGATACCAAGCTGGCAGCTCTGCACCAGCAGCCGGGCCGAGGGGGCCTGCCGGACAAAGGTGAGCGTGTTGCTCTTTTGAAAAAAGTGGCGGCTGCAGATGGCGATGCTGAGCACCGGCGAGATGGCCGTTGCCAGCGCCGCGCCGGGCAGGCCCAGCCCCATGGGGAAGATGAAGATGTAATCGAACACCACATTGAACAGGCTGCCGCTCAGGGTGGCCACCATGGCAAGGGACGGGTCGCCGTCGTTGCGGACGAAGGCTGAGAAGATGTAGTTGCACATGAAGAAGGGCGTGAACAGCAGGAAGATGCGGGTGTAGTTCAGGCCCAGCGCCACAATGTCCGCATCGCCGCCCATGAGCTGCAGAAGCGTGCCCGGGCAGAACGCGCCCGCCAGCATGAACGGGATGGCAATCAGGCAGGCACAGAGGATGGCGTTGGAAAAAAACCGCTGCGCCCGCGCTTCGCCCTGCGCCTGCAGGATGGCGTACCGGGTGGCCGCACCCAGACCGATCATCGAGCCGAAGGCAAAGATCAGGTTGTACATGGGCAGGCAGAGGTTCAGCAGGGTCACGCCGTCGGTGCCCGCCGCCTGGGCGATGAAATAGGTGTCGGCCAGAATATAGCACGATGTGCCGATCAGACCGAAAATATTCTGCGACACATACTTGAAGAACTGCTTTGTCAGGTTCATGGATGCTTCCTTTCCGCAGGGAGAGTAGGGGAGTGAAACGTAAAAACGACTACTACTATATCATAAAACTTGGCATATTTCAACGAAAAATCGAGGAAACACGCCATCATTTCCCAAACGGAACACTTCTCCCCGGGGCGATGCTTCTATCCGAAAATGTTATACAAACACTGTCGCTTTTGTGCAACTCACCAAAGATGCTTTGGGGTTATTGACAAAAAAAAAAAAAAAGTTTTATGATTTTTATGTAAGATGCCACGTTGAAACAGAAAAAACGGCAAACCAGTCGAAAGGCTGCGACGCAAAGCTAAAGGGCCTGGAATATGGCAGCCAGCCGCACTTTCTCAACCATACCGCACATGGGCATCACCTCAAGGGGCGGTAGATTCCCAAAGTACAAAACGCAGAGCGTTGTACCAGCCATTTGGCCGGTGCGGCGCTCTTTTTGCTTTGTGCGGGCATGGTTATATTTTGGGAGTAATTTATAAAAGGAGGATTTTTATGAAAAAACGACTCATAAGCTTGCTGGTTGCGGCATGTATGCTACTTGCACTATTTCCGGTGTCAGCGTTTGCAGATAATGCAAAAAGCGGTGAGTTTCATACGGATGGAATAAAAACACAAGATGGAAATTTTGTGTATAGTGTAAATGATGATGACACTGCAACGTTGGTACAATACATTGGCTCGGAAGATGCGCTTGCGGCAAATAATTATGAAGTTGATATTCCTGCCGCGTTTGACGGACATTCTTTGAGTAAAATCGGACAGGCCGCGTTTGCAGCAGAATATCATTCTAATTTTAAGTATTGGAATGCAACCTGTGGCAAGATTCAAAAAGTTAAAATTCCAGAATCGGTGACATATATTTGCTCGGGTGCTTTTTATCATTGTGAGTCTTTGAAAAGTGTTAATATTCCAGAGAATGTTGAAAAGATTGAATGGTGGGGATTTGCAAATTGTACAGGGCTAAATGATATTACTTTTGAAGGTAATAGCAAAATCACAACAATTGAGATGGAGTGCTTCTCGAATTGTTCTAGCCTAGAAAGGATTGATCTGCCAGAAGGGATTACAGATATTCGTTGGGGTGCTTTTGAGAACTGTACTTCACTTATGAATGTTGTCATTCCTTCTAACACTGAAAGAATTTACAGGAAAGCATTTTACAATTGTGCGCTCGGAACGGTTACTTTCCCTGCATCTTTGAAAGGAATTGAAGTTGCGGCATTTGGTAAGCCGATTTCGCTGACAAAAGTTTATTATGCCGGAACAGCCGATCAGTGGAATGCTCTTGTAAGCGCTCCCTTTGTTCCTCTTGATGGCAAGACGGATGGCACTAGCAAAAACTTCACTGGAATTAATTATAAAGAGGATTCGTATGGCGGCAATAATGAGCAGCTTCGTCAAGATGGGCTGGTTATAATCCCTTGCAAGATGGATGTGACCACCTCCAAGAGCGACTACTTGGTCAATACTCCCGTTGATGTGAACATTGCCATTGCCCCCGGTACTGATATGAACAAGATTTTCAATGGCAGTGTTGCTTTGACCTACGGTGATGAAGTTGAAAAGGTAGAACTGAACGGCAAGGAACTGACCGAGAAAGAATACACTGTTCAGGAGCTGGCTCAGAAGATGGAACTGACTTCCCGAAGCAGTAATATCAAAGCAACCCTGAATGTGACCTACAAAAAAGCCGGCAAGTTTGATTTTGGCGTTGCCCTGAAGGACGCAAGTGGTGACCAGATTTGTGCTGCTGGCACTCAGGTCGTTGTTGCCGAAGAGGCTGCCGAACTGACCCCTGCAACCAAGCTCTACACCCTGACCGTCAAGAATGCTGATGTTACCATTAAGAATGGTGACGAAGAGATCAAGGCTGAGAAGAACGACAAGGGCGAGCTGATCGCCAAAGTGCCCGAAAAGGCTGACGTGACCGTGACCTACACCAGCCAGAGCGATGCGGTTGCATTTGACCAGTGGACTATTACCACCGATGAAACGCTGGATGTGGATGTCAAGAACAACCCCCTGAAGTTCCAGATGCCTGACGGTGGAGTGACCATCGAAGCCATGACCAAGGATGCCTCCATTGAGGAAGACGAGCCCAACATTCTAGGCACCGCCGCAGTGGTCGGTACTGCCGCTGCTGGCACCGCCATTCTGGCATGGCAGGGCTACCAGCTGGGCACGGAGCTGTACCTGAAAACCGCTCTGCCCGCCGGTACTGCCATCCCCACAAACCGTGCCGAGCTGGCCCTGCTGGTGTGGAACCATGCCGGTAAGCCCGCACCCGCCGCAGTTCTGCCCGCCGATGCCACCGATACCCAGAAGGCCATTGCCTGGGCTGTGGAGAACGATCTGCTCAAGGCCGCAAAGGACAACGGCGAGACCTATGTGGATACCGATTCCGTGAGCCGTGTTGAAGTGATCCGCGTGTGGAATAAGGCACAGGAAAAGTAAACCCCACCGTCATCCCTTCGGGATGCCACCGCCCCTAATAGGGGCGGCCTTGGCAAAAAGGTGAAACTATCCGCCACGCCAAGGCCCCCCGATCAGCGGGGGCTGTCGCTGAAAGCGACTGGGGGGTTGCCCCCACAACCGAACCATTCTCTATTCCCAAATAACCAGTGGAAGCGCCCTGCCGGGGAACCGGTGGGGCGCTTCTGCATAGGGGCGGGAGCCGAAACCGCCGCTTTTTCCGCTCTAGCGCCGTGGTTTTTATTGACAAGCCCCCGGCTTGCTATTATAATAGAACAGTCATAATAGCATTCGTGCGCGGCTTTGCGGCTGCGTCAATCCAATAGACAAGGAGAAGATCCAAAATGGCACAAGAAATCAAGATGTCCGCTTCCGGCCTGAAGGCGATGCAGGACGAACTGGAATACCTCAAGACGGTCCGCCGCAAGGAGCTGGCCGAGGAGATCAAGGAAGCCCGCAGCCACGGCGACCTGTCGGAAAACAGCGAGTACGACGAGGCCAAGAACACCCAGGGTCTGGTGGAGAACCGCATCACCGAGCTGGAGCAGATGGTCAAGAACGCTGTGATCATCGACGAGAGCGAGCTGAGCGTGGACAGCGTTTCTGTTGGCACCCACGTCTCCATCAAGATGACCGGCGATGATGAGGCCGAGGAGTACGATATCGTCGGCCGCACCGAGGCTGACCCCCTCAACGGCAAGATCAGCGACGAGAGCCCCGTGGGCCACGCTCTGCTGGGCAAGGCCGTGGGCGAGAAGGCTGAGGTCCTGCTGCCCTCCGGCCAGACCGTCGAGTACGAAGTGCTGGCCATTACCCACTCTGCAAACTGAGCCTGAACGGGAGGAAACCATGGAAGAGCAAAAGAGAAACCCCGCTCAGGGCCTGTCTGAGAGCGAGCAGGTGCAGGTGCGCCGCCAGAAGCTGGCCGACCTGCAGGCTGCCGGAAACGACCCCTTCACCCTGACCAAGTTCCCGCAGGACGCATACTCTGCCGACCTGAAGGAAGAGTTCAAGGATCTGCCCAACGAGACCGACAGCGGCAAGCAGGTCGCGCTGGCCGGCCGTATGATGTCCAAGCGCGTGATGGGCAAGGCAAGCTTTGCCCACCTGCGCGATGACAAGGGCGATATCCAGCTGTATGTCCGCCGCGACGAGCTGGGCGAGGAGGCTTACGCTGCCTTCAAGAAGCTGGACGTGGGCGATATCATTGGTGTCAAGGGCGAGGTGTTCCGCACCAAGACCGGCGAGCTGAGCGTTCGTGCCACCGAGCTGACCCTGCTGGCCAAGAGCCTGCGCCCCCTGCCCGAGAAGTTCCACGGCCTGACCGATACCGAGATGCGTTACCGTCAGCGCTATGTGGACCTGATCGCCAACCCGGAGGTGAAGGACACCTTCGTCAAGCGCAGCCAGATTCTGAAAGAGATCCGCGCCTATCTGGACGAGAAGGGCTTCCTGGAGGTGGATACCCCCATCCTGACCCCCTTTGAGATCGGTGCCTCTGCCCGCCCCTTCTACACCCACCACAACAGCCTGAACATGGACATGGTGCTGCGCATTGAGACTGAGCTGTACCTCAAGCGCCTGATCGTGGGCGGCATGGACCGCGTGTATGAGGTTGGCCGCATCTTCCGCAACGAGGGCATGGACCCCAAGCACAACCCCGAGTTCACCAGCATCGAGCTGTATCAGGCCTTCACCGATTTCCACGGCATGATGGATCTGGTGGAAGAGCTGTACAAGCGCCTTGCCCTCAAGATCTGCGGCAGCATGGTCATTCCCTATCAGGGCAAGCAGATCGATATGGGCCACTGGGAGCGCCTGACCATGGTGGAGGCTGTCAAGAAGTATTCCGGTGTGGACTTCAACGACTGGAAGTCCGATGAGGATGCCATTGCCTCTGCCAAGGAGCATCATGTGGAGCTGCCCGAGGTCCCCACCAAGGGTGCCATTCTGGCCGAGTTCTTCGATGCCTTTGTTGAGGACAAGCTGATCCAGCCCACCTTTATCTATGATTATCCTGTCGAGATCAGCCCGCTGGCCAAGCGCAAGCCGGATGATCCCGCCTTTACCGAGCGCTTTGAGTATTTCATCGACTGCACCGAGTACGGCAACGCCTTCAGCGAGCTGAACGACCCCATCGACCAGAAGGGCCGCTTTGAGCGTCAGGTCGCCGAGCGCAAGGCCATTGAACCCGACTGCAAGGCTCAGGTGGATTACGATTACGTCAACGCTCTGGAGTACGGCCTGCCCCCCACGGGCGGCCTGGGCTTTGGCGTGGATCGCCTGGTCATGCTGCTCACCGACAGCGCCTCCATCCGCGATGTTCTGCTGTTCCCCACGATGAAGCCCATCGACCAGTGAACTACAAGGAAATTGACATAGAAACGAAAGATTTGACTTCTGATTTTCTTGCAAAAACTGTGTCATCCCCGTTTTGACATCAATTTGACAGCAAAATCCTGAAGAATTACGTCCCGTTATGAAGCGTGACGGATTTCAGATAAAAACGCACAAGGCTTGAACAAAGCTATAAGAGCACTTCTTGGAACCATCCGAGAGGTGCTCTTTTCGTTTGCTCCTGCGGCCAACTTCTGTCAGACAGTCACAAAAAACGGAGGATAAAATTATGAAAACCGACTACAAGCCCATCAAACCCATGAAAGAAATTCCCGACCAGCTTCGCAAACTGCGCCGCCAATTCCTGCGCTACCAGCAAGCAGAAATCGTGTACAGCCTGTCCCATAAGAAGTTGCTGGAGCTCGCTAGCGATGCCGGGGCCATTTACCGCTTCGACAGCACGGTGCTTATCAACCGGGAGATTTTTGATGCCTATTTGGAACGCTTCCATGAACCTGCAAGAAAAATTGCCGTGGAGGAGGTCGAGGACAAGTGAGCGGCAGGGTGTGGATGTTCTCCGACCAGATCGACGATGAAGATATGGATTTTATGCGGCATGAGTTCGTGACTTATAGCATGGCAAGCGATTATTATGGGCTTGGACTGAAACCTGTCACCCGGATGGCACATGAATGTGGGGCTATCTATAAGATTGGCCGGAAGATTCTAATTCGGAGAAGCATTTTTGAAGAGTACCTGCGCCAGCAGAGAAAGATTTGAGGTGTGCAATGGAAAAGTCGAACACTAGATTGCATGATGAAAATAATGGGCTGGACTATGTGCTGGTCGGAGATTACTACTTTCCTGCCTTGATTTTGGCAGAGGATTCTCGCCCTGTTGGCCGCTGGGGTAGAATGCACAAACGGTATCTCAAAGAACATCATCCAGTACGGTATCAGGTTCTTCTGCTGTCCGGCAGGCTGAACACCTATCTGGCGGACACTGATACACAAGCAGAGGAACAGCTGGAGTTGCTTACCCAGCAGATGGCAGAACGTGAGGGCATGAACGAAGAATTGAAAGCCGCAAATCAAATGGAATGGGTGCGTAGGATGAACAGTATCCAGAACCGAGCGGAGGAAGTTATTAAGGCCGAATTGATCTTTGCATAATGTCCGGAGGGGCAGATGCCGTATAACTTGGTATCTGCCCCTCTTATGTTTACAAGCTGTCGTTATAAATTGATGTAAAGGCATAAATTTCAAAATATTTTGAATGCAAAATGGAATATATTTGCATTCTCATTGACGCTCTATTGTAAAAGCATTATAATTGTTACATAAAATTCACACAAACCACACCTGTACAATTGAGCAATAGGGAAAAGTTATGACGAATGGCATAGAAGCAACAGTTGCTCTTTGCAAATGCGGAAAAGTCCACAAAGCCTACGGTGTCCGCTTTGAAAAGGCTGGCAAAAAGCACTGGAAGTACACATGGGCGTTTCCTATCAAAGAATCAGCCGCAAAACATGAAGGCTACGATGAAACCACAATTATTGGTAAGATTGAGCCAACAGAAGATTATCCCGGATGTCCTTACTGTAAAGCAACTACCTTCGTAATATGCGGCACCTGTGGAAAATTGAATTGCTATAATGGTTCTAGGTTGTTCTCCTGTGGATGGTGCGGAGTACATGGTGTTGTCAGTTTGGGTTATGACGGCTCTGGCATCCGAAGCAGTGGAGATCGGTAAAAGATTATGAGTATCTTCAACAAGCAACAACAGAAACCCATGCCGACTTTCTCTGCCAGTCAGACGGTTCTTCCTTCTGCTGCAATCTCCCGGATTGAGAGTGGCAGTCTGGCAGAACTGAATGTGCCTAACTTGATGCTCAAAAAGGGTGAAAAATGCTGCTTTGTAGACAAGAGCTACGAAATGGTCGAGACAAGCACCACTCGAAATGTCCGAAAATCCGGCGGTACCAGTGTGCCAAGTGTCTTTTTCAAGGGCGTTCGATACCACATGGGCAGCAGTGAATCTATCCCGGTAACGGAAACCAAGGTCGACTACATACCGGGATACCTTTATATTACCAACAAGCGCATCATTTTCACCTCGCAGAAAGGCGGCCTAGAAAAAACCATTGGTTCACTTTCTGCATTTCATCCCTATTCCAATGCGATTGGGCTTCAATTTGGGCAAAAGGTCATAAACTTTATTCTGCCTCGTGCGGATTTGGCAGTACAAACGCTTCAAATTATGACGTAAATCATCGAAAGGGTATTGCAATATGGGAAATCTAAAAGTACATGATAAGCTGGATATTCAAGCTGGGGGACAGGCTGAGGTTCTGGATGAATTTGGTTCTGGTGGTCAGGGCACGGTCTACAAGGTATCGTACAACGGCAAAACCTATGCTCTGAAATGGTATCATCTGGGAGTTTTCAAGGGAAAGGAAAATGACTTCTATAAAAACCTCGAAAACAATATTAGCAATGGTGCGCCAACGGATGCTTTTCTCTGGCCAAAAGCCATTACCAAAGTTTATAACGACCAGTTTGGCTATCTGATGGATGTGCGCCCGTCTGGTTACGAAGAACTGACCAACTTTTTTGTGGGTGGCCGAAAGCAGAAACAGGCGCGTTTCAAAAGTTTCTACGCCCTCTGTACGGCAGCAATCAATATTATCGAAGCCTTCCGTGCTCTGCACAATAATGGCTACAGTTATCAGGATATCAACAACGGCAACTTCTTCATCAACCCGGAAAATGGCGATGTGCTGATTTGCGATAATGATAACGTCAGTCCGTTCGGAACCAATCTTGGCATTATGGGCAAGCAGCGCTGGATGGCTCCGGAAATTGTTATGGGAAAGAATGACCCCGACAAGAACAGCGACCGTTTTAGTCTGGCCGTAGTGCTGTTCCGGTTATTGTTCATCAACCACCCGTTGGAAGGCCGTTACAGCACCCCTCCCTGCATGACCAAAGAAGCCGAGCAAAAATATTATGGTAGTGCTCCAATTTTTGTCTATGACCCATCTACAACGGAAAACCGTCCGATTCCGGGAACTGACCATAATCTGAAACTGTTCTGGAATGTTTATCCGGACTATGTAAAAGAAGCGTTCATCCGTGCATTCAGTCATGATGTAATGATGAAGCAGAAGCCACGCATTCTGGAAAAAGAGTGGCTGGATATTTTTATCCGCCTGCGCACGGAAATTGGCCGCTGCCCACACTGTGATATGAACCCCAAAAGTTAGACAAAAATCAAATTAAGCGACCCCAACGGTCTGAATC
>ENA-OUPO01000150-OUPO01000150.1-human-gut-metagenome-genome-assembly--contig:-NODE-150-length-39889-cov-9.18954_pt1 | contig 39889 bp, 36 predicted proteins | sample MGYA00237940_ERZ548809 | MGnify/ENA primary metagenome ERZ548809 (study PRJEB26490, sample SAMN05194695) | human gut metagenome | biome: terrestrial biome; feature: human-associated habitat; material...
ATCCCATCTCTGTGGGGCGCACTCGTGAGGCCGTTTCTGTGAGGAGGCGGCAAACAGAGGTGGTACCGCGAATTTTATCGCCCTCTGCCAAATTTATTTTGGCAGAGGGTGTTTTATTTTCCCTCTGCCCGACAAACAGGAGGAAATTTTTATGACTCTGTACGAAGAACTCAAGGCCCGCGGCCTCGTGGCTCAGATCACCGATGACGAGATCATCGACGTCATCAACAACGGCAAGGCCACCTTCTACATCGGCTTTGACTGCACCGCCGACAGCCTGACTGCCGGCCACTTCATGGCCCTGACCCTGATGAAGCGTCTGCAGATGGCAGGCAACAAGCCCATCGCCCTCATCGGCGGCGGCACCACCATGATCGGCGACCCCTCCGGCCGCACCGATATGCGCAAGATGCTGACCAAGGACGATATCGCCCACAATGCCGCCTGCTTTAAAAAGCAGATGGAGAAGTTCATTGATTTCTCCGAAGGCAAGGCTCTGATGGTGAACAACGCCGACTGGCTGCTGGATCTGAACTACGTTGAGCTGCTGCGCGAGGTGGGTGCCTGCTTCTCCGTGAACAATATGCTGCGCGCCGAATGCTACAAGCAGCGCATGGAGAAGGGTCTGTCCTTCTTAGAGTTCAACTACATGATCATGCAGAGCTACGACTTCTACTATATGTTCCAGCACTACGGCTGCAATATGCAGTTCGGCGGCGACGACCAGTGGAGCAATATGCTGGGCGGCACCGAGTTGATCCGCCGCAAGCTGGGCAAGGACGCCTATGCCATGACTGTGACCCTGCTGACCGACTCTCAGGGCAAGAAGATGGGCAAGACCGCCGGCAACGCTGTCTGGCTGGATCCCAACAAGACCAGTCCCTTCGAGTTCTACCAGTACTGGCGCAACGTGGGCGATGCCGATGTGATGAAGTGCATTCGGATGCTCACCTTCCTGCCGCTGGAGCAGATCGAAGAGATGAGCACTTGGCAGGATCAGCGCCTGAACGAAGCCAAGGAGATCCTTGCCTACGAGATGACCAGCATGGTGCATGGCAAGGAGGAGGCCGAAAAGGCTCAGAATGCTGCCCGTGCACTGTTCAGCGGCAACGCGATGGATACCGAGCATATGCCCAGCACCCAGCTGACCGAGGCTGACCTGACGGACGGCGCTATCGGCATCCTGACCCTGATGGTCAAGGCCGGTCTGGCTGCTTCCAATGGCGAAGCACGCCGTCTGGTGGTGCAGGGCGGTGTGCTGGCAGACGGCGAAAAGGTCGCTGCTCCCACTGTCAGCTTTACCGCAGAGCAGCTTGCCAAGGGTATCGTGATCAAGAAGGGTAAAAAGATCTACCACAAGGTAACGCTGTAAAAAAGCATTATTAAAAATGGTCCAGAAACGTCTGTAGGCGTTTCTGGACCATTTTTTACATTTTAGCGCGTAACAGCCGCTGATGGCCTGCAAATCGAACCGGAAACGCAGCTGCCCCCTCCGGCCTATTGCTGTTACAGCTCGTACGCCTTTTTCAGCGCTTCATAGGCAGCATCTTCGTTTTCAGCGTGGACGAGCAGAGAGATATCCAGATCGCTGGTGGTGATCAGCAATACCTCGATACCAGCCATAGCCAGTGCGTTCAGCGCCCGCGCAGCCACGCCGCAGCTGGTGACCATATCCTCGCCGAACAGATTCAGCTTAGAGTAGCCCACGCTGATCAAAGGAGAAGCCTTGGCGTCCTTATCCAGATTTGCCGCCGAGATTGCTTTCATCACCAGCGGCAGATCGCTGCTGGATGCGGTAAAGCTGAAATCAATGGTAGTGCCATGTGGGGCGCTTTGGCTGATCATGTCCACCACCACGCCGGTCTCTGCAAAGATATCCAGATAGCGGGACAGACTGTTGCCCCGGAACGCCACGTCCTGCACGCTGATCATCATCAGGTCAGTCTCGATATTGATCTTCGATACTCCGTACATAAAAAGTCCTCCGTTCTGCCCGGGCTACCGGGCAACGCTCAATCATTTCACATTTTTATGTAAGTACTATCGCAATTCAACTTTTAATGCAACAGCGCTGCATTGCATAGCACAAATACGCCGCTTTTATGTTACACTAATTCTCGTCTTGCGACAAAAAGGATGCGCTGATATTATTTTGCGCGATTTTTTGTATCCTGTCAAGGCTGAAATCAGAATATTTTGCCCGCACACCATGCGCTGCCGCCAATTCCTGCGTGTAATCGCGCAAAAGATAGGTGCGCACATTGGCTTTTCCTGCATCGTAATGTGTCACGGTGGGGTGCAGCTGCGGCGCAAGCACTTCACATTGCACTGAGCCGTTCGGCTGTGTGGTCTTTTGCAGCTGCAAAGTCAGGATAGCGCCCACCAGCTGATCCGGACGGCTCTGAGTGCTGAGAAAATTGCCCAGCGAGTAGGCCGCAAAACTCCGCCGCCCATCTGCTGCGGTAAGCCACTGGGCATCCTGCAGCACATGAGGGTGGGTGCCCACAATGACATCTGCACCCCAGTCTGCCAGCTGTTGCGCCAGTGTGCGCTGGCTGTCCACGATGGCGTGGCTATCCTCTACACCCCAGTGAACCCCAACCACTACAAAATCCGCCTGCTGGCGTGCCAAACGCACCTGCCGCTCGATCACATCGGTCTGGCTGGTGTAGATGATATTGGCCGTCATATTCTTGTTCTGGCGGATGCCGTTTGTGTGCTCGGTGTAGGAGAGATACGCGATGGTGACGCCGTTGACGGTTTGCAGCGGGATGCGGTCATAGTCCTCTTCGCCGCGCCACAGACCGGTGGTGACCACGTCCTCCGGCATAGACTCCCAGAACTGTAGAGTGGCGGCAATACCGGACGCGCCCTTGTCGTAGGTGTGGTTATTGGAAAGGCTGAACACCCGCACCCCGGCGCGGTACAGCGCCCGCGCACAGTCGCCGGGGGTGGAAAAGCTGGGGTAGGTGGAGGGTGCAAGGGTGTCGCTGCAAAGGGTCTCCTGATTGATCCAGTTCACATCCTGCTCAGCATAGAAAGGAGCGATATGCTCATAACAGTAATCAAAGCTGTACTTTCCATCTTCGCCTGCCCGGCGGGCGGCCTGATTATAAATGGGAGAGTGGATCAGGTTATCTCCTGCTGCGGAAAAGCGGATGGTCTCCACCACAGGCTGTGGTTCAGGTTCCGGCTCCGGTGCCGCAACAGATGAAGCAGGGGATAGCGCATCCTCCGGCGGCTCTATGCCGCCCACCGGCACATCTTCTCCCGGCAGTCTTGTCCAGATTCCCAGACACAGTGCTATCACGCTCACCGTAAGAACCGACAGCACCACCGCCCGGAGCGTTTGCTTTCGGCCGCGCTTACGGGCAGCCGGACGCCGCCGCTTTAAAGGCTCCTGCTTCATCGTTCACCTCTTCTCCCGGCGTATGCCGGGGCAGCTTATTTTTCAGAGGGCGGCGATCAGGTCGCCCATATCGTACAGCCCCGGCTCTTTTTTTGCCAGATAGACCGCAGCATTCACGGCACCGTTGGCAAAGATGCTGCGGGAGTAGGCGGTGTGCCGCAGGGTGATCACCTCGTCCGGGCCACAGAACAGAACCTCGTGGTCGCCTACGATGCTGCCGCCGCGCACAGCGCTGATGCCGATTTCCTTCGGGTCGCGCTTCTGGCGCACGGAAGAGCGGTCGTACACATAATGGTACGCGCCGTCATTCTGCTCGTTGATAGCGTCTGCCAGCATCAGCGCCGTTCCGCTGGGTGCATCCAGCTTGTTGTGGTGATGCTGCTCCACGATCTCAATATCATAATTGATGCCCAGCACGGCAGAGGCGCGCTTGCACAGCTCGGCCAGCACGTTGATGCCCATGGACATATTAGCGCTCTTGAACACCGGAACGCTGCGGGACAGCTGCACTACCTTCAGCTGCAACTCCTCTGAAAGGCCGGTGGTGCACACCACGATGGGCAGCTTGTGGGTCTGGCAGTAGGGCAGTGCCTTTTCCACTGCGGCAGGGGAGCTGAAGTCGATGATCACATCGCCCTTGCCGTTCAGCTTTTCCAGACTGTCGTAGACCGGGATGCCGTTCTGTTCGCCGTCCTTCATATCGATACCGGCCACCACACGGCAGTCCTCCCGCTGTGCGATCATATCGCACAGCACATGGCCCATGCGGCCACCAATGCCCTGAATCACGATCTCTGTCATTGTTGTTTCCTCGTTTCTATAATATGGCAGAATGCCCGGAAGCTGAAAATTCCCGGGCATTCTGTAAGCTTTTTATTCCTTAATAAGACCTGCAGCCTGCAGAGCCTGCTCGATCTTTGCCTTGTGGGCATCGCTGGGCTCTACCAGCGGCAGACGGCACTCACCCGCGTTCCAGCCCAGCACGTTCATGGCGTACTTGACCGGAATGGGGTTCACCTCGCAGAACAGAGCCTCCTCCAGCGGCAGCATTTCCAGCTGCAAAGCGCAGGCCTTGGCGGTGTCACCGTCAAAGAAAGCCTGACAGCAGTTATGCACCAGCTCCGGCGCAACATTGGACACCACGCTGATGACGCCCTTGCCGCCCAGTGCCAGCAGGGGAACTACCTGATCGTCGTTGCCGGAGTAGATGTTCAGCGCATCACCGCACAGTGCAGCAACCTTGGCTACCTGAGAGATGTTGCCGGAGGCCTCCTTGATGCCGTTGATGAGCGGGTGCTTGCTCAGCTCCAAAGCGGTCTCGGGTGCAATGTTTAGACCCGTGCGGGAGGGCACATTGTACAGGATGACCGGGATGCCGCCAGCCTCAGCCATGGCGGTAAAGTGTGCCACCAGACCGGCCTGCGAGGTCTTGTTGTAGTAGGGGGTGACCATCAGCAGGGCATCAGCACCGCAGGCAGCAGACTTTGCTGCCAGTGCGCAGCCGTGGTCAGTATCGTTCGAACCGGCACCGGCAATGACCGGTACGCGGTGATTGACCGTATCCACGGCGAACTTGATGGCGGCCAGCTGCTCCTCATCGGTCATGGTAGAGCACTCGCCGGTGGTGCCGCAGATGATGATGGCATCAGTGTGGCGGGCGATCTGATCCTCGATAATGCGGCCCAGCTCGTCAAAGTTGATGCTTCCGTCCTCGTACATCGGGGTGATGATGGCAACACCCGCGCCGGTAAAGACAGGCTTCTTCATAGTAAAAAACTCCTTTGCTGCGTGTATCGCGCAAAAATTCAGGGATTAGTCCATATAGCCCTTTGCTGCCAGCAGCTCAGCCAGCAGCACAGCACCGCCGGCAGCACCGCGCAGGGTGTTGTGGCTCATGCAGGCAAACTTGTAGTCAAACAGGGTGTCCTCCCGCAGACGGCCGATGCACACGGCCATGCCGTTCTCGGTGTTGCGGTCCAGCTTGGGCTGCGGACGATCGGGCTCGGTAAAGTAGTGCAGGAACTGCTTGGGTGCGCTGGGCAGGTTCAGTTCCTGTGCAGGGCCGCGGAAGTTCGCCCAAGCTTCCAGCATCTGCTCCTTGGTGGGCTTTTTATCAAAGCTTACGAACACGGCTGCGGTGTGACCGTCCGAGACAGGCACACGGAAGCACTGTGCAGTGATGACCGGCTTTTCAGCATTGACGATCTGGTCGCCCTCGATATGGCCCCACAGCTTCAGCGGCTCGCGCTCACTCTTTTCCTCCTCGCCGCCGATGTAGGGGATCACGTTGTCCACGATCTCAGGCATCCGGTCAAAGGTCTTGCCTGCACCGGAAATAGCCTGATAGGTGCACACCAGCGCCTTGCTCACGCCAAAGTCCTTCATCAGGGGATGCAGGGCGGGCACATAGCTCTGCAGGCTGCAATTGGACTTGACAGCGATGAAGCCGCGCTTGGTGCCCAGACGCTTGCGCTGGGCGGGAATGATCTCGATATGGTCGGCGTTGATCTCGGGCACCACCATGGGAACATCCGGGGTGAAACGATGGGCACTGTTGTTGGAGACCACCGGGCACTCAGCCTTGGCGTATGCTTCCTCCAGTGCTTTGATCTCGTCCTTGGGCATATTGACAGCGCAGAAAACAAAATCCACCTGCGAAGCAACTTCCTCTACCTTGGAAGCGTCCAGAACGGTCATCTTCTTCACGCTCTCCGGCATGGGAGTGGTCATGGCCCAGCGGGAGCCCACTGCATCCTCATAGCTCTTGCCCGCACTGCGGCCGGATGCGGCCAGTACGGTCAGCTTGAACCAGGGATGATTCTCCAGCAGAGTCACAAAACGCTGACCCACCATGCCAGTTGCGCCTACAATACCCACTTTATACTGTCTTTCCATTTCCAGCACCTTTCCTTTCAAAAAAACAAACAGCAAATCTTAGTATTGCGAAGAACACGGCTTGCAAACCGGACAGCGATGCAATATAATAGATACTGTTTATACAGATTCTATGATATCATTGATACGTTGTCCGTGTCAATCATCGGAAAGGCAAATGCACACTATGTTAAAAAAAGATTTTTGGTATGATTTACCCAAAGAGCTCATTGCACAGGAGCCCGCAGCCCCGCGGGACGCTGCGCGGCTGATGGTTCTGAGCCAAAAGGACGACAGCATCCGGCACAAGGTGTTCCGTGATCTGCCGGAATTTCTGGAGCCGGGGGATCTTTTGGTGGTAAACAATTCCAAGGTGCTGCCCGCCCGCATCGTGGGCGTCAAGCAGCCCACCGGTGCCGTGTGCGAGCTGCTGCTGCTGCGGCAGGTGAAGGGCGACCAGTGGGAGTGTCTGGCAAAGCCCGGCAAGCGGATGCAGCCCGGCACAAAGGTGAGCTTTGGCGACGGCAGTCTGACCGCCGTGGTGGACGAGACCATGGAGGACGGCAACAAGTACGTTACATTCTATTATGATACCGAAACGCTTTATGAAAAGCTGGATGAATTTGGCAAGATGCCGCTGCCGCCCTACATCACAAAGCAGCTGGAGGATCAGAGCCAATACCAGACCGTCTACGCCAAGGAGCTGGGCAGCGCAGCTGCGCCTACCGCCGGGCTGCACTTTACTCCGGAGCTGATGGACACCCTCCGCGCTATGGGCGTCGGCATTGCCGAGGTCACCCTGCACGTTGGTCTTGGCACCTTCCGCCCCGTGCAGGAGGACGAGATCACCGACCATAAGATGCACAGCGAGTGGTACTCCATCAGTGAGGAGACCGCCCGCCGCATCCGCGAGACTAAGGCCGCAGGCCACCGGGTCATCGCAGTGGGTACTACCAGCTGCCGCACGCTGGAGGCTGCTGCTGCCAAGTATGGCGAGATCAAAGCCTGCAGCGGCAACACCTCCATCTTCCTGTATCCGGGTGTGAAGTTCAACTGCATCGACGGCCTGATCACCAACTTCCACCTGCCGGAGAGCACCCTGATCATGCTGGTGTCCGCTCTGTACGGCTACGAAAAGACCATGCACGCCTATGAAGTAGCCGTGGCAGAGAAGTACCGCTTTTTCTCCTTTGGCGATGCCATGCTCATTTTGTGATTTTTTTGTAATTGCGGCATAATGCTGCTGTGATCATTCTGATAACTTGCAGGCTTGCTGCCTGCATCGAGGCTGCACGGCTGTTTTCCGTGCGCAGAAAGGAAAAGACCATGCCTTCTTTGACGACCTACACCCTGCTCAAGCAGGAACACAACGCCCGGCGGGGCGAGTTCAAAACCGTGCACGGCACGGTGCAGACCCCTGCCTTCCAGAACGTTGCCACCGCCGGTGCCATCAAGGGCGGCCTGTCGGCGCAGGATCTGAAGGATATCGGCGCGCAGGTCATGCTGTGCAACACCTACCACCTGCACCTGCGTCCCGGCGACAAGCTGGTGGCAGATATGGGCGGCCTGCACAAGTTTACCCGCTGGAACGGGCCTATCCTGACCGACAGCGGCGGATTTCAGGTGTTCAGTCTGGCAAAACTGCGTAAGATCACCGAGGAGGGCGTGACCTTTGCCTCCCATCTGGATGGTCACCGCATCTTTATGGGCCCGGAGGAGAGTATGCAGATCCAGGCAAATCTGGGTTCTACCATCGCCATGGCCTTTGATGAGTGCGTGGAGAACCCCGCCCAGCACGATTACTCCAAGGACAGCTGTGAGCGCACCACCCGCTGGCTGAAGCGCTGCAAGGCCGAAATGGTACGGCTGAAGCACGAGGGCATCTCGGTCAACCCGGATCAGCTTCTGTTCGGCATCAATCAGGGCTGCACCTATGCAGATCTGCGCGTGGAGCACATGAAGCAGATCGCCGAGCTGGAGTTGGACGGCTACGCCATCGGCGGTCTGGCTGTGGGCGAGCCCACCGAAGTGATGTATGAGATGATCAGTCAGGTGGAGCCGTATATGCCCAAGGACAAGATCCGCTATCTGATGGGCGTCGGCACCCCCGGCAACATCATCGAGGCCGTTGCCCGCGGCGTGGATCTGTTTGACTGCGTTATGCCCAGCCGCAATGCCCGCCACGGTCATCTGAATACATGGAGCGGTATCATCAACATCAAAAATGCCAAGTACGAGCGGGACGAGCGTCCCATCGACCCCGCCTGCGGCTGCCCGGTGTGCCGTAATTACTCCCGTGCCTACATCCGGCATCTACTCAAGGCAGACGAGATGCTGGGTATGCGTTTGACCGTGATGCACAATCTGTGGTTCTACAACCACCTGATGGAGCGTATCCGGGATGAACTGGATGCCGGCACCTTTACCGCCTTCCACGACAGATACGTGAAGCTTCTGGATACCCGAATTTAAACTTTAGCCTTGCAACAAGGCCGATAAGAGGGTATAATAGCATTATCTGAATTTTTGAGAGGAGATTTTGCCCCATGCAATTTCTGACTACCACGTCCGAAGGCTATATCAGCCTGTTCTTCACGCTGGCACTGATGCTGGTCCTGCTGTACTTCATGATCTACCGTCCCCAGAAGAAGCAGGAAAAGAAGGATGCCGCTATGCGCAGCAGTCTGGAGATCGGCGATCAGGTCACTACCATCGGCGGTGTCATTGGCCGCGTTGTCGCCATCAAGGACGACACCTTTGTTCTGGAGACCGGCGCTGACCGCGTGAAGATCCGCTTCACCAAGTCTGCTATCTCTTCGGTCGAAAAGCTGAACATGGACAAGGCTCCTGCCGATAAGAAGTAAGCACTTAACCGTGCATACATGAACCGCCTCCCTGCATAGACTATGTGCAGGGAGGCGGTTTTGTTATGTCTGAGTCTCGAGGTTTCCCGGCGGAGCTTCTTTCGTTTGCGCTTTTCGGGGCGCTGGGGGTGGCCGTAACAGCGGCGGCGCTGGCTGGTTTTGCGCATCTGATGGTCGGGCACGGCTGCTCCGGCAGTGTCGTGCCGGTACTTGCCACAGCAGCCGTGTGCATGGGTAGTTCGCTGTGTGCACTGGCGGCAGCGTTCCGTAAAAAGGTGCGCGGTCTGCTGACCGGACTGCTCCAAAGTACATTTCTGGCAGTGCCGCTGGCGCTTTCTGCTGTATGGAACGGCACCGCTGCCGCGCCGGCTGTAGTGTGCCGTATTCTGGCGGTGCTGCTCTGCGGCTGTATCGGAGGGCTGCTTGGGGTCACCCTGCGCAGCCGCAGGCACACGCTTCGTTGATCGATCCGGCAAATCGAATCCATCAGAGGAGAAAACAGCGTATGTGGATCTATGAACAGACCAAACCGGAGGAAAACCTGTCCTTGCTGCCACAGACGGTCAGTCTGCCGGTGCAGAAAGCAGAGCCTGCTCTGCCGACTGTACCGGAAACTGCACCGGAGCCCGTAGAGCAATTGCCATCAAAAGAGCCCTGCATCCCGGCAAAGCGGCACGCCACCCGGGATTGCTGGCTGCTGGCTGCGGCCTTTCTGCTGGGGAGTTCGGCAGCCGGTGTATTGCAGGCCGTATGCGATGCCCGGCAGGCAGAACTGCTGCGGTATTATCTGGAAGCGTGGCAAGGGCTGTTTGCACCGGGCAGTATGCAAGGAACGGTACAGCTTTTCGGCATGGAATATCTGGCTCTCGGCCTTGTGGTCAGCCTGTTTCTGGTATTGGGACTGTCTGCCCTTGGCCCAGTGATGATCTTTGGCAGCATGATGCTGTACGGTTTGGGCAGCGGGTTGCTTATGGTACAGCTTTGCACGGCAGGCGGGTGGAAAACAGTGCTTCTGGCGCTGCTGTGGACAGGCTTACCGGCGGCAGCAGCAAGCGGCTGTCTGTGTTTTTTTGGGGCCTGCGCTTTGCAGGTCAGCAGCCGGATCCACGCCTATTCCTTCCGCAAGCATTCCGGTGGACAAGCCCGCCCCGGGGTGCAGGCACTGCTGGGGCAGTATCTGCTGACCATGGTGGTACTGCTGCCGCTTTGCGGCGCAGCGGCAGGGCTTTCGTATCTGGGCAGCTGCCTGTGAACGGCATCCTTTTCTTGCGGGTTTTGGCACAGTGTGTTACAATAACAAAAGACCATAATAAATGAGGGACAGACATGAAACTGAAATCCGTGTATGTATGCTCCAATTGCGGAGAGACAAGCCCCCGCTGGATGGGGCGCTGCCCCAGCTGCGGCAGCTGGAATACTATGAACGAGGACGTTGTTGCCGAAGCTCCAAAGGCAGGGACTCCTGCTGCCCGGCAGGCTGCTGCGGCTCGTCAGGAGGGCGTGACCACCCTGACCGCCCGGCGGCTGTCAGAGATCAGCACGACTGAGGAAAAAAGCCGTATCCTGACCGGTATCTCGGAGCTGGACCGTGTATTGGGCGGCGGTATCGTGCTGGGCGGCGTGGTGCTTTTGAGCGGTGAGCCGGGCGTTGGTAAATCTACTATGCTGCTACAGCTGTGCGGTGCCATCTCTAACCAGCACAGCGTGCTGTATATCACCGGAGAGGAATCTGTCCGGCAGGTCAAACTGCGCGCCGCACGGCTGAAGGTACCGCAGGACAACATCTTTCTGGCGGCAGAAAACGACGTGGATGAGATCTGCGGCCTGATTGAAAAGGAAAAGCCGGATCTTGTGGTCATTGACTCCATCCAGACCATGCGCTGCATGGATATCTCGTCCTCGTCCGGTACAGTCAGTCAGGTGAAGGAGAGTGCCGCGCGGCTGCTGGCGGTAGCCAAAAAGCAGGAGATCCCCATGTTCATCGTGGGTCATGTGAACAAGGATGGCGCGATCGCAGGTCCCAAGGTCATGGAGCATATCGTGGATACGGTGCTTTACTTTGAGGGTGACAAGATGCTGCCGTACCGCATTCTGCGGGCAGCAAAAAACCGCTATGGCTCCACCAATGAGCTGGGAATGTTCGACATGACCGGCACAGGGCTTGCCGAGATCGAAAACCCCTCCCAGATGCTGCTGGAGGGGCGTCCGCTGGGGGTCTCCGGCAACTGTGTAGCCTGCACCATGGAGGGCAGCCGTCCCATCCTGAGCGAGATTCAGGCGCTTGCCACCAAGACAAATTTCCCGGCACCCCGCCGCGCCTGCAGCGGATACGACTATAACCGCATGAACCTTTTGATCGCTGTGCTGGAAAAGCGGGCAGGGTACTTCTTTGGCAATCTGGATGTCTACGTTAACATCGTAGGCGGCATTGCGTTGCGGGATACCGCCTGCGACCTTGCAGTCTGCCTGAGTATGGTCTCCTCGCTGCTGGACCGCCCGGTCAGCGATAAGCTTATCGCCATCGGAGAGGTAGGTCTGGGCGGGGAAGTGCGCAGTGTGCCCAATCTGGAACAGCGCCTGCACGAGGCAGAGCGTATCGGCTTTGAGCGGGCAGTTATCCCTAAGCACAGTCTTGCGCATCTGAATGCCGCAGATTATCCCGGCATGAAGCTGGTTGGCGCAGCTTATATTGCAGATGCCATCAATGCGCTGAAAAACGACCGCCTGTGATGAAACGAGGAACCTATGTCGATCTATCTGGACGAAAGAAACCCCGGTAAGCACGCGCCCTTTGAGGATGCCGCCCCGGATATTGTAGAATATGTGCGGTATCTTGAGGTGATCGCCGGTAAAAGTGCCAACACGGCTTTCAATTATTACTGTGACCTGCGCTCTTTCAGCCGCTTTATGAAGCGCCGCCGCGGTCTTGTGCCAACAGATGCAGAATTTAAAGAAATTGACCCCAAGGGGCTGGACACAGCCTTCTGGGGCAGCATAACAAAAGAGGACATCTACGAGTATCTTTATTTTCTGAACCGGGAATGCGGCAACAAAAAATCCTCTACCGCCCGGCGGCTGGCCAGCCTGCACGGCTTTTATGATTATCTGGTCAATCAGGTCAACCGCCTATCCAAGGACCCTACGGCGGCTATCCGTCCGCCCAAGCAGGATAAAGTATTGCCCAAGTACCTGACGGCAGAGCAGTCCATCTCGCTTTTGGAGAGCACCCAGACCCAGAGCGATTTCCCGGAGCGGGACTATTGCATGGTGGTGCTGTTTCTCAACTGCGGTATGCGTCTTGCGGAGCTGGTAGGCATGGATCTTGGAGACATTGATTTGGAGCAGCGGCAGATCCGCCTGTTCGGCAAAGGCCATAAGGAACGCATGGTCTACCTGAACGATGCCTGCGTGGAGGCACTACAGCTGTATCTGCATAAACGCAACACCATGGAAGGGCTTTCACCCAAGGAAAAAGCGGTATTTATCACCCGTATGCGCAAGGAACGTATCTCGAACCGCAGGGTAGAACAGCTGATCTCCGGCGCAATGAAGGCTGCCGGACTGAAGGGCTTTTCCACCCATAAGCTGCGCCATACTGCCGCTACGTTGATGTATCAAACCGGCAATGTGGATATCCTTACCCTCAAGCAGCTTCTGGGTCACAGCAGCGTCGGAACAACGCAAATTTATACGCACCTACAAGAATTTCAGGTTCGCTCTGCCATTGAAGAAAATCCGCTGGGCAAGGTACTGCCCATAAAAGCCACAAAAGCAAGCTTGGATACAACAAAAGCAGCAGGGGAGACATCTGCCGAAAATGCCCCGGCGGGAGAGGACGATTCTGAGCCGTCCGGCCCTATGGCGGCCTTTGAGGGCGCTGCACAGGATGGCTTCCGAGCAGATATCTCGGCAATGTCTGCCGAAGAAACCGACGACTCATCGAACGATACTTAAACCACTAAGATCTTATAACCTGAATAGCGCTTGAAACGATGCAAAGGCCTATGACACGATCCGGCTTGACCGGATTAAAGTCATAGGTCTTTATAATTTACATTAGCCGTAACATGAAATGTTATAAAGCAAGCGCATAGAGATGCTTGCCGGAATAAAATTGCTAGAACAAAATGAATTACTAACGAACCAATGAAGCAGCGCATAACACGGAAAGCATCTGAAAGTGCGAGACAAATAAAACAATAAAACATGGTAAAAAGTGCAGAATGTGCAAAGCGGTTGAATCAAGCCTAAAAATGAGCCAGCCGGGGCTGAAACGCCAAAAATCCGGGAAATGGGCTTTTTTCACTTCCCTAAGTTTCGCATAACGTGCATTATACGAAACAACTATAATCAAAAAACAGAAGCTGCCCTTCTCTCTTTCTGTCAGATTTCCAGCAGCTTCTGTGGATGCGTTTCAGTTTGCATACGCCTGCATCTACACCGCTGGACGTATTACCAGTACGTTCAAGTGTTTGACTTCTGCCTGCGATGGCTGTTCTGGTGCGTTACCAGTCATTTTATATAAGCAGTATCGCTTCTTCTGCTTTGGTGATGCGATGCTCATTTCACTGGCAGCGGTTCTGTGCCAAAGTACGCACAGATGGCTTCGTAATAAATACGCGCCACAGTCTTGCAGCCCTCCTCGCTGCCAAATCGCTCTACATCCTCGGCGTTTGTCACAAAGCACTGTTCTGCCAACACTGCCGGACAATCCACATCTTCCAGCAGCGTAAAGCTGCGCTCAGGCCGTACCTGTGTGTAGGTGTTTTCCACCAGCTGTTTCTGGTCGTTTTCCAGATAATAAATGTAACGCACTCCCCCACGTCCGCGCAGCTTTGCGCCGATGCTTTGCATTCCTCCGGCCAGCAGCCGGGCAAAATAAAAGCTCTCCTGATGCCATGTGCGCCCGGGTACTGCCGGATAGCATTCAAAGCCGGATGCCGTAGAGCCATTGGCTGCGGAGTTGCCGTGGATGGACAGCAGCAGCTGCGGGCTTTGGGCACTGGCGGCGGCTGCACGTTGGGCAGGTGTCGCGGTTTCATCAAAGCTTTCCCGGGTCTGCAACGGAATGTAATTAGAATCCTCTTCTAACCACTGAAACAGCGCAGCAGCCGTTGCTGCGGTGATCTGTTTTTCTTCAACTACTCCCCTTGCGCCTGGGTCGCTGCCGCCATGCCCTGCGTCTATTGCCACCCGGTACGGCGGGTCGCCCACCACAGGACGAAAATCATCCTCTGATGCTGAGACTGCAGGTGCATTCAGTTCCAGCGCCGCCTTCCATAAAAATAGGCCAAAGCCGAGCATCAGCACCGCAAAAACAAACAGCATACCGCGTAAAAGCTGGTGCTGTGTTTTGCGGCGGCGTGTTTTATGTTTGCTATGTTTATTTGCAGGTCTGCGATGACTGGTTGGCATAAAGTTTTACTTCCTGTTCGTTTTACATTTATAATACGAGTATACTCGCCTTTTCCCTGCACTGCAACAAAAAAAGACTGCCAATTTTTCAAAAGGCAGTCCTTACTGGGTTATTTCAGTTCTACAACCGTCACGCCGCTTTCGCCTTCGCCGTAACGGCCAAGACGGAAGCTTTTTACCATGCGGTTACCGCGCAAATGCTTATGAATGGCAGTGCGCAGTGCGCCGGTGCCATTGCCGTGAATCAGATAGACCACCGTCTGTCCGTTCAGGATGGCGCGATCGATAAAGGAATCCACCTCCGACAGTGCCTCGTCCACCGTCAGCCCCAGCAGGTTGCACTCCATTTTGGCAGTACGCTGTACGCGCTCTACCCTGCCGTTGGGACGGTTGGTATCGCCTGTCAGGCGGGAATACCGCTGCTGCGCCTTGGTTTTTGGTGCAGCGGGTTCTTTTACCAGCTTTTCCGGCTGCTTCAGGCCCTTGAGGGGTACCTTGGTCTTAATGATACCGGCGCGCACCAGCACATCACCGTTTTTATCAGGCAGCGCCAGAACGGTGGCCAGCTGGTTCAGCTCTGCAATGCAGACCTCCTGCCCCACCTTTACCTCCTTCAACGGCACAAACTCCTTAACGGGGTTATGCACCACCTCTGTACCGGCAAACAGCTTTTCGGTCTCCTTTTTGGCAATCTCGCGGGCGCGCTGTGCCTTCTGCTGGGCGCTCATGCGCTCGTCCTTTTGCAGCTGGCGCAGTTCGTCGGTCAGCGCGTAGGCCTGTGTTTCCACCTGCTGTGCCAGTGTACGTGCCTTGGCACGGGCGGCTTCCAATTCGTTTTCGCCCTGCTGGATCAGCTCATCCCGCTTTTTGCGGGCGGCTTCCAGCTGATGGGAGGCTTCGTTGCGCAGCTGCTCCACTTCGTTCTGACTTTCCTTCAGCTGCAGCTTCAGATCGTCCAGCTGACCCAGAACCGCATCCAGACGCTTATCCTCGGCAGACAGATGCTGCTGAGCAGCCTCGATAACACGGCTGGGTATCCCCAGCTTTTCGCTGATCAGGAATGCGTTGGACTTGCCCGGTACGCCCACACTCAGCTTATAGGTGGGGCGCAGGGTCTCCAGATCAAACTCGCAGCTGGCGTTGACCACGCCCTTAGTCTCCAGCGCAAAAACCTTCAGTTCCGCATAGTGGGTGGTAGCCATCAGCAGTACACCACGGCGGCGCAGCTCCTCAATGATGGCAACAGCCAGTGCGGCACCCTCGGCAGGGTCGGTGCCGGCACCCAGCTCGTCCAGCAGCACAAGGGTGTGCGGCATAGCCAGTTCCAGAATACCGGTGATTTTTTTCATGTGGCCGGAGAAGGTGGAAAGGCTCTGCTCAATGCTCTGCTCATCGCCGATATCTACCAAAAATTCATCAAACACGCAGATCTCGCTGCGCTCGTCTGCCGGGATCAGAAAACCGCACTGTGCCATAGCGCACAGCAGACCGGCAGTTTTCAGGGTGACCGTTTTACCGCCGGTGTTCGGACCTGTGATGATAAGGGAATCGTATTCACCGCCCAGCGCAATGTCCACCGGAACACACTTTTGCGGATCGATCAAAGGATGGCGGGCGCGGATCAGATTAAAGGAAGAATCTGTGCGCACAGCGGGCTTAAAGGCCTTCAGCTCCAGCGCAAGCCGTGCTTTCGCCAGCAGGATGTCGATTTCCAGCATGGCCTTGTAGCTGTACTGAAACTGCGGTTCAATGGCGGCTACCTGTGCGGTAAAGGCCACCAGAATGCGCTCAATCTCCTGCGCTTCCTGTGCGCGGTACTGCAGGATGCGGGCATTCGCCTCCACCACAGCCTGCGGCTCTACAAACACCGTAGCGCCCGTAGAGGATACATCGTGGATGATACCGCTCACCTCGCCGCGGTACTCGCTCTTGACCGGCACAACATACCGGCCGTTGCGCATAGAAACCACGCTTTCCTGCAAGTATTTAGAGGTATCCATGTTGCGCACCATGCTTTCCAGCCGGTCGCGGATGCTGTTTTCAGTGGCGCGGATCTTCTTGCGCAGCTCTGCCAGCGTGCGGGAGGCGGTATCCGCCATGGCGTCCGGTGCCAGAATGGCACTTGAGATCTGCTGCTCAAGGCCCGGCTCCGGTGCCAGCGCGTAAAACAGATCATCGGTCGGCAGAGCATCGTGCTCAGAGGAGCCGTACCAGCTGGTCAGGTGCTGAAAATTACGCAGCGCACCGGCCACCATCAGCAGCTCGCCCATAGAAAGCACACCGCCCTTTACGGCACGGGCGGCAAGCTGGCTGACCCCCTCTACCCCGCCAAAGCGCGGTGAGCCGTTTTTGATCAGCAGAGTGTTGATGGCGTCCGTCTGTTCCAGTGCGTAGCGCACCTCGTCCGGGTCGCACTGCGGCTCAATAGCCAGCAGCATGGCACGGGCTTCCTTGCATACGCAACCCTCCGCCGCACGCGCAATGATCTTATCCAATTCTAATGTTTTTAAGTAGCTTGTTTCCATACTGTTCCTTTTTGGTCAGGGCAGCACGCTTTTCAAAAAGGCATAACTCTTCAGCGGCTTATCCAGATGCGTCAGGGCATAGTTTTCAGCCACTGCGGAAAGCTTTGCCAGACTGCCCACAGAGATCTTGAATGCAAATATTTTTTTGTCCTCTACCAAGCAGATGTGACGCAGTGCAAACAGCGCAGCCTTGTCCAGATTGCAGTTCTTGCCTGCTTTTGCGGCGCAGGCTGCACAGAGCAGATGCCCTTCCTGTGCGTCCAGATAAAAGGCATCTCCTTCATCGTAGGTGCCACAGTCCCGGCAGCAGACAATCTGCGGCATAAAGCCGCACTCACTCATGGTGCGCAGCTCAAATACCGCCTTGATCACCCGCAGGTCGGTGCGGTGCTCGCTGATCATATACAGGCTGTTCAGCACAAGCCGCAGCTCCCGGGCTGCTTCCTCTCCAGTAGGCGAAAGCGCAGCAGCCATCTCGGTAAGATACATAGCAAGGCTTACCCCTTCAATGGAGGAAGAAACGCCATGGAAGATGTTCTGCACCTCGGCTTCCCGCACGGTATACATATTGCGTCCGGGCACCAGCGTAAACTCTGAATAGCAGAACAGCCCGCAGGCGCTGAACAGCTTACTTTTCAGCCGCAGACTGTTTGCAGCCATTGCCGTGATAACGCCCAGCTTCGGGGTTAGGATCGTCAGAATACGGTCTGCTTCTCTATAACGGGTCTCCTTCAGTACCAGACCCATGGTCACAAATGGTTCCATCGTCCGTTTCTCCTGCCGGATGCTCGGCGGGCAGCTGCACACATTGTTTGTAATCGAGATAACGGAGAATATTCCCCGTGCAGGCAAAGGCCTGCCAGCTTGCAGCAGCATCCATTTTCAGCACTCCTTCCCTTTCCTGTGCAAAGGCAACGCTTATTTATAGTGTCAGCCTGATTCTAGCACAGCATACAAGGGAAAACTGTCCTGCTTTGGCAGCGCTCAGCGGTTGGAGGGATTCTGCTTAAAGCCGAAATTGTTCAGCAAAAACTCGTTGTCCCGCCAGTCGGATTTTACCTTGACCCAGCACTGCAGGTTGACCCGGCAGCCCAGAAATTCTTCGCAGTCGGCGCGGGCAGCACTGGCGATTTTTTTGAGCATCGCACCGCCCTTGCCGATGACCATGCCCTTATGGCTCTCCCGCTCGCAGTAGATGTTCACATCAATGTCGATCAGGTCTGTGCCCGGGCGCTCTTTAAAGCGCTCCACCACCACTGCAATGCCGTGCGGGATCTCGTCCCGCATGAAGAGCAATGCTTTTTCGCGGATGACCTCAGCCACCAGCTCTTTTTCCGGCATATCGGTGTAGGCGTCATCATCAAAGTAATGGGGACCTTCCACGGCGTAACGGCTCAGAGCATCAAACAGCTCCTCGCTGCCTTCTTTGTTGCGCACGCTGATGGTGTAGATTGCATCAAACACACCCAGTGCCTTCAGCTCTGCCTTGCGGGCTTCCAAATCGGCAGGGTCTTTCACAAGGTCAGTCTTGTTGATGACCGCAATGGCTGGGCCGCTGCGGTGCAGCGCTTCCACCAGCGCCATCTCAGATTCGTTCAACGCACCGTAGGGCTCGAACAGCATCATGGAAACATCCACATCCGCAATGGAATCGCTGGCGGTCTTATCCATGCGCTTGCCCAGCTTGTTGTGCGCCTTGTGCACACCGGGAGTATCCAGCAGCACATACTGCAGCGGCCCACGGGTGATCACGCCGGTAATGCGGGTACGGGTGGTCTGGGGCTTAGAGGTGACGATGGCCACTTTCTCGCCGACCAAGAGGTTTGTCAGGCTGGATTTGCCCACGTTCGGCCGTCCGATGACAGCAACGAATACAGAGGAGGTGTCGTAATGCTCCTGAACGGGTGTTGTAGTACTCAAAGCGAACTCCTGTCTTGTTTTTATGTTCTGTTGCAAAGGGATATCATTCCGTGTAGCTGACCGTGCGGGGCAGACCCAGCTGCAGCAGCACAGCCTCTTCTTTTTCGCGCATACGCATAGCTTCCAGACCGCCGTTTTCGTGGTCGTAACCCAGCAGATGCAGCATGGAGTGAACAGTCAGAAAAGCCACCTCCCGCTGCAGCGGATGCCCATACAGATTGGCCTGCTCCATGGCGCGCTCCATGCTGATGACGATATCGCCCAGCATCATGCAGCCGTTGTTCTCGTCGATATCATACTTGCCGTCCTCACCCAGAGGAAAGCTCAGCACATCGGTGGGCATGGGCTTGTTGCGATACTGATTGTTCAGCTCGGCAATGGCAGCGTTGTCCACAAAGGTAACGCTGATCTCTGCGGGACGGTCAAAATGCTCATACTCCAACACAGCATTGCAGGCGCGGCGAATCAGGATGCGGAGCCCGGAGGGCACCTTGACAGCTTTCTGGGAGTTGGTGATCAAAACTTTGTTGGACATATCGGTCCACTCCTTTCAAAGGGTTATTTAAAATTCTTTTTGTTTTCTTTATTTTCCGCTTCGGCAGCCGGATGGGCGGCACGCTCGTAAGCCTTAACGATCTCCTGCACCAGCCGGTGGCGCACAACGTCCTTATCAGTAAAGTAGCACTGTGCAATGCCGTTCACATCCTTCAGCACCTTCAGCGCGTCCACCAGACCGCTGCGGGTGCTGCCCGGCAGATCGATCTGGGTCACATCACCGGTAACGACCACCTTAGAGCCTACGCCCATACGGGTAAGGAACATTTTCATCTGCTCCGGGGTGGTGTTCTGCGCCTCGTCCAGAATGATAAAGGAATCATCCAGTGTGCGCCCGCGCATATAAGCCAGCGGGGCGACCTCGATGATCTGCTTTTCCACCAGACGCTCGTAGGTCTCTGCGCCCAGCATATCAAACAGACCGTCGTACAGCGGACGCAGATAGGGGTCTACCTTCTGCTGCAGGTCGCCAGGCAAAAAGCCCAGCTTCTCACCCGCTTCCACCGCCGGGCGGGTCAGGATGATACGGGAGACCTCTTTGGCCTTGAAGGCCTTTACCGCCATGGCAACGGCCAGATAGGTCTTGCCGGTACCCGCCGGGCCGACACCGAAGGTAATGGCATTGGAACGGATGGCACTCAGGTATTCCTTCTGTCCCAGCGTTTTGGGACGGATCGGGCGTCCCTTGACCGTGACTGTAACAAAATCCTCGGTCAGCTCCTTTACCCGCTTCTCCGCGCCATCGTGCGCCAAACTGATGCAGTAGTGCACAGTCTGATCCTCCAGCGGGGTGCGGTTCTCGATCAGAAGAAGCATTCCCTCCACGGCTCGGTTCGCTGCCGCCACGTTGGCAGGCTCACCGGAAATGCGCAGCTGTGTGCCACGGCAGACGGCGGTGACAGAAAACTCTTTTTCCAATAAGCGAATATTCCGGTCGCAGTTGCCAAAAACAGCCGCTGCGATCTCTACACTATCCAGTTCAATACACTTTTCCGCCATGGAGCTCCTCCCGAATTGCAGAATTTGATGACTATATTGTACCACCAAAATCTTCAGAAGAAAACTATGAAAAGTGCACAAAATATTTTCCTACATTCCATCGGTTTTTCCATACGAACTGTGTCTTAAAGCTTTTTGATGACTTTTTTCTGAAAACACTTGACAAAGTATATCGTGAGACGATATACTTTAAGTACGATATATCGGTTGACGATATAAAGACGTCCGATAGAATCCATGGAGTATTTCAGTATGGAAAACCTTGCATTGACAGAATCGACCTATTATATCCTGTTGTCTCTTTACCATCCGCAGCACGGCTATGGCATCATGCAGCAGACGGAGCAGCTTTCCGGGGGCAGAGTCCATCTTGCCGCCGGGACACTGTATGGTGCCTTGACCTCTCTGTGCGAAAAAGGCTGGATCCGTCCCCTGCCCGCTGAGAGCGGCAGCCGCAAAAAGGAATACCAGCTTACCGCAGAGGGCGTACAAATCTTAAAGCACGAGCTTGCCCGCTTGCAGCAGCTTGTGGCCAATGGTGAGAGCATCCTGAAGGAGGAAGCCTTATGAAGGAAAAGAAAACCGTTTTCAAGCTTTTCTTTGTGTGGGATTTTGAAAAAGAAGAGCGCTGGCTGAACGAGATGGCACAGGAGGGCTGGGTACTGGATAACACCGGGTTTTCCTTTTATACCTTTGTGCGCTGCGAACCGGGCGAGTATATCATCTGCTTGGAGATGAACCCCAGCAGTGATTACCGCGCCTTTGTAAAGGAGCTGGGTGCAGAGTATATCGGCGGCTGTGTCAACTGGGTGTACTTCCGGCGGAAAGCGGAGCTTGGCAGCTTTGAGCTGCTCTCGGATATCGACTCCCGCCTGACGCACCTGAGCCGCATCGACAGGATGCTTTCCCTGATTTGTCTGGCAAACCTGATCATGGGCGTAACAAACTCTCTGGATCAGGCTCGCTACGGCTGGCTGAACCTGTTGTGCGCAGCAATGCTCTCCTATGCACTGGGGCGTATCCACGGCATGAAAGTAGCGCTGGAAAAGGAACGCAATTTGCACGAATGATTTGTCAAGCCCTTCTTTGACACAACCGCAGAGAAAAAGCTGGCGTATCTTTGGATAAAAAGACAATGGCAAACCGATCTCCATCGTGATACAATAGCAAGCGTTGTGTGCCGCCGCCCGGCGGCCGTTTATACTGCTTGAAAACAAAGGAGAAGGAACCATGGAACAGCTTTTTCTGATGCCCGGTGAAGAACGATACGAGCGCTTCAAGGATGGCAACGGTGTTCCTAAGGTGCACTACTCCTACTGTTCCATGCACGGTGTCTTCTTTGACTGCGAGAGCCGCAGTCTTGAGGAAGCCCAGCGCCTGTGCGAAAACTGGCTTGTGGGGCAGGATCGCTGCTACCGCAACTAACATAGAACCTTAAAACCCCTGCCGTATTTGCAGACCTTTCCGCAAAACGGCAGGGGTTATTTTTATATAGGTTTTACTGCCACACCTGCGCACAGACAAGCTCCAGTACACTGCCGGCAATACAGCGGGATTTATCCGAAATCAGGAAACAGTTGGAAAGCTCCTCCCGCCGGGGATCGATATCCGCAATCTTAAAGCCCGGTGTGACTGGATAGCCGCTGCGCAGCAGTCCGCGCAGAATGCCGGAAATTTGTGCGGTGACCGGGATATCTTTTCCCTCCGGGGTGCGGATGGTAGCAATAACTTCACCCTTCTCTACTAAATCTCCGATCTTACGCACATTCATAAAAACACCGGCGGCCTGTGCATGGATCACCCGCTCTGCACCGTACCCGCCGATGACGCCGGGGATGCCGGTATTGGGGATTGCACTCCCTTCCCGGATAATCCTACCCAGCCGGTGGCCGCGCTTGGTCTCCACCACAACGTCTACGTCCTGCCCGGCCACAAAGCCGGGACCAAGGGCAATGGTCAGCGGTGCCATATCCTGATGGGTGCCAAGGTTGCGCTTGGCCAGAATGGCGTCCACTACGACCTCCGGCTTTGCCCGGGCAATACAGGCTCCCTCCGGGTCAACGAGCACCGGAACAGCGCTCTGCGCCCAGACAGACTGCGCCTGCTCTAATGTTTCAATGCGGACAGCGCGCAGACCCTCAACAGTTGTTTCGCCTTCATACACTGCTTCACACAGGGCAACCTGACGGCGGATGGCCGCGGGCTGTGTCGTTTCCAGTACCAGCACCCGCAGCCCGGCGCTCCACAACCGGTGGATGGTTCCAGTGGCAAGGTCGCCGCCGCCGCGCACGATGATCAAAGCGTCCTTTTTCATTTCGTTTCCTCCCCGGGGCAAAGTGTCTGCAACAGTACCTCCATGGAGCCGCCGCAGGCAGCAATGGTTGCGTCCTCGTTTTTGCCGTCAGCCGAAAGCTGTAAGCATTGCAGGGCGGGCGCAGCCTGTGCCAACATCTTCCGGGCAGCCTGTACCGTGTAATGCTCCATAATACCGCCGCCCACGCTGCCAACCGTGCTGCCATCGGGCAGAATGAGCATTTTTGCGCCCACATCCCGCGGGGTGGAACCATGCCGTGCAACGATGGTCGCCAGCACCGCCGGAGTGCGTGCATTTTCTGCCTGCACCATTGCATCCAGCAATGCGATGGGATAACCCTCGGTCTGAGGGCGGCCATTCTTGACCTGTACGATCTGCGCCAGAATGGAAAGTGCGATCTCCGCAGCCGTCTGCGCCCCGATGGCAAGGCCGATGGGTGCGCAGAGCGACTCCACTCGCTGGCTGTCCAACCCGGTCTCCAACAGCTGACGGCGCACCAATGCGGCACGGCCACGACTGCCCATCATGCCCACATAGGCCGCGGGCTTTTGCAGGATCAGGGTAAGGCAGTCCAGATCAAAGGCGTGGGAGCGGGTCAGCACCGCAAAATAGGTCTCTGCTCCGCCGGGCACATTCTGGAGTGCCTGTGCAAAGGGGGCGCAAAGCACGGTATCCGCTCCAGCGGCGCGCAGCTGCTGGGCAAATTCTTCCCGGTCATCTATGGCAAGCACCGGCAGGCCGAGAAGCTTTGCCTGTTTTACAAGGGCAGCAGCCACATGTCCGCCGCCGCAGACCACCAGCTGCGGCACTGCACCAAAGCGCTCAGCAAATACCCGCTGCCCGTCCAGTGTAAGAAAGCCCGTAGCGGTACAGTCTTGCAAAGCGGCAAGCTGACGCTGCAAAAGCCCGGCGCTCTGGGTCTGCCACAGGGCATCTCCGTCCCGCAGCAGCAGCTGACTGCCCGCCTCTGCGCCTTCCAGCACGGTAGCCAGCGTATAGCTGCCGGTCTGGTTTGTATCTTGCAGAACGTCTGCAAGCGTTTGTCTGTTCATTGGTGTTTCTCTCCCTCTGTTATTGCTCCACAGGCGTTACCTTATCAAACCGTGTTTCGTCCAGTTCTGCCTGCCAGCTTTGCCAGTCCTCCGGCAGCATACGCCATGCAAGCCCGCACCCTGCCGAGATCTCACGCGGCAGCGGAATCAGCCGCCCGGGCACCTGTCGGACATGGCATTGCTTTTCCCACTCCATAGCTTCTAAGGTGGTACGGAAGGAAAGCACGATATAGCTTCGTTTTATTCGCATAAAAGCTCCCGGGCAAGTGCGCAGACTGCCTGCGCCGCCTGCTGCACCTCCTGCTCCGTATTAAAATGAGAAAAGCTGAACCGTACCACGCCCTGCTCGGCCGTGCCAAGGGCCTTGTGCATCAGCGGAGCGCAGTGTGCCCCGGCACGCACGCAGATGCCATAGTCCTCCCACAAGATATCTGCCACCCGGGCAGAATCCTCCTGTCCGATGTTCAGCGCCACAATGGGTGCACGGGGCTGCATGGTCATATCACCATACACTGTTACGCCCGGCGCAGTGCGCACCTGCTCATAAAACAGGCGGGCAAGAGCGGCTTCCCGGGCAGCAAGGTTTTCTACACCCTGTTCCAGCAGCCATTGTACACCGGCGCAAAGCCCTGCAAGGCCGTGCACGTTCAGCGTGCCAGCCTCCAGTGCGGTGGGCATCTGCAATGGGTGCGTTTCGTCAAAGCTGTGCACGCCGCTGCCGCCCACAAGGAGCGGCGCGATCTGTAACCCGGGGCGCACATAAGCACCGCCAGTACCCTGCGACCCCAAAAGCGCCTTGTGACCGGTAAAGCAGAGGGCATCGATGCCAAGCTGCTGCACATCAATGGGCTGTGCACCGGCAGTCTGGGCAGCATCCACGATGAACAGCAGACCATGCCAGTGAGCAAAGTCCGCTGCGCGGGCAAGGTTGGTGCCGTTGCCGGTCACGTTGGAAGCTCCCGTCACCACCAGTGCCCGGGTGGTTGGTCGCAGCAGCGTTTCCCACTGGTCGTAGCAAAGCCGCGCAGAAGCATCCACGCCGGTAAAGGAAACCTCTACTCCCTGCGCCCGCAGCCGGTATAGCGGACGCAGAACGGAGTTATGCTCGCATACCGTTGTGATGACATGGTCGCCCGGATGCAGCACGCCGTTCAGTACTGTGTTCAGTGCCATGGTCGCGTTGGCGGCAAAAACAATGCAGGAGGGGTCTGGCGCATGGAAAAGCTCTGCCAGCGCCAGACGGGTGTCCAGCACGATCCGTGCGGCATGAAGGGTAGGCTCGTGTGCGCCGCGCCCGGGGTTGCCTGCCGTGTGCAGCGCCTCCAGAATAGCCTGTTCCACCTGCGGTGGTTTATGCAGAGTTGTGGCTGCGTTGTCCAGATAGATCACGGTTTTACCACGTTCCCGGCCTGCGTCAGCTTTTCGGCAATGGTGTACATGTTGGTCACACTGCCCACAGCCAGCTTCTCGGTAAGGCCGTAAAAGTTCAGGCAGGTGCCGCAGGTCAGGATCTCCACGCCCTGTGCTTCCAGTGCCTTGAGATCTTCCAGCATGGCAGAGCCTTCACAGGTCAGCGCCGCACCGCCGTTATAGAACAGGATGGTCTTGGGCAGCTTGTCCTGCTGGGTCAGTGCAAACACAAAGGCCTTGAGCAGGGTCTTGCCCAGCTCCTCGCTGCCATCGCCCATAACGGCAGCGGAAATAGCCACCACCGTATCGGTGCGGGCATCCGGTACGCAGACAGGAGCCTGCTCTGCCGGGGCGTCTGCCGCTTCTCCCAGTGTGAACAGCACACGGTACTTGCGCTCTTCCAGCTTTTCAGCACTATACTGATAGCCCTTCTGCTGTGCCATCTTGGTCAGGTTCTGTACGGCGATCTCGTTGTCCACCAGTACCTCCACCTGTCCCGCGCCCTGCAGCTCAGAAATCGCCTTTTTCGCCTTGACGACCGGCAGCGGGCAGGCATCGCCCAGTGCATCTACTTTAATAAACTCAGCCATGCTGATTACTCCTCTCATTTGTCTATTACAGTGATCTCGATTTCCTGCTTCGGCAGGATTTCTCCCACGATGCTTGCAGGCAGACCTGCGGCGCGCAGTTCCTGTTCCAGTGCCGTTGCATCCGCCGGGTCTACCGCCAGCAGCAGCCCGCCGGAGGTCTGCGGGTCGAACAAGACCTCCTCCATGGCGAAGCTTACGTTTTCAAACCGGACGAACGGCCCGGTATGGTTGCGGTTTCGCTGCCCGGCGGCAGTGTACAAAAACGCATTCGCTGCTTTTTCTGCGCCCGGCAGCACCGGCACAGCATTTGCGTGGATGATGCAGGAAAGTTTGCCGCCCATCATCTCATGCAGATGGCCGAGAAAGCTGAAGCCGGTCACATCCGTAGCAGCATGGACGTGATACTTGCGGCTGAGTTCTGCCGCCGTTTTGTTTAAGGTGGTCATGGAGCGGATAGCTGCTTCCATCTCCTCCGGGGCGGCCTCACCTACGCGGTTTGCCGTGCAGAGCAGACCCACGCCTAAAGCCTTAGTCAATACCAGCTTGTCGCCGGGCATACCGGTGTCGTTCGTATACATCCGGTGCGGGTCTACAAGGCCGGTCACGGAAAGGCCGTATTTTACCCCGCTGTCCGCGATGGAATGCCCGCCTGCAAGGCTGCCGCCGGCTTCTGCCACCTTTTCAGCGCCGCCGCGCAAAATTTCGCCCAGTACGTTCAGATCCATATCCTCTGGGAAACAGACCAGATTTAAGGCGGTCTTTACCTCGCCGCCCATGGCGTAGACATCGCTCAGGGCGTTCGTGGCAGCGATCTGCCCAAAGGTGTAGGGGTCGTCCACCATCGGTGGAAAAAAGTCCACGGTCTGCACCAGCGCAATGTCGTCCGTAATGCGGTAGACTGCGGCATCATCCCGGCTGTCATAGCCGACCAGAAGATCCGGGTCTTTTTCGCCCCGGGGCAGCCTTTCCAGAATACGGCTCAGCACCCCGGCACCCAGCTTTGCGGTGCAGCCGCCCCCGGTACAGAATACGATCTTATCTTCCTTGCTCATGCGCGTTCTTCCTCTTTGAAATGCGTCAGCACGCACGGTATGCCCTGCTGACGCAAAAGCTGTTGTATTTGTATGCCCTGCTGCTGCAGTTCCGGTGTATCAACCTGATTGAGCACAGCGTAAAACTCCCGGTCACCCACCGCCTTGCGGCCGCCCTGCGTGCTTGCAAGCAGCTGCGCCAACATGGCCGGCGTAAGGGGCGCATCCGGCGCAGCCGCTAAAAACTGCGGACGGATGGTTTCATAGCGGAAGCAGACCTCCCGCAAGGGCTTGCCCAGCGCCGAAAGCCCTGCTACCGCCAAAACGATATCGCTTTGGGGCAGCAGCACAGGCTCGTGCGCCGCCGGAACCTTGCAGGGGTGGTGCTTTGCACCGTCCGCTTCTATAAATACCGCATCTGCCTGCGCCATCCGGCGCAAAAGCTGCTGCGGCGGCAAAGTCAGCTTCCCGTTTTCTGCCGGAGTGCCGATTACTGCGTAGTGACCCGCTTGCCACAGAGTTGTAAGCGCTGCGTCATCCGGTGCATAGTAGGCTGCCGGTTGCCGGATGTGGGTGGTCGTCATCACAACCACCCGCCAGCCCTTGCGGGCACAGTGGTCTGCCATGGCATACAGCAGGGTGGTTTTGCCCCCGCCGCCTACCAGAGAAACGATATGCCCTTTCTCTGCCAGAAACGGAAGCTCTTTTTCGTTCAGCATCAGCCTTTACTGCTTGGCTGCAACTGCCATAGCGATCTGCTCCGGGGTGATGGGCAGCTCGTAGAAGCGGGTGCCGATGGCGTTGTAAATGGCGTCCGAGATGGCGGGCAGCGGCGTATTGATGACCACCTCGCCGATGGACTTTGCACCAAAGGGGCCGTTGGGCTCGTAGCTGTTCTCAAACTCCACATGGATGCGGCCGATATCGTTGCGGGCAGGGATCTTGTACTGGAACAGAGAATTCTCTTCCGGGTAGCCGTTTTTGTCGTAGGTGATGTTTTCGGTCAGGGTCATGCCGATACCCTGTAGGATGCCGCCTTCGGCCTGCACCCGGGTCAGGTTGGGGTTGATGGGAGTTCCGCAGTCCACGCAGGCATCAAATTCCAGCACCCTCACCTCGCCGGTCTCGGTATCCACCTCTACCTCGGCAGCGCCCCCCATATACGGCGGCGGCGACAAAGGCGAGGTGTGAGTCTCGGTGAATTCCAGCGGGATCTTATGGCCGAACTGGGAAGCAAAGGCGATATCGGACAGAGTCTTTTGCCGGGTGGGATCGGCGCTTTCAAACACGACCTTGCCGTCAAATTCCACAGCATCCGCCGGGCAGCCCAGCAGCTCTGCGCCCAGTTTGCAGATCTGTTCCCGCAGCTTCATGGCGCACTTCTCAGTGGCCTTGCCGGTGACATAGGTGGTGCTGGAAGCATAGGAGCCGGAATCGTAGGGCGAAGAATCCGTATCCGCGCCAAAGACGGTAATGTTATCCAGCGGACAATCCAGCACCTCGGCGGCGATCTGTGCCAGCGTGGTGTCGCAGCCCGTGCCCATATCGGCTGCGCCGATCATCAGGGTATAGAAACCGTCATCGTTCAGCTTGAGGGTGGCGCTGCCCACGTCCATGCCGGAAATACCGGAGCCCTGCATGGCCATACCCATGCCCACGGCACGGATCTTGCCGTTGCCCATATCCCGGGCGGGATACTTGTGCTCCCAGTCAATCATCTCGCGCACCTTGAGCACACACCGGTCCAGCGCACAGCTGGTATTTACCGCGCCGTAATAGGCGGGCATCACATCGCCCTCCTGCACGGTGTTCTTCAGGCGCAGTGCAATGGGGTCCATGTTCAGCTTGTGTGCCAACTCGTTCACCGCAGACTCCACCGCAAACAGACCCTGCGTAGCACCATAGCCGCGGTATGCACCAGCAGACATATGGTTAGTATATACCACATCGCTGACAAAGCGGAAGGCCTCGGCCTTGCCGTACAGCGGGATGGACTTGTGACCGGACAGACCCACAGTAGTGGGGCCATGCTCGCCGTAAGCGCCGGTGTTGGACAGGGTGTACAGGTCGATGCCCTTCACAATACCGTCCTTGGTCGCACCCAGACGGACGTGCATTTCCATCTCATGGCGCGGCGAAGAAGCCGTCTGGCTCTCTACGCGGCTGAAGATGAGCTTGGAAGGTTTTTTGGTCATCCACGTCACAAAGGCCGGGTACACCTCGCTGACGGCGGTCTGTTTTGCACCAAAGCCGCCGCCGATGCGGGGCTTGGAGACACGCACCATGGATTTGGGAATGTGCAGTGCATTGGCAATGTTGCGGCGGGCGTGGAAAACGATCTGGGTAGAACTGAGCACATTCAACCGCCCGTAAGTATCAATGGAGCAATAGGTGCGGAAAGTCTCCATCATAGCCTGCTGGCAGGCCTTGGTGTGGTACACATGGTCGATGACCACATCACATCCGGCCAACACAGCGTCAATATCGCCGCTGCCGCACGCATCGTGGGCGCAGAGGTTGCGCTTGTTGTCGGCACCCACGGGGGCAAGGCTTTCCCAGTTGTCCTCCGGGTGCACAAGGATGGGGTTATCCTTTGCGGTGTGGAAATCCAGAACAGCTTCCAGCACCTCGTAGTCTACTTTGATAAGCTTGAGCGCCTTATCTACGCACTTTTCATCCTTACCGGCTACGATAGCCACCACATCTCCCACAAAGCGGACGTGGCGGTCGATCAGCAGACGGTCGTAGGGGCTGGCCTCCGGGTAGGTCTGGCCGGCCTGTGTGTAGCGGCGGGCATCCTGCGGCACATCCTCCCAAGTGAAGATGGCTTCGATGCCGGGCACCTTTTTGGCAACAGCGGTGTTGATGCTGCGGACGATGGCGTTTGCATGGGGCGAGCGCAGCAGCTTGACGATCAGGCAGTCCTGCGGGATGATATCATCCATATAAACAGGCTGGCCGGTGACCAGCTGCATCGCGTCTTTTTTGCGGAACGGTTTGTTGACGGTTTTCACTGTGCGCCCTCCTTCTGCTTTTTCCATGCCAGAAAGTTCATGATGCCGCGCAGCTGGCCTTCGTAGCCGGAGCAGCGGCACAGGTTTCCGGCAAGGTATTCCTTCACCTGCTCTTCAGTGGGGTACGGCTGCTCCCGGAACAGAGCCAGCGCGTTCATGATAAAGCCCGGGTTGCAGAAGCCGCACTGCTCTGCGCCCTGATCTGCGATAAAGGCACCAAACTCGGCGGCCTCCTGCTGCAAGCCCTCCAACGTGGTGATTTTATGCCCATCGGCACGGGCTGCCAGCACGGAGCAGGACAGCACAGGCTTATCGTCCATAAACACGGTGCACAGACCGCAGTTGGAGGTCTCGCAGCCGCGCTTGACGCTCTTGCAGCCGTGTGCGCGGACAAAATCGATCAAAAGCATATCCGGGGCGATCTCCTCGGATACCCGGACACCGTTCAATGTAAGTGTGATCTGCATTTACTTTTCCTCCTGCATTTTACGCTGTTCCAGTTCCAGCACCGCGCGCTTTGTCAGCACGCCTGCCAGATGCCTGCGGTACTCAGCGCTGCCGCGCATATTGGAGCCGGTAACGATCTGCGCCTTTACGCTTTCCGCAAACTGTGCGGCAAGCTGTTCTGCCGCAAGGGCAGGCTCTGCCGGGAGCTCGAACCGCACGGCGCGCAGCGGACGCGCACCAATGGCGATGCGGTAATCTCCGGTCTCCAACCGGGCAGCGGCGCAGGTCAGCACCGGAATATCGGTCTGACTGTTGCGCACCGACTGGTAATAGAGCTGCATCGGTGTCTTTTTTACGATCAGCCGCACCAGAACATCCCGGTCATAGGGGCGCTGGGCATATTCATGCAGCGGCAGGATACCGCCTTTGTACAGCTCTACATCACAGTCCATGGCTAGGAACATGGTCAGCACATCCGAAAAACCGAACCGGCTGTAAATGCTGCCGCCCACGGTCGCCAGATTGCGCAGCTGTACGCCCACGATATGGCGCACAGTCTCCCGCATAGCACCATGAGTATAGGCGGCAAGCCCCGGATGCTGTTCCAGCTGGCGCAGGGTGACCATAGCGCCGATGGAAAAGCTGTCCTCGGTCTCCTCAATGGTATCCAGTCCCAGACCGGAAAGGTCGATGGCGGTGCCGACATTGATGGTTTCCATCTTTAGCCAGATTATGCCGCCCAAAATGCGGTTTGGCTTTTTCTGGTTCAGCTGCCACGCTTCCTCCAGACTTTCTGCCCGCTTATATTCTCGGATCGTCATCATGTGCAGTACCTCTCTTTTCTATCGCTGCGATATCTCTTCTTTTATTTTAGCACAGCTTTCGGTATAATACTATTATAAAATGCTGCTGAAGGAGTGTTTTTGTATGAAGAAGTCGCTTACGGTCGGCTGTGTGATCATGGCTTCCGGGCTGAGCCGCCGGTTTGGCGCAAATAAACTGCTGGCAGATTTTTGCGGCCAGCCCATGCTCTGCCGGGCTTTTGCCGCCACTGCCACACCCGGTATCGCTGTCCGCATCGTGGTGACCCGCTCGGAAGATGTACAGGCACTGTGCAGGACGCAGGGCGTCCCGGTGCTGCTGCACAGCCTGCCCGGCCGCAACGATACCGTTCGGCTGGGGCTTTCGGCGCTGCTGGAGCAGCTGCCGGAACTGAGCGGCTGTATGTTTCTGCCCGGGGATCAGCCCCTGCTGCGCCGGGAGACGGTAGAAGTCATGGCAGAGCGCTTCTGTCGGGAGCAGCCCGCCCCGGCAGAATGGCAAAAAGAAACAGAACGGGAGATCTTCCGTCTGGGTGCCGTGGCCGATAACGACCCGGCACCGCTTGTCGGAAGTCCCGTTCTGTTTGGAAGCAGCTTCTTTTCAGAACTGCTCACCCTGCCGGAAAATAAAGGCGGCAACGTGCTGCTTAAAAAGTACCCTGCGCAGATACGCACGGTCTGTATTGCAGCCCCTATGGAGCTGCTGGATGCGGACACCCCGCAGGTGTTGCAACAGCTGGAAGCCCTTGCCCGGCTAAAAAACTAAGTTTTACTCTGCCATATCGTTCTTGGGCAGCAGCACGTTCAGCAGGATCGCCACAAAGGCGGCCGGAACGATACCGGACTCGCCGCAGATCAGCTGGAGAGCCTGCGGAGCCTGTGCCAGAATGCCGCTGTTGGCACCCATGCCGTAGCCCACGCCCAGTGCCACGGACACGATGGTCAGGTGGCGCGGGGTCATCTTTTCCTTGGTGATCAGCTGGATGCCGCTGACCACGATGGAAGAGAACATCATAACGGCAGCACCGCCCAGAACAGCCTGCGGCATGATAGAGATCAGCGCGCCCAGCTTGGGGATCAGGCCGCAGAGGATCAGGAACACAGCGCCGGAAGCCAGTGCCATGCGGTTGACCACCTTGGTCATGGCCACCAGACCCACGTTCTGGCTGAAAGAGGTGTTGGGCAGCACGCCGAACAGTGCGGCAAAGGTAGAGCCGAGACCATCACAGATGACGCCGCCGGACAGCTCCTTATCAGAGGGCTCACGGTTCATGCCGCCCTCCATCACGCCAGAGATATCGCCCACCGTCTCCACTGCGGTGACGATGAACATGATCAGCACCGGCAGGATCGCACGGGCGTCAAATACCACCTTGACCGGCATCAGCTTGGGCACTGCGAACCAGGAAGCCTGCGCCACCTTGCTCCAGTTGAGCACCCATGCCTTGGTGAACTCTACGCCATCAGCAGTCACGCCAGTGGTGGGCAGTACCAGACCCATGATGAAAGCAACCACATAACCGGCCAGAATGCCGATAAGGATGGCGGAGGAGCTGAGGAAACCGGTGGTCCAGTGCTTGAAGAACAGGATGACTACCAGCACGAACAGTGCCAGCAGCAGGTTTTCCACAGAGCCGAAGTCCTTGGCCTTGTTGCCACCGCCGAAGGAGTTGATACCTACCGAAATCAGCGAAAGACCGATGGAAAGCACCACCGTTCCGGTGACCACCGGCGGGAAGAACTTGCGCAGCGGCTTCAGGAAAAAGCCCAGCACGCTTTCAAAAATACCGCCGATGATGGATGCGCCCATAATCGCGCCATAGGCCAGCACACCGCCGCCCATCGTGCCCACAACGCTGTTGAACACGCCAATAAAGCCGGAACTGGTACCCATGATAATAGGTACTGCGCCGCCCACGGGTCCGATGGTGAACAGCTGCACCAGCGTGACGATACCTGCCACGAACATGGCGCTCTGCAGCAGGGTGACCTGCAGGTCTGCAAACTCGCCGCCTGCAATGCCGCAGGCGCTGGTGATGATCAGCAGCGGGGTCAGGTTGCCCACGAACATGGCGCAGACGTGCTGCAAGCCCAGCGGAATGGCCTGCCGCAGGGACATTTTGGCTTCAAACTGATAAGCCGCTTCTTCAAGCTTGACTTCCTTCAAAAATTCCACTCTCCTCAAGGTTTTAAAGGTTTATGCGGTTCGGATGCTTTGCAAAAAAGCGAAAATATTATAGCAAAATGCAGATAAGATGTAAAATAAGTATGACTTTTTACATGAAGAAATGCTGCATCCTATAAGCGAACTTTTCTCCGGCAGATAAGCAAAAAGCAGGGTTTCCGTATGATTTGTCCCACCCTGTCGGGCTGGCAGCATACAGAATCCCCTGCTTTTTTCGTGCTTTTCTCTGTTTTTTGTGCGATACGGAAAAATTTGATTCTCTGAGGTCAGCGCAATCCATAATCCCGCAGACAACGCGTAAGACCGGTCTGTGTGGTGTCAAATACGATGCCCTGCGCCCGCAGCTTGCTGCAATCCATTGCAAGGTTCCGTGCCCAGTCGGCTTCCTGAATATCGACCGTGATCCCCAGTGTCTTAGCAAACTGCCGGGCGGTCAACACCATATTTTCAGCGTTCTCACTGCCGAAGTTATAGACCCCGCCGGACAGGGTCAGGGCAGGCTCCAGCAGTGCCACCGCCTGACGGACATAGGTGATGCCCCGGAAATCCTGGACAGAAAAGCGGAGAGATTCTCCCCGCTGTGCCGCACGCAAAAGGTTCAGCAGCAGGTTGCCCCGGATGGGCAGCCGGTAGCCCGGCAGGTCGTACATCCATGTGGCGCGCAGCAACACGGCGCTCGGGCAGAGCGCCTGCACCTGCTGCTCCATTTCCAGCTTGCCCTGCCCATACACATTGGCAGGCTGCAGCGGAATGGTTTCCGGCAGTGGGCCGGACTGCTCTACACCGGCATAGACCTGATCCGAGCTGAAAGCCACCAGCTTTGCGTTTGTTTCCGCTGCGGCACGGGCAAGCCAGACCGGCAGCTCCACATTGGCGCGGTAAGCCTGCTCCGGGTGGTCGGCGCAGTAACCGGTATCCGAAATAGCTGCGGTATGCAGAATGACATCCGGGCGCTGCTGAAAAATAGCCTGCCGCACGGCATCCTCCCCTGCTGCTGCCAAAAAGCCTTTGGGAAAGGCGCACAACTCGTAACGCCCAGCCCATTGCTGCATCACGCGGGAGCCCACAAAGCCGCCGGCACCGGTTACAAGGATCTTTTTCATTTTGTTCTCCTGTTATAAGATTTCAGATGAAAAATTCCAGCACGAACACCACGGCACAGCAGCCCGCAGCCACCTGAAACAGACTTGCGCCAAACCATGCGGCGGCGATGCCAACTACCAGTGCAACGGCACCCGCTGCCGGGCTCTGCGTTGCCTGAATGATGGCAGGGAAAGTCATCACGGCCAGCGTCACATAGGGCACATAGTACAAAAACGACTGGATAAAGCGATTTTTGATAGGCTTGCGGATCAGCGTCAGCGGCAGAATGCGGATGGCATAAGATACCAGCGCCATGACCGCAATATAGATATAATTGTTATGCGTCATCTTCGTTTTCCTCCTGCCTGACCGGGAACAGCACCGCTGCTGCGCCGGAGATCGCCACCGTTAAAAGAATGGTGCGGGTACCCTCGGAAAGTGCCGAGATGCCCGGCAGATAGCTGCACAGAAAGCTCAGCGCAAAACTGATGACCACCAGCACCGCAACGATCCGGTCTTTGCGAGCCGGCGGGATGATGATGGCCAAAAACATCCCGTACAGTGCCACACTCAGGGCGCTGACCACCCGCAGCGGCAGTAGATTGCCCGCTATAATGCCCAGCGCCGTGCCGGATGCCCAAGCCGGTGCCGCCAGCAGGATGGCTCCATAGGTATAGTACGGGTTCAGGCTGCCCGGGCGGGCGATGGTAATGCCAAACAGCTCGTCCGTGACATCGTAGCCGATGAGCAGCCGATGCCAGAAGGGTGTTTCCGGCGCAAAGCGCTGTGCCAGTGCACAGCTCATCAACAGATACCGCGCATTGGCGATCAGGGTGATGACTGCCACCTCAAAATAGGTGGCGTTTGCCATGATCAGCGCAAATGCGGCATATTCTCCTGCAGAGGCGTTGTTCAGCAGGCTGACAAGAAACCCCTGAAACGGCGTAAAGCCCGCCTTGCGCGCCGCAATGCCCAGCGAAAACGATACCGCAAAGTAGCCCAGCGCAATGGGCACACCGTCCCGCATTCCATCGCAGAACACCTTGCGGCTGAACTGATCTGCCCTTCCCGTTTGGACGAGCTGCGGCTCCAAAAGCCTCTGCTTCGATTCCATAGTTGATACTTCCCCTTTCCTATTTTGCAAACAACGGATCTTATTATACTCCCCTGCGGGCGGAGAAGGAAGGGGTTTAGGGCTTTTTTGTGCAAAATACTGCGTTTATCGCAATTTTCAAAAAAGTGCCTATCAAAACGGCATATTTGCGATATGCAGTTTGCGGATATTGCTTGGGCATTAAAAATGCAAACTGCTATAAAAGGGTTAGCGTTTGCTCTGATACAGGAGATACTTTGAACGTTACAGTCTATTTGACCGTACCAGAAGAAAAAACACCCCGGGAGGTTTCGTTTTAACGGAACCCTCCGGGGTGATGGTGCTATTGGGGATTACTCGAGCTCGGTAAGTCTTAATTGCTGCTAAGCAAATTTGTTTAGTGCATCTATTCTTGAATGTTCACTTTTTCATGAGATTGTCGTGGTAGATGTGGCTTGCTGATTTTTTAGTATCAGGATAGTATCACGCAACCAGTGGGATCTCTGTGAGTATTATAACGTATTTATGTTTAAGATGCAACTGCTTTTCAGCAGGGAGATTCTTATTATTTCTTTAAGGTACAATCTCTGCTTCTAGCTGATCATGCTGAGCTTCTGATTCCATCCATTTAGCTAGCTGCAGGAGAATCTTTGCACTCTGTGGAAACTTCAATCTCAGTTCCCGCGCCTGCGCTCGGTAACATTTTGCTTGTTCATAAAGGGTTCGGCCATCCTGTACAATCCGTGCACCACGGGAATTAAACTTTCCATAGAATACCGCTTTCGTCAATTTCTCATTCTGTTGTTTTTCCAGAAACTCTCGGATAAATTCATGCGGAAAAGCACCGTCTTTTCCATTACAGCTTTTTCCCATAATATAGCCTAAAATCTCTGGAAACTCCTCATACAAACATTCAGCCCAGCAGTCAAATGCACGCTTGTCCTGATACGCCTCCTCTGGCAGATAATAGTCGTTTTCTACATCAAACGATCTTGAAGGATTCTCTTCCAAAAACATTTTCATCTTATCCGGATGCCTAAAGAAGAGCCGCCGCAAACACAGAGGAGGTTTCTGCAGCAACTCCTTTTTATAGAGTAGCAGACAACACTTAGCCCATTCATCAGTATAATATTGCTCGTCCACTCTGCGGACAATACCAGAAAGGTATCCTCTTTCCTCCGCATTGACTCCCTGTTCAGCAATTGCCTCAAATACTTTCCTGAACAGATCAAACAAGTGCTCAACCTGTCCACTATTGCCATACAGGTAAAGTAAGAGCCCTCCCGGATGGTACTGCAATAGCTTCTTGTATCTCCGTTCGTTGTAGGACCACCTCATGTCCTGATTCGCCCAATACGTCTGTTCTCTCTCCCGCGTTGTCAGCCATGGGTCAATTTCTTCACGCCGCAACGTAGACAACAGCCGAAGTTTTTCATTTTCTGACATTTTTTCAAAGACAGAAGATGCTTCTTGAAAATCCCCCTGATCGAAAAAGCCAGCCAACAACTGTTGTTTTTCTTGTTTTCGAATTGCTTCAGCTACATCCGAAAATTCTTCACATGTAGTGTTTTTAGCAAGAAATACGCCCCATGCGTGCTGGTCCCTCATTGTTTCCAGCAGCCGCCACACTGCGTCCATCCCAAATTCTATTTTCAGTGCTGCAAATTTCTCCGCTCGAATGCGTTCTCTTTCCTCTTCCTCCTTCGTCCAGCTCTTTTCTTCTTGATTGTCTAAAAGCTCTTCCATAGGCAGGCAGTTCCATTCCAGAAATATCCATCCAAATTTTCCCACCGGATCACTGGATTCCGTGCAGCGTATCCATGTTTTCAGAACTTCTATCCAATCTGTCCAACCATATTCTTTACTACCACAAAGTTCAGTTCTTAACCAATATTGCATTGGTTGTAATGCTGTTGATGAGAATTGTGTTGCATCAAACTGCTCTGCCATCTCCAGTAGAACATCCTGTCCCAGCCGACGATACTCTTTCAACAGGTTTTCTATTTGCCCAAGCCATTTCTTCTGTAGTGCTGTACGATAAACAACTCGTGTGATTTCATCGTAAGTTTCAAACAATTCTTGTTCTAGGATTAATTGAGCGGGTCGTTCCTTCTTTCCTCGGCGATGTCCTCGAATCAGTGAGGTTTTACGGAGCAGTTCAATGCCGAATTTCACTCCGAAATCTGGATTTTGCTGAATTATCTGAATCGTCAGAACCTTTTTCTCTTCAAGAGTCAGCGCCGTATGAGAACTCCATAGGCAAAGTGCATCTAACAGATGCTGTTTTGCCTCTTTATCATTCTGTTCTCCTTGCAATGCTAGCCGATACAGTATTTGGCAAGCTGAAAGACATGTATTCTCTCGTTCTATTAAAGTATCTAGCGTCCAGAGGATTTCATTTTGTCCCCCCAGCTGTTCTTCTTTCTTTAAAAATTCAAGCACAGCTTCCGGAGCTGCTTCAGCAAGGATTCGAAGTTCCTTTATGATGCACTCTTTACAATTATCTTTATGAAAAAAGGAAAGGACTTCCCTCACCTGAGCATCAATCATATTTTGATCTGACCCAGTCTCCGCAAAACAAATGTAATTTTTAAGCAACCGTTGAAGAATGCCATACCTTCTATGATTTTGTGCTGCATCTGTGCAGGAGAGTGCCGCACAGATTTCCTGGTGCATCCGTTGCCCCATGGCACTTTCTATGTCTATGTTCAATGCCAGCCACGCTTCTTCATCATTGACGATTTGATACCACGCTCCAACTTTTTTGATTGGGCTGTCATCTATCCGCAATAGTTCCTCATATTTTCGTTCCACTACAGGATATGGTGTTTCAGCCAATCGTGCAACCAGCTGTTTCTCTTTCTCGTCTAAAATATTGTAGTGTCGCAGAAGTACAAGCGGTTGCAACAAATCAATATCTGCCGCACTCATCCATTCCGGCTGTAAATCGGCTTCATTTCCCGGAATTTTTCGGATGAGTGCTGGAAGATTTCCGTGTGTATAACTATAAAGTTCATCAGCATTTGCGCTATCGATGCCCATCTCCTGCAACGCCTGAAGATACTGCGTTTTCCATTGCGGAAGCAATCGAATTACATTCTTTTTTGCAGCACCCTTTCCCTCGCAGAGAATAGTTTGGTTACGTCCTGATACCCGCCCGTTATACGGAAACCTCAACAGGAAATATGCGTTTTCGCATAAGCTGTCCAAATTATGATACGTCGTTTCGCTGCAAACAACAGTCACCTGTTCGGCCAATGCCGAATCTTGCATCAGCGCAGCCAAGCAGAATCCATATGCTTCGATTCGGGATTCTGCCGCCACACGGCATATCTTTTCATTCACCTTTTTGCGAAAAGCTTCCAGCTGCTCTTCCCTACCGATTTGGAACATTGCCTGATTAAGCGGAGGATTTGTCCTTTGTACAAACTGCTCCCATGCATGCGCAACAGAATCTATTTCCATCGCTTCATTTTCCAGATAGTTTTGTATTAGCCATGCACAAACCGCCGGTTCCGAGTTAAGCCAATCGCACAAAACAGATGCGTCATATACATAGACTGCTTTCCATTCATCTCTGTGTTCCGCCTCCCACTCTGTAAGTGATATATTGTAAGCCCATATTTTAGGCACTACGAGATAGAAAGTAGTATCTGATTTTTTCACTCCAAGCGGACGGGTTGTGCGTTTTCCATAATCGCTGTTGATTTTTTCCAAGGAATCCGCATTGGTTCCAAATTCCCACACGCTAGTTCCCTGTGCCACATAAGGCGTTTTTGTTCCGTTATCCACGATTCCATCATATCCCGGTGCCCAAATATCATCTTCCTCTGGCGCGCGAAGATACGAATAATCCGGGCAACTGCTTCGGATCAACCGCTTGATAATTTCTGGCAGCAGTCCTTCCGACTTTTTCTTTTGTTCGCTCATCAATCGTTCGAGCATTTTACTTGTGAACAATTTCATAGACATCCCTCCACAAGCAACTTTGTTTTAATTTCAGGGTAATATTCTTCCTAACTAAAGAGTAAAAAGTTAGTTTTTCCGCTCATGAACACTCGACATTAGACATTATTTGTTATCTTCCGCTGTCATCGAACTTCCGCCAATCCCAAAGAACTTATCAAAGAAGCTCTTTAGCTTGTCGATCACGCCTTGCTTCTTCTGCGCACGGCCACCGCCGCCAAAGCGAGAAACAGGCGGCATCAGCTTGTCAATATCGGTGCCCACGGTCTTGATCTCACCGTCACGGAACGCATTAGCCAGATACTTGCGCGTCTCCGGCTCC
>ENA-OUPO01000159-OUPO01000159.1-human-gut-metagenome-genome-assembly--contig:-NODE-159-length-37597-cov-18.3004_pt1 | contig 37597 bp, 28 predicted proteins | sample MGYA00237940_ERZ548809 | MGnify/ENA primary metagenome ERZ548809 (study PRJEB26490, sample SAMN05194695) | human gut metagenome | biome: terrestrial biome; feature: human-associated habitat; material...
AACGGTCATTTGTTGACACCTCCATTATAACGGTTGTTTTGAACCTCCCTCGGGTGCGGGTGGCAGCTGTAAAAACAGGCGCACTTAATAACCCCGCAAAAGAGGTGATATCATTGTACCACGCGTTTTTCAATCCGTCAAGCAGAAAAAAGCGATTTTGAGAAACTTTTTTTGCAGTCTGTGTCTTTTTGTCCCAAAGCGGCTTTTTTGCATTCTGCTTGCATCGCGGGCGTAGATATTGTATAATGAATCGAAACGGCATTTTACCGGTTTGAAGCCGCCCCTTTACCGGGGCTTTATAAATAGGAGTGAGATATCATGCAGTCTGCAAATAAAATGTGCGTGGCGCTGTTGTTTGGCGGTATGTCCAGCGAACATGAGGTCAGCTGTGTCTCTGTGGGCAACTTTGTCCGCAACATCGACCGCAGCAAATACGAGGTGCTCACCGTGGGCATCACCAAGGAGGGCCGCTGGCTCTACACCGAAGCCACGGCGGAGCAGATGGCTGATGGCAGCTGGGAAGAGCTGCCCGGCAATATGCCCTGCGTGATCAGCCCGGACCGCGCCGACCACGGCATGATCCTGTTCACCCCGGACGGCCGGGTGGAAAAGATGCACCTTGACGTGGTGATCCCGGTGCTCCACGGCCTGTGGGGCGAGGACGGCACCGTGCAGGGTCTGCTGGAGCTGGCAGGCATCGCCTATGTGGGCTGTGGCGTGCTGGCAAGCTCCGTGTGCATGGACAAAGCTGTGGCCAACGCCCTGTTTGAAGCCAACGGTGTGCCCCACACCAAGTGGGTGGCTGCCAACCGCTGGGAGATCGAGAAGGATCTGGAGGGCGTGTGCGCCGGTGTTGAAGAAAAGCTGGGCTGGCCGGTATTCGTCAAGCCCGCCAACGCAGGCTCCAGTGTGGGCATCTCCAAGGTGTCCAGTCAGGAGGAGCTGAAAGCTGCCATCGCCCTTGCGCTGGAAAACGACCGCAAGGTGGTGTTTGAGGCCTTTGTGGACGGGCAGGAAGTGGAGTGCGCCGTCATCGGCTCCGACCCCGCTGTTGCCACCCGTCCCGGTGAGATCCTTGCCGGTGCAGAGTTCTACACCTATGATGATAAGTACAAGAACGGCGTGAGCCAGACCGTCATCCCGGCACATCTGCCGGAAGCCAAGCTGGACGAGGTAAAGACCTACGCCGCCATGGCCTACACCGCACTGAACTGCGAAGGTCTGGCACGGTGCGATTTCTTTGTGGAAAAGAACACCGGCCGGGTGCTCATCAACGAGATCAACACCTTCCCCGGCTTTACCGCCATCAGTATGTACCCCAAGCTCATGGAGCACGAAGGTCTGCCGGTGCCGCAGCTCATCGACCGCCTGATCGCACTGGCGGTGGAAAGGACGGAAAAGCAGCATGGATAATCGCCCCATCGGTGTGTTCGACAGCGGTCTGGGCGGTCTGACCGGCGTGCGGGAGCTGCGCAAGCGCCTGCCCCATGAGGATATCATCTACTTCGGCGATACCGGTCGGGTGCCCTACGGCAGCCGCAGCCCGGAGACCATTCTGCAGTACGCCCGGCAGGACGTGGCCTTTCTGCTTTCCAAAAACGTCAAGTGCATCATGGCAGCCTGCGGTACGGTGAGCAGCACCTACCCGGCTGCGGAAGCAGCCCAGCTGCCGGTGCCCTACCTCGGTGTAGTGGATGCCGCCGCCCGGGAAGCAGCCTTTGTCACCCGCAACCGCCGCATCGGCGTCATTGGCACAGCCGCCACCATCCGCTCCCGCAGCTACGAAAAGCTGCTGCGGCAGCTGGTGCCCGGGGTGGAGATCACTGCCCGCCCCTGCCCGCTGTTCGTACCGCTGGTGGAGGCCGGGTATGTGGATCACAGCGAGACCGGAAAGCAGCAGGTCACGAAGCTGGTCATTGCCCAGTACCTGACCGAGGTGCGCGAAGCCGGGGTGGACACCCTGATCTTGGGCTGCACCCACTACCCGCTGCTGAAAAGCATGATCGGGGAGTTTATGGGTCCGGGCGTCACGCTGGTGGACCCCGCCATGACCGCCGCCCACCATCTGGAGCGGATGCTTGCCGAGCGCGGACTGCGCGCCAGCCACGAGAACGGGCAGGCGCACTTTTACGTTAGCGATGTGCCGGACAGCTTTGTGCAGACGGCAGACCTGTTTCTGGGTGAGTACAAAGGCGGCCCGGTGGAACAGATCGCCATTGATAAATATTGATAAGGAAATACAACGTGAGCAAGCCACTGAAGGAAGACTATATCATCCGCATCAAAAGCCGCATTGAGCAGCGGCTGGACGAACCGGCTGCGGAGGAAGAAAAAGAAGAGTTTGTGGAGCTGATGACCCGGGGCAGTTTTGTGCTGAAGGGCGGCAGCTACTATGTGACCTACCGCGAGACCGAGACCACCGGCTACGAGGGCTGCACCACCACCTTGAAGATCGCCGCAGACGGCAGCCGGGTAGCGATGCTGCGGTTCGGCAAGGGCGGCGGGGCAGGCACCCAGCTGCTGATCGAAAAAGGCCGCCGCAACCTGTGCCACTACGAGACCGGCTTCGGCTCCATGACCTTGGGCGTGACCGCGGACGAGATCGACTGTCAGCTGACCGAAAAGGGCGGCACCGCCCGGTTTGCCTACCTGCTGGATGCCGACAGCGCCGAGCTGGTAAGCCGCAACCGGCTGGAAGTTACCGTGACCCATGTGAATTGATGAAGTTCCCTGAGACTGTGAAAGGAATCCGACCCATGACTGATTTTGAAAAGACCTACCAGAACTACAACCCCCGGCAGGCTGCGCTGGACGAGGCACGCGCTCTGCTGACCGCAGCCGCCAAGGCTGCTATGGCAGACGGCACCCTGCCCGAGGCAGAGCTGCCCGCCTTTATCGTGGAGATCCCCGCCGACGTGAAAAACGGCGATATCGCCTCCAACCTCGCCATGGCCGGTGCACGCACCTGGCGCAAGGCGCCCAAGATGATCGCAGATGCCCTGCTGGCACATCTGCCCTCCATCGAGAACAGCGTGTTCTCCAAAGTGGAGGTTGCCGGTCCCGGCTTCATCAACCTGTTCCTAGCCCAGAGCTTCTGGGCAGGCGTGGTGCTGGGTGCCTGCGCCAACAAGGAGTATGGCCGCACCGACCACGGCAAGGGTGCCAAGTACAACGTGGAGTTCGTTTCTGCCAACCCCACCGGCCCCATGCACATGGGCAACGCCCGCGGCGGCGCGCTTGGCGACTGTCTGGCCGCTGTGCTGGACTGGTCCGGCTACGATGTGACCCGCGAGTTCTATATCAACGATGCCGGTAACCAGATCCAGAAGTTCGGCAAAAGTCTGGCGGTGCGCTACCTGCAGCAGTTCTGCGGCGAGGATGCCTATCCCCTGCCCAAGGAGTGCTATCAGGGCGGCGATATCAAGGTGCTGGCCGGTGAGTTTGCCGAGCTGAACGGCGACAAGTACGTTGCCGCCTGCAAGGGGCTGGACGAGGAGGCTCTGTTTGAGAGCGAGGCCTTTGCCGCTTTGAAGGACGCACTGGTGGCCTACGCCCTGCCCAAGAACATCGCTGCCCTGAAGCGTGACCTCGGCAAGTACCGCATTGATTACGATGTCTGGTTCCACGAGAGCACCCTGCACGAGTCCGGCGCAGTTCTGGCTGTGGTGGACAAGCTGCTGGAACTGGGTGCCTGCTACAAGGCCGAGGACGGTGCCATCATGTACCGCAGCGCCCAGTACGCTGCCAAGTACGGCACTGTGAACAAGAAAAAGACCGAGGACGGTACCGAGGAAGAAGCCAAGGACGAAGTGCTCGTCCGTGCCAACGGCATCCCCACTTACTTTGCCGCCGATATCGCCTACCACTACAACAAGCTGGCAACCCGCGGCTTTGCCAAGGCCATCGATGTGTGGGGCGCAGACCACCACGGCCATGTGGCACGCATGAAGGGCGCGATGGACGCCATCGGCCTGCACGGCGAGGATCTGGACGTTGTGCTGATGCAGATGGTCAACCTGATGCGGGACGGTCAGCCTGTTCGTATGTCCAAGCGCACCGGCAACGCTATCACCCTGACCGACCTGCTGGAAGAGGTGCCCATCGACAGCGCACGCTTCCTGTTCAATATGCACGACGCCGGCAGCGGCATCGACTTTGATCTGGATCAGGCCGTTAAGACCGACAACGACAACCCCGTGTACTATGTGCAGTACGCCCATGCCCGCATCTGCTCTATTTTGAAGAAGATGGAGAGCGAGGGCGTGCAGTTTGCCGGTGCGGAGAACATCGACGCTACCCTGCTCACCGAACCTTCCGAGATGGATCTGATCCGTATGCTGGCCGCTTTCCCGCAGGAGATCGTGATGGCTGCCGAGAAGTACGACCCCAGCCGCATCAACCGCTTTGTCATCGACCTTGCAAGCGCCTTCCACCGCTTCTACGGCAACTGCCGCATTCAGGGCGCAGACCCCGCCGTGCAGCAGGCACGTCTGGCCCTGTGCATCGGCGTGAAGAACGCCATCTTCAACGTGCTCACCATGTTCAAGATCAACGTGCCTGAGAAGATGTAACATAAAACCACAGGGGCTGTTGCACCAAACAATGTGCAGCAGCCCCTTTTTACGGTATATGGCAGGAAAGCAGCCGCCGCTGAATTTCGGTACAAGTCTGCTTTTTGTTGCAGATGCCTTTATTTTAGCGGGCTCGCCCTCTCAGTCATCGCTGCGCGATGCCAGCTCCCCCAAAGTGGGAGCCCTTGGCAGTCCACGCAAAGTTCATCTCTTTGCCAAGGCCTCTCCCTTTGGGAGAGGTGTCACCGCAGGTGACGGAGAGGGCGAGGACGCTGACCACAGCGCCGCGCTTTCGCAGAAAGCGGCGCTTCAGCTGCCGCTTTCCGTCACGACCCCTCCCGTGAAAATGCGTTTGTCGCGCTCCGCAGAGCGCGACAAACGCGAAATTATAATAATAATTCCGCTGATGATGCGCAAAGCAACGCGGAGCGCATTCAAAATCGTCTACCCCAAAACAGATACAAGGAGAACCCATGGAACCTTTGAAGATCGGCAATATCACCCTGCCCCACCGGGCGGTGTTCGGCCCTATGGCGGGCTTTACGGACGCCCCCTGCCGCCGCCTGATGGCACAGCACGGCGCGGGCTTTACGGTCAGCGAGATGGTGTCCAGCCGGGCGCTGGTGTACGGCGACCACAAGACCGTCAGCCTGCTGAAGGCAGAGCCTAACGGCGCACCCTACGGGGTGCAGATCTTTGGCGAGGTGCCGGAGATCATGGGCGAAGCCACCGCCGCCATCGAGCAGTACGAATTTGACTTTGTGGACATCAACATGGGCTGCCCTGCCCCCAAGATCGTTTCCGGCGGGGCGGGCAGCAAGCTGATGCTGGACCCCGACCGCTGCGGGCGCATCGTGGAGCAGGTGGTAGCGCACACTAAGCGCCCGGTCACCGTAAAAATGCGCAAGGGTTGGGATGCCGACCACATCACCGCCGTGGAATGCGCCAAAGCCTGCGAGCAGGCGGGCGCGGCGCTGGTGGCGGTGCACGCCCGCACCCGGGAGCAGATGTACACCCCGGGCATCGACCCGGAGATCATCGCCCGGGTAAAGGATGCGGTAAAAGTGCCGGTGCTGGGCAACGGCGATATCCACTGCGCCGAGGACGCGCTGCGCATGGTGCGGGAGACAAACTGCGACGGCGTGATGATCGCCCGGGGCGCACTGGGCGACCCGTGGCTTTTTGAGCGGGTGAACGCCGCGCTGGAGGGCCTGCCCGCCCCCAAGGAGCCGAACCTGCAGGCACGGATGAACGCGCTGCGCCGTCAGGTGGAGGAGATGGTGGAGCAGAAGGGCGAGTTTGTGGCCATGCCGCAGGCACGCGCCCAGACCATGCACTACATGAAGGGGCTGAAGGGCGCAGCCGCCCTGCGCCGCTACTGCTGCACCCTGACCCACTTGGAGGACTTGGACGAGCTGATCGCCGCCGTATTTGAAGAACAGCGCAAGGCCGGGCTGGACCCCGATGATGTGCGGGAAGTGCCGTTCCCGTAAGCCCACAGGCTGAACAACGATTTATAGTTCCGGAATACCGGAGCGTCTGCGGACGCTCCGGTATTCCATTTTCACGGGAGGAGTCGTGATGGCAAACGGCAGTTGCCGCGCTCGTTTCCTGCGGAAACAGTCGCGCTGCGGGGCAGATTTTTGTTGCTCTCAGCAGGCTGAACCCTCTCGCGAAAAAGGAAACCGGAAAAATCCGCAGATCTTCCCGGTTTACAAAAGATAGAATATTCCTTCCGCTGTATAAAACGGTCTGGCGTTACACGCCGGAAGCACCATAGTTTGCCAGCACGCGGGCAGAGGGGTCGTTGACGTTGCAGCCCGGCCATGCCTTGTTGGGCATCCAGAAGCCCACGATGGTGCGGCTCTGGTCGTGGTAGTACTTTTCAAAAATTTCGCGGTAGAACAAGCTCTCCTTGGTAAAGGGCATACAATGTGCCGAGTAGTTTGCCCGGCGCATCTGGAACTCCTCGTCGGTGTACAGGCTCTCGGCATACTCCTTGATGTCGTCCACCATGCTGTGGCCTACAGCGTCCGAGAAAGCGGCCTTTTCGCGCCACAGGATCTCCGGCGGCAGCCAGTCGCCCTCAAAGGCTTTGCGCAGCAGGTACTTGCCCTTGCCGTAGCGGTTCAGCTTCTTTTCCGGGTCGATGGCCATGACGTAGCGCACAAAATCCAAGTCGCCAAAGGGCACGCGCGCCTCGATGCTGTTGGAGGAGATGCAGCGGTCTGCCCGCAGCACATCGTACATATACAGCTCACGGATGCGCTTCTGGCTCTCCTGCTGGAAGGCATCGGCGGTGGGGGCGTAGTCGGTGTACTTGTAGCCGAACAGCTCATCGGAGATCTCGCCGGTCAGCAGCACGCGCACATCGGTCTGCTCGTGGATGGCCTTGCAGAGCAGGTACATGCCCATGCTGGCGCGGATGGTGGTGATATCCCAGGTGCCCAGCAGTCGGATGACCTCCTCCAGGCTCTGGATGACCATGTCCCGGTTGATGATGATCTCATGGTGTTCGCTGCCCAGATAATCGGCGGTCTGGCGGGCATATTTCAGGTCGATGGCATCGGTGTCCATGCCGATGGCAAAGGTGCGGATGGGCTTACCCAGCTTCTTGGCGGCAATGGAGCACACCAAGGAGGAGTCGAGCCCGCCGGAAAGCAGAAAGCCCACGGGTGCATCGGCATCCAGCCGCTTTTCCACACCGGCGATCAGCTTCTCGCGGATGTTCTGCAGGATGGTGGGCATATCGTCCTGCATGGGGGCGGGCACATCGGCAATGTCCTCGTAGCGTACAAAGCGGCCGTCGCAGTAGTAGCTGCCGATGGGGAAGGGACGGATGTCATCGCACCAGCCGATGAGGTTGCGCATCTCGGAGGAGAAGGCGATCTTGTGGCTGGACTTGGAGTAGCCGTAGAACAGCGGACGGATGCCGATGGGGTCGCGGGCGGCAATGAGCCGGTCCTTGCGGGAATCGTACATGATCAGCGCAAACTCCGCGTCCATGTGGCGGAACATATCCAGCCCGTACTCGTAGTACAGCGGCAGCAGGATCTCGCAGTCGCAGTCGGAGCAGAACTTGTAGCCCCGGCGCTTTAAGATCTCCTTTTCGAACCGGAAGCCGTACAGCTCGCCGTTGCACACCACGCAGTCAGCGCCCCGGTAAAAGGGCTGCATCCCCTCCGGGGTCAGTCCCATGATGGCAAGCCGCCCAAAGCCCATCAGGCCGTAGGGACCCTCCACCACCCGCTGGTCGTCCGGCCCGCGGTCCACGGTGCGCAGCAGATACTCTTTGAATTTTTCGGCGGGCAAATCATGCCCCGTATAACCCATAACACAACACATACTTCTTACCCCTCTTGTAAAAACGATAAAAATAAAAATACGGCAGCACATTCATCCCATAGTCCTAGGACGAATATGCTGCCGTATCCGTGGTGCCACCTAAATTACCGGCATACGCAATACGCCGGTCACTTTTGTGCGCTCTCCCCGTTGAAAGCACTGCCGCGATAACGAGCGGCGCACGTCTGCCCCTACTGCTGCACACGCAGGTTCAGGGAGCGGCTCACGGGTGTTCTTCGGGCTTCGTTTTCTGCGCGGTTTCCAGCATCCCGCACTCTCTGTAAGAAAAGGGTGAAACCTTACTTTTCCCGGTCAACGCTTTTATTGTCTGCATTGTATCACGGGTTTTTGTCTGTGTCAACACAGCAGGCGCATTTTTTTGCAGACTGTTCTTCTGCTGCGGACGGTGCCGCGTTCTGCGCGCAATGACGGCACAGCCCGTACAGCACGCTGCCCTCGCATTGCAGGGTAAAACCGTGCTCTGCCATCAGGTGGGCGCGCACCTCGTCCATAAAATGGCAGTCCAGATGATAGATGCGTCCGCACTGCACGCACTTGAGGTGCAGGTGCTCCCGGCAGTGGCGACCCTCGTCCACATACTGGAACACTGCCCGTTCGCCCTTGTCGGCCACATATTTCATAATGCGCTGCTCGCCCGCAAGCTTATCCAGATAGCGGTACACGGTGGTGGGATTGGGGCTTGCGCCCTGCTCCTCCAGATGCTCCAGAATGTTGGAGGCGCTTACTGCGTGCTGGCGGTTGTTGATGAGGTAATCCAAGATGAGCTGCCGGGTGCGGGTGTTGTAGCCATCGCTTCGTGCCATGAGAGATACGGTCCTTTCCGGTGTAGATGTGTTGTTTTTCAGCCCTATTGTAGCACAGTTTGCGCTTGGATGCAAAAGAAGAGGGCAAAAAGTCGGTCTGTTTGGCGACAAGCACAAAAAACATTGTAAAAAGTAGCAAAACCGGGGCGTAATCTTTGTATAAAACGGAAAACACGCCAAAGTTAAGCGAAAAGTCTTGTAAAAAACGCCCTAATGTGAAATAATATACTAGATAAAGTGGTTGGATTGCAGCCGGGATACAAGCTGGCTGAACATGAAGAAGAAGCGAACTGGCAGCGGTGGGTTTGCGCTGCCGGTTCGGACGTTTTGGAACGTTTTTGGAGAAGAAGACAAAGAAGAATAGGAGAATGTGCTTATGAAAGAGCAGGACGCACAGGCAAAGCTTAGCCTGAAGCTGCAGGCGTACCAGTACCTCAAAACCAAGATCCTGAACTGCGAATACCGCCCCAACGAGTTTTTGAACGAGCAGAAGCTCTGCGCCGAGATGGGCAACATCAGCCGCACCCCCATGCGGGATGCGCTGGGGCGTCTGGAGCAGGAGGGGCTGATCACCATTCTGCCCAAAAAGGGGCTGATGGTCTCCGGCATCACCGAAGAGGACGTGCACAGTATGTTTGAAATGCGTCTGCTGGTGGAGCCATACGCTCTGCGTACTTACGGCAATGCCATCCCCCGCGAGCAACTGGAAGCCTATGCCGAGCTGATGCACCACAGCGAGCGCATCGAGGACTTCTGCGAGTCGGACGACGATTTCCACGAGCTGCTGATGAGCACCCTGCCCAACAAGTATCTGCGCTCTGCCTACGACCGTATCACCGGTCTGAACACCCGCTTCCGCATCATGACCGGCAAGGTAAGCATGATCAATCAGGAGCAGACCTGTGAGGAGCACCTGCAGATCCTGGATGCCGCCCTGTCCGAGGACTGGGACGGCGCAGCCATGGCGCTGCAGCACCATCTGGAGCTGGCCCGCGATAAAGCCGAGGGCGTCATCAAGGTCATTCGACTGTGGTAAAGAAATAAAAGTAAAAAGGTCTGCTGCACCGCACGGTGCAGCAGACCTTTTGTGTTTTTACGAGAAAGAACACAGCATAGAAGGAAGTCTCCCTTAGATAAGGCGGTTTTCAAGGCAGTAATGATAGACCCCGTCCTCTTCTACAGAGCGGCAGAGGACGGCAGCTCTGGCCTTGACCTCCTCGAGCGCGTTTCCCATGGCGACACCTGTGCCGACCGCTTCCAGCATTTCAATGTCGTTCCGTCCGTCCCCAAAGGCAATGGCTTCGGACTTTGAAAATCCATAATGCGCCAAGACCGCCCTTACAGCGTTTCCCTTACCGCAGGAGAGCGGAATAATATCAACTGCCTTGTCCCACCATGCGGTGATCTGTGTGGCGTGCGTCCCCTGTAAGATCTGTGCGTATTCGGTGCTGTTGCAGGAGCACATGATCTGATAGATCTCCTCCTCGCACAGCGCATCAAAATGCTCGGAGATCACCAGCTTTTCGCTGCCAAAGGAAAAGTATTGTGCCAGATCGGGGTCTGTCCCGTTTGTTACGATAAAGTGTTCGTTGCTGATAGCAGCTGCCCGGTGCATCTGCTTCAGATTTTGCAGAATTCTGTGTTTGTCGTCAGCGTCCAGCGGATTTTTGAAGAGCACAGTATCCTTGCTGCGGACATAGGAGCCGTTGAAGGTCAGCCAGATATCAAAATCGACACCTTCAAAATGCGGGATGGAGAGATAGCCTCTGCCGGTCGCCATGCACAACAAGACCCCGTTTGCCTGCAGCTGCTGTAAAGCCTGCACAGTTTTGGGGGATGGCTCTTTGCTGCCCAGCTTGAGCAAGGTTCCATCTACATCAAAAAACGCAATTTTTATCATACGACACCTCTGGTAAAAATTTTTTATTTCTCCACCTTGCTCAGCAGGATGCGGTCGTTATCGAGGGTTTTGCCCGCGTTCTCGCGGAACTTTTCCAGCAAATCGTCCACGGTCATCTTGCTGCGCGCGGCGCCCTTTACGTCAAACACGATGCGACCGGCGTCCATCATCAGGGTGCGGTTGCCCAGCTCCAGCGCCTGATGCATATTGTGGGTCACCATCAGGCAGGTGATCTTTTTCTCGGCTACGATGCTCTTGGTCAGCGCCAGCACCTTTTCGGCGGTGGCAGGGTCCAGCGCGGCGGTGTGCTCGTCCAGCAGCAGCAGCTTGGGGGTGACAAGGGTAGCCATGAGCAGGGTAAGCGCCTGCCGCTGTCCGCCGGAGAGCAGCCCCACCGGCTGCTTCATGCGGTCCTCCAGACCCATGTCCAGCAACGCCAGCTTTTCGCGGAAGAGCGCCTTATCCTTGCGGGAGATGCGGGAGAAGATGGCGTTGGGCGCAGTGCCTGCCCGCAGGTAAGCCAGCGCCAGATTTTCCTCGATGGTCATGTTGGGTGCGGTGCCCTTGAGCGGGTCCTGGAACAGATGCCCGATGACCTTGCTGCGCTGGTGCTCCGGCGCAAAGGTGATGTCCTGTCCGCCCAGCAGAATGCTGCCCTCGTCGGCGATAAAGCCGCCGGTGATGGCGTTGAACAGGGTGGATTTGCCCGCGCCATTGGAGCCCACGATGGTGGCAAAATCTCCGGCCTCCATTTGCAGGCTTACGCCGTTCAGTGCCACCTTTTCGTTGACGGTGCCGGGGTTAAAGGTCTTGTGCAGGTCGTTCAGCTGCAGCATTTCCATGTTACTGTCCCTCCCTGTTGGTCACGGTGCGGCGGGCACGGGCGGCGTGCCGACGCTTTTCAAAGGCGAAGTGCTCCCGGATGGCGGGCATGGAGATGGCCACTGCCACGATGATGGCGGAAACCAGCTTCATGGCGGCGGCGGGCACGTTGAACCGCAGCGCCACCGCTACGATAAAACGGTACAGACAGCTGCCGAACACCACGCCAAGGATGCGGCGCAGCATGGTGCGCTTGCCCACCAGCGTCTCGCCGATGATGAGGGAAGCCAGTGCAATGGTCACCATACCGGTGCCCACATTGATATCGCAGCTTTTCTGGTACTGTGCCAGCAGCCCGCCGGACAGTGCACACAACGCACCGGACACGCACAGACCCACCGTGATGGTAAAGGCGGGGTTGATGCTGGAAGCCCGCACCATGGCGGCGTTATCGCCGGTAGCACGGATGGAAAGACCCAGCCGCGTGCCCAGAAAGCCCAGCATCGCCGCGCAGGCGATGGCAATGATTACTACCGCCAGCGCCAGCTTGTACCAGCTGCCCAGAAAGCCCAGCGAAGTTTTTGCCATGGAGAAGATGGTAGGGGTCTTGACCAGCGACATGGTGGAGGAGAAGCCCATCACTGCCAGATTGATGGTGTATAGGCCGGTGTTGACAATGATACCGGCCATAATGCTTTCCACCCCGAGCCTTGTCTGCAAAAAGGCGGTGACAAAGCCGGAGCACACCCCCGCAGCCATGGCTGCCGCCAGTGCAAGGATGGGGTGACCGGTCAGCGCCACCTGACAGGCCACGGCGCAGCCCAGCGTAAAGCAGCCGTCGGTGGAAAGGTCGGCAATATTCAGGATGGAGTAGCTCAGAAACAGTGCCAACGCCACCAGTCCGTAGATGCAGCCCAGCTCCAGCGCTGTCTGCAAAACGTTGAGGGAAAAAATACTCGCCAGCATGGTGTATGCTCCTTTTATGTTTTTTTGAATCCCCTTTTCACGGGAGGGGTCGTAAAGGTAAACGGGCTCGCCCTCTCAGTCAAATCCTACGGATTTGCCAGCTCCCCCAAAGTGGGAGCCCTTGGCAGTCCACGCAAAGTTCATCTCTTTGCCAAGGCCTCTCCCTTTGGGAGAGGTGTCACCGCAGGTGACGGAGAGGGCGAGGATGCTGCCCTTGCGCAGCAGAACCTTTTCCCCAGAACCGCCAAAAGCTCTCCCTTGCGGGAGAGCCGGCAAAACCGTCAGGTTCTGGCTGAGCGGGGTTCAGGAGAAGTTCTCGGCGGTGGTCACCTCGCAGATCTCGGTGCAGTAGGGCTTGAAGGCTTCCTTCAGGGCAGCCAGATCCAGACCCAGCGCTTCGGCGGTCTCGGTGTTGATGGTGACGATGCCGTTATCAAAGGTCTGGTAGGGCAGGTCTGCAGTGGTCTTGCCCTCGCACAGCAGCTCTGCCACCATATCGGCAGTGGCTTCGCCCAGCTGGACGTAATCCACGCCGTAGCCCACAAAAGCCCCGTTCAGTGCAAAGCTGTCGGCACCGGTGTAGTGCTGCACGCCTGCCTCGGTAAAGGTCTCGTAGATGGACAGCTCTGCGGTCATCACGGTGTTGTCGGTGGGGGTGAACACTGCCTTGACACCGGCGGCCACAAGGGCCTCGGCAGCCATCTGCACCTCGGCGGTGGTGGTACCGTTCTTTTCAATGTACTTGATGCCCTTGCTGTCGCAGAACGCCTTGGCATCGGCGATGGCCTGGGTGGAGGCATCCTGGCTCAGGTCGTACAGCAGGCCGATGGTGTCGATGTCGGGGTTGATGGCAGTGATGAGGTTCATAATGGCCTCGGTGTTCAGGGCATCGGAGGTGCCGGTGATGCCCTCCTCACCGTCAAACCCGGCGGAAACAGGGTCGGTGACGGCAGAGTAGACCACAGGGATGTCGGTGTCCTCCACAGCGGCCAGCATAGTGGCGGCGGTGGGGGTGGCCACGGCCACGATGACATCTACCTGGTCGGCCACGAGGTCTGCACCGATCTGGTTCAGGTTGGACTGGTCAGCCTGGGCGTTGGCGTAGTAATCGGCATAGTCGAAGGTCACGCCCTTCTCCGCGCCCACCTTATCCAGGCGGCTCTCAACAGAGGCCACGATCTGGTTCAGGGATGCATGATCCACATAGTTGACGATGCCCACCTTAAAGGTCTGGCCTGCCTCAGAAGCGGCGGCAGCGGAACCGGCAGCGCTGGAGGCGGTGCTGGATGCTGCGGCAGAAGAGCCGGAGGAGCCGCAGCCGGTCAGGCCCAGTGCGGATACGACAGCGGCTGCGGCGGCAGCCTTCAGGAAGCTGCGGCGGGAGATCATGTTCATGGTTTTCATAGCGGTTGCTCCTTTCCCGGAGCGGGCGGCCCAAAAAATAAAACCCGCTCCACCTGCGGAACGGGTAAAATAAAAACGGCCCCGTCCCTGTGTGTTCATCCACAAGGACAGAGTCGAGAAATTCGAATCTGCGGTGCCACCTTGCTTGCTCCGCTCGTCTTCCCATCATGGAAAACTGCAGGAGCCCCTCAACGGAGAGCCAACACTCCCCTGCCCTGTAACGGAGGCTTCCGTCCCAAGCTACTGGGGAACTTTCCCGTTTGCCCGGCCCTCGGCGGCCCACGAAACTCTGCCCCGCTCTCGCCCGTTTGCACTGTCCGGGCTCACTGCAGATGCGCTGTGCAGGTTCTCTTCCGCCTCATCGGTTTGATTGCATTATACACTTTATCTTCGTAAAGTCAAGAGGAAATTTAAAATTTTTATTTTTCTGCCCGGTCAAAGTCATTCTTCTGCCGGGGTGCCGGTGCTGCGGCGCTTGCGGCGCACAAAGCAGGCAACGTACACCACCCACACCGGAATTGCCACGGCGGTGACCACCCGGCTGGCGGAAAGCCCGGCGGCCTGATACACAAAGTCGATGCTGCTTGCACCCGCCGGGCAGAGCACTGCCATCAGTCCCTCGTCCACCTGAAGGATATCGGCCTTTTCGCCGTTGACGTAGGCGGTAAAGCCGTCGTCGTAGGGCACGGAGAAAAAGACGAGATTCGCCTTGTCCAGCGTGATCTCGGCATGGAAGCCTGCATTGTTCATCTGGAACACCGAGCAGCTGTGGGCGCGGCGGTCGGCGCAGTCCTGCGTGTAGCTGTCGTAGTGCAGGTCATCCAGCATGGCGTCCGGCAGCTCGGTCAGGTACTGGCCGTACTGCGCCACATCCTCGTCCTCCAGCACCAGCGCCCGCATCAGCAGGTTGGAGCGCAGGGTCTTGACCGAAGCTTCGTAGGTAGCTTTGGTCACATAGTAGTCGTAGGTAAAGCCCATGGGCACATAGTTGTCGTTGTGGTACAGCGCGTAGCCGTCCACATCGGCAAGGTAGGTCCAGCCCGCGTCTGCTTCGTCCTCAAAGCTCTCGCGCTTTTCCGGAGTGGTGATGAGGTACTCCACGCTCAAAAGGCCGCGCAACGCGTAGTTTGCGATCTCCGGCTCGCTGCGCACATCCCGCTTGACCCCCAGCGCCGGGTAGAAGCTGAGGATGCTGGGAGCCGCCGTGCTGCCGAAGTATTGCAGGCAGCTTTTATCCAGCCACATCCCGATGTTGTCGTGGATCTTGTAGGTGTCGATGCGGTAGTCGCCCTCCGGCAGGTCGTTTTTCAGCAGCAAGGCGTTGGTGTCCTGCTCCACAAGGTCGCTGTCGGTGTACCACTGGCCAAACTTGCCAATGCCGATGTGCACCATGGTGAATGCGCAGGCAAACACCAGCACCGCCGCCGTCATGCGCTGGGCAAAGCGGCTGTCCTGCCGCCACTTGCTGCAAAGAACGCGGTACAGCATAAGCCCCAGCAGACCAAAGCCCAGCACGACAAAGAACTGCCCCGGGTTCTTCAGCACGCCGAAAGACCATGTCTCGGTGGTATCGTCCCGCACGGGCACTACCGCAAAAACAAGCGTAGCCAGCATGATCCAGCCGATGCCCCGGGCGGGTGCATCCAGATCAACGTCCGGGTTCTCCAGCGCGTTCACGGTCATGGCGGCAAGGATGAGGGTGGGCATATAGTACCAGCGGGCGTAGTAGCTGGAATTCAGAGCATAGAAGGCGCTGTTCAGCACCGGCACCAGTGCGCATACGGCGCATACCGCCACGATGCGCTTTTTGCTGTCTGCCTTCCGGCTGCGCCAGTAGGCCATGGCACCGGCCAGACTGCACAGCGGCAGATAGGCAGTCATGCTCGTCCACTTGATGACGCCCTCCGACCAGACCGAGGTAAGATAAGGGGAGTCCGGCGGTAGGATCCAGCTGAGCAGGATGGCCAGATACTGCTGCACCTTGGAGTAGGTCAGGAAGCCCCACCCGGAGGAAAGGTCGATGGTGCGCGGGTTCTGCAGCAGACTGAGCACCGCCGGGAACAGCAGCAGACAGCCCATGGCTACGCCCAGCACGCTTTCCCACAACAGATGGCCGAACTTGCGCCCGGTCAGCCGGAAGTCCTTGGCGGTCAGCTTGCACACAAAGTAGATGCACAGGAAAATGACCTGTCCCACAAAGAAGAAGTAGTTATTGAGCAGGTTCACCGCCACCCAGAAGGCGAACAGACCGTGACGATTTTCATAAATAGCCTCGTCCAGTGCCCAGAGCAGGTATGGAAACAGCGCCACCACATCTACAAAGTGGTTGAAGAACACGTTGTACACTGCAAAGCCGGAAAGCGCGTACAGGCAGGCGCCCAGCACGGCGTAATTTGCGTTTTTAACGTAGCGGCGCAGGTACAGGTACGCGCCGCCGCCCGCCACGCCGAACTTGAGCACCAGCAGCGGCACCATCATATAGGGCAGCCAGCTTTGCGGCAGCAGCACCGACAGCCAGAAAAACGGCGAGCCGTACAGGTAGAAGGAGTAGGCGTTCATCACTCCGCTGCCAAGGTCAGTCGCCCACGAAAAGGTATTGCGCGGCGCACCGGCAAAGGCGCTGTCCGGGTAGCCCGCGCCCTTGACGAAGCCGTTCATATACCGGTAAAAGCTGATCTGCTGGCTGTTGAAATCGCCGGCATAGTGGAAAAAGCCGCCGTCAAGGATATAGAACGGCAGAAAGAATACCGCCGCCGTCAGGGCGCACAGCCCTACCGCCTGCCAGAATTTTTTATGGCTCTGCCCGCTTGGTGTGAGCAGCCGTGGCTTTATAAACTTTTCCATAGCGTTCCTCTTTCTCCGCGCACCGGCGCGGAAGTGGATTTGATGACACCTTGTAGTATAGCACGGCAGCGTACAAGAAAAAAGGGCTTGACAACCAAGCGCCCGGCGGGTATGGTGAAGAAAAGGAGGCGTATTGTTATGCTGTATCCCTTCAGCGCCTTACTGGCGCGCATGAAGTACATTACCCGGTGGAGCCTGATGCATTCCACCCGGGCGGAATCCCTCAGCGAGCATACCTGCGACACCGCGCTGCTGGCGCACCTGCTGTGTCTCATCGCCAAACACTACACCGGCACGCCCTGCCGCCCCGAGGTGGTGGCGGTGGCGGCGCTGTACCACGACGCACCGGAGATCATTACCGGGGATATGCCCACGCCGGTCAAGTACCACTCCGCGGCGCTGCGGGACGCCTACAAGGCGCTGGAGACCGAGAGCGTGCGCTCCATGGCAGCCCTGCTGCCCGCAGAACTGGCCGCAGAATTGACCCCCTGCATGGACGGCAGCGCCCTGACGGCAGAGGAACACCGGCTGCTCAAAGCCGCCGACCGGCTGAGCGCGCTGATCAAATGCACCGAAGAGCAGCGCAGCGGCAACCACGAATTTGACGCCGCACTCACGCAGCAGCGCACTGCGCTGCAGGCCATGCACTGCCCGGAAGCCGACTGGTTTCTGGAGCACTGCCTGCCCTGCTACACCCAGAATCTGGACGAGCTGACGAAGCCGTAAAAAGCAATGCCGGACAGCCTGTTGGCTGTCCGGCATTGCTCTGATAAAAATATGTTTTCCGCTATCTATGCGCAAAGTGCAACGACGACGACCGCCGCCAGTGGCGGAAACAGGGAGGAGTTGTTGGGGCAGCGGCCAGCAAGACGCGAGTGCCGCCCAAGGCACGAAGCGGATGCTGGGTGCCGCAACCCGTAAAAAGCGGAGCGCATTTCAAATCGTCCCGCGCTGCGGCTTAAAGCTCTGCCAGAATGGCATCGCCCATGGCAGTGCAGCCAAGGCAGGTGCAGCCGTCGCTCATGTTGTCGGCAGTGCGCAGACCCTTGTCCAGCACACAGCTCACGGCATTCTCAATGGCATCGGCTTCTGCTGCCATGCCAAAGGAGTACCGCAGCATCATGGCGGCAGAAAGGATACAGGCGGTGGGGTTTACGATGTCCTTGCCTGCAATGTCCGGGGCAGAGCCGTGGATGGGCTCGTACAGACCCCGGGTGCCGTCACCAAGGCTGGAGGACGGGATCATGCCGATAGAGCCGGTGATCATGGAAGCTTCGTCCGACAGGATATCGCCGAACATATTCTCGGTAACGATGACGTCAAACTGGGCGGGGTTCTTCACGATCTGCATGGCGCAGTTGTCCACGAACATCTCGCTGTACTCCACGTCCGGGTACTCGGCCTGCAGCCGGTGCATCACGGTGCGCCACAAACGGCTGGTGTCCAGCACGTTGGCCTTGTCCACGCAGCACAGCTTTTTGCGGCGCTTGCGGGCGGTCTCGAAGCCAATGCGGCCAATGCGCTCGATCTCGTGCTCTGCATAGGGCATGGTATCCACGGCCTGCTTTTCGCCGTTTTCCAGCGTGTGGGTCTCGTGATTGCCGAAGTACACGCCGCCGATCAGTTCCCGCACGATGATAAAATCAATGCCCTGTGCCACGATCTCGGGCTTCAGGGGGCTGGCAGGCGCCAGCTGCGGCCAGATCTTCGCCGGGCGGTTGTTGGCGTACAGTCCCATCCCGGCGCGCAGCCGCAGCAGACCTTTTTCCGGCCGCTGCTCCCCGGGCAGACCCTCCCACTTGGGGCCGCCTACCGCGCCCAGCAGCACGCTGTCGGCGGCAAGGCACTTGTCCAGCTCGTGCTGGGGCAGCGGGTCGCCATATTTATCAATGGCTTCGCCGCCCATGGCGGCAGCGGTGTAATGGAAGGTGTGGCCGTACTTTTCAGCCACCTTATCCAGCACCCGGAGGGTCTGCTTTACGATCTCCGGGCTGGAGCAATCGCCCCAGATGACAGCAATATTTTTTTCCATGAGGTACTCCTTCTATGCTCAAAACGCCCCTGATAGCCCCACTCTCTCAAAGCCTTACGCCCTCTTTGGGGGATGGACGATTTAAAATGCGCTCCGCGTTGCTCTGCGCATAATCAGCGGAATTTTTATTTATATTTCGTGTTTGTCGCGGCCTGCGGAGCTTGTCAGGGCGAAGGCCCTTCCATCTGCTAACGCAGACCGCTCTGCCGCTTAAAAGCCCCACTGGGGCTTTCCTTGCTGCGCAAACGCGGGTCGCTCCAAACACATTTTCACGGATGGGGATGGGCTTATTTCTGGATGGCCTTCATCAGGCCGCCGGCGGAGATGATGTTCTGGATAAAGGGCGGGAAGGGCTCGGCGTGGAACACTTTGCCGTTGGTCTCGTCGGTGATGACACCGGTGTCAAAGTCCACCCGAACGGTGTCCCCTGCTTCAATGGCGTCCACAGCCTCCGGGCACTCCATGATGGGCAGGCCGATGTTGATGCTGTTGCGGTAGAAGATGCGGGCAAAGCTTTTGGCAATGACCACCGCGATACCGGCGGTCTTGATGCACAGGGGCGCGTGCTCGCGGGAAGAGCCGCAGCCAAAGTTCCAGCCGCCCACCATGATATCACCGGGCTGCACCCGGTTCACAAAGTCCTTGTCGATATCCTCCATGCAGTGGCTGGCAAGTTCCTTGGCATCCTGCGTGTTCAGGTGGCGTGCCGGGATGATGACGTCGGTATCCACGTTATCCGGGTATTTGAAAACAGAACCTCTTGCGTTCATGCTCATGCTCCTTTCGGGTCAGACCGTGCGCGGGTCGGTGATGTAGCCGGTCAGGGCGCTGGCGGCGGCGGTGGCGGGAGAGGCCAGATAGACCTCGCTGTCCACATGACCCATGCGTCCCACAAAGTTGCGGTTGGTGGTGGAAACGCAGCGTTCGCCCGCTGCCAGAATGCCCATATAGCCGCCCAGACAGGGGCCGCAGGTGGGGGTGGATACAATGCAGCCTGCGTCGATAAAGGCGGTGGTCCAGCCCCGCAGGATGCACTCCTTATAGACTGCCATGGTGGCGGGAATGATGATGCCGCGCACGCCCTTGGCGATGTGCTTGCCCTTGAGGATGTTGTATGCGGCTTCCATGTCCTCCAAACGGCCGTTGGTGCAGCTGCCGATGACCACCTGATCGATCTTGATGTCCTTGCCCTCGCTGGCAACATGGGTGTTCTCGGGCAGATGGGGGTAGCTGACGGTGGGCTCCAGTGCGCCGAGGTCGATCTCGATGGTCTTTTCGTACACGGCATCAGGATCGGCTTCGTAGAACACCGGCGGGCGCTGGCTGCGGCCTGCAAGATAAGCCTTGGTCACCTCATCCACCGGGAAGATGCCGTTCTTGGCACCGGCTTCAATCGCCATGTTGCAGATGCACAGGCGGTCGTCCATGGTAAGGCTTTCCACGCCCGGGCCGGTGAACTCCATGGATTTATACAGTGCGCCGTCCACACCGATCATGCCGATGATGTGCAAAATCAGGTCCTTGCCGGACACCCGGGGATTGAATTTGCCGGTGAGCACGAACTTGATGGCAGAGGGCACCTTGAACCATGCCATGCCGGTGGCCATGCCTGCGGCCATATCGGTGGAGCCTACACCGGTGGAGAAGGCGCCCAGTGCACCATAGGTGCAGGTGTGGCTGTCCGCGCCGATCACGCAGTCGCCGGCGGTGACGATGCCTTTTTCCGGCAGCAGGGCGTGCTCGATGCCCATCTGGCCTACATCGTAGAAGTTGAGGATATCGTATTTATTGGCAAATTCCCGGCACTGCTTGGACTGAGTAGCGCTCTTGATATCCTTATTGGGTACAAAGTGATCCAGCACGATGGCGATATGCTCTTTATCAAACACGCGGTCAAAACCGGCGCGCTCAAACTCGTTGATGGCCACCGGGGTGGTGATATCGTTGCCCAGCACAATGTCCAACTTTGCGTTGATCAGCTGGCCTGCCTTGACCTCCGGCAGTCCGGCGTGTGCGGCAAGGATCTTCTGCGTCAGGGTCATTCCCATGGTAGTTTTCTCCTTTTTACTTTCAAAACATGAGTACGCTGTCCAAACTCCCTCAGTCAGCACCTGACGGTGCTGCCAGCTCCCTCGGTGAGGGAGCCTCTGGCGAGAAGGAAAACTTTCTGGTTTTGCCAAAGGCCCCATCCCAGAGGGGGCTGTCTGCGTAGCAGACTGGGGGAGTTTTCCTTATCGATTATTGATCGCACTGACGAGGGCACGGATACCGGCCACAATGATGTCGGTGTCGGTACCGGCACCCCATGTGACCGTGTTGTCGCCCCAGACAAGCCCCACATAGGAGGCTGCGCGGGAGGTAGAGCCTTCATCCAGACTGTGCTCAGAGTAGTTTTCCAGATGGAAGTCCATGCCGGTGGCGCTCTGGATGGCGTTGGCTACTGCATCCAGACGGCCGTTGCCCACCGAGGTGACCACCTTGCGCTGGCCGTTCAGTTCCAGCGTGACCGTGGCGGTAATGCCGTTTACCTGTGCAAAGTGGGCTTCCACCACGTTCAGCGGCTTTGCGCGGTTGAGGTAGGTATCCTCGAAGATATGCAGCACCTCGGCGGCACTCAGCTCCTTGTGGCTGTGGTCGGACACGCTCTTGACCTTGTAGCCCAGTGCCTCCCGCATCTTGGGGGGCAGGTTGTAGCCGTAGTTCTGTTCCAGCACAAAGCCGATGCCGCCCTTGCCGCTCTGGCTGTTGATGCGGATGACATCGGCATCATAGGTGCGGCCGATATCGTGGGGGTCGATGGGGATATAGGGGCAGGTCCAGCGGTGCTCGCCCCGCTCCTTGCGGTAGGCCATGCCCTTTGCAATGGCATCCTGATGGCTGCCCGAGAAGGCTGCAAACACCAGCTGACCGGCGTAGGGGGTGCGCTCGTAGATGTGCATCCGGGTCACGCGCTTGTAGGTAGCGCAGATCCCGGGCATATCGGAAAAGTCCAGTCCGGGATCTACGCCGTGGCTGTACAGATTCATGGCCAGAGTCACGGCATCCACATTGCCGGTACGCTCACCGTTGCCGAACAGGCAGCACTCCACGCGCTGGGCACCGGCCAGAACGGCCATTTCGGCGCAGGCAACACCGGTGCCGCGGTCGTTGTGGGGATGGGTGGAGATGATCACGCTGTCACGGTACTTGAGGTGCTTGTCGCAGTACTCGATCTGGTTGGCGTAGACATGGGGCATACTCATTTCGACTGTAACGGGCAGGTTGATGATCATGGGGCGGTCAGGGGTGGGCTGCATGATATCCAGCACTGCGTTGCAGACCTCCACGGCATAGTCCACCTCGGTGCCGGTAAAGCTCTCGGGGCTGTACTCAAACAGGAAGTTGCCCTCGTACTCCTGGCTCAGCTGTTTGACCAGCTTTGCGCCGTCGGTGGCGATCTTCTTGATCTCTTCCCTGCTCTTGTGGAACACCTGCTCGCGCTGGGCCACTGAGGTAGAATTATAGAAGTGGATCACCGCGCGGGGGGCACCCTTGACAGCCTCAAAGGTCTTGCGGATGATGTGGTCGCGGCACTGGGTCAGCACCTGCACAGTCACATCCTCCGGGATCATGTTTTTCTCGATCAGAGTGCGCAGGAACTCGTACTCGGTATCGCTGGCGGCGGGGAAACCCACCTCGATCTCCTTGAAGCCGATCTTCACCAGCATCTGGAAGAACTCCAGCTTTTCTGCAAGGCTCATGGGCACGATCAGCGCCTGATTGCCGTCCCGCAGATCCACGCTGCACCATGCGGGAGCCTTTTCAATATGGTCCTTTTTTACCCAACTGTCATAACCGGCGGGTACCGGGTAGTACCCCGGTGCGTACTTGGTAGCGTCCATCATCCTGTTGTCCTCCTGATGTTGTGGTGCATAAAAATGCACCCCTTCCGTCTGCTCGTTTCACTCGCATCCATCTTCCCCAAGGGGACGGCTTTCCGGAATGCGGTAAAGTTTGCGGCATTGCCCAAAGGCGCCCCCTTGGGGGAGCTGGCATCGCGTAGCGATGCCTGAAGGGGTATCCGCATACAAAAAGGCTCCCGTCTTTCAAGGCGAAAACCTTGAGAGACGAGAGCCTGTAAATTGCTTTTACAGGGCACCCGTGGTACCACTCTCCTTGCTGCACGGTCAAGTACAGCCACTTTGCACGATCGGCCAAAACGGCGAATCGCTGCCCCTGTAACGGTGGGCGTCCGTCAGAACCTACTTGTCCGTTCAGTTCTGCCGCTCAGGGGCCAGTATCCGAAGTTCTCTGCACCCGCCTTGCACCACCCGGCGGCTCTCTGCACGCAGAAAAAAGATCGTTTTATCCCCGTCAACGCATTTGCACTTTTTTGAAAGTGAGATAATTTTAGCACGCCCGCCAGAAAGTGTCAAGAAGTTTCGTTCAGGATAAAGATGAAAGCATTTCACAATATCATAGGGAAAATCATGCAGAATTGGGGATTCTCCCCTCTTTGTTAAGAAACTGCTAAGTTTTTGCAAAGTTGCCCTCGCTGCGCTGTTGCCGGGCGGCAGGATGTGGTATACTGGACGCAGCAAACGGGTGGAAGCCCACCTTATAAGGAGGAACATCCCATGAAAGAAGTCAAGCCATCCAAAAAGCCGTTGGCCATCTACTATGCCATCGTGCTGCTGGTGCTGCTGGTCATCAATCTTGTGGTCATGCCGTGGCTGGCCGAGCGTCAGGTGCAGGAGGTAGACTACGGCACCTTTATGAGCATGACCGAGCAGGAAAACATCGGCAAGGTGGATATCCAGTCCAACCAGATCATTTTTACGGATAAGGACAACAAGCAGATCTACAAGACCGGCCTGATGAACGACCCCGGCCTGACCGAGCGCCTGTACGATGCCGGTGCGCAATTCTCCAGCGAGATCGTGGAGCAGGGTTCGCCGGTGCTCAGCTTTCTGCTGTGGTTCGTGCTGCCCATTCTGCTGTTCAGCTTCATCGGCAACCAGATGAACAAAAAGCTGATGGAAAAGGCAGGCGGCGGCCCGGGTGCCATGATGTTCGGCGGCGCGGGCAAATCCAACGCAAAGGTCTATGTGCAGTCCACCCACGGCATCCGCTTTGCGGACGTTGCCGGTGAGGACGAGGCCAAGGAGAACCTGCAGGAGATCGTCAATTATCTGCACGACCCCAAGAAGTATGAAGAGATCGGTGCTTCCATGCCCAAGGGCATTCTGCTGGTAGGCCCTCCGGGCACCGGCAAGACCATGCTGGCCAAGGCCGTGGCAGGCGAATCCAACGTTCCCTTCTTCTCCATCTCCGGTTCGGAGTTCGTGGAGATGTTCGTGGGCATGGGTGCTTCCAAGGTGCGCGACCTGTTTAAGCAGGCCAAGGAAAAAGCGCCCTGCATCGTATTCATTGATGAGATCGACGCCATTGGTCAGAAGCGCAACAGCGGCCAGTTTGGCGGCAACGACGAGCGCGAGCAGACCCTGAACCAGCTGCTTACCGAGATGGACGGCTTTGAGGGCAACACCGGCGTCATCATTCTGGCGGCTACCAACCGCCCGGATTCCCTCGACCCTGCTCTGACCCGTCCCGGCCGGTTCGACCGCCGTGTGCCCGTGGAGCTTCCCGATCTGAAGGGCCGCGAAGAAATTTTGAAGGTACACGCCAAAAAGGTGAAGATCGCCCCGGGTGTGGACTTCAACACCGTGGCGCGCATGGCCTCCGGTGCCTCCGGCGCAGAGCTGGCCAACATTGTGAACGAAGCCGCCCTGCGTGCCGTGCGGGCTGGGCGCAAGAGCGTGACCCAGGCCGACCTTGAGGAGAGCATTGAGGTGGTCATTGCCGGCTACCAGAAGAAGAACTCCATCCTGACCGACCACGAAAAGTGCATCGTAGCCTACCACGAGATCGGCCACGCCCTTGTGGCAGCCAAGCAGTCCAACTCTGCCCCGGTGCAGAAGATCACCATCATCCCCCGCACCTCCGGCGCACTGGGCTACACCATGCAGGTGGACGAGGGCAACCACTACCTGATGAACAAGGCCGAGCTGGAAAACAAGATCGCCACCCTGACCGGCGGCCGCGCTGCCGAGGAGGTAGTCTTCAACTCCATCACCACCGGCGCGTCCAATGATATCGAGCAGGCTACAAAGCTTGCCCGTGCCATGCTGACCCGCTACGGCATGAGCGATGAATTTGACATGGTGGCACTGGAAACCGTGAACAACCAGTATCTGGGCGGCGACACCTCGCTGGCCTGCAGTGCCCAGACCCAGTGCGAGATCGACCGGAAGGTGGTAGAGCTGGTCAAGACCCAGCACGAAAAGGCCATCCGCATCCTGACCGAGAACCGCGCAAAGCTGGACGAGCTGGCACAGTATCTGTACCAGAAGGAGACCATCACCGGTGAGGAATTCATGGATATCCTCAACCGCGATGACACCGAAAACAAACCGGAAAATTCCTGAAAATAAAAATTTTTGAATCTTTTGCAATAATCCGGCCGCCGTATCCGTTTATAGAGCAGATACGGCGGTTTTCCATTGTGGATGCGCCGCAGCTGAACCATGGTTTAAAAAACGATTATGATGCAAAAAACAAAGGCAGTCCCTGCGGCTGCCGTTTTCAGGAGGTATTTCCTATGAAGATGCTGAACAAAAAGTTTGTCCGTACCCTGAGCTGTGCCGCTGTGGCGGTGTGCGCTGCTGCCATGCTGAGCGTGGGCGCATTTGCCGCCGAGGCGGATCCTACCTGCGTGGAGGGCTATCTGCCCCCGCAGGAGCAGATGGTGCAGGGCGACATTGCACTGCACAGTGCCGACGTTGCCGTGGGGGAAAAGGACCCCAGCTACGGCGGCTACGGTGCCCCGGAGGGCAACCCCATTCAGGGCAACATTATGCTGATCTCCGGCGACGAGCTGGCCGACACCGCAAAGACCGAGGCGCGCTACACCGTCAAGGGTCTGCTGGGCAAGCAGCTGCTGTACACCGCCCGCCAGAAGGACGGCGTGCTGACGCTGGACGTCCCCGCCGAGGTAGCTACCTTCCGCACCACCATCGAGGATATGCAGGCGCTGCAGGCCAGCGGCGTGAAAACGCTGGTGCTGGTGACCGAGAAGAACACCACCACCCTGAACCTCTCGCTGCTGTGCGAGGGACAGAAGTCCGGTACCCGCGTCACCCTGCGGCATCTGGGCAGCAGCGCTACCCTCTCTGTGGGTCTGCGCTGCCGCCGCGACCTGCTGATCGGCCGCTAATCGGAAAAACGGCAGTATAATTTGTGGTTCAGAAACGCCCACAGGCGTTTCTGAACCACTTTTTTTATGATGACAAGCCCCCCGGCGGGCAGCCGGGGGGCTTGTCATACGCTTATGGAGACTTGGACAGGAATAAAAGGAAGATCACATTCCCTTTGCGGGAAAGAGAATAGCTGCTTACTCGCCGCGGACGGCTGCGAAACCGGCTTCCAGATCGGCAAGGATGTCATCAATGTGCTCGGTGCCGATGGACAGGCGGATGGTGTTCTGGTAGATCTGCTGCTCGGCCAGCTCCTCATCGTTCAGCTGGCTGTGGGTGGTGGAAGCCGGGTGGATGACCAGGCTCTTCACGTCAGCGACGTTGGCCAGCAGAGAGAACACCTTCAGGTTATCAATAAACTGGAAGGCCTCTTCACGGCCGCCCTTGATGTTGAAGGTGAAGATGGAAGCACCGCCGTTGGGGAAGTACTTCTCGTACAGGGCGTGGTCCGGGTGATCCGGCAGAGAGGGGTGGTTGACCTTTTCCACCTGCGGATGGTTGGCCAGGAACTCCACGACCTTCTTGGTGTTCTCCACATGGCGCTCGATGCGCAGGCTCAGGGTCTCGGTGCCCTGCAGCAGCAGGAATGCATTGAACGGGGAGATGGTGGCACCGGTATCGCGCAGCAGGATGGCGCGGATGTAGGTGACGAAAGCGGCAGGGCCTGCGGCATCGGCGAAGGAAACACCGTGGTAGCTGGGGTTGGGATCGGCGATGTTGCCGAACTTGCCGCTGGCTTTCCAGTCAAACTTGCCGCTGTCCACGATGATGCCGCCCAGGGTGGTGCCGTGGCCGCCGATGAACTTGGTGGCGGAGTGGACCACGATGTCTGCGCCGTGCTCAATGGGGCGGATCAGGTACGGGGTGCCGAAGGTGTTGTCGATGACCAGCGGCAGGCCGTGCTTGTGGGCAATGGCGGCAATGGCATCAATGTCGGGGATATCGCTGTTGGGGTTGCCCAGGGTCTCCAGATAGACGGCCTTGGTGTTGGGCTGGATGGCGTTCTCCACCTCGGCCAGATCGTGAGCGTTGACAAAGGTGGTGGTCACGCCGAACTGGGTCAGGGTGTGCTCCAGCAGGTTGTAGCTGCCGCCGTAGATGGTCTTTTGTGCCACGATGTGGTCACCGGCCTGTGCCAGTGCCTGAATGGTGTAGGTGATGGCAGCTGCACCGGAAGCGGTAGCCAGTGCTGCCACGCCGCCCTCCAGCGCTGCAATGCGCTTTTCGAACACATCCTGCGTGGAGTTGGTCAGACGGCCGTAGATATTGCCTGCATCGGCCAGACCAAAGCGGTCGGCGGCGTGCTGGCTGTTGCGGAACACATAGGACGTGGTCTGGTAGATGGGCACCGCACGGGCATCGGTGGCGGGGTCGGCCTGCTCCTGACCGACATGAAGCTGCAGGGTCTCAAATTTATATTCAGGCATTGTTATTTACCTCTCTTTATATACCAAAAGTATTATTGTTGTGTGTAAAAAATCCCGATGCGTTTTTAAAGGCGCACCGGGCAGTGTGGTTCACCGGAGTTGCTGTCACATTCGGGTACACATTCGCGCAGCCGAGGGCAACTTACAGTACACATCCGATGCCTGTGCCCGGTGGGTATGCATTCGCCCACAGCGATAATTCGCGTGCAGCAGTTCTTTCCAGATCAGCTTCATCTTTGTGCCCTCCTTCCGGTAAAACTTTTCCATCCCTCTATGGTGTCCACCGCCGGGGAACCTCTGTTTCATCTCCCTACAAGACTGGTGGATTGGATGCTTGCATTATATCCCGTTCTACCTAGTTTGTCAATAGGTTAATTCCACTTTTTTCAAGGATGTATTTTTTGCATGATATATCCGCCTGTGCTGCCCGTATTTTTTGCGCAGTTTGGCAAAAACGATCTCCTCTGCCGGTGCACTGCAGACGTATCCTACACACAAAAGACCGCGTCTCATCTGCTGGTTCAGACAAGGCGCGGCCTTTTGCGGTATTTGGTTTGGGGTATAGGAGGAATCATGTCCCTGAGAGGGGGCTTGCGGCTCTCTCCCTCCCGGTGATTTTATGATACCCGAAAAATCCTACGAAATTATGCTCATTTCATGAATGAGCTGTAAACATTACTCCGGGGCCTTCATGCTTTCCACCATGCTGATGCGCCGGACGTGCCGCCGCATGACAAAGCAGACCACCACGGTAAACACCATGGTCAGCGCCACCGCCAGCAGGTAGCTGCGGGGCGCAATGGTGCGGATGAACATGAGCTGATCCATCTCCACGGTCAACACAATGAACTTGTGCAGCGGCACACCCAGCGCCAGACCCACGCCGGAGCCGATGAGTGCCAGCAGCTCGATCTCGCGGAAGATGTAGCGGTACACCTCCTGATCGTAGAAGCCCAGCACCTTGATGGTCGCCAGCTCCTTTTTGCGCTCGCCAAGGTTGACGCTGATGAGGTTATACAACACCACAGCCGCCAGCGCCGCCGCACAGATGATGATCAGCACCACCACATAGCCCAGACTGACGATGAGGTTATCGAACAGTTCGGTGGTGTCCTCGGTAAAGCTAATGCCGCTGACGTAGTTGCAGTCCAGCAGGTCGGTGCGCAGGGCGTTGTACCCGGCAGCATCGGTGCAACTTGTCTGGCCGTAGACCGTGTTCCATGGGATCTCCGCCGTGCCCAGCAGGCTTTCCAGCTGTGCGCGAGGGAGGTACAGCCGGGTGAACATATAGTTCTCAGTGATGCCGGTCAGGGTCAGTTCCACCCGGGTGCCCTCGGCGTTTTCCACCCAGAAGGTATCGCCGGTGTGCAGACCCAGATTCTCAGCGGTCTTTTCGGTCAGGATGGCGCTGCCGCTGTCAAAGCTGATGGCCTTGTGTCCCTTGCGGGTGCGGAAGGTGACGTATCGGGTCAGGTCGCTGTCCTTGGCGGCAGCCACGATGCTCACGCTGGCGCTCTCGCCTTCGGCATTGTAGATGGTGGTGGATTTGGTATACACCGCGCCCCAGTTCTGCACGGCGCTGTTGCTGTCCAGCTCCTCTGCCAGTCCCTGCTCCATGGTCAGGGCTTTGGGGTCGCTGAGGGTGATAGACATATCGTTGTGGGTCAGCTCGGTAGACTGCTTTGTGACGATGGGCAGCAGGGAATCCTGTATGCCGAAGCCGATGAGCAGCAGCGCGGTGCAGCCCGCCACGCCCAGCACGGTCATGAAGAACCGCTTTTTATACCGGAACAGGTTGCGGGCGGTGGTCTTTTGGGAGAAGGACATCCGGGACCACAGCGGGGTGATGCGCTCCATCAGGATGCGCTTGCCCGCCACCGGAGCCCGGGGCAGCAGCAGGGCTGCGGTCTTTTCGGCCAGACTGGAACGGCAGGCGTACCATGTGGCAAAGCCGATGACGGCGGCGCTGATGCCCACGCTGGCAGCTGCCATGCCCGGGTAGAAGTGCAGGGTGAAGGTGGGCAGGGTGAACACCAGCTGATAGGCGTTCCAGATAATGATGGGGAGCACCACAAAACCCACCACCATGCCGATAATGCTGCCCAGAATGGTAGCCAGCAGGGCGTAGAACAGGTACTTGCCCGCGATGCTGAAATTGGAGTAGCCCAGCGCCTTTAAAGTACCCATTTGCAGGCGGTTCTCGTCCACCATGCGGGTCATGGTGGTGGTAGCCACCAGCGCCGCCACAAGGAAGAAGAACACCGGGAACACCCGGGCAATGGCGTCCATGCGGTCGGCGTACTGGGCAAAGGTGACGCAGCTCATGGTGGAGGTGCGGTCCAGCACATACCACTCGCCCTTTTTGATCTGGCTCACCTGCTCCTCGGCATCGTTCAGCTGGGCAAGGCCGTCTGCCAGTTTCTGCTCTGCCTCGGCTTTCTGGCTCTCGTACTCGGTGCGGGAAGCTTCCAGCTGGGTCTGCCCGGCGTTATACTCTGCCCAGCCCTCTTCCAGCTGCTTTTGTGCGGCATCGAACTGGGTGTAAGCGCTGGCTGTGCCGGTGGTCAGCTGCAACTGTCCCTGCAAAAGCTGCAATTTCATCTTGCGCAGCGCGGCCTTGGCTTCGGTCACCAGCTGGTCGTTGGAGAGGTTCGGCGAGGAGATGAGCCCCTGCTTGTACATCTGCCGCTTGCCCGCGTCCAGCTGCTGCTGATAGCCCTGCAGCTGGTTATAGATGTTGTCGTAAGCGGCCTGTGCCTTGGCCAGCGCATCCCGCAGTTCAATATAATCCTCGTCCTCCGGCTCGGCTTCGTCCAGCGCCTTTTCGGCGTTGCGCAGGGCAGCTTCCGCGTAGGTCAGCAGGGGGTCTGCCACCTTTTTCAGGTTGACCAGCAGTTCTATCTGCTGTAACTGTTCCTCAAATTCCAGCACCTGCTCCTCGCTGCTCACCAGCTGGTCGGCACCGCTCTGCATGGTGTCCGGCAGTGCAGCCTTCTGGGCGGCAAGCTCCTTTTCCCCGGCTTCCAGCTGCGCCTTGGCGGCATCCAGCTGCTGCTGCGCATCTGCCAGCTTTGTCTCGGCTTCGGCAAACTGGCGCTCGGCTTCTGCCTTCTGGCTGTCGTACTCGGCGCGCGCTTCGGTCAGCTTGTCGTTGGCGGTGTCCATCAGCTCTTCCCGCCGGGCGGTGCACTGCACGCTCTGGATGGCCTTGAGCTTTTCCGCTACGGCATCCACTGCGGCCTGATATTCATCCGAATAATTATCATACAGCCCGGCGTTTTCCGCCTTGATATAGCACGCCGTATAATAATCTGCGGTCAAAGTGCCCTCCGGCACGAACAGGATGCAGTCCAGCTGGCCATCGCCCACGGTGCTGCTCTCGGAATCGGTGGAAAAATGCTGCGGGTCCTGCACCGTGCCCACCACCGTGAACACCTGCCCGCTGACCCCCTCGGTCTCTTCCGGCAGGGTCAGCTGGGTGCCCAGCTCCACCGGGCTGCCATGACCCATCACGTGCACCACGCACTCCCCGGCAGCTTCCGGCATTCGGCCGGACAACAGCACCAAGCGGTTCATATTCTCCGGCGTATCGGCCTGCGGGTCGGCAGGCAGCTGATACAGCCGCGCCACCGTGGTCTGCTCGTCCCCTGTCCAGTGTCCTTCCATGTCCTGATACTTTACCGCCTGCACGGCGTCTACCCCGTCCACAGCGGCAATGGCGTCGATATCGCTCTGACTCAGGCCAAGGGTGGACAGCACCCGCAGGTCGAACACATTCTGCTGCACATAGTACTTCTGGGCAGCGGTGCGCATATCGGGGGCAATGCACATCAGGCCGGTGAGCATCATCACCCCCAGCGCCACGATGCCAAACAGGGACACCACCCGGCTGATGCTGCTTTTCATCTCGCGCAGGATATTTTTGCGGTAACTTTTCTGCACAGTTCTCACCACTCGATCTGTTCCACCGGCACCGGGTGCTCGTTGACCTGATTGGACACGATGCGGCCGCTGCGCACCTGAATGATACGGTCAGCCATACCGGTCAGTGCCGTGTTGTGGGTAATAACGATGACGGTGCGTCCGGTCTTGCGGCAGGTATCCTGCAAAAGACCCAGCACCTGCTTGCCGGTGCGGTAGTCCAGCGCACCGGTGGGCTCGTCGCAGAGCAGCAGCTTTGGGTTTTTGGCCAGTGCGCGGGCAATGGACACCCGCTGCTGCTCGCCGCCGGAAAGCTGCGCCGGGAAGTTGTTCAGCCGCTCGCCCAGACCCACGCTGCGCAAGGTCTCGGCGGGGTCCAGCGGGTCGCGGCAGATCTCGCTGGCAAGCTCCACGTTTTCCAGCGCGGTCAGGTTCTGCACCAAGTTGTAGAACTGGAACACAAAGCCCACATCGTACCGGCGGTAGGTGGTCAGTTCCCGGGCAGAAAAACGGCTCACGTTGCGGCCGTCCAGCCAGACGTTGCCCTCGTCGCAGTTGTCCATGCCGCCCAGAATGTTCAGCAATGTGGTCTTGCCCGCGCCGGAGGGACCCACGATGATGCAGAACTCGCCCTTGTCCACATAGAAATTCAGGTGGTCTGCAGCAGCGATCTTCACACTGCCGGTCTGGTAATATTTACAGACATCTTCAAACTCCACAAAATGCTCCATGGCGTTTTTCCTTTCTGTCAGAATACAAAATATTTCAATTTAAATATAGCATAAATCCACCGGAATTTGCAAAGCTCCCGGCGCGAATTTTCAAAAACTTAACACAAGCCGCCGCAAAACATAAAAAGGGACACCGGAGCGTCCGCAGACGTTCCGGTGTCCCGAGATATAAAGCCGCGCGGCGGGCATTGTCAGCTTATTTTGCAGCGTACCAGTTTGCGCTGGGCTGGTACTGACCAGCGTTTACGGCATTGCCCTGATAGTACAGGGTGCCGTCCGCACCGCGGCTGTAACGGGAGAAGAACTCGTTCCAGATGGCAACGCTCTCCTCCTGCAGGTAAACGTGGGGGGTATCCTTGACCACGGTGTACTTCACCAGCGGTGCGTTGCCGCCCATAAAGCTCTTGGTCACAAAAGCGCCGTTGTAGGAGGAGCTTTCTGCAACAGCTGCCTCGTTGGTGGCGTTGTGGGCATTCCAGCCTTGCAGCGCCTTCACTGTGCCGTTATCCTCCACCAGCTCTGCCACGCCTGCCGAGTCGTACTCACCAAGGAAAGCCCATGCCGGCAGCAGAACAGCGGGGTCAAGCTCCGGCAGCGGGGTAAACATATAGCCGACCGGAGCAATAGCAGCAAACCGGCTTGCATAGCGGCAGGCGGTAGCCCAAGTCATCAGGCTGCCGTTGGAGTGACCGGTGGCATACACGCGGGTGGTATCGATGCGGTAATCCTGCTCCATGCGGTCCAGCAAGCTGTTGATGAACTCCAGATCCACGCTGGGGTCGGTATCCTTACCGGCCATTGCGGCAAAGGGACCTGCCAGCCACATGGCGGTGGGAATGTTGCCCATCAGGTCTGCGGGGCGCACCAGACCCTGCGCAAAGACCACGATAAAGCCGTTCTGCTCTGCCACATCGTACCAGCGGGACTCCTCTGCAATGGCATACATGGAGGCGGTATAACCGTGCATCACCAGCACCAGCGGCACCTTTTCGTTGCCAGTATAGGTGGACGGCACATAGACCATCCAGCGGCGCAACTCGCCGTTGACCCACTCCTCGTGAATATCAAAGCCACGCCGAGTAAAGTCCTCTGCCTTTGCCACGCGGCCCGGCAGCTGCAGCGCCATAAAGCGCTTGAACTGACCGGAGAACTTTTCCCAGATGGCTGCCGGGCACTGTGCCTTTTCGGTGACCCACACCTCGGCTGCAGAACCTGCACGGCCGCTGACATAAACACCGTCGCCCTTTGCCACAGCCTGGTTGGCTTTCAGGTAGAACTCCAGCGCTGCCTTATTGGTAGAATCAGCATTGGAGCGGACGAGCCAAACGGGGGTATCCACCGTCTTTGCGGCAATGGCTTCCTCCTGCACGCCGCGGGTGGAGTCGCCGGGGAATGGCAGCACATACTGACCGCCCACTGCCTCCAGAGAGGCTGCTGGTACCTCGGCTGCATCCACAGCGCAGATGGAACTGAAATCACTTGCCCAGCGAGCACCGAACAGCAGGGCAGCTGCGCCGCCCTCCTTGTAGCCCACCAGTGCAGTGTGGGACTTATCCATAGAGAATGCGCCGGACAGTTTAACGCTCTTCTTGCGCATCAGCTGGTACAGTGCATCCAGCGCTGCTGCATCATCGCGACCGGCAGCGCTCAGGGAAAGGTTCCAGCTGCCGCCGTTTTCGGGACCGAAAAATGCAACTGCGATCTTATTTTTGCACGCTACCGTACGCCACATACGACCGGTGACCGTGCCGGAGAACGCCTTTGCGGTGGTGTCATCCGGGGTCAGCACGATAACTGCCGGCGCCCAAGGATCCATGCCATCGGGCAGGTAATAGGTAGCAGTGCCAACATTCTGACCGCCCACTGTTACCTGCGCATCATGGAACAGGCCCACATTCACGTTCAGGTACGGTTTTTCCGGGTCATAAGCAAAGGTCTTGCCATCGCCCAGACCCATGGCTGCAGTCTTGCGGTCTACTGTAGTGTGCAGATCTCCGTTGGTCTGGTTCAGCTCTGTTGCAGCCAGAGCCGAGGGTGCCATGGCGGCTACAGTAGCGCCCAGCGCGGTAGCGGCGGAAAGCTTCATAAAATCGCGGCGTTTCATATTGTTTTCTCCTTCTTGTTCTTGTAAGTGTCTGCGTACTTTTTTATGCCCAGCTTTGAAGGCCGGACTCGCTTGCTTTTTCTCGGACTTTTTCCTCACAGCAGGTGCCTTTCTGCTTCAATGTTGTACAAATAATACCATTTACATCAAGATTTGTAAATAGTATTTAGTGTTTTTTGTTACAATTAATATATTAGTATATTATTTTTTGTAAAAAGAGCTGATCAGCGAAAGTTCCCTATAACGCTGCTGTTTCTCATGATACACTTCCTTTTCTCTATGAAAACGCAAAAAGCCCCTGCACACAGGGTGCAGGGGCTTTGGAACAGCTTCTTACTTGCGGTTTGCCAGCAGGTTCTCGATCTTCTTCAGGGGGTCGATGATGCTGGAAACGGACATATCGTGGTTCAGTGCCACCACAAAGTAGGCAGCATACTTGGAAACATCCACGTCCACATACCAGTCGCGGGTCAGCAGCTCGGGCATACGGTAGGTCAGGTTGGTGCCCACAACGTAGGTCAGGGTGCCGTCTGCCACAGCCTTGTCGAACTTCTCCAGACCGCTGGTGAACAGGGGGAAGGTGGCGTTGGCAATGATGTTGGCAGCGCCGCGCTGCTTCAGGTTGCTGGCGACCTCCAGCATACTCTCGCCGGAAGCAATGATATCGTCCGCGATAAAGACGGTCTTGCCCTCCACGCTCTCGCCCAGATACTCATGAGCAACGATGGGGTTGCGGCCGTTCACCACGCGGGTGTAGTCGCGGCGCTTGTAGAACATACCCAGATTGCAGCCCAGCACGCTGGAGAAGTACATATTGCGGTTCATAGCACCCTCGTCCGGGCTGACCACGGTGAACTTCTCCTTGTCGAAGGACAGGGTGGGATCCTTTTTCAGCAGGCTCTTCAGCACCTGATAGGTGGGCATGGCATTATCAAAGCTCATCAGGGGCACTGCGTTCTGCACGCGGGGATCGTGTGCGTCAAAGGTGATGATGTTGCGCACGCCCATGGTCTGCAGCTCCTGCAGCGCCACAGCGCAGTCCAGACTCTCGCGCACCACGCGGCGGTGCTGACGGCCGCCGTACAGGCTGGGCATAATAACGGAAACACGGTGTGCCTTACCGGCCACAGCCTGGATCAGGCGCTTCAGGTTTGCAAAGTGGTCGTCCGGGGACATATGGTTCTCGTAGTTGAACAGCTTGTAGGTGACGCTGTAGTTGCCCGGGTCCACCACGATAAAGATATCGTCGCCGCGGACAGACTCCTTGACCAGACCCTTGGCATCACCGCTCTGGAAGCGGGGGCAGTCGCAGGAAATAATGAAGGTGTCTTTTTCAATTCCGGCAGCCTTTGCCCAACGGACAAGGTGCTTGTCGATCAGGCCGGTCAGCTCCTCTGCACCGGGGCAGGCGATCAGCCGCATATCCGCCACACTGGGCTGCTCAAAGAAGGACTTAGGGGAAATTTCAATAGACATAGTCACATAACTCCTTATTGCTGTTTACCATCCGTACCATGCACACAAGCGCGCATATCTGGTTTTATTTTATCACATTTTGTCGATTGTTCCATATCAATTTGTTTCATGTATGGATTTTCTGCGCCTTGCACAGCTGTTTTTCCTTTTCCTTAAAGAGAATGTGAGTTTCTTACAAAAAACCGACCAAATCTTTACCGTTTCGCAAATTTTATCTGATTTTTGAGGAAAAGTAATACTTTTTCATCGCAGCAGCAAACGCCTTGGAGCATCCCCGCGCACCTTATTATAATGTTTATTTTTCCGGTGCACGGAGTGCTTCTGCCAGCCTGTCGCCGATCTCCTGCAGGCATTCCAGCAGCAGCGGGCTGAACTGGCTGCTTTGGGCGGTACAAAGCAGATACACCGCCGCCTTGTGGGGGTAAGGACGCCCGTTTTCGCCGCCGGTCAGTGCATCGTAAGCATCTGCCAGCCCCACCACCTGCGCTTCCAGCGGGATCTGTTCTCCCACCAGCCCATCAGGATAGCCGGAGCCATCATATCGTTCGTGGTGCCAGCGGCAGATCTGTGCCGCCGTCTGCACAAAAGCCGCTTCCTGCCGGGTACTGTTTTCTTCCAGCATCTGTGCACCCAGCGTTGTATGCTGCCGCAGCAGTGTCTCTTCCTCCGCAGTCGGGGCGGTATTGCACAGCAGCCGGTTTTCCAGCTCTATTTTGCCGATATCGTGCAGCGCCGCCGCCAGTGTGATGCGGCGGCGCACAGAGCCCGTAAGCCAGTGCTGCCCGTTTTTCTGCGCCAGCTGTGCCAGCAGCAGTGCGGTAATGATCTGGATACGCCGCACATGGTTCCGGCTCTCGCCGTTGCGCTTTTCCATTACCCGGTTCAGCAGCGCAAGCATGATCCGGCTGTTCTGATCCGCTTCCCGGATCTGTTTTTCCACCGCAGCGCAGAGCCGCCGCTGTTTCGCGTACAGCCGCATGGTATTGCCGATGCGCTGGCACACCACCCGGGCGTCAAAGGGACGGCTGATGTAATCCGACGCGCCCAGATCAAAAGCGCGGCGCATGGCGTCCACCTTGTCCTCACTGGAGATCATGATGACCGGGATATCCTCCAGCATTTTCTGCCGGTCCATCTCCTCCAACACCGCAAAGCCATCCATTCCTTCCATGTGGATGTCCAGCAGCACAATGGAAATACCGTCTCTGTTTTCCTCCAGCAGGTGCAGACACTCTTCCCCGCTGGTGGCCTCGGCGGTATCAAAGCGTCCGCCCAGTATCTCGGTGAGCATCCTGCGGTTCATGGCAGAATCGTCCACGATCAACACGCTCTGACGGCATTCCTGCCAGTCGTCTGTGTTCAACTGCTCCAGCATTCTGTTGCGTTCGTCTGCCATTTTCCTACCTCCTGCGGGCATTCTTCTGCTGCAAAGCTCCTGTTTTAGCCTGATTATACCCCGCCCTTTTCGGTCTCGTCAACGGAAGCAAAGCAATACCTCGCTCTGTTGTTTATTCAAAATCCTTCGTATTTCGGTTGTTTTATCGCAGTTTTTGCAAAGTCTGTTTTTCTTCCGCGCACAAAACGACACATAAACAGGAGTGTAACGGTTTATTTTATGCTGCATTTTCCGTAAAAACTCCCTCTTGATTTTACCTGTCAAATCCGGTATAATAAAAACCGCTCACAAAATGATACGCCGGTGTGTCGGAATGGCAGACGAGGGGGACTCAAAATCCGCTTCGTGACTTTTCGTGTCTGTGCGAGAAATTCACGAGTGTTCGTTGAATTTTGAAAGTTTGTCGGAGCGGGATTTCTTACATCCCTCCTGAACATCCCTCCAATCTTCAGAAACCGGTACTAATGTCCCAAAATTGAATATAAGCCGATGTGGCGGAATGGCAGACGCAAACGACTCAAAATCGTTCGGGAAACCAT
>ENA-OUPO01000166-OUPO01000166.1-human-gut-metagenome-genome-assembly--contig:-NODE-166-length-36703-cov-65.5495_pt1 | contig 36703 bp, 23 predicted proteins | sample MGYA00237940_ERZ548809 | MGnify/ENA primary metagenome ERZ548809 (study PRJEB26490, sample SAMN05194695) | human gut metagenome | biome: terrestrial biome; feature: human-associated habitat; material...
GGGATCATCCCCGCATGTGCGGGGAGCACGTGCTGGTCGCGCTCGACCAGCAGGACCGTCCGGGATCATCCCCGCATGTGCGGGGAGCACTTTGACGCCGGCGACCTCGAGGTGCACGTCGGGGGATCATCCCCGCATGTGCGGGGAGCACCCCGCGTCGAAGGACTGGAACCGGAAAAGAGTGGGATCATCCCCGCATGTGCGGGGAGCACTATGGTGATAGTGATTTTGTGAATGAATTGGAGGGATCATCCCCGCATGTGCGGGGAGCACGTTTCATCAAGTCCGCAACGCAGGATGCCGTCGGGATCATCCCCGCATGTGCGGGGAGCACCGTACCGGCAGGCCGTATTTCGCCATCGTGCAGGGATCATCCCCGCATGTGCGGGGAGCACTGCTGCACCTGCGCGTTGATGCCCGCGATCGTGGGATCATCCCCGCATGTGCGGGGAGCACCCATCACGAAAGCGACGGTGCCGATGATGAACGGGATCATCCCCGCATGTGCGGGGAGCACTTTCAGACCAAGAGGGCACGTATCAGGCTATCGGGATCATCCCCGCATGTGCGGGGAGCACAGCTTTAATATCCATCAATTCGCCGGTGAGCAGGGATCATCCCCGCATGTGCGGGGAGCACGCAGTGGCGGTTCGAGTGTTTCCTTACTCATGGGGATCATCCCCGCATGTGCGGGGAGCACCAAAGGGGCGTTCGGGATCCAAGGACGGCACTGGGATCATCCCCGCATGTGCGGGGAGCACGCCTTGAACGAGATGAAAATCCCTCGGGAAGTGGGATCATCCCCGCATGTGCGGGGAGCACAGACCGGGTAGGCGCGGCTGGATCCCTGGTTGGGGATCATCCCCGCATGTGCGGGGAGCACCCCTCGCCAACGGTCGGGACATTTACACCACGGGGATCATCCCCGCATGTGCGGGGAGCACATTACCCCTAATCCGTTCGCCAACGCCGTACTGGGATCATCCCCGCATGTGCGGGGAGCACTCATACAAGGTATTGTGTTGCACTGTCCACTGGGGATCATCCCCGCATGTGCGGGGAGCACTGCTTCAGCGGCAACGGCATCGGATCCGCGCAGGGATCATCCCCGCATGTGCGGGGAGCACCTGGTCGATGGCGATCGGAACCGCCTGGGACGGGGATCATCCCCGCATGTGCGGGGAGCACAGGATAAGCGTAAACACGGTATCATCCTCGGCGGGATCATCCCCGCATGTGCGGGGAGCACAAATCGTAAGTGATTTTCATGGTCTGCCTACTGGGATCATCCCCGCATGTGCGGGGAGCACATAACATCGTTGGCCATCTGATTCACATCACCGGGATCATCCCCGCATGTGCGGGGAGCACTGCGCGAGACACGTCAAAAATTGCAGTATTCCGGGATCATCCCCGCATGTGCGGGGAGCACTTTCGATATGATTGAGATACTGCGGCAAATCGGGGATCATCCCCGCATGTGCGGGGAGCACGACGTGCGTCCAGATCGGCGTCAATCGTAAGTGGGATCATCCCCGCATGTGCGGGGAGCACGCGTGGGCTTTCTCCCTGACCAGCTCGAAGTCGGGATCATCCCCGCATGTGCGGGGAGCACGGGGCTTCATGCTATCAGAGGCTGTTCACTGCGGGATCATCCCCGCATGTGCGGGGAGCACACCACAGATGGCTCATTCAATCTCGATCACATGGGATCATCCCCGCATGTGCGGGGAGCACATTGTGAAACATGTCCGTCCGTGTTCGAAACGGGGATCATCCCCGCATGTGCGGGGAGCACATTGTGAAACATGTCCGTCCGTGTTCGAAACGGGGATCATCCCCGCATGTGCGGGGAGCACATTGTGAAACATGTCCGTCCGTGTTCGAAACGGGGATCATCCCCGCATGTGCGGGGAGCACATTGTGAAACATGTCCGTCCGTGTTCGAAACGGGGATCATCCCCGCATGTGCGGGGAGCACGCATTCCAAGCCAACGACAAGGTCGTCTATCAGGGATCATCCCCGCATGTGCGGGGAGCACGTAGTCTCCGAGCACTTGCATGGTCACGTTCAGGGATCATCCCCGCATGTGCGGGGAGCACGGCACGCCATTTTCGTCGAGTTTGAGCTTGATGGGATCATCCCCGCATGTGCGGGGAGCACGCCGAGACATGGATCCAGTCCAGCCTGCCGCAGGGACCATCCCCGCATGTGCGGGGAGCACAACCGGTAGTCCGGGCCGAGCACATAGTCGGCGGGATCATCCCCGCATGTGCGGGGAGCACGCTTGACCTTATCGACACAGCCACCGGCAACAGGGATCATCCCCGCATGTGCGGGGAGCACGCCACTCCTCGCACGGATACGCCCGATTCAACAGGGATCATCCCCGCATGTGCGGGGAGCACCAGTGTATGTTTCCTGGGCAAGTTCCTCGTCGGGGATCATCCCCGCATGTGCGGGGAGCACTTCAACTGCGAGGAAGTCGCACTGATGCGCGTGGGATCATCCCCGCATGTGCGGGGAGCACATCTCGACCGTCGGCTGCCACGACGTGAAAGCGGGATCATCCCCGCATGTGCGGGGAGCACGTGGCCTGCTTCTCCCCCGTGGCATAGTTCTTGGGATCATCCCCGCATGTGCGGGGAGCACTTCATATTTGGCGGCGATCTTCCACTTACCGAGGGATCATCCCCGCATGTGCGGGGAGCACCGTAACATAATCGCTTGCATTTGCGTGTCGCTAGGATCATCCCCGCATGTGCGGGGAGCACAGAAGCATTGTCGGCATAGGCGTGGCGTGCCAGGGATCATCCCCGCATGTGCGGGGAGCACCGGAGGACAAGGTCATCGTCAAGACCTTCGACGGGATCATCCCCGCATGTGCGGGGAGCACAAGCCCGGCGAATCCACCATCATCACCGGCACGGGATCATCCCCGCATGTGCGGGGAGCACGAGATTCGTCAACGCGGTTTCCGTATCCTCAAGGGATCATCCCCGCATGTGCGGGGAGCACCGCCTGAACGTCGTCACGATATTTCTCGGGCACGGATCATCCCCGCATGTGCGGGGAGCACATCCGGTTCCCTGTGTTTTCCGGGCCTGATGGGGGATCATCCCCGCATGTGCGGGGAGCACGATAAGCCCAGAAATAAAAACGTCCTTGGACAGGGATCATCCCCGCATGTGCGGGGAGCACGTCAAGCCTATTCGAGTCTTGTGTGCTCGTGAGGGATCATCCCCGCATGTGCGGGGAGCACGTCTTGGCCGCATTGGCCGAAGCGTTGGCGGTGGGATCATCCCCGCATGTGCGGGGAGCACCCGGCGGCCGAGCGGACAGCGTCGGAGACCGAGGGATCATCCCCGCATGTGCGGGGAGCACACCTGCGAGGCCGCGAAGCGCCACCGTCTGACGGGATCATCCCCGCATGTGCGGGGAGCACTATGCGTCTCCGACCATGAAGGTGTTGACCTCGGGATCATCCCCGCATGTGCGGGGAGCACATGGTCTGTGCTGAGTCCGTTAAACGCGTGTGGGGATCATCCCCGCATGTGCGGGGAGCACGGGCGGCGTAGAGAGAGTAGCGTCGCGCGTAGGGGATCATCCCCGCATGTGCGGGGAGCACTTTGCGTTGTCCGGACAGTGTCCAGATTGCCTGGGATCATCCCCGCATGTGCGGGGAGCACGCGCTGCATAAGAAAAACAAGATCAGACGTTTGGGATCATCCCCGCATGTGCGGGGAGCACTGTCGGAATCTCACCATGACGCCGATCAGTCCGGGATCATCCCCGCATGTGCGGGGAGCACACCGCCCTTGGCTTGCAATATGACCTCTTGCAGGGATCATCCCCGCATGTGCGGGGAGCACGGATCAGATCTCGTGAGCACCGCGCCGGACTCGGGATCATCCCCGCATGTGCGGGGAGCACAGCTGGGTTCCGGCTTCGGCGCCGACGATGCCGGGATCATCCCCGCATGTGCGGGGAGCACTGGTTACGAAAGCAACCGAGGGCGTCGGATACGGGATCATCCCCGCATGTGCGGGGAGCACTCAGGAGGCGCAATGGGAGGCGGATTGGAATAGGGATCATCCCCGCATGTGCGGGGAGCACTGTGATGCCGAGCAGGATGCGGTTGTCCCTGGCGGGATCATCCCCGCATGTGCGGGGAGCACCACATCGGCGAGCGCTGTGTTGGTGTTGTCGTGGGATCATCCCCGCATGTGCGGGGAGCACGCACTCACCGTCGCCGGATTCGCGCTCGCCGCGGGATCATCCCCGCATGTGCGGGGAGCACTCCGCCCGCATCCTCGAGGATTCCAAAGTCGTGGGATCATCCCCGCATGTGCGGGGAGCACTCGTTGGCTCCTTCGCTTTTCGGTTATTCCTCGGGATCATCCCCGCATGTGCGGGGAGCACACTTCGAAAATAGCATAATTCCAAGGAAAAGAAAGGACAACTGGCTGTTTTTCATTCAGTTTCGTTTTGAAAATTTCCTTGCCTTTCGGTATTTGCTCGCATTACTCCATCCTTTTCTAGGAGTGCCAACAAAGGATCCTTCTTTTGCTTCCTTAGGACGTTTGATCAATTGCAATCCATCGCAATCGACCGGTGACCAGTCAGCCCCATACACCTTAAAAGCCATATGCTGCTCATTTCTGGCCGAATAAACCATTACGGCACGACCATCCCTGAGCAAATCAATGATTCTCTCCCATAACCTATCTCGAATTCGAGCATCGATATGTCCCACAAAAACTCCTGGGGCTATCTCAAGCAACCAACGAGTGAGATCACCCCGCAATCCCACAGGACAAGCAGTCAGCACAATCACTACCATGTCCCACCATCCCATTCGTCATTATCCGAGTAGGACTTGCCTGCAGAAACCTCGCCCTGCTTATCATCCCAAAGCCCAACATGATCTGATTCAAAAACATCATCCTCGAGTTCTGAAGTCCCCAACAAGTATCTAATGTCTTTCGTCATCCGCTTCATCAAGCTAAGGTCATAAATCGCATCTCGAATATTGTGCCGTACAGCGGAACCGATATCTTCAGGTTTTGCAGCCACCGTTTCGAACGCAACCGGAATCGATAGTTCAGCCTTGTACAAATCAGCAATGTCGTACACAAAAGAACGCTCATGTCCGACATGTACAAAACCCAAACCTGGAGAACATCCCAAAGCAACAATCGCAGCATGTGCCAAACCGTACAGACACGTGTTGGCAGCGGACAATGCTTTGTTAATCTCGGAACCAGCATCGAAATCATCATGGTCATATGTCCGCTTATCCCATTCCACACCGGTCCGTTCGGAACATTCACGATAAACTCGTCTGATACGAGCACCTTCCCGACCTCGTAACTGCTGCATCGTCAATCCGCTCACATCCTCACCCGGGAATCGCATCTGATACATCATGCGAGCAACAGATAATCTTTTACGCGTGTTAGAGACCAATTCAGCTTGTTTCTGCAATAACGCAGATGAATGCGTCAACGGCTTGCCAAAAGCATACATACGAACGCCTCGTTCCCCCACCCAAATTACCGTCGCGCCATTTTCACCGATGACGGTCATTGCCTGATGAGTCACCCGAGCCCCAGGACCAAGCATCAGCACGCTTAACGCCGCTGCCGGCACATGTATAACACCAGTGACATCAGTCACCGTAATCGCATTATCATCACGTCCAATAGTGCAATGCTCGAAATACGCAAAGGACAGCCTATCCTCCACCCGAACAAGATCCTGAATTTCCGGTGGAGGCGTGCCAAGAGTGGAACGGCGCCTTTCCGAGATTTTCGCGTCTGACGTTTTCCTCGCAGCTTCTTCCGAAGACATTTCAGAAGGAGCCATCTCAAAATCGGCGCCGTCCTCCCCCAGCTCATCATTCATTCAGCATTACTCCTTGTTTCCGGCGCGATGGTCAGCAATCCGCATCCAAAACCTTTCGCCCTTCCAATCCCTTCGCACAAAGCGTCACGGAACAGTTTCGTGTCGATCACTTCCAGACGTCCTTCGAAAACAGCTGTGACCAAGGTAACCGTCGCGCCACCACGCTTGAACTGTTCCTTATGCCGCTCTTTGACCACCACATTGGGCTGCCCATATTCGTCTTCAAGAATTCTGAAGCCGTGAACCACGGAACGATCAACCAGCCACTGCAGTTGTTGGCTGGCTGTGACATGACCTTGCACTTTACCCACAATGCCATCCGAACGATGACGACGTCCCTTGTCTACACCCGCCTTTCGAGCCGGATTCGCACGAAGTTTGAAATGCCACTGCTGGCCTTTGGTGACACGGTCAAGCAATGCATCGTAGTTCTTGGTTTCCCACTCTGCATGCATGGGCCACCCCGCCTGCTCAACGATATGTGTAAAATCCGGCTTTTGAGGGCTTACCACATACAACCAGACGCCACCGTCTTGCCCTAAAGAGTCCAATCGCCACAGAATTCGTCCATCATCCGTTCTGCGAACGGCATCAGGAGGAAAAGCAGCTTCCACTGCGGCATGCAGCTTATATGGAGAACCGATAAGTTGACGAGCGCCATATCGCACTTTATTTAAAGGAATTCTCGAGATAAACATCGTCGTCCCCTCTAGATGAAACTCATAGGATCAGCTTCCCCCGTAGAATCGAAGGAAGGTGGTTTCTCTGTATTGTCACCGACATTTTCAGATGCGTCCGGATTGGGGATACGGTACCGATAAACAACGCGATCCGCATATTTGCGGCCGGTCGAGCTAAAGCTCAGTGGAAGGTCGGATTGCACGGATGTGTCCTCCCCTTCCATTGCATCACATACAATCTCCAAATCGGGCTGCCGATAACGTCGGCGATACCATTTTGCAGCATGCCAAGGTTCAGAGTCTAATGCCTGACGAACATCCGCATACTCATCGTGGATACCCAGCGATAACGGATAGTCAGGAGGACATGATCGTCTTCCCAGAAACAGTGGCCATTTAGGCGTATGAATCGCCTGGTCTAGGGTTTCCAACAATTCTCGTTTCGCACCTAGTGCCACCAGAAAACGCGCATCTGATAGGTAATATCGGTAGGTCAGCGGCATCTCCTTGTCGAATCGATTGGAATTTCGTTTCCGTGTCATGGATTTCTCCGTCTGCAGATCTCGAATTATTCTGCCGCGTTGCTCGATACGCACGCCAAACGACAATCCCAACAAATCCTCTATGGAATCTTCTCGGTTACGCCCCTGGGCTGAGGCCAACATGCCAATCACGCCACTTTTGGTCGGCTCATTACGAGTCTCACGGCGAACGAAGCGCGAGGAATCCCCCCATGACTGCAATGGCCCAGCCAATTGCAATAATAGAACGCTCATAACATTCTCCTTCCGAATATCATGCGGAATATGCGGCGTTCAGCGTTTCCTTCAAGCTCTGCTCGAGGTCCGGCAATGAAACCTGCTCACACCATTCATTCAAAGAGGACACCGCCCCACCAGTTGCAACATACCAAGCTTTCACCGGCTCTTCGCCATAATTCACGCGGATATCGTTCAGACGCTCTCCCAAACGCTCCACACCTTGACGGGAAACGGAGATACCGTCCTTACGCCTCACTGGATCTTCAAATGCGTCGGCGGCGCTAATTGGCTGAGATTCCCGAAGCGTCACCACGACATCCTCAGGCAGGGTATGGTTTGCAAACGTGTTCTGCTTGCCGGACGGCATGGATTTGACGAAAGCCTCGACAAAAGCAACCACGCCTTCCACCGTAGCGGAATCGTCCTGCAACTGATCGCGCAACACATCAATGTTCACCGTTGCATATCGGTACAACGTCGAGGAGTTGAATCCGACGGTGTCAATCATGGCAGCACCGGCATTGTCTTCCGATGCACAATCATCGACCGCCGTGAAATAGTCATATTCTGGCGTAATCTGATCGATAGAGAAGGCATGGGCAACCTGCGCCGAAGCATCAGTATTCAAATCCGGAGCATCAGCCAACATGCGTCCAAACAGAGCGATATCGACAGCTTGGGGACCATGGAAGATCGCAGAAACTTCCTTCTTCATCTTGGAAACGTCCTCACCCTCATCAAAAGCAGCAATCGCCAAATCAGCAAGCTTATCGATCTCATTGTTTGCGATGAAAATCAGATAGTCGGTCGCCAGAGAGCCCTTATCTGCGCCCGCACGATCCGAAGCCTTGACTTTGAAACCTGCCGCAGCCATCACCTTCTGTGCCAGCCCCTCGGCGGACTCCGCCAAATCAGGACGCTTCGACGTAATGGAATCAGCAATCAACGTCACAACACCTTTGGTGCGCTTGCCTAAATCACGCTTCTCACAGGCATCATCATATTGCGGCAGCCACATGTGAGGCAGGAAACCGTGCGGATCGTTCCCATATGCACTTCGTACAGTACGCGCAATGTCTTGGGGCAGCTGTTGCGCACAGGAAGCCCCTGCGGCAGTTAAATCCAAAACCGCAAGCGACTCCATCAAAGCCGCGGCATCATATACGGAGTCCGCGCCTCTGGAGAATTTTGGACCTTCATTATTCCATGCCTCAACACCACGGATATAGCACGTTGCAGTTTGCAACGATACAGGGCGATCACATTCGCCATCACCTCGACGATGACGATGAACTCTTCCCAGACGTTGCATGATCAAATCGACTGGTGCGATATCGGTTACCAATGCATCGAAATCGATATCCAAGGACTGCTCCAGCACCTGCGTACCCACCACGACGAGTTTCCCAGGACGTTTTCCATTTCCGATTGTGGCATCGGGCCCTAATAAATCACGAAGTTCTCGTTCGTTGGACATGCGATCAATATCCATGAAACGGGAATGAGTCAGCCTCACACAATCGCGACCGCAGTGATTTCCCAACAATTCAGCCGCATGCTGCGCTCGACCAACCGTATCGCAAATCACGCCGATACAACCGCCATCCACAAGCAAAGCATCCATCAAATCAAGCAAAGCCGTATCATCGTCATCGACGAGTCTGCATTGGACTTTCATCGACCTTCCTGATGGCTTTACATCCGCATGTTTGGTCTCATGCCCGTCTGTGTACGTCAACAGCGGATATGCATTTGAAATTAGCCGCAGCTTTTCTGCAGTTCCTTTTTCACACGACATTTCAGAATTAGCAGTATGGTTTATGTGATGCGTATTCGAAGCATTCCTGGCACGTAACTGTTCCAAAATACTTACCTTAGAAGCTTTCCTAGGTTCAGTATCGCACCATCCCTTCAGATACGCCTCAACCATTGCGTTGCGCTGACATTCCGGCAATGTTGCGGATAACAAAATGACCGGAGTCCGATATCCGCCAAGCCATTCCAATGCCATCTTGAGGTACTCCTGCATATAGGCGTCATAGGCGTGGCACTCATCGATAATGACTACTTTGTTAGCCATCGCAAGCTGGCGTAACACCACATGCTTCATCTGCAAGGCACTCATCAATACCTGATCAACAGTGCAAACCAAGAAGTTAGCGAGCGCACCTTTCTTACGCCCCCAAAGCCAGTCGGATACAACAGTTTCCGGAGGCACATCGATTTGCTTCTTCTTTCGATTCTGCGACGACTCTTGTTTGACGTCATCCTGGTCAACAGAGGAAAAACGGCGATGCGAAGCGGCAATAATACCACGAAAATCATTGTTCAGCTGTGCTTTGCCATGCGCCAACCACACCGTTTTCTCATTGTCAAAATCGCAGGACGGCAACGCTTCCAACCAGCGACGCACTCGAGTAAACATAGCGTCCGTGGTAGCCATCGTTGGCAATGCCACGCATACACCACCACGTCCGGTACGTTGTGCCAGTATTTCAGCGGCCGCGAGCGCCGCTTCCGTTTTTCCTTCGCCCATGGGTGCCTCAATCACCATGAGTCCCGGCTGCCTTGTGTCGCGTGCGATTCGGACGGCTTCTTCTTGGACAGGACGAACCTTCGCACCTTCAGGAAGGGTGAACCGTGTCGCAAAAAGGTCTTGGCAGGATGAAGGAATGCCTTCCGGCACCCACGCATGCGGTAGCTGCACACATGACCATGCCCTGTCCGCGCGGATGCGGAGGCCCGACCACGATTGGATATCGTCTTCTTCCCCACTCTCCGAGAAGAAAAAGTCTTCATCTTCATCCGCCCATGGCTCGGTTCTTACCAGGGGAAACATATCTTCATCGCTGTTACTGGCAATCCAGTCGGCCATAATGACCAGTCCTGTCATCAGCACGGCGGACTGGACGCTGAATCTTCTTTCAGAAAGATCTTCCCATTCTTTTTCTTCAATGCCAGCAATATTTGCAACAAAATCTATGAGCTCATCCTGAGTACTCACCCACGCTTCAGAATCCAATCCAACATTGGTTTTCCTATTTTTCTCTTCGTCAATTTTACTTTTGTCTGGTGGGGTGCCATGATGCCCTCCAACCACGCAGGCATACTGACGTGCAGCTTTTCTCTCCCAACCTCGGACTCGCAGGAGATATCCCTCAAGAATGATCTCTCCTGCGATGGGATGTGTGGGATGATTGGTACCTCGCAAGCCAGCTATCATAGGCAATCCGGCCCGTTCGGCTTTCCAAGCGAAACTTCCCGCTTCCGGACCGAAAGTAATGGATTTTGCTTGGAATACCGGCGTGGCTTTGCCTATGTCATGTATGCCTGCCATGAAAATCATGAGTTTTCGAGCAAGAACCTCATCGTTTCCAAGGTCTCCAACTATTACCGCTTTCGTGCCCTGCGGAACCCACGTATCCCATATTTTTGACGCCATTGCCGCGGAATCAACCATATGCACATACAGCGGCAACCATTCAGAGTCATCAATACGATTTGTTTTGCCCCATAACGCTTTCGCGCCATCAGACAAAGCAACGCGGTCATCACGCACAGAAGAGTTCATGCCCGATTCGGCACCCATCAGTGCCACCTTTCCCATATCCGAAGCGACATCGCCCCTGCATCATATGTTCTTCGCTGTATGTCGACGCGTAATCGCAACCCCCATCAATCACAACAACGCACCTGAAACTGATTATAAATCACCCTAGCCAACTCCTATGTAACAGTCGCCATACTTTCGAAACAAAAAGTCGCTCCGCGGAATGCAACATCTGTTCAATGGTTAAGTGGTTTTTCATACCGTGAAGCATCGCTTTAAACAGCAGCGTTACCGTTCATTCCCCTTCGAAGATAAAAAAGCCGGGAACGGGAACGACGGTTGAAACCGACGAACCCGACTCCCGGCATCGCGACTGCTTCTCAAAGATGTGTGCTTGACTCACATGGATGGTACTGAGAACCATTCGCTTGCGATCTGCTTCCGCGCACGTGCCGGCACGACGTAAATACGTCGCAGGCACACGGCAGACACAAATCAAGTCTGTATAAATCTTCCAGCCGGTGTAAAAGCCAGCCGAAAAGCCACAGGCTACTCTAGTCGCACGGTCGAATAATCACAAATCGATCGCAAAACCATGGAACAGCATACGCATCCATGTTTTGTTACCCGGACATGGAGGTTACGGTAACAAAATGCGGAAAAGCGAGCCAGAAGCCGAAGGTTAGGACTGAAGGAATACAGACTGAAGGAATACAGACTGAAGGAATACAGACTGAAGGATATAGGGTGGGACAACGACGTGAAAGGGGTCCTGCCGTTTAAACGGCAGGACCCCTTCGCATCAAGACGAAATCAGCCCAATCAAGCCAAATCCGCACAACCCGGTCAATTCAGCCAAACCAACCCAATCCCAACCGGATCGCACCAACCAATTCGGCCAATCCGGTCGACTTAGTTGAATCGACCAAGCGGAATCAGCCCAACTGATTCACCCCAACCAAAATCAGGCCTTGGCAACCTCGATGGCGAGCTCGGAGCCTTCGGCGCCGGCAACAACGTCAAGCGAGTCGGCGAGCGTGTCGGCGGACACGAGATCGCGGAACTGCTCGACCTTCGCCACGTCGCCGGCCGGAACGGTCAGCTTCAGCGCGATATGGTCGGAGACCTCGAGACCGGCGGCCTTACGGGCGTCCTGCACGGAGCGGATCACGTCGCGGGCGTATCCTTCGGCAACCAGATCGTCGTTCAGCTCGGTGTCGAGGATCACGAAGCCGCCGGTCGGCAGGGCCGCGGACACGGAGTTGGCGGCCTCTTCGGCGTTCTGCTCCTCCACGCTGTTGATCAGCTCGTACTCGCCCTCTTCCAGCGTAATGTCGCCGTTCGGGGTCTCGCACACCGGAGCGCCGGAAGCGTCCACATGCCATGCGCCGGACTTGGAGGCCTTGATGGCGAACTGCACGTCCTTGCGCAGGCGCTTGCCTGCAACGCGGGCGTTCACGCGCAGCTCGTGGATGATCTTCAGGCCCTGGGAGCCCGCATCCTCAAGCGTGCACAGCTCCACGTTCTTGACGTTGAGCTCGGACTTCAGAATCTCGTCGTACGCGGCCACGGCGGCGGTATCCTCCACCACCACGGTGAGCTTGCTCAGCGGCTGGCGCACGCGGATCTGCTTCGCCTTACGCATGGACAGGGTGCTGGAGACGACCTCGCGCACTTTTTCCATGGCGTTCACCAAAGCCGGATCGTCGACGAGCACGCGGCCAAGTTCGGTGGCTTCGCCGGTCTTCTCGTCGGCCAGGAACGGCCAGTCGGCCAGATGCACGGATTCGCCTCCGGTCAGGCCGCGCCACACGGATTCGGCTTCCATCGGGGCAAGCGGCGCAAGGACGCGCATGAACACCTCAAGCACGGTGTACAAGGTGTTGAACGCGTTGGCGTCCTCGTTCCAGAAGCGGTCGCGGTTGTTGCGGATGTACCAGTTGGTGATCATGTCGATGAAGTCGGACACGGCGTCGCATGCATCGGAGATCAGGAACTGGTCCAGCGAGGACTGGGTCTTTTCGACCAGTCGGTGGGTACGGGCCAGCAGGTAACGGTCCATTTCCGGCAGCGATGCAACTTCGTCGGCGCGAAGCTTGCGCGCGTCGTACCCGGCCGCGTTCGCGTACAGCGTGAAGAAGTAGTAGGAGCTCCACACCGGCAGCATCACCTGGCGCACGGTGTCGCGGATGCCATCGGCGGTGACGATCAGGTTGCCGCCGCGCAGGATCGGCGAGCTCATCAGGAACCAACGCATGGCGTCGGAGCCGAAGTCGTTGAACACGCCGTTCACGTCCGGGTAGTTACGCAGGTGCTTCGACATCTTCTGTCCGTCGGAGCCGAGCACGATGCCGTGGCAGATCACGTTCTTGAACGCCGGCCTGTCGAACAGGGCGGTCGCCATGACGTGCTGCACGTAGAACCAGCCACGGGTCTGGCCGATGTATTCCACGATGTAGTCGCACGGGAAGTGCTGTTCGAAGGTTTCCTTGTTTTCGAACGGATAGTGGTACTGGGCGAAGCTCATCGAACCGGATTCGAACCAGCAGTCCATCACGTCGCTGATGCGGTGCATGTGGCTCTTGCCGGTCGGATCGTCCGGGTTGACGCGGGTCAGCTCGTCGATGTACGGGCGGTGCATGTTGATGTTGCCCTCATGATCGCGCGGGTAGTCACCGAAATCGGCCTTGAGCTCGTCAAGCGAGCCGTACACGTCCACGCGCGGGTACTTCGGATCGTCGGAAACCCACACCGGAATCGGGGAACCCCAGAAACGGTTGCGGGAGATCGACCAATCGCGTGCGTTCGCCAGCCACTTGCCGAACTGGCCGTCCTTCACATTGTCCGGAATCCAGTTGATCTGCTGGTTGAGTTCGAGCAGGCGGTCCTTGATCTTGGTGACGGCCACGAACCAGGAGCTCACCGGCTTGTAGATCAGCGGGGTGGCGCAACGCCAGCAGTGCGGGTAGGAGTGCACGTAGCTCTTCTCCTGGAAGAGGATGGCGCGCTGCTCCTCAGGAATGCGGGCCAGCGGGCCGTCACCGGCGCGCAGGTTGCGCAGGATCGGCTTGTTGGCGTCGAACACGTACATGCCCTCGTAATCCGGGCACAGCGACGTGAACTTGCAGCCCGCGTCGAGCACGTCCACGCTCTTGATGCCCTTGGCGTTGAGCGTGTTCATATCGTCCTCGCCGTAGGGGGCCTGATGGACCAGGCCGGTACCTTCAACGGTGTCGACGTAGTCGGCGGTGAAGATCTGGTAGCCTTCCGGCCCCGGCACCTTGCCCTCGGCGGCGTTCTCGTCGCCTGCGAAGTACGGGAAGACCGGGTAGTAACGCCAGCCTTCCATTTCGGCGCCCTTAAGCTCGCGCACGATCTCGTAGTTCTCGCCAAGTTCCTTCTCGTAGGAGCCAAGCAGCGGCTTGCCGAGGTAGAACTTCTTGCCAGCGAACTTGCCTTCGGTCGGACGCACCTCGACGTAGTCGATGTCAGCGCCGACCACGATGGCGAAGTTGGTCGGAACGGTCCACGGAGTGGTGGTCCAGAAGACGGCGTAGGCATCCTCCTCGTCGCGCAGCTTCACGGCCACGGACACGGTGGTGTCCTGACGGTCCTGATACACGTCGGCGTCCATGCGCAGCTCGTGCGCGGACAGCGGCGTCTGGTCCTTCGGGCAGTACGGCAGCACGCGGTAGCCCTGGTAGGCCAGACCCTTGTCGTACAGCTGCTTGAAGGCCCACATCACGGACTCCATGTACGTGATGTTCAGGGTCTTGTAGCCGTGCTCGAAATCGACCCAACGGGCCTGACGGTGCACGTAGTCCTTCCACTCGTTCGTGTACTTGAGCACGGACGCGCGGCAGGCGTCGTTGAACTTGTCGATGCCCAGTTCCTTGATCTGGTCGACGGAGTCGATGCCCAGTTCCTTCTGGGCTTCAAGCTCGGCCGGCAGACCGTGCGTGTCCCAGCCGAACACGCGGTTGACGCGGTGGCCCTTCATGGTCTGGTAACGCGGGATGACGTCCTTCGCGTAACCGGTCAGCAGGTGGCCATAGTGCGGCAGGCCGTTGGCGAACGGCGGACCGTCGAAGAAGACGAATTCGTTCTGGCTGTGATCGCCGGAAGGACGGCGTTCGATGGACTTCTGGAAGGTGCCGTCCTTGTCCCAGTAGTCAAGCACGGACTCCTCAAGCTTGGGGAAGCTGGGGTTCGGCGCGACATTGGCGCTCTGCTCACCGGCAGCAGCCTTCGGATACACATGATTGGTGGATTCGCTCACCGTATGCTCCTCGTTTGGCGGTTTCATTACTTACTTTACGAGGACGATGATTTTCGTGCGATTGCGCACGTCCGACACCGCGGTACCACCTCGCTTGCCGCACTCCCCTGTTTTCTTACGCAGGCTTCCCTGCACAGGTTTCATACGACCGCTTGACGTTCGGCTGTTCGGGCCGATCCCGCCGGTTCTACTAGGCCGCACCCAAAAGCGCCGACCGTTCTTCCGGAAGCTCCCCGCTGATAACGGATCATTGCTATACGTTTCAAATCGTCAGCCTAGCACTTACCACGAACGTAGGAAACGCGAAAAGCCGCATGGCGTCCACCATGCGGCTCCTTCAGCGCGACGATTGAAATTCAATCGCAATCAAAAGCGAATCAGCCTTCGTTGAGCTGAGTTTCCAGCTGCTCGACAATGTCAGCATGCATCTTCTCGCTGATCTTCACCTTGAGCAGGAACACAACACCGCTCAGGATGATGACAGCCAGCGGCACATAGAAGGCGCAGACCTTGAAAGTGTGGATGTTCGCGGCAGTCATGTCGGCGGCGGTGGCGTCACCAATCATGCCGGCGGCGATGGCGACAGCACCGACGATACCGTTGGAGCAGGCGCCTGCGATCTTATCGAGCATCGGACGCACGGACAGGGTGACGGCCTCGTTACGTTTGCCGTTCTTCAGCTGGCCATATTCGATGGAGTCGGTCAGGGAGAGGATGGCGGTCATCTGGATGAAGGTCTGCGGCAGGTAGAAGAACACCAGGCCGACGGTGACGACAGCGAGGTTGTTGGTGCCGACGATGAACAGCAGGTAGCCGAGGACCATGAGCACCATACCGCCGAGGTACAGGTAGCGACGCGGTATGCGCTTGTTCAGAATCGGGTACAGCGGCGCCATGATGATGCCGGCGATGACCGAGACAACGCCGACGATGGAGTAGGCGGCGGAGTTGTTCAGGATGAACTTGAACATGTACATGAGCACGCCGGTGGTGGCCACGTTGGCGATGGCGTACAGCAGGTAGGACAGGGCGACCCACAGCAGCTGGTCGTTCTGGGCGAGAGCCTTGAACGCGGCGAGTGGACCACCGTTATCTTCGGCCTTGGCGCGCAGGGTGCTGGTGCTTTCCTTGGTGCCGAACGCGACGGAGCACACGGTGAGGACGCCGAGAATAGCCACGATGATGGCGAAGCAGGTCCAGCCACTTTGGCTTTCCTGGTGCTTGCCGGTGAAGACATAGCTGAAGTAGGTGACGATCGGGATGACGACGATAGTCAAACCGTTGTAACCGATGGAGCCGCCGAAGGAGCCGAGAGCAGTGTAAGTGGAGCGCTCGTGGGAGTCGGAGGACAGCGCCGGAATCATGCCCCAGTAGGAAATGTCACGCAGGGAATAGAACACGTCAAGCACGATGAACGTGATGACGAACAACACGATGAACAGTGTGGTGTTGACGTTTACCAGACCGAACAGACCGGTATAGACGAGCACAAGTAGAACGGCGGAAACGGTGCCGCCGATGAGCTGCCATGGCTTGAAACGACCCCACTTGGTCTTGGTGTTATCGATGATGTTGCCCAGCAGCGGATCGATGAAGATCTCCGCGATACGGATGACAACCACAAGGCCGGTGATAACGCCGATGAGCTTGGTAGCGAGCGCCTTGTCAACGCCGGAGAACAGCGAGCTGGTGACGTAGACGATGAAGTAGGTGCTCAGCGCGTTGTAGAAGGCGGATTGGCCGACGTTGCCGAATGAATAGGCCACGCGGGACAGCAGACTGCCTTTCCTGGTTGGCTTCGCAGACTGCTGCGTCTCCTTCGGTGCGGCTGCGACATTGGATTCTGCCATCGTACTTCTCCTTAGAAGTTGTGATTGAAGCTGTAATCGGAAATCATCATTTGATTTCGCATGAGTTAAGTATATCCCTTTACCCCTGTTTAGTAAAATTTAACATCTGCGTTGTGCACTATTGGGCGTGTCGCATTTTGTGCGATTCTGCACATATACATGTCATATTGTGTGCGATTCGCGGTATTTCGCCGACAGTAGACAAACAAAAGGCGATTGATGACGCAGCATCATCAATCGCCTTTCATATTTTTCCGCACATACGTACGCTAAGCAGCCCGTTTCGACCGGGCAGATCGCTTCGATCGGGTCTGCAATTTTGGCCGCGATTCACGTTTCGGCTGCGCCGGCACGAAACTATCTCGCACTTCCAGCGTCGTCGACAGATACACGTGCTGACGGGACGTCCGCTTGCTGGCGATCGCATCAGCCAAGGTGAGAATCGCAACGCGCGCAAGCTCGTTCTGATCGATTGCGAAAGTGCTCAACGGCGGCGACGTCAGCTGGGCAATCGTCTGGTTGTTGATGCTGATGACGCTGATGTCGCGGGGCACAATCACACCAACCGCGTTGAACGCCTGCAGCACGCCGACCGCGATGATGTCCGCCGAAACAATAACTGCGTCAGGCAGTGCGCCGTTGTGGTCACGGATAAACTGCTCCCCCAGCTTGCGACCATTCTCCACGGTGAACAAGCCGTCAGAATACACCAGTCCACGCAGGTCGAGACCATAACGGCCCATTTCACGCCGAAAATATGTGGCACGCCCCTCTTCGTCCACCTCATAAAAATTCGTCAGCCTCCCCTTGCCGCCGATGAATCCGACACGCTTCATGCCAGCCTTCGCACATGCTTCGACCGCGTCATGCATGGTCTGCTGTAGGTCGGGCTGCACGGAATCGAACAGGTTCGGTGCGGGATTCACATCGATGAACACACCGTATGGCATGACCTCATGCAACTTCTCAAGGTCGCTTTCGGCTATGACATTGGCGCCGATAGCCATGAAACCATCGAATTTCCCCTTCTGATTCAACATCTCGTCAAGACTGTGGAAAACAGTGAGCTCCATACGCTGCTGTTTGGCGTTATGTTCCAGCGCCGAACGCAAATCGGCAAAATACGAATCACGCAGCGTTTCGTCGGACTCCTCGTTGTCCAACAAGGCTACTTCGTGCGGAATGACGATACGCTTGGCCTGGGCGCTGTACCCCAGATCCTCGCTGGCACGGATAATCGCACGGCGAGTCTCCTCACGCACCGACAGCGTCGGATCGCCATTCAACAGACGCGACACCGTGGCCTGCGAGAATCCCGTACGTTTCGCAATCTCCTTGATGGTCGCCATCGCTCCCTCGCCCTCCCATGGATACCTCATCAGATTTTAGTAAAAGCATTACTAAATCCATCATATTACATTACCGAACGTATTCTTATAGCCATGACACAGCCAGAGCAATCACGGAAACCGCGAATCGCGCATCAGTCCACGGAACGGATGAACGAACTGCGTGCACAACAAAAATCCTTTGCCCTGCAGAACATGCGGAGCAAAGGACTCGGCAACGCCGGTCTGCCTTTCAAAGCGACCGGTCATAAAGGTGGCATCAGTCGGCAGGGTTCCAAACGCGGCTGACACCGTGGAGAAACGCGGTCACCGTCAGCCCCACGGGCCTGCGGCTGGAAGCGCCCGCCCTTCTGCGTGGCCGACTTGCCATGTGAGCCACCCCTCGATGACGCCACGCTCCGCATCGGTTCTACCGGACGCGTATACATCAGGCCTCTCCCCGGTGATGCTGCGGATGGAACCATGCACATATCCACATTTTTCACGGAGACGGTTGCGGGGCTGCTGGCTTTCCATATACCGTCAGCGCATGGAAAGCTTCGGACACAATACATTTTTCACATTAGAGCAGGCACGGGAGGAGGCGGCGAGACGGCATCTTGAATGCAGGCAGGTGTTGTCGCGGATAAGGTCACGCTCCTCGGTTCCACTCTATGTAAGCCACGGCACAGCGCTGGAGCTGCATGGCATGATTGCCACCATGAATTATTTACCCGGATATGGTTCGGAGCTCGTTCACGTTTCGGTGTGCCGGCAACGTGACCTGCGGAAAATCCAGGGGATGAAATTCCATTACGCAAGGCATGGCGTAGACGTGGTGCACGCCGACGAATTGGTGTCAAGCGTCTCCGCGATGCAGGCGGTCTGCCAGATTGCGCCCTATGTCGACGAACGGAGTCTGGTGATCGCCATGGATTGGCTCACTTGCGCCAATCCCGATTTACGCGTCTGCACTCACGATGAGCTCTCCGACTACATCCGGAGTGCGCCGCGATTCATTGGGAGCGCCAAATGCAGAAAGGCCTTGCGCCTGTCCAAACCAGGTACCGATTCCCCGCAGGAAACGGTGCTTCGTTTGGAGAGCGATGCCTACGGGCTGCCTGAGGCACATGTCAATTATGAGATCATTGACCACATACGCGGCTCGGGCACGATGAAGGTGGATATCACCTACCCGGATGACCGCGTCTGCATAGAATACGACGGAAATTACCACTACACCCACGGCCGCTGGATGTATGACCTCGATAAGCGCAACCGGCTGAGGGATCTTGGATTCACGCCTTTTGTCGCCACCCGCGAGCATTTGGCATCCAAACAGAAGCTGAACGAACTGTTCGGCATGGTCGCCCGAGCGATAGCCAGTCACCGTTACGGCTTGGACTAGTTCCGTAGGTGGTTTTTCGCTTCCGTAGGTGGTTGGGTCTGAATACCCAGCATGAAAACGGCCAGAATAAAGCCTTTCTCCAACCCCGATACTCTGACCAACCACCTACGGAACACCCAAACCGCCTACGGAACCGCATGAGTAGTCCCCGCAATGGATTTTTCGCCATTGATTCGGGGAATCCATGAAAAGCCACAGCGGGCGCACCCTGCGTAAAAGGTCATGCCCGCCGATTCATGGGAGCCATATGCGCAAGGGCCGTGCGGAAGCCACATATGCTGTCTCTTATACACATCTCCGAGCCTGTCCAATTCACCAAGAACGGGACAGGAACGAAGCAGAAGGAGCCTTACTCCAGTTCCACGGCGCCCGTGTACAGCTGGTAGTACTCGCCCTTCTGCGCGATGAGCTCGTCGTGCGAGCCGCGCTCGATGATGCGGCCATGGTCGAGCACCATGATCACGTCGGAGTTGCGCACGGTGGACAGGCGGTGCGCGATCACGAACACGGTGCGTCCCTTCATGAGGTTGTCCATGCCGGCCTGCACCACTTCCTCGGTGCGGGTGTCGATGGATGAGGTGGCCTCATCAAGGATCATGGCCGGCGGGTCTGCCACTGCGGCGCGTGCGATGGAGATCAGCTGGCGCTGGCCTTGGGACAGACCGGAGCCGTCGCCTTCGAGCACGGTCTGGTAGCCGTTGGGCAGCATGCGGATGAAGCTGTCCGCGTTGGTGAGCTTAGCGGCGGCGATGCACTCCTCGTCGGTGGCGTCGAGGCGGCCATAGCGGATGTTGTCCATCACGGTGCCGGTGAACAGGTTCACGTCCTGCAGCACGATGCCGAGCGACTTGCGCAGGTCGGGCTTGCGGATGCCCTTGACGGAGATGCCGTCATACAGGATCATGCCTTCCTGGATGTCGTAGAAACGGTTGATCAGGTTGGTCACCGTGGTCTTGCCGGCACCGGTGGCGCCGACGAGCGCGACCTTCTGGCCGGGCTTGGCGAACCAGGTGATGTCGTGCAGCACGGGCTTGTCCGGGTTGTAGCCGAAGGTCACGTCGGTGAAACGCACGTCGCCCTGCAGCAGGGTCAGGCGCCCGTCCGGCGAGGTGATCGCGTTCTCGCGCGCCTTCCTCGCCACTTCCGCGGCCTTCGGGCTCAGCGACTGCGCGGCCTTCAGGGAACGGGTGCCGTCGTCGCCTTCCTCACGCTTCCAGGCCCAATGGCCGGTTTCGTGGTCCATTTCGGTCATGGTGCGGCCGTCTTCGCCGAGCTCGACGTTGACGAGTGTGACGGAGCCGCCGTCGTCCTCGGGCTTCTCATCCATCAGCTGGAAGATGCGGGACGCGCCGGCGAGCGCCATCATCACCATGTTGAACTGCATGGAGACCTGGCCGAGCGGGTTGACGAAGGAGCGCGACAGGGTGAGCAGGGAGATGAGGACGCCGAGGGTGAGCTTGCCCGCGCCGGCGAGACCGAAGTTGCCCATGCCGGAGAGCGCCATGAATCCGCCGACGATGGCGAGCAGAATGTAGAGGATGTAGCCCATGTTGCCTACGACGGGCATGGTCACGTTGCCCCAGGTGTTCGCTTCGGCGGAAGCGTGGAACAGTTCCTCGTTCTTCTCGTCGAAGGTCTTCTGGGTGGCGTCCTCATGGTTGAAGACCTTGATGACCTTCTGACCGTTGACGGATTCCTCGACGAAGGCGTTCACGTCGCCGATCCACATCTGCTGCTTGACAAAGTAGCGGCCGGAGCGGGAGACGATGGCGCGCACGACTACGAACAGGATCGCGGCGAACACGAGCACGAAGATCGTGACCGGCACCGACAGCCACAGCATGGAGACCAGTGCGGCCAGTGCGGAGATCGCGGACGAGAACATCTGCGGGAAGGACTGGCTGATGGCCTGGCGCAGGGTGTCGGTGTCGTTGGTGTAGCGGCTCATGATGTCGCCGTGCTCGTTGGTGTCGAAGTAGCGGATCGGCAGCGTCTGCTGGTGTGCGAACATGTCGTCGCGGATCTTCTTCAGGGTGCCTTGCTCGACGGTGACGATGAGCCACTGCCACAGCCAGCTGCAGAAAGTGCCGGCCGCGTAGAGGCAGGCCATCAGCGTCAGGGCGCGCAGCAGCGGGTTCCAGTCGGGGTTCTTCACACCGACCAGCGGCAGGATGTAGCTGTCAATCAGGGATTGCAGGAACAGCGCGGATCCGGCTTGTGCGGCCGCGCCGATCAGGATGCACAGTACGATTGCCACGACATGCCATTTGTATTGGAAGATGTAGCCGAAGATGCGCTTAGTGGTTCCCGGCGCGGCTTTCTGCGGTACCTTCGGTCCACCGTGCGGCACGGCATCGGGGCGCTTGGCTTTGTTTCCCTCCTGCGGGTGCATGCCCTGCGCGGTTTTCTTATTGGTTGTTGCACTCATGTCTGTACCTCCTTTCACTGCAGTTCCTCAGGCTGGGCCTGGTTCTTGGTCTGCGATTCGTAGATGGAACGGTATTCGTCGCAGGTCCGCAGCAGTTCCTCATGGGTGCCGGATGCGGTGATGCGGCCTTCCTCCATGACGAGAATCATGTCGGATTCCTGCACGGATGCGATGCGCTGGGCGATGATGATCTTGGTGGTGTCGGGAATCTCGTTGTGGAACGCCTCGCGGATCAGCTTGTCGGTTTTGGTGTCAACGGCCGAGGTGGAATCGTCGAGAATCAGGATCTTCGGCTTCTTCAGCAGTGCGCGTGCGATGCACAGGCGCTGGCGCTGGCCGCCGGAGACGTTGGTGCCGCCCTGTTCGATGTACGTGTCGTACTTGTCCGGGAACTCCTGGATGAAGCCGTCGGCCTGCGCGAGCTGGCAGGCGTGGCGGATCTCCTCGTCGGTGGCGTTCGGGTTGCCCCAGCGCAGGTTCTCGGCGATGGTTCCGGAGAACAGCACGTTCTTCTGCAGCACCATGGCGACTTGGTCGCGCAGGACCTCCATGTCGTAGTCGCGCACGTCGACGCCGCCGACCTTGAGCGAGCCGGAGGTCACGTCGTACAGTCGCGGCACGAGCTGCACCAGACTGGATTTTGCGGAACCGGTGCCGCCGACGATGCCGACGGTCATGCCGGAACGGATCTTCAGGTTGATATTGTCGAGCACCGGCTTTTCGGAGTTATCAGAGTAGCGGAAGTCGACGTTGTCGAATTCGATGGACCCGTCGGCCACTTCCTTGATGGGGTTGGCCGGGTTGGTCACCGTGCTTTCCTCGTTGAGCACCTGGCAGATACGTTCCGCGGACGCCTGGGAAATGATGCACATGACGAAGACCATGGACAGCATCATCATGGCCATGAGGATCTGCATGGCGTAGGTGACCAGTGCGGTCAGGTCGCCGGTGGTGAGCCCCAGCGCGGCATTATTGCCCGAGGCCACGATCTGCTTGGCGCCCATCCATGCGATGAGAATCATCGAGACGTATACGCAGACCATCATGAGCGGGTTGTTGAAGCTCATCACACGGTCGGCCTTGCTGAAGTCCTTGTAGATGCGCTGGGAGATGCGGCCGAACTTGCTGATCTCATGGGATTCGCGGGTGTAGGACTTGACCACGCGGATGCCTTGAAGGTTCTCGTCGACCACGTTGTTGAGCTTGTCGTAGGTGTGGAACACGCGCTCGAACACCGGGTGCACGTACACCGCCAGACCGCACAGACCGAAGGCGAGAACAGGGATGCACGCCAGGAACACCAAGGAAATGGACGGGCTGATGCGGAACGAGAAGATCCACGCCACGATCATCATGATCGGGGCTCGCACACCCAGACGAATGATCATGGAATAGGCGTTCTGCAGGTTGGTCACATCGGTGGTGAGCCTGGTGATGATCGAGCCAGTGGAGAACTTGTCAATATTGGTGAAGCTGAAGCCCTGCACCTTCTCGAATTCGTCATGACGCAGGTTCTTGGCGAATCCAGCGCCGGCGATCGCGGCGAACTTACCGGCAAGGAAGCCAGCCGCGAGCGAACATAGCGAGCACGCCAGAAGAATCAGACCGAATTTGACGATGGCGGGCATGCTTTTGCCGGTGATGCCTTCATCAATCAACGACGCCATCACCGTGGGGATGAGGATTTCCAGAACACCTTCGACCACCACAAATATCGGGGTGAGAATGCTGGGCTTCCTATATTCACGCAGCGATTTGCCAAGCGTGCGTACGAGATGCCGCTTTTGTTTTGGCTGCGATTGCACCGCAGCCGTTGTCACGTTTGTTCCGCTCACTTACTCTTCCTTTCCTGTTTCGTCTTCCTGTGATGTTTTCCGTACAGTTGGTTGCGATTCGCATTCCCGCGATTGCCGTTCCCGCGATTCCGCCTCGCACAATGCCAGGCTGGAGTAGCGGCTTTCGTCGCCGATCAGCCCGGTGGAGACCAGATTGGTTTGCATCACGTCGAGCACGTGCATGAATTCGCGGATCTCGTCGTCGCTCAGGCCCTGCAGCAGAATGCCTTCCATGGCGATTGCGCTGGTGCGCAGCGCTTCGGCGATGTCGCGCGATTTGTCGGTAAGCACGATTTTCTTCAACCGCGCGTCCCTCGGCACGGATTCGCGCACGATAAGCCCTTTGCGTTCCATCAATGCGAGCACTCTGCTCGACGTCGACCGGGTGATGCCGAAGCGGCGCTCCACGTCCTGCGGGAAGATCTCCCGTTCCGAATGGCGTGCGAGGAAGGTGATGATGTCGATGTTGCCACCGCTCAGACTATCCACTTCCATGGGGCGCGTCACCGCAAGATACCGGTTGATGACGTTGTGCAGCGATCGGATGGCGACGCTCGGCGGCTTGCATGCGCCTCGGTCCCACGCTTCGGTGAACGCGGGGTTCACCGAAGCTGTTCCATCGTTCTGTATATCGTTCACGGAACATACGATAACACGTTGTACATACAACAGTTGCATATGCAACATTCAGCGTGTCGTGTGTGACGGAACCGGATCGCAGCACACCGAACGCAATATTGTAATCGCAAAATCGCTTAAAAATAGCCAAAAATAAGCCCGGAACAAGCCGAAACCAAGTATGAAAAAGCCGAGGATGTGGTCCGCACCGGTTCATTCGCGGGCCACATCCTCGGTCTAAATCCTTGAAACTCCTTTTGCTTACGTCTTGTTTACGTCAATCCGTCTTATTCGGCGGTTTCGGCGATTTTGGCGTATTCATCGAGCATGAAGGCGGTGATGGCCTTGCCGCCGTCGCTCATCAGCATCGGCATGGAGTTGATCGGCATGGACTTGAGGAACATGCGCATCATGTCGTTGTCGGGCAGCTGCGGCAGATTGCCGGCCTCGCCTTCCGCATACACGGATGCGACGATTTTGGAGCCGACCGGATCGTCGGCCCATTCGCCGAACGTGGACCATTCGTCGAGCGGCAGGGCCTTGCCGTCGCCGTCGAGCGTGACGACGGCCACGGCGGCGATGTCGCGGCTGGACGTGCCGACTTCGACGGTGTATTCGCCGGCTTCGACATGCCAGTCATCGAACTTCTCGGACCAGTAGGCGAAGGCGCGCTCGTCCAGATCGAAGGAGATCTCAGCCGATTCGCCGGCCTTGAGGAACACCTTTCGGAAACCCTTGAGCTCATGCTTCGGGCGGGCTACGGCGGCCTTGCCTGGAGCCACGTAGACCTGCACGGTTTCGGCGGCGTCCACGTCGGACGTGTTGGTGACGGTCGCGGTGACGTGTGCGGTGTTGGCGCCGGTCTTGGCGACGTTCACGCCGTCGATCGCAAAGGTCGCGTAGCTCAGGCCGAAGCCGAACGGGTAGTCGACGGCCTTGTCGTACGTGTCGTAGTAGCGGTAGCCGACGAACACGCCCTCACCATAGTCGACGTGCCCCTCCTCACCCGGCCAGTTGATCATGCTCGGATCGTCGTTGATGTCCATCGGAATGGTCTGTGCCAGCTTGCCGGACGGGCTGACCTTGCCGAAGATCACGTCGGCGAGCGCCGGACCGCCCGCCTGGCCAAGCAGCCAGGATTCGAGGATGCCCTTGGCGTTGCCCGCCCATGGTGCCACGGAGACGACGGATCCGTTGGACAGCACCACGACGATGTTCTTGTTTTCGGCGGCGACGGCTTTGAGCAGTTCGACCTGCTTGGCTGGAATGTCGAGGGTTTCACGGTCGAAGCCTTCGGATTCGGCGGCTTCCGGAAGGCCGAGGAACATGAGGACGACGTCGGCGTTTTTGGCGGTTTCGACGGCTTCGGCTTCGAGCTTGGCGTCGGCCGGTTCGAGGTCGAGGGTGAAGCCCGGTGCGAACGCGACGTCCGCTCCGCGTTCGGCGAGGGTGTCGAGGAAGCTGGTCATCTTGGTTGGGGTGATGTGGGACGAGCCGCCGCCCTGGTAGCGCGGGGTGCGCGCGAATTCGCCGATGACGGCGATTTTCGCGTTTGCCGCGACCGGCAGGATGTCGTCGTCGTTTTTGAGCAGCACCATGGATTCGACGGCGGCCTGGTGGGCCACCTCGTCGTGGGCGTCCACGTCGAAACGGTAGTTCTCGACGCTCATGGCGGCACGGGTCTTGTTCACGAGGTCGACCATGCCTTGGGCCATGCGGTCGAGCTGTTCGGGCTGGATGCGGCCGTCACGTGCGGCGTAGACGATCTGGTCGTCCGTGTAGCTCGGCGGCATTTCAAGGTTGAGGCCGGCGTTGAGGGAGGCGACGCGGTCGTGGTCGGCGCCCCAATCGCTCATGACGATGCCTTCATACCCCCATTCGTCGCGCAGCACGTCGGTGAGCAGCCAGCGGTTTTGTGCGGAATGCACGCCGTTGATGCGGTTGTAGGAGCACATGATGGTCCATGGCTGGGCGGTTTTGACGATGTGTTCGAAGGCCGGGAAGTAGATTTCACGCAGCGCGCGCTGGGAGATGTTGGCGGATACGCGCAGACGGTCGGTCTCCTGGTTGTTGGCCGCGAAGTGCTTGAGCGAGGTGCCCACGCCCTTGGACTGCACGCCGGCGACGATGCCGACTGCCTCATGGCCGGCCAGATACGGGTCTTCGGACCAATATTCGAAGCAGCGGCCGCCGAGCGGATTGCGCTTGATGTTGACTCCGGGGCCGAGGATGACGGCCACCTTCTCCTGGATGCATTCCTCCGCCATGGCCTCGCCGACCTTGTGGATGAGTTCCGGGTTCCAGGAGCTGGACAGGCCGGCTGCCGGCGGGAAGCAGGTGGCGGGCACGGAGTCGTTCAGGTCGGTTTCGCCGGTGCTGGATGCCAGGGATTTGCGCAGTCCGTGGGGGCCGTCGGTGATCATGTAGCCGGGAATGCCTTTGGTTTCCACACCCTGCAGGTGCCAGGCGTCGCCGCCGGAGGTGAGGGACGCCTTCTCTTCGAGGGTCAGGTCGTTGACGGAAGGATAAGCGGTGTCGCTCATGAGCTGCCTCTTTCGTATGTCTTCTGTGTTTCTGGTGCCTTTCGGCTATTTTCTCGGCCGTCTCGCGATTGTTTCGCGGTGGGACTTCAACCCCGAATTCCCTACCTACCGATTGGTAGGTACTTTATCAAAAAACAATCCTCAACACGCCAATCATCTTTGGAAAAGAAACCGACCGACCGTAAAGTGAATTGCATATTCCAATAACCTCCAGCAACGACGGGAGCACATTATGGCCAACGACGAAGTCGACCGCAGAAGCGCGATTCTCAACGCGGCGGTCGAATGTTTCGGCACGCTCGGCTACTATGGCACGTCGCTGCAGCGCATCGCCACCATGGTGAACCTCACCAAACCGGGCGTGCTGCATTACGTCGGCAGCAAGGAAGGGCTGCTGCATGCGGTGCTCGACGAAATGTACGACCGTGAGACCGAGGACGTCACCGCCGGCATGGTGCGCGACGAGCGTCCGCTTATCGCCGAAATGTGGCGCAGGACGGTGGCGGTCAACGCCAAACGTCCCGAATTGGTGCACATGTTCTCCACGCTGAGCGCCGAGGCGCTCAATCCCGACCATCCGGCGCATGATTATTTCGCCGAACGCGAGGAACGTATCGTGGAAGTGGCCGCGAACATCCGCTGGCATGTGCCGGAAGGCGTTGACGCCGAGCAGGTGCTGCGTTCCGGATTCGCGATGATGGACGGCGCGCAGCTGCGTTGGCTGCGGGTTCCGGGGCGCGATTTGAACGAAATGTGGGCGAGTTGCGAGGACGTGCTCTTCCCCCTGCCGCAGTGGGAGGGCTACCGCTGACCATGAAATATCTGTTGGCACCGGATTCGTTCAAGGAAGCCGCTTCCGCGCAGGCCGTGGCTGAGTCGATGCGCCGGGGCGTGGCGGCCGGCGATCCCGGCGCCGAATGCCGCATGATGCCGTTGTCCGATGGCGGCGAGGGATTGACCGATGCGCTGGTCCAGGCAACCGGCGGCGAATTGCGATCGGAGCACGCGCATGACGCGCTGGGCCGGCCGATCATCACACGATATGGATTCCTTGGCGAGGGCGGTTTCGGAACATCTCACGATGGAGAGAATCCTCGCACCGCGGTGGTCGAGTTGGCTGCGGCGAGCGGCATCGAGCGCATCTCCCCCGCCGACCGCGATCCGTTGGCGGCGTCCACTTTCGGCACCGGCGAGCTGATTCGCGCCGCGATCGACGCCGGAGCGGAACGCATCGTACTTGGATTGGGCGGCAGCGCCACCACCGACGGCGGCACTGGCCTGGCCCGAGCGCTCGGCCATCGTTTCCTCGATGCGGACGATTGCGAGTTGCCGCTTGGCGGCGGCGCACTCCCCCGGCTTGCCCGCATCGACGACACCGAGGTTCCCGACGACGTGCGAAACATCCCGATCGTATTGGCATGCGACGTCACCAATCCTCTGACCGGGACGGACGGCGCCGCCGCCGTGTTCGCGCCGCAGAAAGGCGCGAACACGGAACAAGCCGCATTGCTCGACTGCGGTTTGGGCAGGCTCGCCGACGCCATCACGGCACTGAACGGTCGCAAAATAACAGATAAGCCGGGCGCGGGCGCGGCGGGCGGCACCGGCGGCGGCATGCTGGGCCTGTTCAACGCGACCATGCGCCCCGGCATCGAGTTGGTGCTCGATTTGCTGCATGCACGCGAGGCGTGCGCGTGGGCCGATGTCGTCATCACCGGCGAAGGGTCGATCGACGGGCAGACGCCGTACGGCAAGGTACCGAGCGGCATCGCGCGACTGGCGAAATCGCAAGGCAAACCGGTTATCGCCATCGGAGGCAAGGTGACGCGGGATCCGAACGTCACCGCCGCGCTCAACGAAGCCGGCATCGTCGCGACGTTCGGCATCGCGCCGGGCCCGGCCGCTCTGCCGGAACTGCTCACCGAAACAAAACGCAACGTGGAGGCCACCTGTGCCGCGATCGCCGGGCTGCTGAGCGTCGCGCGCGAATGCTCATCGAGACCTCATCAATGAGGAACAGGAACCCCGCCTGTTGCACCGGTATTGAGGACTACTTTGGGGTCATCATCAACAGGCCACTCGCCTGAACTAGATTTTCACATCTGCTTACGGTAAGTATTCACGCAAGAGCGGAACCGCGAAATCAACTTCGCCGCAACCAGTCTGACGAATGACATATGCATCCAGCAACCGCTTGCGAATATGTTTGGCATTGTCGATATCAAAATTATCAAAGCTATCGAAAAACGACAGAAGTGAAGCCTTCCACCGCGCATGACCAGCTATGCGGCGCGCTTCGAGAAGCGGAACATGAGCAGGGCCAGGATCTCACCCGTCACGGCCATGCCGAAGAACACCCACATGCTGGTGGAAAACCCGGCGACGTAGGCGGCCGCGGACTTCATGCCCGCGACACGGTTCGCTGCGGAGAATTCGGCGATCAGCGTGGACGCGACCGCGGTGCCGATGGCGCCGGCGAGCTGCTGCACGGTGTTCATCACCGCGGAGCCGTCGGCGTTCATCGCGGCCGGCAGCTGGTTCAGCGCATGCGTCTGGTCAGGCACGAGCACGAATCCGGATGCGGCCATGAACAGCGCGTAGGCGATCGCGACGGCCCATTCATGCGCGCCGCCGAGCATCATCACAATATCCATGATGGCCACGCCGACAAAACCACAGGCGATGAATTTCGGCGGAAAATGCGCTTTCAGCGCACCTCCGATCAACGGCGCGGAAATCGCGCCGACCACGGCTCCCGGCAGCAGAATCAGGGCGGCGATCATGCTGGTGTGGCCGAGTCCGCGCTGCAATAGAATCGGCAGCAGGAAGTTCACACCGAGCACGCCACCGGACGACATCAGCAGAATCAGCATGCCCAATGTGAATCCGGGGAATGCGAACGTGCGCACCTCGACCAGCGGATGCTCCATCTTCAGCTGCACGGCGGCGAACACACCCAGCACCCCGATCGCGCCGACAAGCACCGTCCAGAAGCGCCAGTCGCCGTTCCACTGCGCGAAGAAGCTCGCCGCCACGATGATGCCGGCCAGACCGGCCGCCACCAATACCAGCGATGGCACCGACAGATGCCCCTTCCCGCCGTGGCGGATGTCGGGGACGGTAGCGCATCCCAGCACGAGCGAGATGAGCAGGAACGGGATCATCGTGTAGAAGATCCAATGCCAGTTGAGGAATTCCATGACGAGCCCGCCGAACACCGGGCCGATGGCCGGGGCCGCGCAGGTCACCAGACTGACCAGGCCAAGCATCATGCCGCGTCGGTTGAACGGCGCTTTCTCGAGGATGATGTTGGTCAGCAATGGCAGCGAGACGCCGGTGCCCAACGCCATGATGAGCCGCGCCGCGAGCAACATCGGAAAGTTCACGGCGAGCGCGCCGACCACCGTACCTGCCGAGAACAGCGCCACGGCGGTGACGAACAGCCCCTTGGTGGGGAATGTGCGCACCATGAACGGTGAGGTGGGGATGGCTATGGACAGGAGCAGCAGATAGCCGGTGGTGAGCCATTGCACCACGTCGGCGGAGATGGAGAACTCCCCCATCAGCGTGGAGTAGGCGATGTTGAGCGACGTTTCGGATAGGATGCCGAGGAAGGTGAGGATGGCAAGCGCCACCACCACGATAGTGAGTCTGCCTTCGCTCATGGTGCCGGCGGAGCTGGCTGCCGGTGTTGTCCGATGGTTGTGTCGTTCGTCGTGGATGCTCACGGTTCTCCTTGTCGTGTTGGCGTCGTCGGCGTTGACGGCCGCCGGCGATATCCGCATATCGTATTGCCTCGCCTATATCTAGGGAGGAAAAGTTACGCGAAATTGCATGCGCGTATTCGGACACGCCCCCGATTGCGCCAATGCTGCCTATGATGAGATGAAAGCGTGCCGATTACGAAGGGGGCGCATCAGTATAAAGAGAGACTGATGAGAAGGACACCGTTGCTTGTGTTGCGCGGCGGCGGCCGCGGCCGTCATGGCGCTGGGCGTCACCGTGCAGGCGCAATGCGCCGAACCGTATCCGTCCGATACGCAGCAGCCGGATTACACGGCATTGCTCACCGATTTCACCAATTATTACCAGCCGGATCTCACCGCGCCTTCCACGGAGCTGCGTGGACGCGTGGTCAATGCAGAGGTGCTCAAGGAAAACAGCGACGCCACGGTGTCGGTGAATCATAAGGCCAATGAGGGGCGGACCAGTGATGACGATCCGCTCAATCCTCAGCAGCAGCGCGCATTGAAGGACAGTGATTCGCTGATCGAAAACACGTACTCCGATGCGCTTGGCCCGGTTTTGGGGAGGTTTCTGAGCGAGGGCATCAAGCAGGGTGATCTGCCACTTTCCACAACGTTGTTGGTCAAACGGCCCGGAGAAAGCGACATCGGCACGGAACGGCACGCGTTGCTGTCACGGTATGTGAACGATTCCGCCGTGAAGAAGCAGTATGTCCATCCGCGTCCGTTCACGGATCGCACGAATGGCGGCTATGTGGCTGCCGGTCTGCCGAAGACCGAGAATATCATCCATCTGCCGGTGTGGACGGACGATTCCGGCACGCAGCACAACCCCGGCTATGACACGCTCGCCCCCACTGGTTCGTTCCCTTCCGGTCACACCACCGTCGCCTATTCCGGCGGTATCGGCCTGGCCACGCTGCTGCCCCAGCTCGCGCCGGAGATCATGACGCGCGCATCGGAGGCGGCCAACAATCGTCTGATCGTGGGCGTGCACTATCCGCTCGATCTGATGGGCGGGCGCATCATCGGAGAGGCCGGGCTTGCGACGCGGTGGTCCGATGAACAGTTCCGCAACGACAAGTTGATGCCGGCATATCAGGAAATGCAGGCGTATATGGCGAAGCGTTGCGTGGGCGCCAATATCGTTGCCCGCGCGGCGGATGATCCGACGACCGTGCAGAATTGCGTGACCGCGTTGAACGCGAATTCCGCCGATTCCTCCAAGCCGAGCGGCGGATACACCAACGATTTCACCGACGATTTCAGTACACAGCCGGTGACCAACCGCGCGTCGGCATTGGCCGCCTATCAGGCACGCATGAGCTATGGATTCAAGCCGACCTCCGCCACCGGCAAGGCCGCCGTCGTACCGGAAGGCGCGGAGAATCTGTTGACCACCGCGTTCCCGACGTTGAACGCCGAACAACGGAGGGCCGTGCTGGCCGCCACGGAGATTGATTCCGGCGAACCGTTGGACGCAAGCTCGAACGGCTATCAGCGGCTGAATCTCGCCGCCGCCTACAGCGCCAAAGTGACGCTGTCCGCAGACGGTTCCGTGGTCAAGGTGGAGCCGGGGCAGGCCGTCGCCTCCGTGGTGCGCGAGGGCGCCCCAGCTAAGCCCGGCTCATCCAGCGGAAGGAGCGATGCCACTGCCAGCACCACCAAAACCATTGCGAACACCGGCTCGGACATGCTGGCTCCGGCAGGCATGATGGTCGCCTGCTTCATGCTTGGCATCGGATTGATGCTGACCCGCCGACGCGCGTAAGGCAATAGGTCGGGTCACCCTATGGGAGGCCCGACCTTCACTCACCTATTGAAACGGCAACGACGCCGATGCTCATTGCAACCTGTACTCCAGATACACCTGCTCCTCTTCCATGAGCCCTTGGAGCAATGCGGCCCCCACCCTGCGATGCGGAATCCGCACCGTTGGCACAGGCGTTTCGCCGGCTCGTTATGCGCATAGGTGTCGAGGCGGACGACCGCGCAGCCGTGCCCGGCCGCATATTCCTTCGCGTATTGCACCATCCGGCTTCCATACCTGTGGCCCGCGAACCGCGGCGGCACGCACAGCGTATGCACGACAAGCACATCCTCGCCTTCGCCGGGATACTGCCATGCCACGTCGTCGTATTCCGCGGGCTGGGCATTTCAATATCATGCTGGCACGGATCTCACCATCCTCTTCCAGCACGATCATCTCCCCCTGCGGGCACGGCGCGCTTCGGTACAGCGATCGTCGGGTATACGCCCAATTCCCAATGGGAATCGCCTCCATGCTCCTGCTCGTAAGTCAGCAGGTCCTCGTAGGTCGCGGCGATCGCCGCGATATCCGCAGATGTTGCCTGTCGTATCATGCTATTTCTTCCTTTTCGAACCCCGGTGAACCGTAACCGATGTGTCATGGCGAGATTCCGTAGAGGGTTTCACTGTTCCGTAGGTGGTCGCCGGTGGTATCGGGGATGAGGAACGGCTTTATTCAGGCCATTCCTTCGGCAGGCATTCAGCCCCAACCACCTACGGAACCCGAAAACCGCCTACGGAAAGACCGGACCTTGCCGTGACTCCCGGCCCGTATGCATGCATGGAGCCGATACCGCAACCAAGAAGTCATTGTAGAACCGCCCACACGAGCAATGTCCGCCAAATACGACATGCGCTGCGGCGACTTGTGAAATTACCTGAATCATCGTAAAATACCAAGTGGTAATTAAAGGACACCGCTTCAATGAGGAAAGTGAGCAATCCATGACCAACACCACCGACCTGCCATACAAGAATCCCAACCTGCCTGCCGAAGAGCGCATCGCCGATTTGCTCGGACGCATGACCCTCGAAGAGAAGGTCGGCCAGATGATGCAGCTTGATGCTCGCAGCGGCGATCTGGATGACCTGATCGTCAACAAGCACGTCGGCTCGATTCTGCACACCTCCCCCGCGGACCTGCCCCGCGCGGTCGAGACCGTGAACACGAAGACCCGCCTCGGCATTCCGCTGATCATCGGCGACGACTGTATCCACGGCTATTCCTTCTGGCCAGGCTCCACCATCTTCCCATCCCAGCTCGGCATGGCAACAAGCTTCGACACGGCCAAGGTTCAGGCCGCGGGCCGTGCCACCGCCGAAGAGGTCTCCACCACCGGCGTGCATTGGACGTTCTCCCCCGTGCTGTGCATCGCCCGCGACACCCGTTGGGGCCGTGTGGACGAGACGTTCGGCGAGGATCCGTATCTTATCGGCGAGATGGCCTCCGCCATCGTCAAGGGCTATCAGGGCGGCGCCAAAGCTGGCGAGCCGCTCGCCAAGGATGCGATTCTGGCCTGCGCCAAGCATTTCGCCGGCTATTCCGAAACGCAGGGCGGCCGCGACGCTTCCGAAGCGGACCTGTCCCACCGCAAGCTGGAATCGTGGTTCCTGCCGCCGTTCGAACGCGTGGCGAAGGAAGGCTGCGGCACCTTCATGCTCGGCTACGAATCCATTGAAGGCGTGCCGGTCACGTTCAACAAGTGGCTGCTGTCCGACAAGCTGCGCGGCGACTGGCACTACCAGGGCACGCTGATCACCGACTGGGACAACGTCGGCCGTTCCGTGTGGGAGCAGAAGGTCAAGGCCGACTACGCGCACGCCGCCGCGGATGCGGTCAAGGCCGGTAACGACCTGATCATGACCACGCCGAAGTTCTACGAAGGTGCGATCGAAGCGGTACGCACCGGATTGCTTGACGAGTCGCTGATCGACGAAGCCGTGTCCCGCATTCTCGCACTCAAGTTCCGTCTAGGCCTGTTCGAAGATCCGCGTCTGCCGGACCAAGAGCGCATCAAGACGGTTATCGGCTCCAAAGCCCATCAAGAGCTCAACCTGCAAATCGCACGCGAATCCGTGGCGTTGCTGAAGAATGACGGCGCATTGCCGTTCTCGGCTGCGGCGGGCAAGCGCATCGCCGTGGTGGGGCCGCTTGCCGATGACGCGCAGGAGCAGTTGGGCGATTGGGCCGGCAATTCCGGCCAGGTCAATTGGATGCCGGAAGGCCAGCCGCGCGGCATGATCACCACCATCCTTGACGGGTTCAAGCAGCTTGCGCCCGAAGGATGCGAGGTTGCGTATTCGCGTGGTGCGAACATCATCGATTTGGTGGACGATCCGGAAGGCGAGTTCTATCCGGATGGCCAGCCTCGTCCGAAGCTCGCCGTCTCCGCCAAGTTCGACCAGCAACTGCTGGATGAGGCGGTGGAGAACGCACGCCGTTCCGACCTTGTTGTCGCTGTTGTGGGCGATGTGGTGCAGTTGGTCGGCGAGACCTGCTCCACCGCCACACTGGAACTGCTCGGCGGGCAGAACGCCATGCTCGAAGCGCTTGCCGACGTGGCCCGCGAGACCGGCAAGCCGCTGGTCGTGGTGCTGATGAGCTCCAAGCCGCAGGTGATGCCGGCATGCGTGATCGGCACGAATGGCGTGATCGTGGACGAATCCACGGCCGACGGTGTCAGCGCGTTCATGTGGGCGCCGAATCCGGGTATGAAGGGTGGCCAGGCCATCGCCGAAATCATTCTTGGCGAAACCGAGCCGAGCGGACGTCTGCCGATCACCTTCCCGCGTCATGCGGGCCAGCTACCGGTCTATTACAACCAGATCCGTGGCCAGCACGGCAATCGTTATGCCGATCTCACGCAGGATCCGGCGTTCGCGTTCGGCGAGGGCCTCGGCTACACGACCTTCGCATATGGCGAACCGACAATCACGAACGTTCCGGCTTCCGGCACGTTCGCCACCACCGATACCATGCATGTCGAGGTTGCGCTCACCAACACCGGCGAGCGCAAAGGCACCGAAGTAGCGCAGTTGTATATCGGCGATATCGTGACGTCCTACAGTTGGACGGACCGCGAGCTCAAAGCGTTCCAGCGCGTGGAGCTTGAGCCGGGTGAGACCAAGACCGTTGCGTTCGATATTCCGGTTTCGGAGTGCACTATCGTCGATTCGGATGCCAACCGTATCGTCGAGCCGGGCGAGTTCGAAGTGTTGATTGGCCATTCGAGCCGTCGTCGCGATTTGAAGCGCACCACGTTCACTGTGGCGTAGTTGTATGCGATAGTGCGATTGCGTTGCGTAACCACATTGCGTAATCGCACTATTCAATACCCCCTTTCGCTCACGCAAAGTAAATCAAGCCGTCAATATACGTATGTGAGCGAAAAGGGGTAATCGTATGCCATTATGCAAAATCACAAATGGCGGAATTCCAACGTTTCCTATTTCTAAAATCAGATAATTCAGCGCACGTATGCGCAAAAACGCACTTTTCCGCAATCCGTGAGCAAAAGGGTGGCTTGCGATTGGACTCGTGCAAGCCACAAACCACCAATCAAATCGCAAATCGCAATCCGTGAGCAAAAGGGTGCCTCACGCAAACCAAACCGCAAACCGCAAGTCCAAAAACCGCAGGTCGAAAAAAGAAAGCAGATAGACAATCATCAGAATCACGCAATCGCAACCAACCGGCGGAACGGACACGACCAAATCAATAAATCCGAATCAGCGGTAGGCGTCCCACAGGGGCTCGGGGAACAGCAGGTTTTCCATTTCAGCCCATTCTGCGCATAGGTCGACTTCCGGTTCGCGCAGCCACCACAGCTGGATGCCATCCATGATTTCCATGGCCTTGCGCACCACCGGCCGCATACTTTCCTCCCATGAGCCGAGTTGCGGCGGAACCAACCATGGATAACGGGAATAATGTGCCCAGATGTTGTCCATTCGTTCCAT
>ENA-OUPO01000170-OUPO01000170.1-human-gut-metagenome-genome-assembly--contig:-NODE-170-length-36501-cov-41.1032_pt1 | contig 36501 bp, 30 predicted proteins | sample MGYA00237940_ERZ548809 | MGnify/ENA primary metagenome ERZ548809 (study PRJEB26490, sample SAMN05194695) | human gut metagenome | biome: terrestrial biome; feature: human-associated habitat; material...
AGGGATAACCGCTGAAAGCATCTAAGCGGGAAGCCTGCTCCAAGATTAGGATTCCTTGACGCTCCCCGGAGCGTTTGTAGCCCGCATGTTGAACACGTGTTCGATAGGCCGGAGGTGGAAGCCCCGCGAGGGGTGGAGCCGACCGGTACTAACGGGCGAACGCGGCACACTTTCCGACCCGCTTGTTGGGTCGGGTCTCGTCCTGTGGTGGTTTCTTTCGTTGGATGGCAAGGAGCATTGTTTTCTTGTGGTCACGATGACGATACCGGTGAAGCGTTTGGTTGTTCGCGTCCGTTGTCCGGTTCCCGGACCGCCACGATCGGAATCGTGGCATGGTTCCGGTTCTGCCGGCCGATCCCCTGGTGGGTTGGCCGTTATATTGGTTTTGCGGTGGTCATGGCCCAGGTGAGACGCCCGGTCCCTTTCCGAACCCGGAAGCTAAGGCCTGGTCGCGGCGATGGTACTGCACTCGAGAGGGTGTGGGAGAGTAGCACGCCGCCGCATTCAACGTCGGGGTTCCCGTCGAGCGTGACGCTCCGGGAACCCCCTTTTTTGTCTTTTGGTTCGTGTTTCCCGCGACGCGCGGGAGGCTCCCAATCCACAACATTCAACTTAATAATATGAAGATCCTTGGTAGAGCGCTCCGCTCCCAAGGATCTTTTTGTATTTCTGGGCAAATAATCGTCATTCCAGCAAACTGCCCGGCATAACGGAATGGTGGCTCAGCAAAGCCGGGCCAAGAAAGGGAAGGCCGGGAACGGCCGCAAATCCATGTCACAGTCCATTGCGCGAAACGATAACACGGCAACGCAAGATGACGAGAACATCTCCATCAATCTTATTCTTGCCATTCTGTCAACTGGAATCATGGCCTTCATTGGCATCCTTACGGAAACCCTCACCAACGTGCTTTTCCCTGGATTAATGGCGGAATTCCACGTCGACACGTCCACTGTTCAATGGCTGAGACCGGCTATCTGCTTACGGTAGCGCTTGTCACGCCGCTCTCAAGCTATTTCAAGCGCAAACTGAAGTTGCGTACCATCTTCCTTACCGCAATCGTGCTCTGCATCACCGGCTGCCTGATGGCAGCTTGCACGTTGAACTTTCCTATGCTGATGACCGCGCGAATACTACAGGGAGCGGGCACGGGAATCGCGCTTCCGTTGATGTTCAATATCATTCTTGAACAGTCTCCGAAAAGCAAAATCGGCATGCTGATGGGCGTTGGAGGCATGGTGGTGGCCGTGGCGCCGGCACTCGGACCGACTGTGGGCGGTCTTGTCGGCACGTTCATGCCGTGGCGTTGGATTTTCGTGATTCTGCTGCCGCTCCTGTTTGTTTCGCTGGTGTGCGGCCTTAAAACGATTCATCAGGTCACTCCTACCGAAGAGGCGCATATCAATCCGCTGCATGTGCTTTGCCTAGCAGTCGGATTCGTCTGTTTCGTGTTTGCGCTCGACCGTGGCGGATCCGCCGTTACCGCAGTGAGTAATGGGGATACTTCCGCGACTACGCAATGTGTGATTGCAGTGGTTCTGCTGCTGATTGCCATGGCCGCTTTGCTAGTGTTCGCTTGGGTGTCGCATCGTGCGTTCTCGCCGCTGGTTCGTCTGACCGTGTTGCGGAGTGTGAAATTCCGTTGGCATTTGCTTGCGTATGTGCTGCTGCAGTTTGTGACGATCGGTTACGGCTATATGATTCCGAACGCTTCGCAACTGGGATTCGGCGCGTCTGTGCTTGCTGCAGGCGTGGTGTTGCTGCCTGGCGCGTTGCTGGGAGCGGCTAGTGCTCCGGTTTCGGGATCGCTGCTTGATAAGTTCGGTCCGGTCCGCCCGATGTTCACTGCCATGCTCGCCGACCTGCGTGCCTTCGCGTCCAAACGATAGCTGCTGTGCTCACGGTACGTGAGCTCGTGTCCGGATCCCTCCACTCGCTGGAAGAATCTGGACAATTCGGGGGGTGTATGTGCGGGCAGATTCCTCCAGTGGGTGGGAGAATCCGGATGCTGGGAAGCATACCAACGTACCAATTCCTCCAGTGGGTGGAGGTTTCAGGACGTTTAAAGGCCGGTGCGCGGGTGTTTTCCTCCAGTGGGTGGAGGTTTTCGGACTGTAGAAGGCCTATGGGCGTACTGATTGTTCCAGCCACTGGAGGAATTCGGACTGTGAGAGTCTTGGCAGCGGGCTGATTCCTCCAGTGAGTGGGCGATCTGGGACGCTGAGAGGTGCGTTGGCGGGTGAATTGTCCCAGAGGGTGGAAAATTCGGTGCGCGGGGAAGTCCTCACGTGTACGGATTCCTCCAGTGAGTGGGCGATCTGGGACGTTGCGACACGCCGATTTGGGGTTTGAAAGAAACTGTTGTATCCTAATCAAGTTGCGTTTCGCGGATAGACACTGTGAGACGTTGCATAATTGGAGAATTCGCCTAGTGGTCTATGGCGCACGCTTGGAAAGCGTGTTGGTGTAACAGCCTCACGAGTTCGAATCTCGTATTCTCCGCCAGTAGGGCTTCCGGATGATTTCGGAAGCCTTTTTTTCATGCCCAAAATGGCGGAATTTCAACGTTTTTGGCGTTTTTTTCAACGATTACCCCCTCTCCTTCATCATCCTTTTCGACCTGTCTTTTACAGTAAGATAGGCGGCAAGATAAGCGGTGCCGCTTAAGCACTTGAGCGGCAGACTTCAGAGTCGCCCGCTTGGCAGCTTTTACGTCGGTTGAAATTGATCATCATGGCACGCACTTCACAAAGCACACGGCCAGCCAGTCGACGACGCCGGTTCGGCAAGATTGAGAGAAAAGTCGGTGCCAACGGGTAGATCTCCTACGACGCCTCATACATACCGCCCGTCGAAGCCCGATCCCAGTATCCGCATCTTCCTGCGCGCATTCACAAGCGATTCGACGAAGGCGATGAGACCTAGGCGGAAGCATGGCTCAACGAGGCAAAGCGGTTGATTGACCTGAACGCATGGGCTCCGGCGGAAGTTACGGACAATGCTGATGCCGGCAGCAAGGTACTGTTCCGTGATTACGCAGCCGACTATGTGGAAAAGCGTTGCAAGGTGAACAACGAGCCGATTCAGCAGACCACCAAGGAAAAATACCAGCAGTATCTGCGCGACTATCTGAACCCGGTTCTGGGCAACAAGCCCATGGCTGCCATCAGGCCTGCGGATATTCGCCAGTGGTACGACAGCGTGCACGTCACCAAGGATGGCCGCGGCGAAAGCATTCGCCGGCATGTGTTCGAACTGCTGGACGGCATCATGTCGCACGCGGCCAATGCGCCGCTGGACGATTCCGGCACCACGTTGATCAAGCGCAGTCCAGTTCAAGGTTCCGCGCCCTGCCACGAAGCATGTGCACAAGATTGCGACTTATGCACAGGTACAGGCCATCGCCGATCAGATGCCGCCGAGCTTGGCATTGGCCGTGACGCTATCTGGCTTTCTGGGACTGTGCCAAGGCGAAGCATTGGGTCTACAACGCCATGATTTTGAGCTAGACGAGCAACCGCCGATCCTGAGACTGCAGCGCTTGCTAAGAACGCCGTAACACCGAATGCCACGACGTCCGAAGAGAGCGCACAAAGTTCAGCCAATACGTCAAGCACTCAGAAGGCTGCTTCACTAGACACCATTCCTTCTGACGCCAAGAACTCCGCTCTTCAAGTATTGGCGAACACCATTGCCGTCATGCCTTCCGATGCCCGGCTGAGCGTGCTGAAGGCCTTGGACGACAGTCAACGCGCGAAAATCCTCAAGCTGTTACCTCTGGATGTGCAGGTGGATACGGTTCAGCGACTTATTCAGGCGCTCGCCTGAATGGCGCACTCAATAAGCACGGAGAAATCCACTTAACAAATTCAACCAACTTCTACCAGAAGCCAACAAACTCCAAGGCCACTGGACTCAACCAAGACAAACGGGCTCATCAAAGGCAACATGCCATGAGCCAATCTCATTGCAACCAACAAAGCCTATTCGGTCTTATTCTGAACGCCTTATTTCACCGCAGAATCACTTGTTTTCGTTGAAATTCCAACGATTTCACGACCACACATCTAGTTCAAGCTTCAGCCGTTTTCAGCCTTTGCGCTCCTTGGAATAACGTCATATCCTAAATTCCAGCTTCCCGGGGGCCGGCAAAAACTTGGGGAACATGCACCGGTGCAGCCAACAACCACAACAGAACCATCTAGGGCGAAGTGCGTCCGAATTCGACGGAAGCACTTCGCTCCTCAGGCTCTGTTCCGCACGAGAGCAAGGAAACATATGGCTGCAATTCCAACAAAGAATGACTACCCGCGCCTCACCGCCAAGCCAGCACAAGTGGCGGAGATGCTGGGCTACGAGGACGTGAAAAGCGTTTACGGATTGATCAGAACCGGAAAGATTCGCGTTCGCAAGGTAGGTAACACGTTTCTGGTGAATCTCACCAGCGTGCGCGAATTCGCAGGTGAGGAGTGAGCATGGCAACCTCATACGAGCGAGTGCTCGAAGCCGCGAGACGCTATCCTCGAGATCTCAGGCTCCAAGAGCTTCCGCGCGACACCTCCGGAAGACAACACGCTCAGTGCAGCTGCCTCGCCCATGACGGAGACAGCGGCACTTCACTGCACATCACCTACGACCAGTCCAACGGCAAAACCATGCTGCACTGCTTCGGAGCGGAGCACTGCGATATCGCTTCCATTGCCGGTGCACTTGGATTGAAAATCATCGACCTGTTCGATCAACAAAGCGGACCTCAAGGCCATGCCGATTACAGCGGCTACAACAGTTACAGCTGCGATAGCCGGCTCACTGCCGCCGATTTGGCGGCCATACGGCATGCGAATGTCACGAACGCTCCGCTTCTCAGCAGAAATGAGACAACGACGATTACACCTGCACACACGGAAAACTCTGCGGAAATCAGACAGCGGTACGAGATGCCCGAACCATACTTGGAACCATTGGCCCTAGGCCGATCCCCTATGTTCGCCGCCATCTGCGCAGCTATTGCAGTTCAGCCAAACACCGGCCTGCTGTACGGCACTTGCCCAAACTGCGGCGCAGCTGACTCGCTCACTGTGCTGTATTCCCCACTGGGAAGCGCCACATTGCTCCGCTGCAGCACTTGCCAAGCCGACGATGTGCTCAACGCGCTGAACGCTCCAGCTACGCTGGCTTGTTCCAATGGCTATGAAGCAATGATCTACGACAGCGAGCGCGGCACAGCATATGAATATGCGGACGGTCTGATTGTTCGTCGCTCTCCCCCCAAGCGAATCTCGCAAAGCGGCAACACCGCCGACAAGCACCCGTTGTGGATGGCCGCCGACGCGAAACGTGCCATGGCATCGGGCAAGCCAGTGTATCTGATAGAGGGAGAAAAAGATGTCGGCACATTGCGAGCGCTCGGCTATGCCGCTGTAACCGCAGCGGGAGGTGGCGGCAACTTCGCCGCGAAACTGGATCTTGATTCAGCGCGTTTAGCCCTTAGTGGGGCTGATGTGGTTGCCATTGTGGATAAGGACGACACCGGCACTCGCTGGAAGGAGCAAGTGGCGCAGACACTGACACCGTTCGTGCGGTCGTTGACGTTTATCCAGGCGGCTGGGTGAGGCTTACGACGCTTCCAACGCGGCGATGAGCGGCTTGGAGTTTGAGATTTTGCCAAGCGAAAGCAGCCAGCCTGAGTCTGAGCTTAAGACTGAACTGACGCCCCGTGCCTATTTGCTGACCCGTTTGGCTGATGTGAAACCGGAGCGACCGTTGTGGTTGCGGCCGGGCCATATTCCCAAAGGAAAGATCGTACTGATTGACGGCGATCCGGCGACTGGCAAAAGCACCTTGGCCTTAGATATCGCAGCTCACGTCACCACGGGAACAGTATGGCCGGATGGGTCTGCTGGATGCGACCCCGCAAACGTGCTGCTGCTGACTGCGGAAGATGGACTGGCGGACACCGTGAGCCCACGCATTCGCGCCGCACAAGGCGACGCATCCAAGATGTTCGCCCTATCGGAAGTTTTCAAGGATGGCAAGGAGGTAGCGATTACGCTCACCGACGCACTGCCACAGATGGCACAGGCTGTGCGTGAGCAGCATATCGGCCTGATTGTCGTGGATGTGTTGATGTCGTTTTTGGGCAGCGACACCAACAGCTACAAGGGTCAGGATATCCGCGCGCAGGTGATGGCTCCGCTCAAAAGGCTGTGTGAGGAAACCGGCTGCACGGTTATCGCGCTGCGACATCTCAATAAGGGCCAAGGAGCGGCGATATATCGCGGAGGCGGCAGTATCGGCGTCGTCGGCGCAGCACGAGCCGCTTTTCTGATGGCAAAGGATCCGGAGAATGGGGAGCAGCGGCTGTTCGCACCGGTCAAGTTCAATCTGGGTCCGATGCCGCGAGCCCTGGCCTACCGGTTGGAGGGTAATCCGCTGCTTGGCTGCGCACATGTCCGCTGGCTTGGCGAAACGGACGATACGGCGGAATCGCTCAACCAGAGCGCTTACGGCACCAGCGAGCGCGAGGACAGTGACGTGCGTACGTTCCATCCAAGACTACTTCGACCACAACAAGGAGCTCACACCGGATGGCTTGTATTGGGGTGTGCCGTCGTACAGAGTAATCAACGAAGCGAAAGGCGAGTTCAGCAAGCAGCAAGTTCTGGACGGCAGACGACGCCCAAAGCCACTGCTGGCAAGCAAGAAGTACGGCAACATGTGGTGGTGACTGTCGCCGGATTATGCGGATCATCCGAATCAGGAAAGCTCTGAAGATTTGAGTGCGGAAGCCACGGACACCCTCAGCGGTGAACAAACTGAGACTTCAGAAGCAACTGTGCCGGATCCGGTCGCTGTCACAAGAGCTGCTGCCATCTTGCCGTTTTCGTCAAAACCAAGCTATTGCAACGTTCCGCACGAACCAGACAAGACGGTGTTTCCCACCTTGTCCGACGATGCCGATCCGTGGGCGATCCGGAGAAAACGCAAGATTTGCAATGCCTTACGGCAAACGAACCGACATCTGAACTGGCAAGACGGCAAGATGGCGCGAGCGAGAACGCCACTCATCATCCCGCAACAGGCGAAGCCGACGGTTCCGTCACAGACATTGCCGGATGGAAGGCGAGTCTCCCTCCCTACGCAACAGACCTGCACTACCAACAGCTCAACGCCACGCAATTGAATGAGCTCATCGGTAAGGGAGGCCTGTGGGCCAGCAAAGCCCGTCGCGAGATAGCCCGGCGAGAGTGCGAATAGCAGCTGATCCTAGAAACTGCTGCAGCGAGTTCACTCAGCAAGGCGTGAGGCAATTCAATCCACAGCGAACTGCACCGCGCCTTTTCAAATACGCTCATTAATCCAGCGCAAAAAGACCATCTTTGATTGCAAGATCTATATACTGTCGAACAGTCACCACACCCTTGCGTCTCTCAACGTTAGACTCATATAAGGCAAGGCACTGTGCCGTAATTGGCCATCTAGCAAGTCTCTGGAGCCTATCAGGATCTCCATGCAGGGTAATTCCATAGAGAACATCAAAAAGTAAATCCACACCGCTGGAGTAACTACCATCAGCATTAGAAAACACAATCTGGCTCTTATTCCCCTGGCTAGGCGTATCTTTTTCCAGCAGATCTACCGTATGCAGCACATCTGGAGACGCGTCGTCTGGGATAAGACGCCTAAACGAATCAATCACTTTCGCCAATTGAACTTCATCCGAGGAATAATATTTGCGCAATAGCATCCCTTCAATAATCAGCTGACTATACCTTTTCTTAGTTTTTTCTCCAGAGCCGCCAATCGTCACTGCCTGAGGGCGACCGACATTCTTCATAATTAGCTCGTATTCGTCAACGCTATCCAGAAATAATTGGAGACGAAGTCGGTCATCCAGCTTTTCCGCCTCGCCGTCCTCCGCCGCATCTTCCATGTAATCTTCAATACGGCCTCCGAGAGCATTAGCAATAGCTACGGCGTCTTCTAGAGGTGCCTGGTTAAACGGATGTCGACCCGACAGATATCCATTTAGTCTTTTCTCACTCACGTTGGATCTCCGGGCTAATTCATGAAAATCCAAGTTCGACGCGTTAACAGCATCACTAAGCTTCGTCATACGATCCTCTTTCCTTCACGACACTTATTCGAACACTTGTTCTATATATAGAGTATCATGGTTAGGACGACAGTCAGGCACGAGGTAAGGTGGGAGCATGAACGACAATCGCACGCACGCGGCTACCGGCAAGGCATGCCCACAAGCCCTCGAATTCTTTGCCGGAATAGGCCTCGCACGCCTTGGGCTCGAAGAATCCGGCTTCCAAGTCGAATGGTCGAATGACATCGACTCCGCCAAGTGCGAAATGTATCGCAATAACTTCACGGATACGCCGGGCCACACCCTTGTCGAGGGGGATATGAGCGAGCTCTCCGGCGACGACCTGCCCCATGATGCTTCCATCGCTTGGGGATCCTCTCCTTGCACGGATCTCTCCCTTGCAGGCACTCGTACGGGCCTGAACGGCAAACAATCCGGCGCTTTCTGGCAATACGTGCGACTGCTCGAAGAACTTGGGGACAGCCGTCCTCCGATTGCCATTCTCGAAAATGTGAACGGATTGGCCACTTCCCACTCTGGGGAGGATCTCGCCGCAGCGGTGCATGCTTTCAATGTACTGGGCTACTCCGTAGACGTATTGTCCATCGATACCCGTCGATTTATCCCTCAGTCCCGACCGCGACTCTTTTTGGTTGGCCTGCAGAACCCGCCGTCCGCCGAACAATTCGATTCTTCGTTGCGCCCTGACTGGCTGCAGCAGGTCTTTGCGGACACCTCTCTCCGCACGCATCGCGCACCGCTGCCTGAGCCGCCGTCTCCTCTGATGTCCGGCCTCAATATGTACGTCGAGAACATGGCTGATGACGACGAACGCTGGTGGGATGCCGAAAGAACCGCCAAATTCCTTGATTCGCTGTCGCCGGTTCAGACTGCCCGCGTGGAAACGTTGCGTAACGAAACAACCGTTTCCTACCGGACCGCTTATCGCCGCACCCGCAACGGCAAAGCCGTATGGGAAGTTCGCGCAGACGACATCTCCGGCTGCCTGCGCACCGCACGAGGCGGCTCATCTCGCCAGGCAATCATTCGTATGGGCAATGGTCAAGCCGCTGTCCGTTGGATGACGCCACGCGAATACGCTGCTCTTATGGGCGCGGCCCACTACAACATTACGGGCCTGCGCCCCAATCAAGTGATGTTCGGATTCGGCGACGCTGTTTCCGTCCCTGTCGTGGAATGGCTCGGCAAGCATTACTTCATGCCTGCTCTGAACAACACCCTTGGCAAAGACCTGTACGTGGAGCAAACTCTGCTCTCGAATCACACTGCATAAGCGAGGCAAACAATGGATCTGACTCCCATCGATGATTTCCGAAAGTCCCATCAGGTAAACACCAAGGGCGCTTTGGCTGCCGCCATCCAGCTCAATCGCTTCTTTTCCGCAGACACGCTTCCCATTGACGCCAGCGACTATCACACGAACAAGGAAGGTCAAGTCAAGGGAATCAGCAAAGACAACTGCCAGAAAATCCTTGCCGAATATGGCATCACACGACTTCTCGCAGCAGAGGGCGGACGAACCAGCCGCGGCACCATGGCATTGATGCACGACTATGCCGAGCTTATTAACGAATTACGTCCAACAGCGGAGCAATTCACCGAGATCGAGCAATACTGGGTTAAACGAATTCGGGCATTCTTCACCAGCAAACCATTCAAATTGGAATCCGACAACTCGCTTTCCGTCGATGCGGCTGTGGAACATCTGCTGCAGCAGGCAGCGCAGCGACAAAAGGAAAATCCGGGCACTATGTACGTCGGTACCGTTCTGCAACATCTTGTCGCAGCGAAGCTCATCATCGTTGCCCCAGAAGTAGAAATCAACGGCGTGTCCGTTGCTGACGATCCGACTGGGCGTGGAGGCGATTTCAATGTCGGCGACACAGCCATACACTGCACCACTGCCCCAGCATCCCTACTCATGGATAAATGCCAGCGCAACATCAAGGCCGGGCTGCATCCAATCATCATCACTGTACGCGACCGCGTCAAAACCGCATGGGACTTAGCCTCCGACATGGGCTTCGAAAACCGCCTTGAAGTTTGGGACCTGCAATCGTTCCTTTCCAGCAATGTGCACGAGCATGGCCACTTCACCAACGCAGCACGTCACGAAACCCTTTCGCGTCTGGTCAAGGCTTACAACCAAATCATTGACGAACACGAAAGCGACCCCAGCCTACATATCGAATATAACGGCTGATTAGTTTTATCCGCCCTGCATCCCGCAACCAGCTCGATACCCAATCGCTCTTTATGATGCATGCGTTCAGTCAGACAAAAGCTTGCTAGTATCAGTCAGCCAAGGGCTGAGCGCACGCATCGTGCGCCCACTGACTGATACAAACTGATTTCCATGTAGGCACTGTAAATTTCCATGTAGGTTCCATGTCGCCGCAGGATGGTGCCAACCAGCGTCCTTGGAAACGTTGAAATCATTGAGATTCCGACATACATCTTCGCCTGCCACTGAATTTCCATGTTGGCTCATTAGGCTCACTCTAGTTCCCACTAGATTCCCAGTAGACGCTGTATACACGAAGGATTAAAGCTAATCAAGCTCTTCCGATGGGTTAATAGTCCTTGAAAACACTAGGATTTCAGCACTCTTGCCCCCTTCAACCATCCACTTCCCACTATAGATTCCCTCTTGTCCCTCTTGTCGCTGTAGAGCACACAACCAACACGCAAGGCAAACCCAAAAAACAGTGAAGGAAAGTCCTTACAACAACTTCAAGAACAATCTGTCCGCTTATCGCTAAGCTTCCACTCCTTCCCACAAGATTTCAGACACGAAGCATCGAATACAGGCTAAGACTCACAAGACATACCGCATACAAAGCACAGGCATGTATCATTCCGCACTATCCTGGATTTATGGCAGTAAATGTCAATGCATCAGCACCTCGCCGTAATTGGTCACGCGAGGAAACAATGATGGCGTTCGCCTTGTACATCGTGCTCGAGCCACGCGAATGCGACGACAAAGGGCTTGACGTGCAACGTCTTGCATCGTTCCTGCACCGCACTCCCAGCTCAGTGGCATTGAAAATCTGGAACATCGCAGCTTACGACGACAACCGCAAGGCCCGCGGGCGCGTAGGCATGAAGCATGGAAGCAAACTCGATTCCCAAGTCTGGCAATGGTACGCCGAAGACCCCGATGCTTTCATGGAGCAATGCCTGGATCTGCTTCGGCACGCGCTCCTGCAAGCGGACGCGAACGACTTCAACCCGGTGTCACTGGCTTCCGACCGTTATTCTTCTCTTGAAACCGCAACGTTCCTGCTCATCGCCGAACGCGCACCCGCCGGAGAGGAACGACCGACAACCACGCTTCAGCGGGTCAACCAATCCTATTTCCGCAACTCACTATTGCAGAACTACCACAGCACCTGTTGCATTACCGGTCTGCAGCTTCCCACACTGCTGATCGCCAGCCACATCAAACCCTGGAAGGCATCGACCCCCACTGAGAAGACCGCGGCATCGAATGGCCTGCTGCTCAACGCCTTCCACGACCGCGCCTTCGATCAAGGCCTCATCTCCATCGATAACGACTATTGCATCATGGTCAACCACGACAAGGTGAAGCACTCCGACATCAACGACAAATGGCTCTATGACTTCGAAGGGCGCAAAATCTCATTACCGGCAATCAGTCAGCCTTCACATGAATTCATCGAATACCACCACAAACACGTATTTCTCGCCGACGCCGCATAACAACACCGGTGAGGACCCCCCAACCATCCCACGCTACCCCAGAGTATTAGGCAGATTTCTCCCCGTTATTTTTCACACATAAAGCATGTACTCAACATAACTACGGCGGTTGCCACAAACACTTTCTTTAGGAAGGGCCGTAGAGTCCTTCATCCCAATCGTCGCACCCGAAAAATGAAGTACAATGATTGGCATTAGGTAGATATGACCTACTAAGCAGGTGAACGACTTGACAAGCGTGATTCAAAGAACAGTGCAGTTCTACTGGCTCCGGCTGAGGTCTCGTGATGGTATCAGCAATGGAACCACGGGACATATCAATTGGATGAAGCGTCTCAGTGAATTTCGTGAATTCCCTTGGGAAAATAAAATACTCGATAATATTATTTTTGATTCTGTAACAGACAAGCATTATCCAGTACTTACAGTTTTTGAACAATTCCAGCCAAATTTTATGCAGCTCATTGATCAGGAACACAAGAGAGTCACTGATTTCATGGACAGCGAGGCATATAGCAACACAAACAATTTAGCAAAATCGTCAGCGTTCGCCTTCTTCCCGAAATATTCTCTTGTCAGCAGAGTAAGTGGCAATGCTGGTAAAAGCGTAGACCCCCTCAAAAAAGCACTAAACTATTACTGGCCTGAAGAAGATTATGAATGGGATGTTATTCCCGTCATCACAGCAGATAGCATCGAGCGTTTCAAAAAAGAACTTCGCGGAATAGATTCCCTCACAGCATCATTCACAACAAAAAATTTTATTGATAAAGCTTATGAAATAAAAGGTAACGCAGGAGAATTTTATCAAGAAATTGCACAAAAAGTGGGGGCCGATCTTGATATCGACATTAGGATTAGCCTGACAGACGATACAGCATATGGAAAAGCTCGTCGCGTTTTTAAAGACATAATGCAAGACTTCATCATATCTGCAGTAAATCAGAACAAAAAAGTTCAAGTAAGTGGACCTGATTTCGCAGACAAACTGTTGGAATTAAATTTAGTATCCCATCCTGTAGTAGAACAAAGCGAGATTACAATATCCAATGACGAACCCCGATTATTCACTGGACTAATCAATCATTTAATTGCTGTTTCAGTCGATAAAGAGACTTATTTATACGATATTTCAAAGAGTAATTAATGCCACATTTAACATTGATAAATGGAATTATGGCGCATCCCGCCACTGACATCCTAGGCGCAACCATAATAACCGCTACTTGGTGGCTTCTCAGCAATCCAGTACCTCAACTACCTGGAGATGGCAGTCCCAATGATTTATTCATCGGGCTGTCGACCCTCTCCGGATTAGTCATGGCTACAGCAACATTTATATGTACGATGCTATACCAGTCAAATTCACCTTTGATGATAGAAGCACGAAAGAGATTCCCCGAAGAATTATCAAGAAACTGGCTAAGTATTATCATCTGGACTTTAACGACGGCCATTTTACCTTTATTTTCACTTTGCCTATGGGGAATAGATCGCATTACCTCATTCGGAATCGTAATCTTTAGCACATCGCTGCTGTTGGCAAAGGGAGGCCGTTCTATATACTGGTTAAACTACACGCTCTTCATGGAAAAAGCATCCTCAATACTCTCCCCTGTTTCGCGCAATCCAAAAAGCACCCGTTCATGACCACCCGTTTCGCCCCATCGCGACACGCCGTGGGGGCGGCGAGTTAAGCGGCGAAACACTTAATCGGCATCCCAGAAACGTTGGAATTACGCCGAAAACAGCAAGTCGCTGCCGGAATCTCGTATTCTCCGCCAGTAGGGCTTCCGGATGATTTCGGAAGCCTTTTTTATGCCAAAACGGCGGGTTTTCAATAGCTCGCTGGCGTGGCTCGCTGCGGCACGTGCAACGAAAAAGTTGCGAAACAGTGGGGGAGTTGCGCATATCGCTGATTTCGTTCGTAACGGTATGCTACCTTGCGTTACGCTCGGAACGATGACCGTTGCCAGTGGAGAGATTACCGGCAGAGATTGCTTGAAGAGAGGGAGGGCAGCGATGGCTGAGTTCGACGATGAGCTAGATATGCAGCGTGAACTCGATACCCGCGATTCCCTGGCTTCGATGGCCCACTACCATGTGTCATCGCCGGGTGCCGTTACCACGCAGGTATTGCCGCCAAGCTTCATTCCCACTGCGACCGGCCGCATTCGCCCTGTGACGGGCACGATTCCCGCAATACAGTCGGATGCTCAGGAAAAACAGGCGCAGATTGGCCGTTCCGTTCGATCCATACGTTCGCTGGCTGCCGGCTCGCTTCGTAAATCGCAAGATTCCGATGCAGACGGTAGTACCGACGGCAACGGCAATAGCGGCTCCATAACGCCCCGCATAGCGTCCAGCGCCCCGCACTACGTCGATTGATCGTCGATTTTGACCGTCGACATTGCTTTCGACTTAAGTTCGATGAAACAGGCCTGATTCTAACCTAATTACAGTCCGCTTTATCGATTAGTCGTCGCAGCCGGATAATGCCCGATTATCAATCTGCCGTATTACTCAACAACAGCAATAAACGGACTTGCAGGCAATCCGAGATCGTTATACAGCAGACTGGAAATAACCGGATTTCCACTCCACCAGTAACGCACTTGAGTTACCGCGTTGCAATTCGAGCTTCCATCGGCGGCACTCAGCACAATCTGATCACCCTTAATCGTTGCCGTTGCCGAAACCCACTTTCCGGAATCGTCGGCAATTTCAAAACCTTGCAATGGCGTGGAAGTCGGCGTTGCAACGTTGGGAATACCATTCAAAGGAGTCGCGTCCGGATTCGCATCATAATCGGGCACGGTCGCGCTCGCAGTCTTCGAATAATTGGGCTTTTCCGCCTGCAAACCGGTTGCGGTGCCGTTCTGGAACGACAATACGATCGTGCCATCGGAAGCATGCTTCGCATGTGCGATAAGCGGCCCGTTGGGAATGGTCCTGCCTTCCGACATCGCCAGATATTGCGCTGCCATGCGCGCGCCGAGAATATCTTTGCCAAGCGGATGTATCAACGTTGAAGTGCCCTTGTCCGTATCAAGCGACACCGTCATTGCAACGTTGGAAGCATTGCGTAATCCGGCATTGCTCAACGTGTTCAACTGCGCGAATCGCACGTTTTGCGTGTACTGGTAGCCAGGCCAGCGTGCCAATTGCACATACAGGAACGGCAGATCATCCTGATCGAACACTTCACGATATTGGTTGATCAGCAGCGTCATCTGCGACTCGTACGCCAGCGCGGTCGCCTCGTTCGTGGAATCATTGCATCCCTGATACCACAGCACGCCCGCCACGTGGAACCCTTCCAAAGGTGCAATATGGTTCGCATAAATATCACCGCCTTGCACGTGACGTCGAATCGGCGTGCCACCCCATGCGGTTTGAATAATGCCGATCGGCACGTTCGGATGCGCGGCACGAAGCTGCATGACAAACTGCTGCGCCAGATAACTGAAATGCTGCGAATTATCGGCGGTCGCCTCAAGCCAGGTGCCAGCCTGCTCATTCACGTCGCGTAACGGAAAATCCGTACCTTTCGAGGAATTGGCGCTCGCAACGAAGTGTACGTTGTTGTCGGAAAGCTGCTTCGGCAGATCGTCGGTCGTTATCAGACCTCCGCCGAAATTGTAGGAGTTGCCTGAACCCTCATAATATTGCGAATAATTCAATTCCATATTCGACTGTCCGGCAGCAATAAATACGTCGCCAACATACACGTTTTTCAGAGTCAACAAAGTGGTTTCGTTGTATAAAATCGTTAATGAATATGGTTTAAGGCTTGCTTTTTGTTTAGGTAAGGTGCAGGTGAAATCGCCATTTTTGGAAATTTTAGCTTGTGCTGATGCTGATTTCTTTCCTTGGGAAATCGTTGTAATCAGTTGCGTTGGGTCAACAACTTTTCCGCGTTGTGAAGTGGTGGCCGTTCCTTTGACTACCAGCGTTTTCCCACGTTGGAAAACCATGTTCTCCAAATAGTAGGAGGGGAGTTTCACGGTGATGCGGGTCGCATAATTGTTGTTGGATTGCGCGGCGTTGTCGTTGCTGGAGACATTATCTGATGCGCTGTTGCTGCTATTGGAATTACTGCCGTTGACGTTTGCTGAACCGTCGCCCCATTTCGGTCCACAACCAACAATGATCGCCACCAGAATTGCCGCGGTCACTACCGCGGCAATAATCACGCGTGCCAGTCGTTTCTTCTTCAAGATGGCTCCCCTTCTGCGTCCGCAATGCAACGCTTGCAGCGTTTGTTTAACGGAGCAAGCACATTAAAGCCTAGTCAATCTTGCTGCGATGCGCACAAATATGGTCATCCGTCAGGCTCTGCCCATTTCTGTCATCTCTTCATGATGGCGTCCCATGGGCCGGACTTTTATCGGTCGAGAGCGGTGGACGTCCCATAATCACGCCACCCACTGTTCGTTCGTCTTCAGGAAATTCGCCTTGTTCGTAGGATTTGCGCCAACGATCGATCATCTCATCGGTGATCTCTCGACCATTTGCCGATGTCCAGCTCATGAGAGCCTCCTTTCCGTTCGTTTGGTCTTTCCCTAGTCTTGCACTTTTCTTTTGACTTGTTACTGCATTTTATAGCCGTGAAGTCTTGAAAATGGCGGAATTTCAACGTTTCTTCTTTTGCCTGCCATGTGACTCTCTTTTGCTTTTCTTTTGATTCTAAAATCAAAAGAAACGTTGGGTATGCGGAAAAGGGGTATGGAAGAGTTGGGAGAAACGTAAAGATGGTGAGGCTAATGACCGGCTTGGTTGACAGGCCTGGTTGGCTTGATTGGCCGGCTTGATCGGCTGGTTGGTTGGCAGCGTTGCGATTGGTTGATTTACTGGAGGAATTGATCGTCCAGCGTTGCGTCGGTCGCGTCGGCTGCGCCGGATTGGTCGACGGTGCCGTCCGTGGCGCCCGCGTCGCCGGCAACTCCAGCATCGCCCTCCGTGTCTGTGGCTCCGTCCGTTCCGTCGTCGCCGTCCGTTCCGTCAGCGCTATTGTCGGTTCCGTCACCGCCATCGGTGGCCGCGGATTCGTCGCTCTTCTGCAAAGCCTGCTTGAACTGCTTGGCCTGCTTGTCGTACTCGGCTTTTGCGGCGTTGGCTTTGCTGATGGTAGCGGAAGTGTCGGCGGCGCAGCTCAGCGTTTTCGGTGCGGTAACTTCCGTCTGGTGCAGTTCGGCAAGCTTGTCGAGATCGTAGGACCCGTCGAAGCTGGTGAACGCTTCGGAGATCTTCGCCTTCAGCTGGAACGCCTTGGAATAGGAGGTGTTCATGGCCGTGACGGCTTCCTTGCAGTCGTTGAGTGCGGCCAGGTCGCGCATTTGCTGCGATGCGCGCACGCCTGTGAATCCGAAGACCGCGCCCAGAACAACGACTACGACGACTACGGCGATGATGATCTGGCGGTAGATGTGCTTTACGCGCTGGTCCGTCCAAGCGTCGCCGTCGCTGATGCCTTGCGCTATGGCCGCGTCGAATAGGTCTTGCGGCTGGCGGGATTCGCTGGATTCGTGTGATTGCCGGTTGCTGTTTTCAGCCGTGTTGCTGCTGCTGATTGTGCGCTCTCCGGTTGCGTTGGTACTGGTTGCATTGGTTTTGACTTCGGTTGCTTCGACTTCGTTGGAAGCGTTGCCGACAAGCGTATTCCCGGTATTGCCATCGGCATCGCTGGCAAATGCGCTGCTGACGGTCGAGCTGTTGACTGCGATACCGCTGGCAGCGGCGTCAGTGCTGTCGGCAGAAGTGTTGGTCGTTGCGCTTCCGGCAAGTGTTCTCGGTGTGTGTGACGAGGTACTTTCCTCGCTTGGCTTCTTGCCGTGCCGTGCCATAACCCCTCCAGAATCTGCCTACTATTCTGCACTCCCCGGTGACAGCTCCCGATTCAGGGCAATTGAATCACGTTCCGAGAGTCCACCTGAAATGCCAATATACAGCGTACGATACCCGTCCTTCCCCGATTTCCCACACTCGTGTTGTAGTCGTTAATGCATTCAGGTATTCTCTGGAGCTTTATTCGTCTGTGGTAACTTCTTAAAAATTTTTAGAAGTGTTGGTGGAAACTTCTTAAAATTTTTGAGAAGTGTTATGCTGGGATTGTTGGGTGTTTCGCAACGGACGGCGAAAGGAAGAACTTATGGTGCCGGATAATCCATGTGAATCGTATGCCATGCTGGTTCGTGAGTCCATGCAGTTTGACATTCCTACGCCGTCACGCCGCATCGAAATCATACGCGAGCTGCCGCAGCCGGCAGTGTTCAATGCTGTGCACATCATCACTGGCATCCGACGTTGCGGCAAAACGTTCTATCTTTTCCAGAAAATTCATGATTTGTTACAAAACGGCGTCTCGCGTAATGATATTTTCTATTTCAACTTCGCTGACGATCGTCTGCAACCAATGCAAGACACCGTGCTCAACGATATTGTTACGGAATACTGGCGGCAATATCCCGACTCTCGTGACCATGGCTGCTACCTCTTCCTTGACGAAGTGCAAGAATGCGCCAATTGGCAGGGATTCTGCCAGCGCATAGCCGAACATGAAGCTGTGACGCTCGTCATTACTGGATCGTCTTCGAAACTGTCCAGCGAAGAAATCGCAACGAATTTCCGAGGAAGATCGCATCCGCATGCCATGGCGCCACTGTCTTTCCGTGAATTCTGCGACTTTCGGGGAATCGAAACGCCTACAGCGGGCAGCACTCTTGCCGATGCCGTGTTTTCGCCGCGAGAGGTCACCCGGTTTGAAGCTGCCTACAACGATTACCTAACTATTGGCGGCTTCCCTGCAGTGCAACGTATGGTTGAAGCTGATCGTATTGAAACGCTCCAAGGTTACGTGCGGGACGTGGTTGCGCGTGACGTTGCCGAGCGTCTTGGTCGTGAAAACATTACTCTCGCCACGCAGATAGCGCTTTTTTTGCTGCGCAATACGGCCTGCGAGCTGTCTACCAATGGTCTTGTGGAAACGTTGCGAGCGGTCGGCTGGAAAATCTATTGGGATAAGGCGAATACGTTACTCGAGCTGTTCAAGCAGGCATTTCTGGTGTATCAGCTTGAGGAGTATTCCACCATGCTCAAGCCGGGTAGTACTGCGGTGCCGAAAATGTATGCCGTCGATCAGGGTATGGTTTACGCGGTGTCATGCGCCAACCAGCAAGATATTGGAAAACGACTGGAAACTGCGATTTTCTGCGAACTGCAGAGACGAACTTCCGGTAGGCGTACGGAAACAATCACTTCGTACACTATGCCGACGTCCAAACAGGAGAAAGTTGACTTTCTTATCGGCGATGCTCTTGCTACGGAACCGTATGGGCTTATTCAAGTGTGTGCCAATATGGGAAATGAGAAAACCAGGGCGCGAGAAATCGGCTCTCTGCAAGCGGTTATGCAACGTACCAACGTTGATTCCGGCCTGATTCTCACGCTTAACGAGGGAGAAACCATTGAACTTCCCGATTCCACTGGCACGATCCACGTACTCCCCTCCTGGAAATGGTCCCTCTACGAAGCGTGATGGGAAGGTCAGCGAGAATGCTGGAAAGGAGATGTGGGAATGGATGATGCCATATCGGTGCCCCTAACGAGCTAGCCGATTCTTATCAGTGTGTAATGCGTGAGATGTGGGGATTGGGATGATTTTGGAGTTGGGGATGGACGGGGTTGTGGGTTGCAGTTAGAGTTGGCGGTTAGGGCGTTTGCGCCGAATATTTGGGGTTGATGACTGTATTCAAGAGAGGCTGACGAATGGTTTCGCCACATCATGTTGTGAAGATCGTGACTGCGCTGTCTGCGGTTGCGTTGGCGGCTTCCGTTGCGGTTGCGCCGGCTTACGCATTGCAGGATATTGCGATTGAGGATGCTGTTGCGCAAAGCGGTTCCGTTACTGCAGATAATGGTGTTGTTATGCAGTCTGACGATCAGTCGGATGATCAGACGGGCGACCAGCAATCGCAAGACAGCATGCCCGACAATCCGAATGCGAAACTTCCGGATAACGTCAGTGACGAGATTTCCGACGATGCCACCGTGATTTCGGAAGACTTGGCTGCCACCCCCGAAGGTGAGGTCAAGAACATCGAAACCGGCGAAATCGTGACCGATCCAACATTGGTCGGCACGAAAGATCAGCAGCCGGATCCGCTCGCCAAAACCAACGGCGAATCCTTCATTCCGGTCAGTGCGGAAGATGTCAAAAATGCTGTAGCCGACGCGAACGTACAGCTCTCCAAATTCGAAAGCAATGAATACGGCGCGCACTGGGGCACCTACAACAATTCGAAAGCTTTTTTCGACTACCAGAACAACCTGTTCGTGCAGCAAGCCAAAGGCGTGATCGACGTTTCCGGATGGCAAGGCGACATCGATTGGGCCAAAGCGAAAGCCGACGGCGTGGAAGGCGCGATCATCCGCCTCGGCTACGGCGAAGGCAACAATGCCGACAAGAAAGCGCAACGTAACATTTCCGAATGCAAGCGACTCGGCATCCCGTTCGGCATCTACTGGTATTCCTACGCGGACACTCCGTCGATTGCCAAAGAAGAAGGTGCCGACGTGGTCGCCAAACTCAAGCAATTCGGTGTGAATGCGAGCGACTTGGCGTACCCCGTGTACTACGACCTGGAAAAGTGGACGTGGGAGGGGCATCAGCCACCCACCGATCCGAACGTGTACAACAATATCGTCAACAATTGGTACAGCGCACTACAGTCCGCCGGATACAAGAATCTTGGCGTCTACTCGTACACCAGCTACCTGCAAGGACCGCTGAAACATGCCGACATTTACGCCAAAACCACGTGGGTGGCGCAGTACGGCGCTCGCATGGGATTCGACTCGTTCCCGACCAACAGTCGCGGATGGCAATACACCAGCTCCGGCAAGGTGGACGGCATCAGCGGCAATGTGGACATGAATGCGTTCGGGAATAAGGAGTATGTGAATGGCGGGCATTGGGTTACCAAAAATGGCCAAAAGTATTGGCGGGATTCAGATGGTTCTCTAGCGCGTAGCAAGGAAATTTACGATCCTGAGAGTAATGCCTGGTATTGGATTGATTCAGACGGAACCATGGCGCACGATAAGGATGTTTATCTGCGTTCGAACGGCGGTAAATGGGTTCGTTACGATTCGAATGGGCATATGATTAAAGGTGAGGATTTCCGATACGGCGTCTGGTACAACTTCGACTTTACGACCGGTGCGATGAGTAAAGGGATGACATATCTGTCCAACGGGAACAAATGGGTATACTACGACATGGTCACCGGCAAAATGGCGCATGGCGAAGCGTATCTTAATTTTGATAAAGAGCATTCTGGCTGGTATCTATTTGACAACATTACTGGTGCAAGATGTACAGGTGATATTTTTATACGTTCGAATGGCGGTAAATGGGTCCGTTATGATCAGAAAACCGGCAAAATGGTAAAAGGTTTGCAGAAACAGAATGGTCTATGGTACTACTTCGATCCAGTTACAGGAGCTATGGCTCACGGAAACACGTGGGTTCCACAATGGCAAGCATGGCATTATTTCGATAGTGTCACAGGCCGAGGTTGATTCCTGATTTACATTTCAGACTCAGTTATACTGCTTGATTGATTCGGCTGGAAAATGGTGAATTTTCCAGCCGCTTTCACAATGGCGACTGTGTTGCCTGTCATGGCTGATTTTCGTGCTTTGAATTCGCTGAATGATTCGGAAACGTAAATTACCGTTTTCATCAAAACGGACCCAGATTCCGTCTTTGCGGTTTGTCGGAGAACTTGGAATGAACACGTCCTTGCTGATGGCCATAGTGCCATTTTCGTAGTAGTGCTCCTTATCCTGATCCCAACCGTTTTCAGGTTGTGTCCTGTTTTAGTCGATTCGTTGGAACTAGCGCTGCCGTTATTCCTGTTCGATTCGGAAGAGTCGGGTTGGCTGTCATTCCTGTTCTGTTGGCTGGATTGAATTATTTTCAGTTGTGTTGATTCGTACACTGAATCAGAAGATTGCGCGGCACCATTGGCCTCTGAATCGATTGCATTAGAATCATACCTCTGGGTACTATTTGGATTCTGAACCGGTTCGGCAGTTTGATTATTAGAAGGCGCTTGCATTGCGCCAGGCTCGCTGCCCAGTGCGATTGCCGGTTAAATAATCCCCTGTAGCATTGTAATGGTTAGAAAACCGATTAGGATTTTTCTCCGTTGAAACATTATTGCTTTTTTCTTCTCATTGTTCGAGGTCAATTACAGCTATTGCCATGACAAAAGCTTGTTTTGCAAGTCACTCGTTGGAGCTTTTGGTGTATGTCTAGAGGTGTGGCAGTACCGCTATGCAAGGAGGCCTTTGAAGATACGTGATGAAGCTGTGGGCAGGGTTTGACTATTTGCGTTGATAGCATGACATACACTGTTAGACATGACTCATGATATGGAAACGAACAAGCGTGGAGTTCAGATGAGACGTGAACCGACACTGGCTTTTGTGATTCCTTGTTTTAACGAAGAAGCCGCATTGCATATGACTGCGGATGTTTTGAAGAAAAAGATGATTCAGCTTGAGAATTCGCAGGCTGTTGCACGAGATAGCTTTGTTATTTTTGTCGATGATGGGTCCCATGACAAGACTTGGGATGTGATTACGTCGCTGCATGAGAAAGATCCCTCCTTATTCCGTGGTGTAAAACTAGCTCACAATAGAGGCCACCAGAATGCTCTTTTTGCTGGCTTAATGCATGCATTGAGTATGAATGTCGACGCTGTTGTTTCTATGGATGCTGACTTGCAGGACGATCCCAATGCGGTCGATGACATGGTGCAGGAATACCTTCGGGGCGCGGAAATCGTCTATGGCGTGCGCGATAACCGTGAAACCGATACTGCATTCAAGCGTGGCACCGCCCATGCTTTTTATTCCCTGATGAAATGGCTTGGAACGGAAACGGTGCCAGATCATGCCGATTACCGATTGATGAGCCGTGCCGCATTGCAGGCTTTATCGCAATACAAGGAATCGAATTTGTTCCTACGCGGTCTGGTTCCTTCTCTCGGATTCAAAACAGCAAAGGTTTATTACAAACGCGGAACCCGAGTGGCCGGGGAATCCAAGTACCCGTTGAAAAAGATGGTTTCCTTTGCGATTGAAGGCGTGACTTCCTTCTCGACAAAGCCGCTGACCATGATCACCGGTCTGGGTCTGTTCTCGGTGTTCGTTGGAATCGTCATGTTGATTTATACCCTTATTTCCGTTTTCTCGGGGCATGCCGTTGCGGGTTGGGGATCAATGATGTGTTCCCTGTGGATTCTGGGCGGCTTTATTTTGCTGGCACTCGGTATTATTGGTGAGTACATAGCAAAAATTTATTTAGAGGTCAAGGCTCGTCCTCGCTATATTGTCGAGACGACGCTCTGAGCGGGTAGTTTGTCTTTTCGGGAAAGATAAGGACTATTACCGAGTGAATAAGCCGGATATTGTGCCTGAAAAATGGGCATTCTTCAAACGTGTGCTACCGAGATGGCTCGTTGTACTTGCCTTGGGATTTCAGACCGCCATTGTCGCGGTATTGTTTGTATTGTCGATTCTCTTTACAGTTACGTTTAAGAGAGCCAATTCGCAGCTCGGAAGTATCACAGAGCAGGTTGACTACCACTTTGGCATGCCGTCCATTGCATTTGTGCTGGGCACGGTCATGTTATGTGCTCTGTTTGTCTTGCTTGCGCTAGGCTTTTCGAAGTTGCCACGCCGCTGGGTTTTTGCTGCATTGTTGGTATATACGATAGTACTGCAGATCATCTGGCTCACTTCATTGAGTTTGGTAACGTATACATATCCGGATTCGCGGAGTCTGATGGATGCTGCGGATGTCTTGCTTAAAGGTGATATCAGCCAATTTGGTGCTGACTATTGTTCGGCTGGTAGCGTGCAGAGGGAATGTATTGCACGAGGTATTCCAAGCGCCCACGCATATTTCTCCTATTATCCGTTCCAAAGTGGGCCGATGCTGTGGTATCTGTTGGTATTTGCCTTGTTTGGATCGAACAATATTCTCGCCTTTCAGATTGTCAGTGCCTTGGCGGTTGCTGCATTGGTCGCGGTTTTGTGGCGCTTAGGCGGCATGCTCGGGTTGAATAAAAAGGGCCATGGCGCATTCACCGTTCTGATTGCAACATGCGTTCCTCTTATGATGTTCGCGGCTTTCGTGTATCCCAATGCCGTCGGGTTCTTCATTACGATTTGTGGTGCTTGGATTATCGCGGAAGGCTTCCGCATGAGGAAGACATGGTCCAGCGCTCTTGCGATTGTTGGTGGTTTCCTTGTCTGCGGTATCGGCATTGTTTTCAAATCGACATATCAGATAGTGGTTCTTGCCGCGCTTCTTGCTGTTGTTTTTGCGGTTTGGCATAATCGCCGTATTTGGCAATTATTGGTCTCTTTGCCTTCCGTTTTGGCATCGTTTATCATTTCCAAACTTCCAGTTGCGTTAGTGCAGTCTTGGACTGGCCAGGACTTTGGCAAAGGCATGCCGATGCTTTCATGGATTGCTCTTGGATTAGGGCATCCCGATAATATGCCGCCTGGATGGTGGAGCAGATTTGCCTTAGATGCATTTGAAAATACAGGTAATGATTATTCTCTTCAATCCCAGATTTCCAGAGAGTTCGTTCAAGGACGACTCTCAGAATTCCTGCATAATCCGGGAAACGGGATGCATTTCTTTGCTGGTAAGCTTGCGTCAGAATGGGCTGAACCAACATTTATGACATCACTATATTCGGAGTTGGGCGAATCCTCAAAGCATTTTGCCGGTTTGAGCTCGTTCTTCCTTATCGGCAATGGCTCGGATATGTTACTTCGATATGAAAATGTTGCTCAAACTGTCACATATTTATTGGCGTTCATTGGCTTGATTGGTCTTCTTCGTTTGTTGATCAAGGAAAAGTTTATTGGAGATGATGCAGCTCAAGTCTTTACCAGGGTTTTGCTTTGTGCGTCGTTCATCGGGAGTTTTCTCTGCTATCTTTTCTGGGAAGCAAAAAGTATCTACACTTTGCCCTTTTTCCTGCTGCTTATTCCGATGGCGGCATATGGCGTCCAGCAGATGATTGATTTTGTCGGCAATAAGAAGCAGAAGATACGCGGATAGGGGCAACTGTGGGAAGAGAAGAAGAGCTTCTAGGAACTCCGATGAGAAAAAAACTGGATTTTTGGTTGAAAATCCTAGTGCTTTTCGGATTTTGCGTGGTCTTGATTTTTTTGCTAGGCGCTGGTTTCAACAATACGTCTTACGCTTACGCAGAGGAAGGAGCCATCGATTCAGATCCTTTCTCCGAAGCTGATGCCAACGCTCATCCGGCCAATGGTTGGGATTCGAAGAAGGAACATTATTACGAAAATAGTCAACAGGTCTGTTCCAAAGAAATATACGATGCTAAAGATAAGAATTGGTATTGGATAGATGCGAATGGTTCCGTAGCCCGTAACAAGGACGTATATCTTCAATCCAATGGTGGTAAATGGGTTCGCTATGATGCTGCCGGTCATATGGTCAAGGGCGAGGATTACCGCTATGGTGCCTGGTACTATTTCGACACCACCACTGGTGCGATGGCGAAGGGCATAACGCACGTTCCCTCCAATGGCGGCAAATGGGTCTACTATGACCTGACCACGGGGAAGATGCTCTACGGGGAACGCTACGTGAACTACGACCAGAGCCACGCCGGCTGGTATCATTTCGACGAGAACATCGGCGCGATGTCCTATGGCTTCTATTTCAACTCGCCACAACATAAATGGGTGTACTACGACCATGCCTCCGGCCAGATGCTGTACGGGGAACAGCTGATCAATGGGCATTGGTATGACTTCGATGAATCGACAGGTGCTATGCAGTATGGCTTTGTATACCTGTCGAAATCTCAGAAGTGGGTATTCTACGATCGCCGGATGGGTTGGATGTTATATGGGGAACATCCCATTGACGGCGCGTGGTACCTGTTGGACGCTCATACCGGCGCAGTACAGTACGGTTGGCAGGGGCTAGGTGGGAAAACGGTATGCTACAGCTGGCCGAGCGGCAAGATGCTGTACGGCCAGCAGAACGTGAATAACGCCACCTACTATTTCGATAATCGCACCGGTGCTCTCGATACGCGGCGTTCGTCTGTCATACCGAGTGATTACGTCGGAGCCGCTGCTGGAGCATTTGGTAACAAAATCAAGTCGGGCAGGTACCGTTCCGTTCGCCTTCTTGGAGACAGTATCGCTGCCGGAGTGGGCGCGGCGAACACGTATCCATGTACGTCTCGTGAGCTGTTCCAGCTTGAGGGAGTCACCTATTATGAGCCGTCCCATCAGACGGATATGGCCGCCAACAGCCTAAGGCGTTATCTGGAGTCGCGCGGTGTATTCATGACCAATGCCAGTGCGCCGGGCAAGGGCTCCTATTCGGGCTATAACTCCATCGGCGATGCGACCCTCGGACATGAGGATGCCGCTATCGTGCTGCTTGGAGCGAACGACCGATTGAGGCTTTCGAATAGCGATGATTTCAAGCGTGAAGCGGAAAGCTATCTGAATCGCGTTGCCGCACGATACGGGGACGATAACGTATATGTGTTCGCGAACATCGATACGTTATCCGATCCCAGATCCCTCACCATGGGGCAGGAAAATACGGTATTGCAGGATATTTGCCGGCAGCATGGTTGGCACTTCGCTTCAATGTATTCGGCATTCCGTACGGTAGGGCGTTCGACGGGAATACCACAGCAGGCGTTGTATAAGGATGGCATCCACCCGAATCGTATGGGTCAGGTTGCGGTGTGGCGTGCATTGCAGCAATTGCTCGGCCTGTAAACATCCGATAAAACGTTTGGAAAGCGGTAGGAAGAACGTGCCAATAGGAGACTTGAGAGGGTATGCAGCGTATTAGATTTTTCGATATTGCCAAGGGCATAGCCATTTTGGCTGTGATACTGGGACACAGTGCTATTGAAACGAACCTATTTGCGCCCCATCGCACGGCCCAGGTTGTTCTGTCCATCTGTTTTTCATTCCATATGCCGCTTTTCTTCATCCTGTCCGGGTATTTCATGCATCCAGACAGACGATTCCGTTGGATGAAGGAAGCAAAACAGCTGCTGCTCACCTACGTGGTGACGGCATTATGCGTGCTTGTCGGCGTGACCTGCATGGCGACGCTCGATCATGAGAGTCGGGCGATTGCCCTTCGGCAATGGGGCATGGCCGCGATATATGGAAGCGGCGATATTTCGAATCTGACGCTCTGGCGAGTAGACCTGAGAATCGGTGCGATCTGGTTCTTGCTCGCACTATTCTGGGCTCGATTGTTGCTGCATTGTCTCGCAAGACTTCCTTACACCCCGGTTTGGGTGGTGCTGTGCTTTGCTATTGGCTATATTTCCTCGCACTATGTGTTGCTGCCCTGGAGTATCCAGCCGGGAATGTGCGCGGCAGCATTCCTGTATTTGGGATATCTTGCCAAGAAATATGATGTACTTGGCTTTGTGAAGCGTTTCCCCTGCATATGGGCCATCGCATTTGTTGTTTGGGCGGTTGATATCATGTTCTTCGGCGGTATGAGCATGGCCATCAATAACTATGGTTCGCGACCGGTCCTGGCTGTAATTGGTAGTATCGCGGGAACACTGTGCGTTATTGGTATTTCGCAATTGATTGATCGAGTTCCGGCGCTGGGAAGCGTGTTAAGCAGTATTGGCCAGGCGAGTCTTGCTATTTTGTGCGTGCACTTGATTGAAGATAACGTATTGCCTTGGCAGATGTATCTTGGGGCGCTGCGTATGGCGTTTCCCCAGGTCCCGTTGGTTCTGCTGAGCTTCATCGTCCGTCTGCCGATCGACCTCTGTGGTGCATTCTTGCTTTATTATGTTCCGGTAATTAGGGAATGGTTCTATCCGCAGCTGGCTAAACGCAACGCGTGGAATCTAGCTGTTGAAACGAGATAAACAAAAACGTGCATATCTGTTGGAGAACAATGTTCATGTTTTGATTCTCTTCAAGGGATGGCGGTAACCTAGAGACCATGATCTCAATGAAATTCGCGAACATCTTGTTGGAGACGAATCCTCGCTCCGTTACCTATCCAGCTTTATACTGTCGTTCAGATCAGCCTGTTGTCTTCGATGAGCAGCTTGGCGAATGGGAAATGTATAACGCTGGAATGTTCGATTTCAGCACATACTTCAATTCCTTGTCGGTAATGAAATTGAAGCGCTACACGCGTGCGAAAGGATTCTCTCTTCATCTTGAGCTTAAGGGTGCATCTTGTGAAGTAATTCAGACCATGGGCGATGCTTTCGCACACAATCCGATTCCAGTCGAAGGAACCTCAAGAAAACTGGAGGCTTCGGCTGACTGGCAGATTGTGGATTTGCCTTTGACGGTCAGCGACGACATGGTGGTCGTGGGCTTTATTGTAAAGACTGATGGTTCTGTTGCAATCAGGAATAGTTACTATGAGCTCGATATCGATGGAGAGCTGAATGACGTCGAGTTGGTGCTGTCCACCACCACTTTCAAGAAGGAAGCGTTCATCGAACGTAACATCGGTTTGGTCAAGGATCAGATCATCAATTCCGGTGATTCAATTGCAGAACATTTCCATATGTATGTGATGGACAATGGGCGTACCCTGGATGCTGAAAAGCTGAACGGAGACCGTGTCCAGGTCATTCCTAACGATAATGTTGGCGGAGCTGGAGGTTTCACCCGCGGCATGATTACTGCGATGGAGCAGACGCCAAAGGCTACGAATATCTTGCTTATGGATGATGATGTTGCAGTTTCTCCCGAAAGCATCAAGCGTACTTACAATCTGCTGCGTATTCTCAAGCCTGAACATCGTGAAGATATGATTAGCGGTGCAATGCTGAACTACGAGATTGGCGAGGATCAGTGGGAAGACATCGGCAACATGACCCAGCAGGGCACTTTTGCCGGTTGCAAGCCGCAGTTGCGTCTGACGCTGTTCGAAGATCTTATTTACAACGAGATGTATACGCCTACCAAGTGGCAGCGGAACAATATGTATGCTGCATGGTGGTACTGCTGCATTCCGATTTCCGTTATTGAGAAGAACGGATTGCCTCTGCCGGTGTTTGTCCGTTGCGATGATGCTGAGTATGGCATTCGTTGCAAGACTGGCTTCATTACTATGAATAGCCTCTGCGTGTGGCATATGTCGTTCTTTGAGCGTTATAACGCGGCGGTGGAACGTTACCAGACTACCCGTAACACTATGATTGCCCAAGCGACTTGTGGCATGGCTCCTGGCGCTGACTTTATGCGTGAACTACACAATAATATCCGTCTTGAGTTGAAGAAATTCGGCTATGAAAACGCGGAGTTGTGCTTGGATGCGTTTGAAGATTTCTTGAAGGGCCCGTCCTTCATCAAGAAGCCAGGGCAGTCGGAACAAAGCTTTATGGCGGCAAACCGCAACAAGGAACAGCTTGTAGATTTCGAAACTCTCCAGTCGCGAGCTGACCAAGATCCTGAACTTGCTGGTTTCAGCATCAAGAACGTTGACAGGCAGCTTATCGATGGAGACAAGTCGCGTAGTTTGGCGGAACGTCTTGAAGATCTGATTACTGATAATAATCAGAGATACATCAAGAAAGACGGTGCTGGATACGCGGTGATTCCGCTGCAGGGATGGCTATATCCTGCTGGAGCGATTCGTGGCAAGCATAAGCTCGTAGTTTTGGACTGGTATAACCGCAAAGGAACCATTCGAACTAAGGATGTCCAGCGCTATCAGAAGATTAAGAAGCGTTATATGCGTGATCTCAAATATTACAAGGCGAATATTAATCGACTTCGTAAAGAATATGCTGCTGCGCGTGCGGAATTGACATCGGTTGAGTATTGGAAGAATTATCTCAAGATGGATTAATTTGAGATAATCCGCTAAGCCTAGCCGCATATGCTCATAAGAGCATATGCGGTATTATTTTGCTTTAATACTGAATGAAGGAAGAAGATTATGGTATCTCTGGCAAGGCGCCTGCGTGAAAGGCTTTTCTGGCCGTCTGAGCGTTCTATGCAGAAGCTGATGGGACGAATTGACTCCTTGGAAAATGAGAATAATCGTCTACGTGATGCTTTGCAGGCGCAAGAGATGATTTTGCATGAGATTCGTGATGCCATATCTGGCATGCAGAGAATCAACGAGGATTCTTGCAGGAGCCTCAATGAAATGCAGCGTGCGCAGATTGCAGAGCGTGCGAAGGATGATATCCGTTTCTGGGCGCAATATCGTCTTCCCAGCGAGACTGATTTAGAAACGCGCAAAAGGTTTTTCCTTGGATTACCTGAGCCTGAGGGCAACCTCAAACTACTGCAAACTGTTCTCAATCGAATGCTTTGCGATTTTGCGGAAATCTGTAGACGAAATGGGATTAATCAGTACTGGCTGGTCGGCGGAACCTTGCTTGGCTCTGTAAGGCATCACGGATTTATCCCATGGGATGATGACCTTGATTTGGGCATCATGCGTGATGATTTGGAACGACTACAAAAAGTTCTCGCCGGTGATTCAGAGTATCGAATCACCGTTGTTTGGGACCGTATTGTGCATTGCAGACAAATTCGTTTTGCCCCACGTGATACTCGTGTCCCGGGCTTTATTGATTTGTTCCCATTCGATTGGGTGGCTGATGTCAGTCATGATATGTTCGTCAAAGTGCAGGAATACCGGAAAACTGCCATCGAACAAGCTGAATCAAATTCGCATATTCGTGCTGCTTGGGATAATAACGTCTATGTTTCGGCGGAAACAGAAGCTGGGAAACTTATCACTGATGTTTTTGATGCTCAGCTTAATCAGATGCGGAAGACTGGAATAGTGTGTTCTCGGGAAAAGGCGGCTGGCATTATCCGAGCATATGACAATATGGATCATCCGAGTGGATTCGAGTGGATAAGCGGCTTGGATGAAATCTACCCGTTAGATTCTCAGCAATTTGAAAGTAGAAGATATCCGGTACCGGCAAATTATATGTACTTGCTGACGCAGGCCTACGGTAATATATATGCCTTGCCGAACGACATCGGTTTGCATTTTGAACACGTGGATCGGAAAATGCTTGCCCAACTTGATGAGCAGGTTATTGAAGAATATATCAAGCGATAAGTCTCAAGGAATTTTAGGATGGACCAAGTAAAATCCATTAAGAACGTTGCAATTGTGGTTGCGGGTGGATCTGGCACTAGGATGGGACAGGACATACCAAAACAGTTCATTAATGTATTTGATAAGCCCGTTCTGATTTACACATTGGAAAGTTTCCAGCGACATCCCGACATCGATGCCATTGAGGTGGTGTGCATTGAAGGATGGGAAACCATGGTGGAAGCGTACGCTAAGCAATTTAATATCGATAAACTCAAGTGGATTGTGCGTGGTGGTTCAAGCGTACAGGAATCCATCAGGAATGGTGTTGAACATCTCGTCGATAAAATCAGTGAGAAGGATAATGTCATTATTCATGATGGCATTCGTCCATTAATAGATGCTGATGTTTTGACTGATGTGATAGCGGTTTGCAATAAATATGGTAATGCCGTGACTTCATTGCCGTATAACGAGCAGATTTTTGTGATTAACCAAGAAAACACATCAACTACGAAGCAGTATGTGCCAAGAGAACAATTGCGTCGTGTTTCTACCCCGCAGGCTTATCGATATGGGAAATTGCGTGCTGCATATCGTAAGGCTTTTGATGAGCATATTGGTATCTATGGCTCCAGCTATACGAATACGATGATGGTGGATCTTGGAGAGACCTTGCACTTCGCTAAAGGATCCGATAAGAATATCAAGTTGACGACCAAGGGCGATCTGGAGCTATTCAAAGCTTATATCACTGCTGACGAGGATACTTGGTTGAAATAAAACGAGGAGTCAATCGTGCCTGACCGTTTTAAGTCCCCTCTTTATCAAGAAGATCTGGCATATTGTGCGAATCTTCCGATTCATTGGGACAAGTTGACAGGTAGAACCATCGCTATTTCTGGTGCAACAGGAATGATCGGTACTTTCCTGATAGATGTCCTGATGAAGAAGAACGAAGATCCGCATTTTGATTGCAGGATCATTGCAATCGGGCGTAACAAGAGTCGAGCTCAGAACAGATTCCCTTATTTCGATGAGTCGCATTTTAGTTTTGTACAGATGGATGTGTCTGAGCCAGGGGCCCATCCATCTTATCCGTCAGATATCGTCATTCATCTTGCTAGTACAACACATCCCCGAGCGTATGCTGCTGAACCTGTTTCGACCATTACGTCCAATGTGATTGGTTTGCAGAATCTTCTTGAATATTCTCGTGAGTCTCAGTTAGGGCAGAGGGGAAGCAGATTTATTTTCGCTTCGTCTGTGGAGATTTACGGACAGAATCGCGGGGACACAGAGCGTTTTGACGAAAAATACTGTGGATATATCGATTCGAATACACTTCGTGCAGGCTATCCGGAAGCTAAGCGTTTGGGGGAGTCGCTTTGCCGTGCTTATTTCGAGCAATATGGAATTGATTTTGTTATTCCTCGCATAGCTCGTTCATATGGTCCGACTCTGCATAAAGATGACAGCAAAGCGCTTTCTCAGTTCATTCATAAAGGGCTTTCGAAAGAAGATATTGTCCTAAAAAGCAAGGGTGAGCAACTGTTTTCATACGCGTACGTCGCCGATACCGTTGCTGGGCTATTGTACTGCCTGCTTGAAGGTGAGACGGGAGAAGCCTACAATATCGCGGCACCTGCTTCGGACTACCGGCTGAAGGATTTGGCTTCCTTGATTGCTTCGCAGTGTGGAGTTGGATTAAGATATGAACTTCCCGATTCACTGGAGACGAAAGGGTACTCCACTGCATCCATAGCGCTTATGGATGGCCGAAAGCTGCAATCTCTGGGATGGAACATGAGATATTCCATCAGGGAAGGTATTGAACGAACATTGAGCATCATGCGCGATGCCTGATGTAATGGAATTTCAGGTATTTGGCAGCTGTGGACAATTGAAGAACAGTCACTGATAAGATACAACTTGTGAAACAGTTGGTGAAGAGTATGCGGGACAGATACGGGTACGCATGGACCGTCCTGCAAGGTTTGGTGAAGACGGATTTTAAGCTCCGTTATCAGGGATCTTTCTTGGGCATCGCATGGTCGGTGCTTAAGCCTTTGATGATGTTCTGCGTGATGTATGTGGTATTCGGCAAATTCCTGCGGATGTCGGATGGTACGTCTACATATCCGGTCGTTCTGCTGCTGGGAATCAGCTCGTGGCAGTTTGTTACCGAATCGACGAACGTTGGATTGCGATCCGTGGTCGACCGAGGCGATTTGCTTCGTAAGATTCATTTCCCTAACTACATAGTGGTGGTTTCGGCGACAGTTGGTGCGCTGATCAGTTACGCCATCAATCTTATCGTCGTGCTGATTTTTGCTCTTATCGCGAGGGTCCATTTCACTTGGAGAGTTGTGCTGCTTCCTCTAAGCATTATTGAGCTTTATGCGGTGACGCTTGCCATCACATTACTTATGGCAACGATGTACGTGTACTTCCGTGATATTGCCCATATCTGGGATGTCCTTCAGCAGTTGATCTTCTATGGTATGCCGATTATTTACCCATTGACATATGTCACCAATCGCGGTGGATTGTTGGCTGATATTGCCAGGCTGGAACTCATCAATCCGTTCGCGCAGGCAATCCAGGACATTCGTCATAATTTCATCGCTCCTGACACCCAGCCGACTATTTGGAATCAATTCAACAATTGGGGTGTTCGTTTGCTTCCCCTTATTCTGACCGTTGTCTTGCTGTGGCTTGGCATAACGCTATTTCGTCGTAATAGCCGCAAATTCGCGGAGGTTATGTAATGTCTGAAGAAAACACCATCAAAAAGGTTGATTACTCTAAGAATCCGGTAGTTCTGTCTGCGAGCCATGTTTCCAAGTGCTTTAAGTTGCCGACGGAGCAGGCTACCGGTCTTAAGCAGGCTTTTATCAATTGGGCCAGAGGCATCAAGGGGTATAAGAAGCAGGAAGTTCTCAAAGATATCAGTTTTGAGGTTCATCAAGGTGAGTTCTTCGGCATCGTCGGCCGTAACGGTGGAGGCAAATCCACCCTGCTGAAACTTATTTCGCAGATTTACTATCCGGAAAATGGTTCTATCACTGTTTCTGGCAAACTGGTTCCTTTTATCGAACTGGGAGTGGGATTCAATCCTGAACTCACTGGTCGCGAGAATGTGTATCTAAATGGCTCTCTTCTGGGATTCACGCATGAAGAAGTCGATGCGATGTACGACGACATCGTCGAATTCGCTGAACTCGAAGAGTTCATGGATCAGAAACTGAAGAATTATTCTTCCGGTATGCAGGTCCGCCTTGCTTTTTCTGTGGCGATTAAGGCACAGGGAGACATATTGGTCCTTGACGAGGTCCTTGCTGTTGGCGATGAGGCATTCCAACGCAAATGCGACGATTTCTTTACGGAAATCAAGAAAGATCCGACCAAAACAGTCATTCTCGTTACTCACGATATGAATTCTGTTAAGAAATATTGTTCAAGAGCAATGATGATTGCCGATGGCAAAGTGGAAGCTATTGGTGATCCGGAAACTGTATCGCAACAGTATACCTTGGCCAATCTTGAAGCTGAGGAAAAGGCTGAACGAAAACGTCAAGAGGAACGTGGCGGCTATCCAAATGGTTTGAATGAACGGTGCCCATTGCTGAAAACCATTGCGGTTTCTCCTAAAGTGTGTACCAGCGCGGATACTTTTAAGTTCGACGTGGAATATCAGTATGATGAGCCAGGGGATTTCTATCTCGCTATTGCATTGCATGATATCCGTCGTGGCGGAATCACTTATGACACCGGCTCAAAGGTGCTGAAGATGGGCAAACATGGTCATCAGACTGTACATTTCGAGATGCCGCTCAATTTGTTTAATAATGGAGAATTCCGTCTGATTACATCGCTTCGTACGCCAAGTCCGAACAATCTCAATACGACCGATGCGGTCGGCGTTGCGCTTGACGATAATGCTTGCAGCTTCGTGATTCGTGATGACAGGAACCGTGAATATGCGTTATTGAGCGACCGTGCGCTTATGATTAAGCAAATCGGATGAATTCTGCGTAAGTTGCATTTACGAGGAACTTTGAGGGAAGTAATAGTCCTTTAAGAATGGACAAGCAAATGAGAAGAAAAATACAGAGTTGCATTGCGTTGCTAGGCGCTTTGTCTATGGCAGCTTCACTCGGGGTCCAGGTGGCATCCGCTGCCGAAACGGACTACCCGGATATGGAGGTCGGCGTTTTCTGAAACAGTGATTCAGACCGCTCCGATACGGTGTATATGTCGTATAACGGCGCTGATTTCCAGCAGATCAGTACGGCGTATAAGGCTGACGGCAATGGCAGTGCGCATGTCTCGGGGAAGCCGAACTACGTCAACGCTATTCATGATCCGAGTATTACCTATAAAGATGGTACATTCTGGATTCTTGGCGGCTATGTGCAGAAGCAGCAGAACTTGGGATGGCGTTTTACCCCGATGATGGGATATTCCAAGGATTTGGTGAACTGGAGCTACCCTAACAGCGGCAGTCCAACGAACCTTGCTCCTTCGGTAATGCCTTATACCAATGGTCTTAAGGACGGCCAGTACGATTCCGCGGGAACCGACGGGTTCGTTGACAGCCACGGCGATATGTGGATCGTGACCACCCTCGGATACTATGGCGATTTTCACGGCAATGCGCAGAAGGATTATATGTATCCCTACATCGTCAAGGTGTCAGGGTTGCAGCCTGGAGCGGATCCCGCAGTCGATCCGGGAGCTCAACCGAAGCTAAGCTACGGCAGTTTGAATCCGATCAAGCTTCCTGATACGAAGACCAGCAACTGGCTTGACCCGTCATTGTTCGAAAAGGACGGTGTGTACTACCTCAGCATCAAGAAGAATGGTGTCACCAATCAGATTTATTCCATCGGCGATCTGTCTCAGGCTGGGAATCCTAAGGCATGGCGTTTGGTGAACGATAATGTCGTGACCGGTTATGAAGGTCCGTCCCTGACGTATTACAACGGGCAGTACTTCTTCTATACTGATAAGCTCAAGGACTATCCGTATGGTAAGGCTGATGGAACTGCCGGCACTTTCGTTACGCAGTCGTCGAGTTTGGCCAGCGGATGGCATAGTACTCGCCGTATTACCACGACCAACGTTGATGGACGCAGCATTCCTAATCGTCATGGAACAGTGGTAACCGTTACTGATCCGGTGGCGAAGAGAATCGTCTGGAATGCAAGAATTCATGCAGGCTATGGCGAATATAAGCCTGGAGCAAATGGTTGGGTAACGGAAAGCGGTAAGCATTACTGGTATGACAATGGTGTGAAAGCTGTCTCCAAAGAGGTATACGATCCTGCAAGTGATGCGTGGTACTGGTTTGATAAAGACGGTTCCCTTGCTGTGAACAAGGACGTGTATATCCCTGCGGGCAGCAAGTGGGTCAGGTATGACAAGAACGGTCATATGATCAAGGGCGAGGATTACCGATATGGCGCCTGGTACTACTTCGATCAAA
>ENA-OUPO01000189-OUPO01000189.1-human-gut-metagenome-genome-assembly--contig:-NODE-189-length-33716-cov-61.4571_pt1 | contig 33716 bp, 30 predicted proteins | sample MGYA00237940_ERZ548809 | MGnify/ENA primary metagenome ERZ548809 (study PRJEB26490, sample SAMN05194695) | human gut metagenome | biome: terrestrial biome; feature: human-associated habitat; material...
GTAACACAAAAGGCAGGGTGTCACCGTGATGGTGGTATCCTGCCTTTGTTCGTTCCTGTTTACCGTTCTGCATACTCTCGGCATAGAGAACATCTTGTGAAACAAAAAAATACCCGAACCCTTTCTCATAGAGAATTGGGTTCGAGTACGAACTGTATGGTGGAGAATTAGGGACTCGAACCCCAGACCCCCTGCGTGTGATGCAGGTGCTCTAACCAGCTGAGCTAATCCTCCGAATCGGAACAAGAGAATTATACCACAACCGAAGTGGATTGGCAAGCCCTAATTTTGATTTTTTCGCAATTTTTTCCCACTGCGAGGCAGTTGCTCTTTTGCGCAAAATGGTGTATACTGAAATTGCGCATTCCAGCGCAAAAAGAGAGGTTTTTTCAATGCTGACACTTCGTGGGATCATTACCATTCTGGTGCTGGCAGGGCTGTTTGCCCTGGCAGTGGTCTGGATTTCCAAGCAGGGCGGCTGGAAAGGCGAAGGCTGCGGCGGCAACTGCGCCTCCTGCCACCAGCACTGCGATACTCCGGAAAAGAAAAAGCACTGACTGCAATGCCCCCGGATGGCTGTCCGGGGGCATTTTGCGTCACAGGGCACCGTAGCGGGCGGCAAAGACAGCTACAGTGCTCAGCAGATCGAGCTGGGCTTTCTGGTAGGTGGTGCGTCCGATGCAGAGCCGCTCCAGCACATCCTCCTCCTTGCGGCGCTCCAGGTAGCGCAGCTGGAGCAGGCCTGCACGGATGGGGTCGGCGGTGCGGTAATACTCCTGCGTCTGCTGGATGGCCCGGGCCCAGCCCCAATTGGCCGGGCTGCGGGCCCACTGGCGGGTACCGTAGTTCTGCAGGGCCTCCCGGGTCTTTCTGCGCTGTTCAGCGGTCATCACGCCGCCCCCTTTCTTTGGCACATCCGGGTGCCCGGGCCAAAGAAGCAGGCATCCCGCTGTTCCATGGTCAGCCCCAGCATGGCAGAAAGACGGTCGGCTTCGCTGACTTTGAAATCGCTCTCGTCGTTCAGCTTCTGATGCAGGGCGCTGCTGCTGATGCCCAGCACCCGTGCCACATGGCCCAGCTTGAGGCCCTGGCTTTCAATGTAGGCGCGGATCTGTGTGGTATTTGTCATCAAAGGTTCTCCTTTCATCTGGATCTCTGCGTGTCGTTTCACAATCTTTGGTTGTATTATAGTTCGACGTTGATTTTTTGTCAACTATTTTACCAAAATCGCGCGAAAATCGTTGATTTTTAAGAACTTTTCTGATATACTCACGGCAGAACATTCTTTTTCAAGAAAAGCGAGGTCTCTGCCATGTCAGAACTTTCCCGCCGTATCTTACAGCGTCGGCTCGAGCTGGGGCTCTCTCAGGAAGAGCTTGCCCAGCGGATGGGCTACCGCTCCAAATCCTCCATCACCAAGCTGGAAAAAGGGGTCAACGACATCCCGCAGTCCAAAGTGGAGGAGTTTGCCGCTGCATTGGAGACCACACCCGCATGGCTGATGGGGCTGGAAAACACTGCGTTTGTCCCGCCGGGGTTTGAGCCCCTGCCCGAAATGGTGCGGGTGCCGCTGGTGGGCAGCATTGCCTGCGGCTCCCCCATCACCGCCGAACAGAACATCGAATGCTACATCGGTGTTCCTGCCGCATGGCACGCCGACTTTGCCCTGACCTGCCACGGCAGCAGCATGGCCCCCACCATCTGCGATGGTGACATCGTCTGCATCCGCTGCCAGCCCGAGGTGGAGCAGGGCGAGATCGCCGCCGTGCGGATCGGCGACGAGGCCACCTTAAAGCATTTTCACCGGCAGGGCGACACCGTTATGCTTCTGGCCGACAACGCCGCCGTCTGCCCGCCCATGATCTATGCCGGGCCACAGTTGAACGAGATCCAGATCGAGGGCAGAGCCGTGGGCTTCTGCAGAGGTTTATAATATGAGCAACGAAACCATGACCCTGAAGGTCATCGCACACATCCACACCGCCTTCCCCACCAAGTTCGGCATCCCCCGGCAGAGCGGGCTGGTGGACGGCCTGCGGGGCGAGATCATCTTCACCCCGGAATACCGCAACGCCGATGCCCTGCGCGGACTGGAGGATTTCAGCCACATCTGGCTGGTGTGGCAATTCTCCGGCGCGGTGCGGGAGAGCTGGTCTCCCACCGTCCGGCCCCCGCGCCTGGGCGGCAACACCCGGATGGGCGTGTTTGCCACCCGCTCCCCCTTCCGGCCCAATCCGCTGGGCCTTTCCAGCGTCAGGCTGGAGGCCATCGAGCACCGCCCCGAGGTGGGCCCGGTGCTCATCGTGCGGGGCGCAGACCTGATGGACGGCACCCCCATCTACGACATCAAGCCCTACATCCCCTACGCCGACTGTCACCCGGACGCGGCGGCAGGCTTCACGGCCCAGACCCAAACGCACAGGCTGCAGGTCGAATGCCCGCCGGAGCTGTGGGAGACCATACCCGCCGCCGAGCGGGATGGCCTGCGGGGCGTGCTGGAAAACGACCCCCGCCCCTCCTACCAGCACGACCCGGAGCGGGTATACGGAATGGAATTTTCAGGATTAGAAGTCCATTTTGTCGTAGATGGTGCTGTTCTGACCGTGACCGGCATCACCCGCCGCTGAGAGGTGCCGCCGTGGAACTGCGTACCATCAACACCTTTTTGCATATTGCGGAGCTGCACAGCTTTTCCCGTGCGGCACGGGAGCTGGGGTATTCCCAGTCGGCAGTCTCCGCGCAGGTGGCCCAGCTGGAAGCCGAATTGGAAACGCCGCTCTTCGACCGGGTGGGCAAAACGGTCCGCCTGACCGATGCCGGGCAGACCTTTCTGACCTATGCCCGTTCCCTGCTGGCCACAGCCGAGCAGGCCAAAGCGGCCCTGCAGCCTGCCCGGCAGGTCAGCGGCACCCTGCGGGTGGCACTGGCGGATTCGGTCTGCAGCACCTTTCTGCCCGACCTGCTGCAGCGGTATCACGCCCTCTGCCCACAGGTAGAGCTGGTGCTCCGCACCGCCACCGACGATGAGATGCTCCAGATGCTGGGTTCCAATCAAATCGACCTGGCATACACGCTGGACAAGCCGCTGCTGCAGCCCAGCTTTGTGCTGGCTGTGGATGAGCCGGAGCCCATCTGCGTGGTGGCCCCCGCCGGGCACCCATTGGCCGGGCAGGCGGAGGTCACGCTTCAGGAACTGGCCGGGCAGGAGTTCCTGCTGACCGAGCGGGGCATGAGCTACCGCGATGCCCTCGACCAGTGCATGGCGGCACAGGGGCTGGCCATCAAGCCCTTCCTCGAACTGGGCAGCGCTTCCCTGCTCTGCCAGATGGTCGAGCACGGCATGGGGCTTTCCTTCCTGCCCGAGTACATCGTACAGAATGCCCTCGCCGCCGGAACGCTGTCCCGCCTGAATGTCCCCGCCTGCCGCGTGGAGATGCGGCGGCAGCTGTTCTACCACAGGGATAAATGGCTCACCCCCCAGATGAAGGCATTCATCACGCTGGTGCAGAGATAAAGATAGCGATAAAAAAATAAGCCTTTCCGTTGGTGTCACACTGTGAGGTGCACCACACGGAAAGGCTTGTTATTTACATTATTTTTTCAACAGGTCGGAAAGGCACTGCACCGTCCGGCCATGGTAGCCGGTGACGGTCTCGGCGTGGAGCAGGCTGCTCAGGACGCTTTCCTCCACACACTCGGCCACCGCCCGGAACAGCGGGTTGATGGCATCATCGTGGAGCATCTCCATGGGCAGGAGGGCTTTGTCCGAATAATGCGGCATCCGGTTGGCCGTGGTAAAGGCCAGAACGATCTCACCCGAACCGTTGCCGCAGGCACTGCCGGTGCGGGAAAGCCCCACCAGCGCCCGGTGGCAGAGTCGCCGCAGCTGGCGCTCGCTCAGGGGGATATCTGTTGCCAGCACCGTGATGATGGAGCCCTTGTCCTCATGGGGCGGGATGCGGGCCTCCAACAGCTCGTGGATGGGCGTGCCCGCCACGATGAGGTCATCGAAGGTAGCATGATTGGAGAGCACCAGTGCCCCGATGGTGTAGGACTTACCGTCCAGCTCCACCAGCCGGGAGGCAGAACCGATGCCGCCTTTCAGCCCGTGGCAGCGCATCCCGCGTCCGGCACCCACTGCACCCTCGGCGAAATCGGCTTTACAGTCTGCCAAAGCGGCAGCCACATGCGCCTCGGTGACATGCAGGCCCCGGATATCGTTCAGGCCGCAGTCGTTGCACTCGCAGACGACCGGGTTCACACTGCCGGTGGTCTCGCAGATATCGGGGTTGCGCTCCAGCATATATTTGACCAGCGCCGTTTCCACGGTGCCCACACTCAGGGTGTTGGTAAACAGGATGGGGGTCTCCAGTGTACCCAGCTCATCGATCTGGACAAGGCCGGTGGTCTTGCCGAAGCCGTTGATGACATGGCAGGCCGCCAGCACTTTGTCATGGAACACATCTCCGGGGTGAGGCAGCAGCGCGGTCACGCCGGTCTGGATATCGCCATCCGCCAGTGTGCAATGGCCCACTGTCACGCCCGGTACATCACTGATCTTATTGCGCTCCCCGTGGGGCAGATGCCCCACCCGGAAACCCCATTCATTCTTATCGATTCCCATAAATACCTCTCCGTTATTGCTTTCCAATACTGCCCCTCCTGATAGGAGAGGCAGAAAAACAGTCGTGCGTAAACCTGGCTTCCCCATGGGGGAGCTGCCGCAGGTAGCTGAGCGGGTTCACCCCTCAGAGTGCTTCACGCGCTGCATCTCTCCCAGATCATAGGGGGTGTTCTGGTAGACGTAGTAGTTCAGCCAGTTTTCATACAGCAGATGGGCGTGGGCGCGCCAGCGGAAGAGCGGCGGCTGGCCGGGGTCATCGTTGGGGTAGTAGTTTTTGGGCACTGCAATGGGCAGACCCTTGGCAACATCCCGCTTGTACTCCGCATCCAGCGTGTATTTGTCGTACTCCGGGTGGCCGATGACAAAGATCTGACGGCCATTCTCGGTGCTCATCAGGAAAGGCCCTGCCTCATCGCTCTCGGCAAGGATGCGCAGCGCACCGCAGTGGTCGATATCCTCCCGGCTCATGGCGGTGTGGCGGCTGTGGGGGGCATAGAACACCTCATCAAAGCCGCGCACCAGCGGGTTGGAGGGCCGGATGACCCGGTGCTCGAACACGCCGAACATCTTGGCAGGCAGCAGCTCCTTGCGGATGCCGTAGTGGTAGTACAGGCCCGCCTGCGCACCCCAGCAGACATGCAGGGTGGAATAGACGTTCGTCTCGCTGAAATCCATGATCTCGCACAGCTCCGGCCAGTAATCCACCTGCTCAAAGTCCATGGTCTCCACCGGAGCACCGGTGATGATCATGCCGTCGTATCGGTTATGCTTCACCTCGTCGAAGGTCTTATAAAAGGCCTCCAGATGGGCCGCGGAGACGTGCGTTGCCTCATGGCTCACCGTCTGCAGCAGGGTCATGTGCACCTGCAGCGGCGTGTTGGCCAGCAGCCGGGCGATCTGGGTCTCGGTGGCGATCTTGGTGGGCATCAGGTTCAGGATCAGGATCTCCAGCGGGCGGATATGCTGGGACGCTGCCCGCTCTCGGTGCATGACAAAGACGTTTTCCTCGTACAGTGCATCGTAGGCGGGCAGAGTCTTGGGAATGATCAGCGGCATAGTGTCGTACTCCTTTGGTGCGGATATTGATAGCGGCCTCGCCCTCTCCGTCACGGCTTACGCCGTGCCACCTCCCCCAAAGTGGGAGGCCTTGGCAAAACCACAAAGTTTATTTTTCGCCAGAGGCTCCCCCTTTGGGGGAGCTGCTGAACGAAGTGAAGCTGAGAGGGCGAGCCCGTTTGCCTTTTAGATCTTATCCAAAGCCTGTGCGATATCTGCGATCAGATCCTCAGCGCTTTCCAGACCGCAGCTCATGCGCACCAGCTCTGCGGGCACACCGGCGGCTTTCAGCTGCTCATCGTTCATCTGGCGGTGGGTGCTGGAAGCCGGGTTCAGGCAGCAGGTGCGGGCATCGGCCACATGGGTCTCAATGGCAGCCAGCTTGAGCTCCTTCATAAAGGTGCTGGCAGCTTCGCGGCCGCCGGCCAGACCAAAGCTGACCACGCCGCAGCTGCCATTGGGCAGATACTTTTCAGCCAGTGCATGATAGGGGCTGGACTCCAGGCCGCAGTAATTCACATAGGCCACCTTGGGATGGCTTTCGAGGAACTTTGCCACGGCCATGCCGTTGGCGCAGTGGCGCTGCATCCGGACATGCAGGCTTTCCAGGCCGAGGTTCAGCATATAGGCATTCATCGGGGACTGCATAGAGCCGAAGTCCCGCATCAGCTGAGCCGTTGCCTTGGTGATAAAGGCACCCTCTTTGCCGAAGCGTTCGGCGTAGGTGATGCCGTGGTAACTGTCGTCCGGGGTGCACAGGCCGGGGAACTTCTCGGCGTGGGCCATCCAGTCGAACTTGCCGCCGTCCACAATGGCACCGCCCAGCACAGCGCCGTGGCCGTCCATATACTTGGTGGTGGAGTGGGTCACGATATCCGCGCCCCACTCAAAGGGGCGGCAGTTGACCGGCGTGGGGAAGGTGTTGTCCACGATCAGCGGCACGCCGTGGGCGTGAGCAGCCTTGGCAAATTTCTCGATATCCAGCACGGTCAGGGCGGGGTTGGCAATGGTCTCGCCGAACACCACCTTGGTGTTGGGCCGGAAGGCGGCGTTCAGCTCCTCCTCGGTGCACAGCGGGTCCACAAAGGTGGCCTCAATGCCCATCTTCTTCATGGTGACAGAAATGAGGTTGAAGGTGCCGCCGTAGATGGTGCTGGATGCCACGATATGGTCACCGGCCTCGCAGAGGTTGAACAGGGCAAAGAAGTTGGCTGCCTGACCGCTGGAGGTCAGCATGGCGGCGGTGCCGCCCTCCAGCTCGCAGATCTTCTTGGCCACAAGGTCACAGGTGGGGTTCTGCAGGCGGGAGTAGAAGTAGCCGTCGGCTTCCAGGTCGAACAGCTTGCCCATATCCTCGCTGGTGGCATATTTGAAGGTGGTGGACTGGATGATGGGGATCTGGCGGGGCTCGCCATTGCCGGGCGTATAACCGCCCTGCACACAGATGGTATCACGGTTCATTGCAACATACTCCTTTACTGGGTTTGTCCGAATAGTACAATTCCCCGCAGGAGCAGATGCCTCCGGCGGGGAATTGAAACGTTGAATTTTACTTCCCGTCCGGGGCGAAATGAGGAGAGAACTCCTTCCGTCAAAGCCTTTCGGCTTTGCCACCTCCCTCAAAGAGGGAGGCTTTAAGGCTCCCTCTCCGAGGGAGCTGGCGCACGAAGTGCGACTGAAGGAGTTACTTCCTCAGCCGCTTATCGCTTCTGGTGGCCCAGAAGGTGCCAACGGTCTGGAAGATCTGCACCAGCAGCACCAGCAGGATGACGCAGACGATCATAATGTTGGTCTGGTAGCGGTAGTAGCCGTAGGAAAGGGCGATCTTGCCCAGGCCGCCGCCGCCGATGACACCGGACATGGCCGAGTAGCCCAGAATGGTGGTCAGGGCCGTGGTCATGCTGGAGATCAGGCCGGGCAGGCACTCGGGGATCATTACCTTGGTGATGATCTGGAACGGGGTCGCACCCATGCTCTGGGCGGCTTCCACCACACCCTCATCCAACTCGCGCAGGCTGGTCTCCACCAGACGCGCCACAAACGGGAATGCCGCCACCACCAGCGGAACGATGGTGGCCTTGGTGCCTACGGTGGTGCCCACGATGATACGGGTCAGCGGAAAAACGCAGATCATCAAGATCAGGAAAGGCACACTGCGCAGGATGTTGATGATGATATTCAGCAGGTGCATCAGCCAGCCGGGCAGGGGCAGAATGCCGTCCTTATCACCGGCCACCAGCAGCACACCCAGCGGCAGGCCGATGACCAGAGAGAACGCGGTGGAGAGCACCGTCACATAGAAGGTCTCCCAGATGGCAAAGCCATAATCTGCAATGGTCATTCTCCGGTCACCTCCTCCACCGTAATGCCGGGCTGTGCCCGCATATAGGCAGCAGCCTGTTTTGCTTCGTCCAGGTCAGCGGGCAGCTTGAGCAGCATGGAGCCGTAGCACTGGCCGCTCAGATCGCGGGTATCGGCGCTGAGCACCGATACCAGAATGCCCTTTTCGGCGGCAAGGCTTGCCACCAGCGGTTTTGCGGCGGAAGAACCGTTGAAGGTCACACGCACCACATGATCGTCCGGCGCAAAGCTGGACAGGTCGCGGGCGGCGCTGCCGCCGTTGGGAGCCACCAGACGCTTTGCCGCGGCGGTCTTGGGGTTGGCGAAGATCTCCTTCACCTCGCCCTGTTCCACCACAACGCCGCCGTCCAGAATGGCAACGTGATCGCAGATCTCCTCCACAACGCTCATCTGATGGGTGATGACCACCACCGTGATGCCCAGCTTCCGGTTGATGTCCTTGATCAGGGTCAGGATGGAGTGGGTGGTGTTGGGGTCCAGCGCGCTGGTGGCCTCATCGCAGAGCAGGACCTTGGGGTCAGTTGCCAGTGCGCGGGCAATGGCAATGCGCTGCTTCTGGCCGCCGGAGAGCTGGGCCGGGTAGGCGTTGGCCTTATCGGGCAGGCCCACCATTTCCAGCAGTTCCTTGGCGCGCTTTTCGGCTTCCTCTTTCTTCACACCTGCCAGCTCCATGGGGAAGCAGATGTTCTTCAGGCAGCTGCGCTGCATCAGCAGGTTGAACTGCTGGAAGATCATCGTGATCTCCCGGCGGCGCTGGCGCAGCTGGGCGGGCGTGAGCTTTTCCATCTCTACGCCGTCAATGACCACGCTGCCCTCGGTGGGGCGCTCCAGCAGGTTGATGCAGCGCACCAGCGTGGATTTTCCCGCACCGGACATGCCGATGATGCCGTAGATGGAACCATCCGGAATGGTCAGGTTGATGTCTTTCAGCGCGTTCACCGCGCCGTCCTTCATCTGGAAGGTCTTGGAAAGGTGTTTGATCTCGATCACAGAAATTGCTCCTTGCTGTTGAATAAACTCCTTCAGTCAAACCCTTGCGGGTTTGCCAGCTCCCTCATGGAGGGAGCCTGAAACAGAACGGTCAAGCAAAGGCCCCCTCCCCGAGGGGGCTGTCACCGCAAGGTGACTGGGGGAGTTCGCTTAACCCTCGATCGGGCTCAGGTCGCTCTGCTTGCCGCCGTAGATGCCCATGGGCTCAACGTGGATACCGGCAACGGAGACCAGGTGGGTGCCCTTCTCCTCATTGAAGTTGTCCAGGTAGGGCTGATGCTGGAAGTAGTTGGTGTCGCACTGGCCATCCTCAACGATGGTGTTGGGGATCACATAGTCATCGTACTCCTGGATGTCCAGCGTAATGCCCTTGTCGGCCAGGATCTGCTTGCAGACCTCCAGGATCTCGCAGTGGGGGGCGGGGGTGGCAGCGCAGCTGACAGTCTCGCCGTTCAGTGCGTCATAATCGATGGAAGGATCATAGCCGTCGGTGGGATTCTCCACAACGGAGACCACAGCGCCGCCGTAGCTCTCGGTCATAAAGTCCTTGACCTGCTGGCTCTGCAGGGCAGCGACCAGAGCCTTGATCTTGGGCTCCTCCTCATTGCCTTCCTTGCAGACCAGAACGTTGACGTAGGCAGAGGTGCCATCCTCCATGGCCAGAGCGTCGGTCATGGGGTCCAGACCGGCGGAGATGGCGTAGTTGGAGTTGATGACAGCGTAGTCCTCATCCTGCAGGACGTTGGGCACCTGAGCAGCCTCGACCTCATCGACGGTGACGTTCAGGGGGTTCTCCTCGATGTCATTCTTGGTGGCGGTCAGGCCGGCGTCAGCCTTCAGTTTGAAAAAGCCGTTCTTCTCCAGCAGGGTCAGAGCGCGGGCCTCGTTGGTGGTGTCGTTGGGAACCGCGACCTTGATCTTGTCCAGCTTGGCAGCGGTGGAGGCAGCCTCAGAGGATGCAGCGCCGGAAGCGGCAGAGCTTGCGGTGGAGGAAGAGCCGCCGCAGGCGGTCAGGGCAGCGGCAGCAGCGGCCACGCCGGAAACTTTCAGAAAATTACGACGAGTGATCTTAGACATTTTGTTTTCCCTCTCTACTTTTACAAAATTTTTTTGTGCGGTGCGGCACAATCCGCACCCTTTGCACCGGAAGCAAAATAAAAAACGCTTCCGTCCTCAGCGGGCATACACCCACAAGGACGAAAGCGTAAAACTTCCGTGGTACCACCTTGGTTTACTGTCCCCTCACAGAGACAGCCTCACTGCTGCGGCGTTTTGCAACGCGACAACCGGACGCTGTAACGGGCGCTCCCGTCGCAGGCTTAGCACTCTTGCACTTCGCCCCCGCGGCTCCGAGACCATTTTCAGTTCCCTGTTTCCTGCCCTTTTCCACCGCCCGGGCTCTCTGGAAGGATCAATGCGAAAACCTACTCTTCTCTTCACAGCCATTTTTGTGATATTGCATACATAATACCCCACTCTTCCGGGTTTGTCAACCCTTTCAACGAAGTTTTTCAGTAGGGAATTGCCTGCTTACTGCTGGCTGGCATCCTGCTCCGTGCTGTACAGCACCATCAGGTGGTTGGCGCTGGCCTCCAGCTGGGATTTTGCCTGACGGAGATTCGCTTCTTCGGTCTCGTTCATCTTTTCGGGCTTATCCTTGCGCAGGCAGCGGCGCAGGCTGGCAAGGTCGTTCTTAACTCGGTTCTTCTCGTCCTTGTCCAGCTCCTTTTTGCACTTGGAGAGGGCCTCATCCACCTTGTAAGCCAGCATCTCGGCCTGATTGTGGAGTTCCAGCCGCTCCCTGCGGCGGGTATCCTCCTCCTCGTAGGCGGCGGCATCGGCCATGGCGCGCTGGATCTCGTTCTCAGAAAGATTGGTGCTGCCGGTGATGGTGATGTTCTGCTCCCGGCCGGTGCCCAGATCCTTTGCAGACACCTTGACCACGCCGTTCACATCGATGTCAAAGGTAACCTCGATCTGGGGCTTGGAGGAGAAGCCGGAGCGGATGCCGGTGAGCTTGAATTTGCCCAGGCTCTTGTTGTCGCGGGCAAAGTGGCGCTCGCCCTGCAGCACGTTGATCTCCACGCTGGTCTGCATGGGGCGGGCCGTGGTAAAGATCTGGCTCTTGCGGGTGGGGATCATGCTGTTGCGGGTGATGAGGGGGGTGGCCACGCCGCCCAGCGTCTCGATGGACAGCGTCAGTGGGGTGACATCCATCAGCACAAGGCCCTGCGCGGCCGCGCCGGTGGCACCGGCCAGCTTTCCGCCGCTCTGCAGCAGGCCGCCCTGCACGGCGGCACCCATGGCCACGCATTCATCGGGGTTCAGGGTGTGGCTGGGCTCACAGCCCAGCAGCTCCCGGACCTGCCGCTCCACAGCGGGCATCCGGGTGCTGCCGCCCACCAGCAGGACTTTGCCCAGCTGGCTGGCGGAAAGCCCGGCATCCCGCAGGGCGTTCTGCACCGGCTGAACGGTGCGGGCCAGCAGGTCGCCGGTCATCATCTCAAACTGGGGGCGGCCCAGGCTCAGATCCAGATGGTGAGGGCCATCCTTGCCCACCGCGATGAACGGCAGGTTCAGCTGGGCGGAAAGCGCACTGGAAAGCTCCTTCTTGGCCTTTTCCGCTTCCTCCTTCAGGCGGCCCATGGCGGCGGGGTCCTTGGTCAGATCGATGCGGTCAGACCTGCGGAACTCCGCCACAGCCCACTCAACGATGCGCTCGTCAAAGTCATCGCCGCCCAGATGGGTATCGCCGCCGGTGGCCAGCACCGTAAAGGTGCCGTCCTCGATCTCAATGATCGAAACATCAAAGGTGCCGCCGCCCAGATCATAGACCAGGATCTTCTGGGGGGCTTCGTTGTCCAGGCCATAGGCCACCGCAGCGGCGGTGGGCTCGTTGATGATGCGCAGAACATTCAGGCCCGCAATGCGGCCCGCGTCCTGAGTGGCCTTGCGCTGGCTGTCGTCAAAATAGGCAGGCACCGTGATGACGGCCTCGGTCACCGGCTCGCCCAGGTAGCTCTCGGCATCGCGGCGGATCTTGGTCAGGATCATAGCGCTGATCTCCTGCGGGGTCAGGTCTCTGCCATCGATATGCACCCGGTGATCAGAACCCATGTACCGCTTGATGCTGGACACCGTGCGGCCGGAGTTTGTGGCGATCTGGCGCTTTGCCGCGCCGCCCACCAGACGCTCGCCATCCTTGGTAAAGGCCACCACGCTGGGGGTGGTGCGCTCGCCTTCGGCGTTGGTGATGACCACAGGCTTGCCGCCCTCCACCACCGCCACACAGGAGTTGGTGGTACCAAGGTCGATTCCGATCACTTTGCTCATAGTGCTTGTCCTCTTTTCTTCGGCGCAGAATATTTCCTTGAATATCTTACCGGTTTCCTATGACGATTTCTTAGAACAAATGTAAAGAAACTGTGTTTCAGGCGTTTTTATCGTCGGCCAGCAGCTGATCGGTCAGCAGTTCAGCCTCCCGCAGCCAGGCGGCAGCATCCGTTTCGCCCTCGGCCTGCAGGATCCGAAAGCCCTGCACGGCTTCCGCCACCTGCAGCAGCGCCTTTTTGCGGGAAAGGTACTGGGTCTCGTACTGGGCAAGGCGCAGGCAGACCTGCGGGGTGTAGGCGATGTCCGGCACCTCCCGGGCAGCGCTCTGGGCGCGGCGGTAGTATTGCAGGGTCTCAGCCATCTCCCCGCCCGATGCAGCACAGTCATCCCCCAGGGCGATCATGGCCTGCACCTCCCCGGCCTGCGCGGCCTTTTTCCACATCCGCCGGGCCTGGGTCTTATTCTTCCGGACACCCCGGCCATAATACAGGCAGTCCCCCAGGGCAGAAAGCGCCTCTGCGCTGCCCGCCTCGGCGGCGGCAGTGTAGCGGGCCGCTGCCTCCGGCCAATCCCTGGCCCGGGCGGCGGCGTGCCCAGCTTCCAGCTCCTGAGTGCCGGGGTTGTCGCTCCCCCGCTCCGATCTCAGCAGCCCGCTGAGCAGGGAGACATCCAGCGTGGCAGAGCTTGTCCACGGATCCAGCACCACACCATCGATGCCGTCCGTTTCCAGCGCATACTCCATGGCGCTGCGCAGGCTGCGCTCCACCATGGGGCGGGTTGCGCTGGCCTTTTCCGCCTCGGCGTTCTTTACCGAAGTGAACAGCGGCAGATAGTGCCGCTCCTTCCGGGCGTGGAGCAGCCAGGGCGGCAGGCCCTCGGCCCGCTCCTCCGGGATGGGCAGATGCGCCCAGGGGGCGGCCCCGCTCTGGGGGTCCACCGCCGCATCCAGCGGCACCAACACCTTGGTCTGCAATTCCAGCGCATAGTTCAGGGCGTTCATCAGGCTCCAGAAATGTTCCTCGTTCTGCTCCCGGTACAGCCGCGCCACGGCCTCCTCCACAAACGGGCAGCCTGTGCCCACCGGCCCGTACTGCGGCGCAGTCCGCTTTTTTCCGCTGCCCACCGGCCGGAAGCGCCGACCGCCCATGTTGTATGCCATTTATCTCACCCTTCTTTTTCATCAATAGGATAAGTATAGCAGGAATCCGCAAATTTCACAATATTTTCCCGCAGGCAGCCGAACGCAAAAACAGCAGGCGGCTGCACATGGCCGTCTGCTGTTCGGTTCACTCTTCTGCCGGTTTTGCCGCATCGTCCAGATAGTCCTCGATGCTGCCGATGCTGTACCGGTTCTCGTTGGCTTCCACGCTCCGTGCACTGGCATCGTAGCAGGCTTCCAGAATGGGCATCACTGGCTGCTGGCCCTCCGGGTCGGTCAGATGTCCGATGGCCCGGGCTTCATAGTAGTTGTCGATGATCTGGTTCACGATCCGTTTGCGGTCACGGAGCGGGGTCTGCAGGTTGGCCAGCTGCTCCTGCCGGATGCCGCAGCTGTTGCTGCCGTGGTCGCCGAACAGGATGTAATACTCCTGCTCGATCTCCAGCGGTGCAGCCTGATGCAGGTAATAATCCGCCAGTACCCGCCGCTTTTTCTCCGTGCTGAAGCCCTTGATATCCTCCATGCCGCGCGGAAAGAGTTCCGGATGCCGGATCCACATTTCATAGGGCCCCACCGGCAGGTGCAGAGTATCGAATACATCCAGATAATCCTCCAGCGCAATGCGGATCTCGCCCCGCTCCCATTTCTGGATGGTGCGCTTGTCCCGCCCCAGCATATCCGCAAGCTCCTGCTGGGATCTGCCCGCCACGTTCCGGGCAAAGGCAATGGCTTCCCCGATTCGGTTCCGGTAGTTGGTCATATTCTTTCCCTCCTGACACACACTTGTACACCAGGCATTCCAACGTCTGGCGACATAAAATACTTTCCTCTGGATAAAAGGATACTGGTTTGTCCCGCCTTCTGTCAAGAGTCGTGAATTCAATCCATTTACGTCAAATTCTTGTAAAATGTGTCAAACATGCCGGACAGCCGCCTTTTTTGCAGCGATTTCGCCGCTCTGTGGGGCAGCCGCTCCCTGTCTTAAACAACGTTCGAGCCATTTTGTCCTTTTTCACCTGCCGGAGGCGGCCGGATGTGTCAGGTACACCACGCCATGCAACGCAAAATATTTTTTGAAAAAAATTCCTCTTCGGCAAGTTTTTCCCAGCGCATCCGTTTCCATACACGCAAAAACCGCCCATAGCTGTCAAAAACAGCCATGGGCGGGTGCTTTTTCTTTATGCCAGTTTATTCAGCCTTACGGCAACGTAGGGGTCAGGGAGCTTGAGCTCGTCAGCAAGGTCGGCTTCAGATTCGTACTTCTCCGCCGCCATGCCCACCACAACGCTGCACACGTCAAAGCGTCCGGCGGGCGAAAGGGCCGTGACCTTGGCTTCTCCATCGGCAATGGCGGTCACCACGCCATCCGCATCCACGGTAACGACACCCGGGTTGCTGCTGACCCATGTAATGGGCACGCTGCCGCCGCCTTCCACCGCAACGGTGGCCGTCAGGCGCTCCTGGGTGCCCACGATGCGGAGCAGCAGGTCACTCTTGTTCAAAGTCACCTTGCCGATATCCGAAGTCACCGTGACGCTGCACCGCAAAGCCTGGCCGTTGGAGACCATTGCCGTGATGGTGGTGGTGCCCGCCGCCTGAGCCGTGACAAGGCCCTTGTCGCTGACCGTAGCCACCTCAGGGTTGCTGCTCATCCACTGGTAGACATAGAGAAAGGAGTGGTCGCTGTTGGTCAACTGGAGCTGATGGGTGGGGTGCAGGTCATTGTACTGCAGCACAAGGCTCAGGCTGGTGGTATCCAGCGTGGGCTTTTTTCTGGCTGCTTCTTCATTTTTGCGGGTCACGGTCACCTTGCAGGCGGCACGTTCGCCGTGGTCGGAGATGGCGGTGATGATGGCAGTGCCCGCATTGCGGCCCGTCACCTTGCCGTCGCCATCCACCGTGGCAACATTGGAGTTGCTGCTCATCCAGACGATGAAGTAATAATCGCTCTGTCCGCTGGTGTACAGGTAGCCCTTGGGGCGGGGGTCGTCATCGGTGATCTCCAGCTCCATCTCGGTCAGTTCCAGTTCCAGCTTGGAGCTGGTTCCGGTCAGGCCTGTCAGCACACCGGGCGCGGCCTGCGCGGGCAAAGGGGCAGCCAGCAGGGCCCCGCTCAGAGCCAGCAGGGCCAGAAGCCGCCCCGCGGTTTGGAATTTCCATTTCATTGGGTCGAACTTCCCTCCTTGTTTCATCCCATGGGATCAAAGGAATGCCGCACACATGGAAAATTTTCGCGTCCATGATTTTTCTCACTATTGATTTATTTTACACGTCCGGCTATTGTGGGTCAAGTTTTTCGCCCAAAGTGCTGTGCTTTCGCACCCGATTTCGTGGACTATACCAGTTTTTCCGGAAAATTTTGTGCAAAAAGAACGCCGCAGTCCCGGCGTGGGAGCTGCGGCGTTCCGGACAGGATCAATAATTGTGCTTTTTCAGCTCAAAGTAGCTCTGGGGATGTGCGCAGACCGGGCACTTCAGGGGAGCCGACTTGCCGATATAGGTGTAGCCGCAGTTCCGGCACTGCCAGACCTGCTGCTCTTCCCGGGCAAAAACCTTGCCGTTCTTCAGGTTCTCGGCCAGCTCACGGTAGCGCTCCTCGTGCTCTTTCTCGATCTGCGCCACCATGGTGAACAGGGCAGCCAGCTGGGGAAAGCCCTCTTCCTTGGCTTCTGCGGCCATCCGGGGGTACATCTCGGTCCACTCGTCGTGCTCGCCGCCGGCTGCCATTTCCAGGCAGGTCATGGTATCGGGGATGGAGCCGCCGTTCAGGGCCTTGAACCACATCTTGGCGTGCTCCTTCTCGTTGGCAGCCGTCTCCTCAAAGATCGCTGCCAGCTGCTCATAGCCCTCCTTCTTGGCCACGCTGGCGAAGAAGGTATACTTGTTGCGGGCCTGGCTCTCGCCTGCAAAGGCTTCCCACAGGTTTTTCTCGGTCTTGGTACCCTTGAGTTCCATATTCATGCTCTCCTTTTGTTTGTGCGGTGTATCATTTCGCCGCCGGTGACCGCCGGGGCGTTTCTTCTGCACTGATTATACCAGAGTTCTGAATTAAAATCAAGAATAATTCCTATTTATTTTAAGAATATTTCTCAGTTATGCTGTTTCAGAGCGCAGACCGCAATGCTCAAAGCGCTCCATGCTGCCTGATACATCAGGACAGCTGCCACCGACAGGGTGCCGATGCTGCCCGCGTAGGTCAGCAGAACACCAATGACCACCGAGAACCAGACCGAGACCATCTGCACCGTGGTGGCGCTCGTCTCGGCGTTCTGGGCCTTTTCCGCCGCGCGCAGGCCGCCGATCAGGCTGGCAAAGCCCTTATCATGCAGCATACAGCAGCGGGCGGTCTCGTCCGGCCGGGCCGGGGTCAGCGCGCTGCACTGCTCCTGATCCAGCAGAGTGATCATCCCCTCGGGCAGATGGTAAGCCTCGGTGATGTGGCGGGCTGTCAGGCTGGGGTCCTCACAGGTGACCAGCAGGCGGATGTTCTCCCGCTGCAGCACCTCCAGACCGCGGGCGGCGTTGCGGCCGCCCACATAGTGGAGCACGAACATGGCGTGCAGGCTTCCGGAAACAGCCAGATACAGGATCTGCAGCGCGCCGTTTTGGGAGTGCTCATCCTCGTACTCCTGCTCAGGCAGGGGCACGCCCTCCCGCTCCATGTACAGCCGGTTGCCGATGAGCACCCGGTTGTTATCGCACCAGGCGGCAAAGCCAAGGCCGTGGTGGACCTCCAAGTCCTTCACAGGGTACAGGATCTCGGTGCGGTCCTCGATGATCTGGCGGAACAGGCCCCGCAGGGTCTCACAGCTGTGGTTGAGGATGCTGGCCGCATAGAGGATGGCACGGTCGATGCGGCCTCCCTTGAAGATGCGGATATCCTCCAGATTCACGCTGTCGGCGGTAAAGAGCTCGTCGGCATCCACCTGCACAGTATCCACGCCGCCTAGCTCCTCAATGGCAGCCCAGCCGGGCACCACGGCACCGGCGGCGGCTGCGGTCTTTTGCAGGCGCAGAGACGCGATGCCCGCAACCAGGGTGGAGGACAGCGGTGCACCCATGCAGAGCATGGAGGTCATGGCTGCGGCCATGCCGTTGGGCCCGCCGCCAAACAGCAGGAACACCAGCCCGCTGAGCACGGCGGCACCCAGCAGGATCAGGGCCGTCTTGCGGGCGCGGCGCTCACTGGCGCGCTCCCCGAAGCTCTGCTCCACCAGCGCCTCGTCCCACTGGACAGGGCGGCTGAGCAGCACCCAGGGGTCTTTCTGATCCAGGCTCCGGGCCAGCACCCGGATCAGGTCCTTATCCCGGACACGGAACGCGCCCTGCAGCCCCTCAGGGGATCGGGCGGCGAGGTCGTAGCCGTTTCTGACGGCAGTCAGCAGGACACGGCTGCCCAGCAGGGCCAGGAACAGGCCCAGTGCAGCCACGCCGGAAAGCAGCGTCCAGCTGGAATTCTGATAGCTCTGGGCGTTGAGCAGGGCGACCGCAGCCTGCACCAGCGCACCGCAGGCGGCCAGCGCCGGCATGGTGTCTGCACTGGGGCGGCCCTTGAGGCCCTGCAGGCCATCCCGCAGGACAGGCCAGCCCACAGCCAGCGCACCGGCCAGAAAGAGCAGGTTGGCGGCATAGAACGCCGCCGGGGCGATCACGGGGTCAAGGGAGGCCACAGGGGCCAGCAGCCCCTCGGCAACAAGGCCAAAGTGGAGCAGCACCACCGCAAGGATGCCCTCCAGCACACACCGCAGCGTCAGCTCCGCGCCCATCCGGCGAAGCTTCTCCCCCACCTGCTCGGGCGTTTCCGGCTCGGCTTCTTCTTCAGGCTTCTCCTCAGCCTCCGGCGCGGCAGGGGCCGCTTTCTCAGCAGGCTGAGCCGGGGCCTCCTCTGCCGGGGCGGCAGGCCGGGCGGGTGCTTCGTCCTCTTCCAGCCCCATCAGCGGCAGGCTCATGCTGTCGTCCTTGCTGGGGGCCGTGGTGCGGGTAGGAGCCTGCGGCTCGTTCTCGTCCGCGCCCTTGCCAAAGAACTGGAAAGCCTTTTCCGGTTCCGGCTCAACCTCTGGCGCGGCTTCCGGGGCAGACTTCGCCTGCTTTACCGACTGATCCTCGGCAAACACCATGGGGATGGCCGGGCCCTCAGGCGCTGCGGGAGCTTCCGGCTCCACAGCCAGCACCTCTTCGGGGGCATCCTGCACCTCCTCCGCCGGGGCGGGCTTGGGGGTGCCATAGAGCATGGCCTTGAGTTCGGCCATCTCTGCATCCTCCTGCTGCTCCTGCGGGGTCAGGGGTTCCCGGCGGCGGGGCGGCTCCGGCTTTTTCTCGGGCTGGGGTGCGGGCCGGGGTTCCGGCTTCAGCGCTGCGGGGGCTTCCGGCTCGGTGGGCAGAGCCACAGGCTCTGCTTCCTCCAGCTCTCCGGGCTCCAATGCCAGCTCCAGGCCGGCCTCGGCTTCTTCCTCATGGCCCAGCACGATCTCACCCGTGGGCGGCAGCTCATTCTGCACGGCCGGGGCGGCGGCTGGCTCCTCTTTGTCCTTTTCGCGGTGAAAGAGCTTGCCCAGCAGGCTGCCGGTATTCTCCTTTTCCTCATCGCGGCGCTTCATCTCTTCGGGCACCTGTGCCACGCTGGTGCTGAAAAACGTGCGGAACTTCTCGTTCTGCGCATCGATTTCTTCCTGTGTCAGCTCTTTGCGCTTATCATCCTTTGGCATCCTAGTCCCTCCCTGTTCTGGTCACGGCGGTCTGGCCGCTGTTTCTTACTCTGCGGCGCGCTGGCTCTGGATCTCGTACAGGATGATGCCAGCCGCCACCGAGACATTGAAGCTGTCCACACCGGTGCCCTGAGCGGCCATATCCAGCCGCACCACACCGTCACAGAGCTTTTTCACCAGCTGGGATACACCGCTGCCCTCGCTGCCCAGCACCAGTGCGATGGGGCCGGTCAGGTTGTTCTTGCGCAGGGGCACACCGTCCATATCGGCACAGTAGACAAACACCCCCTGATCCTTCAGGCGGCGGATGGTCTCGCCGATGTTGGCCACGCGGGCCACAGGCAGACGCTCGGCCGCACCGGCACTGGACTTGATGACGGTGGGGGTCACGGACGCGCCGCCCCGCTTGGGGATGACGATGCCGTGGGCTCCGCACAGCAGAGCAGAGCGCATCACCGCGCCCAGATTATGGGGGTCCTCGATGCCGTCACTCAGCACCAGGAAAGGGGGCTCCCCCTTCTCTCTGGCAACGTTCAGCAGGTCCTCCACGGTCACATATTCGATCTCGCTGGCAAAGGCAGCCACGCCCTGGTGGCTCTCGGTGCCGGTCATCAGGCGCAGCTTGTTGGGGTGCACCCGCTTGACCGTGGCCCCGGCCTCCTTGGCCATGGCGGTATAGTAAGCTGCCACAGCGGGGGCCATGCCCTCCGCGATCAGCACGGTATCCACGCCGGAACCGCTCTTGAGCAGCTCGGTCACGGGGTTTTTGCCGTAGATCAGGCTCTCGTTCCTGGGCTGTTCCTCCGTGCTGCGGCGGGGGCGGCGCGGCATTTTCTGTTCGTCCATTGATGTGTTCTCCTTCCATTCTATGGCAAGGCGGGCCGTTTGAGCCGCGCCATGGTTTCGTTCTGTTTCAGTTTTACTATATTTTGACACTGATACATTCTAAAGTATAGCATACCCCGGCATTCTTCGCAATGTTTGCCGAAGGCAAAAGTTTTCCACATTCAGCAGGCTATACAATCGGTAATTCGGCTCAAATTTTTCCACATGTTGAAAACCCGGTGGAAAATGTTCAAAAATCAAGTTTGTACGCCCACTTTCCAGGTGGAATTCCACAGTTTCCACCGAGTTTTCAACTTCCCAGGTTCGACACGCAAACTTTTCGCCGTACTTTTTGTAAAATTCAAGTCGGAATTATGACAATTTTTTGAAGGGAGATCCAGTGGTTTTTGCCAGAATCTCCAACATCAAAATGCCCAATGTGAATTTGTGTTGAAAACGCCGCGGGTTCCGCCTTGATTTTATCCTGTAATTGGGGTATACTACCCTTAGGTTCGTTAAAGGATGCGCAATCTTGTATCCAAAACGGCTTTTTCACCCCAAAATGATTTTGCGGAGGTAATGAATAATGTTGGTAAATGCAACCGAAATGCTGATCAAGGCACGCGATGGCCACTACGGTGTGCCCCAGTTCAACATCAACAATCTGGAGTGGACCAAGGCAGTCCTGACCGCCTGCGAGGAAATGAAGAGCCCCGTTATCCTGGGTGTCTCTGAGGGCGCAGGCAAATACATGACCGGCTTCAAGACCGTTGCCGCCATGGTCAGCTCCATGGTGGAGACCATGGGCATCACCGTTCCCGTCGCCCTGCACCTGGACCACGGCACCTACGAGGGCTGCAAGGCCTGCGTTGAGGCCGGCTTCTCCTCCATCATGTTCGACGGCAGCCACTACTCCATCGAGGAGAACGTGGAAAAGACCAAGGAGCTGGTCGCTCTGGCACACTCCAAGGGCCTGAGCATCGAGGCCGAGGTCGGCTCCATCGGCGGCGTTGAGGACGGCGTTGTGGGCGCTGGCGAGATCGCAGACCCCGCCGAGTGCGCAAAGATCACCGATCTGGGCATCGACTTCCTGGCTGCCGGCATCGGCAACATCCACGGCGTTTACCCCGCCAACTGGAAGGGCCTGGACTTTGAGGCTCTGGACCGCATCCACAAGGCTACCAACAACATTCCTCTGGTCCTGCACGGCGGCACCGGCATCCCCGACGAGATGATCGCAAAGGCCATCAGCCTGGGCGTTTCCAAGATCAACATCAACACCGAGTGCCAGCTGGTCTTTGCTGAGGCCACCCGCAAGTACATCGAGGCTGGCAAGGATCAGCAGGGCAAGGGCTTCGACCCCCGCAAGCTGCTGGCTCCCGGCGCTCAGGCCATCGTTGACAAGTGCAAGGAGAAGATCGAGCTGTTCGGCTGCGCAGGCAAGGCCTGAGCCGAAGCGCATCTCCTGAGCACATTCCCGCCCCATAAATGATACTGCCCCGCTGTTCTGTGCATCACAAAACAGCGGGGCATTTTTTTGTAAGCCAATCCGCAAAAAGGGGGCTGCTGCACCGGTTTTTCCCGTGTGCCGCAGCCCCTCTTCTTTACTGGTTCAATTTTGCAAACGCTTCCCGCACATCGCCGGAGAAGTAGAGCGTGCCCAGTGCGCACACGGGGCCGGTGCCCCCAAGGGCGACCGCCCGGGCCACACCGGCTTCAATGGTGGAAGCAGGCTCAGCCCTGCCGCCCCGGGCGCGGATCTGTTCAGCCAGCGTCTCAGCGGGCATGGCGCGGGGGGTATGGGCCGCTACGGTGACGAACTGCCCGGCCAGCGGCAGGAGCAGTGCCAGCATCTCGTCCACATCCTTATCCGCCATGATGCTGAGCAGGAACACGAACTTCTGCCCCGGAAAGCGGTCCCGCAGGCTCTGCACGGTGGCCCGCATTCCGTGGGCGTTGTGGCTGCCATCCAGCAAAAAGGCGGGCGAATGCCGCAGCAGCTCGAACCGACCCGGCCAGCGCACCTGTTCCAGACCGGCACGGATGGCGCTGTCCGGGATGTTCCAGCCCCGGCTGCGCAGCACCCGCAGGGCCGTAATGGCCGTGGCGGCGTTCCGGGGCTGATAGCTGCCGATCAGGGGCAGGCGGATGCCATTCAGGCCGTCAAAATCAAAGGTGACAGCATCCAGATCCCCGTCCTCGATGGTCAGCCTGCTGAGATCCACCACGGTCAGCGGCGCGTGCCGCTCTGCCGCCGTACGGGCGATGACGGCATCGGCCTCGGGCACACCGCCATAGCTCACCACCGGACTGCCCGGCTTGATGATGCCCGCCTTGGCCGACGCGATATCGGCCAGGGTGGGGCCCAGCTCCTTCACATGATCCATGCCCAGCGCCGTGATGACCGCGCACTCCGGCGGGTCGATGACGTTGGTGGAATCCAGCGTGCCGCCCAGGCCCACCTCCAGCACCACGATGTCACATTTCGTCTCAGCGAACCAGAGCATCCCCAACGCCGTGATGATCTCGAATTCGGTGGGGATATCGGTCATGGCATCGGCAGCGGGCTTCACACGCTCCACCAGCCGCACCAGCGCCTCGTCCGGGATCTGTTGGCCGTTTACCTGAATGCGCTCGTTGAACCGGTTGATAAAGGGCGAGGTATACAGGCCCACCCGGTAACCCGCCGCCTGCAGGCAGGAGGCCAGCATAGCCGCCGTGCTGCCCTTGCCGTTGGTGCCCGCCACATGGATGAATCTCAGCTGCTTGTGCGGATCTCCCAGTGCGGACAGCAGGGTCCGGGTGCGGGTCAGGCCCGGCTTGTGCCCTGCCCACTGGACGGCGTGGATATAGTTCAGCGCTTCTTCATAGTTCATTGTGCAATGCCTCGGATCGTTTTGTTCTCCAGCAGCAGGCGCACCAGCACGGTGTTCACCGCCGCCAGGACCAGCGCGTTGGGAATGCGGGTCACCAGCACGCTCCACGGATAGTTATAGAAGAGGTGGAGTGCCAGCGAGTTGATGACAATGGAGCCCACCGCATGGCCGGCAAACACGCTGATCTGGGTGCGCAGGCCCAGCCGCAGGTTGGGCAGGGCGCGCCAGAGAAGGCCCGCCGTCAGGCCGATGGAGCCTGCCCCCAGCGTGATCAGCGGGTTGATGGCGTAGCCGGAAAGGGTGCCGCCGATCATATCGGCCACTGCACCCACGGCAAAGCCCTCCACCGGCCCGAACAGCACAGCGGCCAGCAGGGTAGGCAGGCTGCCCAGGTTGAACCGGACAAAGCCGGTGGAAATGCTCAGCACCCGGGCAAACACGATGCTCATGGCAGTGAGCAGGGCCAGCATGGTGAGCTTGCGGACGGAATTTCTGGAATGGTTCATATCAATTGTCCTCCCCTGTTTCGGGAACCGCGGGGCGGGCAATGCAAAACGCCCTCCCCTGTGACAAACCGCACAAAGGAGGGCGTGATTCAACGGTTCACATCCAGACGGGGCCGCAGACGGCCCCATCTGCACCCAAGTCCATGCAGCAGCGGGATGCAGGCCATGCACCGCGGGTCTTACCTTCGTCCGCAGCACAACTCCCCGTTGATGCGGCACTTAACGCGCATGGCCTTACTCTGTTGATGGTCTTATTATATGCCTTTTTCCGGTCCATTGCAACCACAACTCCCATCATCTTTCCCAATTCGCGGGGCAGATTTTTGGCGGGGTGCACAATTCCGGCCTACACAAAAAGCCCTCCGGTGCGTCTCGTCCCGGAGGGCTTTGGGGTAACCAAGGGTCTGGTCAATTACTGCACATCGGTCAGCTCAGCCAGCTTGTGGAAGATCTCGGTGTTGTCATACACGCCGCGGAACTTGTCTGCACCCTGACCACGAGCGTAGAGGTTCACCATGGCACCGGTGTGGGCGTAGGTGGTGTGATCCACACCGGACTTGTGGTTGATGGTGTGGCAGATGGCCATGCTGAAGGGGATGTAGGTGCCATACAGCTCGTAATCCTGCTGGCTCATCTTGCTCTGGCTGGAAGAGCCGACCTTGAGGGTGCGCTCGTAAGCGGTGCGCAGGTTCTCCACCTCGTAGTCGGTCAGCAGCAGCTTGCCTGCGTTGGCGGCATCGGGGTCGGTGGGCAGGGTCAGGCCGAAGTTTGCCTTCACATCCTGCATGGCAGTCTCAAAGGGAGTCTGATTCTTCATGTAGTTGTTCACATAGGTAGAATCGAACTTTGCGTAGGACATCTTCTGGTGGGCCAGGTTGGTCAGGAAGGTGTCGTAGTTGGTGGTCTTGTAGCCAATGCCCAGACCGCCGGTCTCGTGGTCAGCGGTCACCAGGATCAGGGTGTCGTCGGGATGCTGGGCATAGAACTCCACAGCGGCCTGCACCGCGTTGTGCATCTCGATCACATCATGGATGGAGGCAGCGGCATCGTTGGCGTGGCAGGCCCAGTCGATCTTGCCGGACTCCACCATCATAAAGAAGCCGTTGCTGTTGTCCAGCAGCTCAATGCCCTTGCGGACATAGTCGGTCAGCTGCCACTCTCCCGGAGCGGCATCCATGGCGTAGTTCATGGACTTGCCGTCGGCCAGATTCTCGGCAATGATCAGGGTCTTGCCTGCCCCGGCCTTCAGGGCAGCAGCACCGGCCTGGGTGGTGACAACGTTGTAACCAGCCTGTGCAGCCACCTCGTGGTTGTTGGGGCCGGTGCCATCGCCGTTCACCTTCTGGAACTCGCCGCCTGCGAAATACTCAAAGCCGGAGTTTGCCAGTTCCACACCGATCTGATAGTAGTTCTTGCGGGTCTTCTGGTGTGCATAGAAGGCAGCAGGGGTGGCGTGGTCAATATTCACCGTGGAAACAATGCCAACCTTGTAGCCCTTCTGCTTATGGAGCTTCTCCGCAATGGTCTCATAGGGCACGTCACGGGTCCAGGGGCACATATTGATGACACCGCTCTCGGTCTTTTTGCCGGAAGCGATGGAGGTGGCAGTGGAAGCGGAGTCCGGGCAGAAGGAGGTGCTGTCGTAGGTGGTCACACTGCCCACCTCAGGGAACTGGGTAAAGCTCAGCTCTGCCTCGGTGATGGCACCGTTGTTGGTGACAGTGCCCTGATAGAACCGGGCCGACTGGATCTGGGCAGTGCCCATGCCATCGCCGATGAACAGGAAGATGTACTTGGGCTTCTTCTGGAACAGGCCAAAGCAGTTCTCCTCGTCAGCTGCGGTGGAAGCGGCCGGAGCGGCAGCGTTTGCAGCCACGGGGGCAGCAGTCATCAGACCGGCGGCAGATGCCACAGCACCCACTTTCAGGAAGCTGCGGCGGGACATTTTATGTTCTTTCATACGATAATTCCTCTCTTATCCTGAGCCCTCCCGGGCCCTGTTGCAATGTATCTTGGGAACGGCTCTATTGTACCCGTTCGGAGAAAGAGGGGAAACCATAGTAAAGAAAATCTTAGGTAAACCTTGCGTGGAAGAAACCCGCAGTTGGTAAAAAACAAGTTGATTCTGTAAAATCCAACTTTACCGGGCCCGCGCTCCGGATCGGTTGCATCCGGTGGGCAAATCGTGTATACTGTAACCCGATTTTTATTTGCGGAGGGAGGGGTGCACATGTCCGTTTTGTGTCTGGGCGAAGTCTGGCTGGAGCTGAACGCCGCCACGGCTCCGGAGCTGACGGAGACGTTCCGGGTGCAGACCGGCGGCTGGGGCGCGGGCTTCTGCCGCCAGTACGCTGCATTGGGCGGGCAGGCGGCTCTGCTGGCCCAGCTGGGAGCCGACCCCTTTGGCCGCAAGCTGGCGGCCCGGCTTGCCGGGGATGGTGTGGATTGCTCCCTCCTCTGCTTCACGGATGCCTTCCCCACGCCGGTGGTGTTCACCGGAGAGGACACTGCTCTGCCCTACCGTGCCCACACCGCCGGGCTGGCCCTTGGGCCGGAGCAGCTGGAAACCGCCCCGTTCCGGGGAGCCTCTGCCTTCTGCTTTTCCTCCGCCGGGCTGGTGGACAGCCCCCTGCGGCTGGCCCACCTCAAGGCCCTTGCCGCCGCCCGGGATGCCGGGGCGCTCTGCTGCTATCTTCCCCGGCTGGCGCAGGCCGCGCCCTACTGGCCGCAGCGGGAGGCGCTGTGCCAGACCGCCCTGCAGTTTTTGGACCGGGCAGACGTTCTCTTTTTAGAGGAGAGCGACCTGCTCCTCCTCTTCGGCTCCCGGGAGCTGCGCACCGCCCTGTTTGCCCTGTTCACCGGCCATGTGCAGCTGATCTTTTTCTACAAAAAGGACAGGATTCTCGCCTTTACACGTAGTGTTATGGCTTCTGCCGCAAAAAAAGACCAGAGCCCGGCTCTGGTCTTGTATCGGATGGAAAAAATGATGCTCCCTGTCTCCGCTCTGCCCAGATTAAAGGAATCTGAGCTGAACGCGCTGATCGGATAGCCCCCTGCCGCTGAGATGGCGGCGGGAACCAAACAAAAACAGCCAGCGCCGTGGAAAGGAGGAGAAAGCGGCGCTGGCTGTGTATGAGAACTCCCAAACATTTGCGGCTGTCAGGAGATGGTTGGTAGTCTGTCCGCCGCCTTGGCTATTGCCTCGCATCAGCAGGGGACAGTGTTTTTTAAAGGGGCCGCGCCGCCCGGTTTCTGCCGGAGATGCGCGGTTTTCATTGCCTGCATGGCATCTTGGGAGGATGTTTTTCTGTTCCTCCCTGACTGCACCCTTATTGTACAGGATAAAAATGGAGTTTCTTTGTGAGGAATTTGAACAAATTGAAAATAAACGGAGCCGCTGCACATCATTTTGCACAGCGGCTCCGTTTTTTACGTCGTTTCTTTAATTTTCAGCCAGATTACCGGTGTAGAGCTGGTAATACTTGCCCTTCTTGGCGATCAGCTCGTCGTGGCTGCCGCGCTCGATGATGCGGCCCTGCTCCAGCACCACGATGCAGTCTGCATTGCGGACGGTGGACAGGCGGTGGGCGATGACGAAGCTGGTGCGGCCGTACATCAGGCCGTCCATGCCGCGCTGGACCAGCGCCTCGGTGCGGGTATCAATGGAGGAGGTCGCCTCGTCCAGGATCAGCACCGGGGGATCGGCAACCGCGGCGCGGGCAATGGCCAGCAGCTGGCGCTGCCCCTGCGACAGGTTTGCGCCGTCGTTGGTCAGCATGGTGTTGTAGCCATCGGGCAGACGCTTGACAAAGCCATCGGCATTGGCCAGCTTTGCGGCGGCAATGCACTCCTCATCGGTGGCATCCAGGCGGCCATAGCGGATGTTCTCCATGACCGTGCCGGTGAACAGGTGGGTATCCTGCAGAACGATGCCCAGAGAGCGGCGCAGGTCGTCCTTTTTGATCTTGCGGATGTTGATGCCATCATACCGGATCTTGCCGTCTGCGATATCATAGAAGCGGTTGATCAGGTTGGTGATGGTGGTCTTGCCGGCACCGGTGGAGCCGACAAAGGCGATCTTCTGGCCCGGGCGGCCATAGAGGTTGATCCCGTGCAGGACGGTCTTTTCGGGCACATAGCCAAAATCGACATCGGTAAAGGTGATGTCGCCCGCCAGCTTGTGGTAGGTGGTGGTGCCGTCGTGGTGGGGATGCTTCCAGGCCCAGATGCCGGTGCGCTCGGTGGTCTCCACCAGCTCGTCATCCTTGCCATACTTGGCGTTGACCAGGGTGACATAACCCTCGTCGGTCTCGCTGGTCTCGTCCATCATCTTGAAGATACGCTCCGCACCGGCCAGTGCCATGATCACGCTGTTGGCCTGCATGGACACCTGGCTGATGGGCATATTGAAGCTCTTGTTCAGGCTCAGGAAGGCCATCACGGTGCCCAGGGTCATGCCGCCGACATTGCCAACGGCCATGGCCGCGCCTGCCAGAGCACAGACCGCGTAGCTGATATTGCCCAGCTGTGCGGTAACGGGCATGATGATGTTGGCGTAGCTGTTGGCCTGCTTGGCGCTTTCCTTCAGTTTATCGTTCAGCTGCCGGAAGCCATCCAGAGCCTTCTGCTCGTGGGTGAACACCTTGACGACCTTCTGGCCCTCCATCATCTCTTCGATGTAGCCGTTCACCTTGCCCAGATCCTTCTGCTGGGCCACAAAGTACTTGCCGCTCATGGCAGTGATCTTCTTGGAGCAGAACAGCATCAGGGCCACCATCAGCATGGTGACAACGGTGAGCTGCCAGCTCATCAGGCACATGCTGGTGAACACGGACACGATGGTGATGGCGCTGGACACCAGCTGGGGGATGCTCTGGCTGATCATCTGGCGCAGGGTGTCCACATCGTTGGTGTACACCGACATGATGTCGCCGTGGGGGTGGGAGTCAAAATACCGGATGGGCAGGCTTTCCATGTGGGTGAAAAGCTGGACGCGCAGGTTGCGCAGGGTGCCCTGGGTCACGTTGACCATGATGCGGGCGTTGAGCCATGCGGCCAGCACGCCGATGGCGTAGATGCAGCCGATGCGCATCAGTGCACCTGCCAGCGGGCCGAAGTCCGGCGTGGCCTGCCTGGTCATGGGGACGATGTAATCATCGATCAGGGTCTTGAGGAAAAGGCTTGCCTGCACGTTTGCCAGCGCGCTGACGATGATGCAGACCAGCACAAGGATGCAGTGGGGCAGATAGTGCTTGAACACCTCATCCATGATCCGCTTGAGCAGCTTGCCCGGATTCTCGACCTTCGGCTTGGGGCCGCCCATCCTACGAGGGCCGGGGCCCTTCACTTCTTTCACCTGTGCCATTACTGCTCACCTCCCTGCTTATCAAAATCGCCGCCGCCCTGGGTCTGGCTGTTGTAAACTTCCTGATAGATCTTGTTTGTCTTGAGCAGCTCCTCGTGGGTGCCCAGGCCGTTGATCTGGCCGTTGTCCAGCACCAGGATGCGGTCCGCATCCTGCACGGAGGAGATGCGCTGTGCAATGATGATCTTGGTGGTACCGGGGATCTCCTCCCGGAAGGCCTTGCGGATCTTGGCATCGGTGGCGGTATCCACGGCGCTGGTGCTGTCGTCCAGGATCAGCACCTTGGGCTTGCGCAGCAGCGCGCGGGCAATGGTCAGGCGCTGCTTCTGGCCGCCGGACACGTTGGAGCCGCCCTGCTCGATCCAGGTATTGTACTTATCAGGGAAGCGCTCGATGAACTCATCGGCGCAGGCCAGCTTGGCCACCCGGATGCACTCTTCCTCGCTGGCGTTCTCATCGCCCCAGCGCAGGTTGTCGAGGATGGTGCCGCTGAACAGAACGTTCTTCTGCAGCACCATGGAGACCTCCCGGCGGAGGACATCCAGGCTGTAATCCTTAACGTCCACGCCGCCCACCTTGACAGAGCCGGTCTCGGCATCATACAGGCGGGGGATCAGCTGCACCAGGCTGGATTTTGCACTGCCGGTGCCGCCGATGATGCCCAGCGTCTCGCCGGGGCGGATGGTAAAGGTGACATCGTTCAGGACAGGCTGGCCGGAGCCGTGCTTATACTTAAAGGTAACATGCTCGAACTCGATGCCGCCATCCCTGACCTGCTGCACCGGTGCCTTGGGGGCGGGCAGGTCGGTGGTCTCGTCCAGCACTTCCACGATACGGCGGGCGGAAGCGGCGGACATGGCGATCATCACAAAAGCCATGCTCAGCATCATCAGGGCCATCAGGATGTTCATAATGTAACCGAACAGGGCGTTCAGCTGGCCGGTGGTGATCGCACCGTTCAGGACGTAATGTGCGCCGAACCAGCTCAGGGCGATGTTGCAGCCGTACACAGAGACCAGCATGGCGGGATTGTTGAAGCTCAGGCGGCTCTCGGCGTGGACGAACTGCTTGTACAGGCTCTCGCAGGCCTTGGTGTACTTCTCGTTCTCAAAGTGCTCCCGGACAAAGCTCTTGACCACGCGGATGGCCGAGACATTCTCCTGCACGGAGGCGTTCAGGTTATCGTAGTTCTTGAACACCTTATCAAAGATGCCGAAGGTGGGAACCATAATGCCTGCCAGCACTGCCACCAGGAACACGATCGCCACCAGGAACACCATGGTCAGCGAGCGGCTGATCATGGAGGCCATGATGAGCGCGAAAACCAGATGGACGGGGGCACGCACGCACATGCGCTCGATCATCTGGAACGCGTTCTGCAGGTTGGTCACGTCGGTGGTCATACGGGTGACCAGACCAGCCGTGGAATACTTGTCGATGTTGGAGAACGAGAAATGCTGGATATTCTCATACATCGCATCGCGCAGGTTGCCCGCAAAGCCGGTGGATGCCGTGGCAGCAAACCTGCCGGCCAGCACGCCCAGCAGCAGGGCAATGGCCGCCACCAGGAAGGTGAGCAGGCCGTACTTGACAACGGCGTTCATATCGCCCTTTTCAATGCCCTGGTCAATGATAAAGGCCATGATGGTAGGCAGCAGCACATCCATGATGGCTTCCAGAGCAGAGAAGATCGGTGTCAGGATCGCGGCGCGCTTGTACTCGCCCAGATGTGACACAAGTTTTTTGATCATCTGTTGTAATCCTCCTGAAGTTTATTTGCAGGGGTCATTCCAGCCCCTTGCGCAGCTTGTTCAATAACCGCAGAAGCTCTGCGTTTTCCTCTTCCGTCAGCAATCCGGCCACAAACTCATCGGTCTGGTGCAGGGAGAGTATCGTCTTTTCATGGACGCGGCCCCCCTCTTCCGTCAGGATCAGCCGTTTGAGCCGGGCATCCTGCGGCACGCTCTGGCGCTCGATGTAGCCCTTGCGCTCCATCAGCTGCAGGATGTTCGTCACGGTCGAGCGTGTGATGGAAAACTCCCGCTCGATATCGCGCTGGTATACGGGCTCATTTTTGTGCCAGTAGAGGTAGCTCATGATCCAGTCGTGCATGGGGGTCACGTTGTCCACGTTGTTCTCCCGGTGGAACTGGTTGATCTTGCGGAAGATCAGGTTGTTCACCCGGCGCACCTGTGCCGGGATGACCTGCGGCGGCTCCCATGGGGGGTTGCAGCAGGGCTGCTTGGTGCTTTCATCGTGCATAATGGTTCCCCTTTTGAATTGTTTGTGGTAGGATTGTTTCCTTTAGAACTGTTTGATGCCGTACAATATCATAACGCACGATTCGATCTTTGTCAATAGAAGACGCAAAATAAAATACAGAAGCGCCCCACCGAACGGCAGGGCGCTTCCACTGGGCGCTGATTTTGCTTCTGCTGGCTCAACAGCCCTTGCTTTCTGACCAGAATATGCTTTAATAAAAGCAACTACGGGCGCTGCGCCCCCGAATACTGCAAGGAGAATCCCATGGAACAACGGAACACCCGCCTGCGGAACGCGGGCTTCGTCACCTTCTTTTTCAGCGGCATCTGCACCATTTCCAGCGGTGTGGTGGTCAGCCTGCTGCAGGAAGAATACGGCTTTGCCTACGGCATGACCGGCACCCTGCTCAGCCTGCTGAGCATCGGCAACCTGCTGGCGGGCCTGCTGGCCGGTGCGCTGGTGGGAAAAATGGGCATGAAGCCAAGCGTCCTGCTGCTGACCATCGGCTATGCGGTGGGCTACGGCCTGATGGGCCTGACCGGCCTGCCCATTCTGCTGGCGCTGGCCTTCTTCATTGTAGGCATTGCCAAGGGCAGTGTCCTGAACACCTGCACCATCCTTGTCAGCGGCAACTCTGCAGACCGCACCCGGGGCATGAACACCATGCACGCCTGCTACGCCTGCGGTGCCCTGCTCTGCCCCTTTCTGATCTCTGCCGCGGCCAGGGTCAGCACCACGCTGGCCGTGCTGGCACTGGCGGCGCTGGGTCTGGTGCTCTGGCTGGTGTACCTGTTCACCCCCATGGCAGGCCGCGCCAAGGCCAAAGAAGCGGTCACCGATTGGAGCTTTTTGCGCTCTTCCCGCTTCTGGCTGCTCACCGGCCTGCTGTTCTGCCAGAACGCCGCCGAGCAGAGCGTTGTGGGCTGGATGGTCACCTACTTCAAGGACAGCGGCATCATTGCAGGCACGCTGGCGGCCTATACCGTCACCGTGATGTGGGGTGCCACCCTGATCGGCCGCCTGCTCATCGCTTTTGTGTTCCCACTCAAACAGCCCCGTAAGGCCATGGTGTTTATGGCGGTTTTCTGCACAGCCTTCTACTTTGCCATGATGCAGACCCACAGCCAGCTGCCTGCCATCCTGCTGCTGTTCGCCTTCGCCTTCTCCATGGCCGGTATGAACCCCACCGCCGTGGCCAGCGCCGGTAAAATGACCACCGTGACCAGCATGGGCATCATGCTGCCCGTGGCATCCAGCGGCGCGATCCTGATGCCCTGGGTCATCGGCAAGGTAGCTGAAAGCGCCGGTCTTGCTGTTGGTATGGCAACCAACATCGTGCCCTGTGTGGGGCTGATCGTCTTTGCAATTCTGGTGTCCAGAATGCGGGAGGAGTAAACCTCTCCGTCATTGCTTTGCAATGCCGCCTCCCCTGGCAGGAGAGGCAAGCAGCAGGCGACTGAGCGGTTCATCCCCTCGCCTTTGCGCTGAACTCACACCCACAGTAATCCTGACGGTAAAGCCCGTACTCCTCCGAAAGCTGGAGGGAGCGCAGGTAGCCGTTCTGCTTTTTGAAATCCGAGGGCAGGTGCCTGATGCCGAATTCGGCTTCAAGCTCCTGCCCGATTTGATTGATGCGGGCAGCATCTTTGTGGGGGCTGATGGAGAGCGTGGTGGTGAACCAATCAAAGCCGTGCTCCTTTGCGTACTGAGCCGCCCGGCGCATCCGCAAACGGTAGCAGACGGTGCACCGCCCGCCCCGCTCTGGCTCGTTTTCCAGCCCCTGCACAGCCGTGTAGAACTCCTGTGGGTCGTAGTGGTCTTCGATGACCGTGACCCCCAGCGGGTGCGCCTGCGCCACGAACTTTTTCAGCTCCTCGCCCCGGCGGTAGTATTCTTCGGCAGGCCAGGTGTTGGGGTTATAGTAAAGCACCGTGATCTCAAAATACCGGCACAGCTTTTCCAGCACGGCGCTGGAACAGGGCCCGCAGCAGGCATGGAGCAGCAGCTTTGGCCGCTGCGGCCCCAGCGTTTTCAACACTTCGTCCATCTGCTGTGCAAAATTCAACTGTTTTGACATCGGTTTCATCCTTTGTTATACTTGCTTTGATTCAAATAGCTCCCTCCTGCTGCCTCGCCAAAAGAGCCATAGCTGCCGGAAGGGGCATCCCGGTCATATTATATCACATTTTATCTAATAGGAGAACTGCGATGACAAACGAGAAGATCGCCCGCATCAACGAGCTGGCAAAAAAGAGCAAGACCACCGGCCTGACCGATGCCGAAAAGGCAGAGCAGCAGGCCCTGCGGCAGGAGTATGTTGCGGACGTAAAGGCCAGCCTGCGCGCCCAGCTGAACAACACCTCGATCAAAGAGCCGGATGGCACGGTCCACAAGCTGGGGAAGAAGAACTAAAGCAGCATCACGAAGAGGAGCGCCTGGCGGATCATTGAGAGAAAAGTGTTTCTTCCCTCTTTTTTTGTTCCGCGTTTCGTGCTATACTATAATTGTATTGTTGCGGACATTTCCGCGGGCGGTACAGATTCCCAAGGTGGCGTATCCCGGGCAAGGTGCACGGAAAAGGCTGTCTTTTGAAAAAATGATAAAGAGGTCATTTATTATGCTTACTGCAATTACGGGTATCAACTGGGGCGATG
>ENA-OUPO01000214-OUPO01000214.1-human-gut-metagenome-genome-assembly--contig:-NODE-214-length-31673-cov-13.1887_pt1 | contig 31673 bp, 24 predicted proteins | sample MGYA00237940_ERZ548809 | MGnify/ENA primary metagenome ERZ548809 (study PRJEB26490, sample SAMN05194695) | human gut metagenome | biome: terrestrial biome; feature: human-associated habitat; material...
GGATGCGGCGGCGGTGCGGGTCTGTTTCTGTCTGCAGCGCTTCCGGAAGCAGCAGGAACTGCGGGGCTGCATAGTAGTAATTCAACCGTTTCATCAACGGCAGCACCCCGGACAGTGCCAGTGCAAAAGTCCCTAACAAGGTCATGTTGTACCAAATAACGTAATAGGGACAGCGCTGCTTTGCTGCATTCCAGTAATGCCCGCAGAACAGCAGAACGCACAGGTTTATGACAAAGAACATCGTCTCAAAGCCGTCTTCACTCCATGCAGAACCCAGATAGCGGGCATAATATCCCAGCCCGATCCGCGGCATCAGCCAGGCAGCAGCCGTACCCAAAACACCAGAACAGGCCAGCACGCCTGCTGTCAGCAACAGGGCATAGCGGGGGCTCAGCTCGACCCGGCACAAAAAATAACACGGCAGCAGTACCACCGCTGTAGTGTGGAACAGCATTGCTACCGCCACGCAGGCCAGAAAAGGGAAGAGCCGCTTCTCCAGGATGAACTGTACGGCCACCAGCCCGATGCCAATGGCAATGTACTGCCGGATGATGTTCATGCTGAGGAAATAATTGCTGCTGGCTACATAGAGGTAGATAGCCAGAACCGGAGCAGAACACTGGGTGAATATGGCATAATAAACGCACAGACCTATTATAACAGATGTTGCCGCGATTACAAGACGAAAGTTTCCGCCCAATGCCACAGCAGCTTCCATCAAGACCCGATACCCTGGCTCGCAATTGTCCAGCACACCCAAAAAGAACTGCAAAGCAGACTCTGGACTCTCATACAGCCCCCACCGGGTAAGATCTTCGCGCATCGGCGCAAACAGCTCCTGACACAGCGCATCGCCACCGCCTGCCCGCAGCCACTGCAGAGCCCGGAATTCCGGCAGATAGGTATAAAGAAAATCTGTGCCCACGCCCCACCGCGCCGCACTTACTAATATAAGCGGCAGGGAACAGAGCACAAGTGCTCCCCAGCGCTGTTTGCTGTCAATAGCGTTCAGAGCATCGGTGTTCCGTTTTTCGCACCAGACTGCCAACAGGCAGGAGATCAGCGTAGCCGCAATATAAACCAGCATTCTTTACGGTCTCCTATATCGAATTTTACGGCTGAGAAATGCGGTGCCCTTTTTAAGCCAGTGCTGATTTTCCAAAAACACCACGGGCAGTTCCGTATACGCAATATGGTTCGTTTCCATCCAGACATCCAGCAGCCGCTCGGCCAGAAAACCGTAAACACGGCCATTGTACGCATCATAACAGTCCGCATCGATACGCTTTTCGGCTTCTGCCAGCACATCGAACAACCATGTGCAGTATGCATCCAGAATGTCCCTGCGCATGACGAACATATTGAACCGATGCCCGCTGGTGCGCCCCATGACAGCTGCGTAGGCCGGCAGGTAGGCTGCGTATCTTTCTGCAAGGATACTCTGTACAGCATCCAGATCTTCCTTATGATGGGCGTGAATGTACTGGGTATAGGTCGTTTCGATCCAATAATTGCGCTTTTTCGGCAGGATCACAGGGGCTTTTTCCAGTGCAGCATGGATCTCGGCTCCTGATGCGATGCGGTCAAACTTTCTGCCGCCGGGCATTCTGCGGGCAAAATAACGCCGGTAATGCACCAATCCCAGATAATCTGCCTGCAGGTTTTTCCAGCCCCAGTAAAGAGCAGTCAGCTCACAATAGGATCTGTTTTTGTTTGAGATATTCTCTCCGGTGTCGTCTCTCAGCGCGTTTTCCATGCCCGGAATATGTACACCGCCCACCTGAATGGGCGCATAAACTGCATCTTCCGGCAGACAGTACGCTTTGTGCATCGCCACCAACAGCTTGATGTTCTCCATATATCACCCTGCCGTCTTACATCTTCCAGTAGTTGGCCACGGTCTGCCCTAACCGGACACCGCCGTACAGAAAGGTCGCTTTTCGCAGGAGGGACATCTGCCAGAAGTCTTTTGCCCAGTCTACCGTCGGCTGCAGGCTTTTTTGCAGCAGGCAGTTCCACACGGCAGTGCGCATACTGCCCAGAAACTGGTTCTGAAACGTATAAGCGGTCACGCGGTCAAAAACATCCAGCAAGCCGCCGCCGGATACCTCCGGCAGCTCGCCCTGTTCCAGTACAAAATACTTGGCAGGATAGTTCATTTTTCCTTTAACCTTTCGTTGTGATTTTGGTGAAGTCATTCTGGGAAAGAGGAGTGCTTTTGATCTACAATATATTTTTGCAATAAGGGTTTTATTTGCTGAAAAATAGTGATCTGTTACAGCACCAATTTCGCCCTGTCCCGCAATATAAGCAAAAGCTCTGGGTTTCAATGGATCCCAGTGCAATCATTTGTGCCCTATTGAATCATCTCATTCTGAAAGACAGAATGAGCCTATACTTGCAATAGTTTACCTCGTTTCCTGTCCTGCTGTCAAGTGTCTGTAGGATCATTGACCTATCTGTGCAGACAGAAACGGGAAAATCTGTTTTCTCGGTTGTTCATATACATTGCTCCACGATCAAAAGCGTAATATAAAGATAGCACCATCGTGAGGACAACTTCTTTTTTGAAACAGACGGTCAGTAAAAAGCGTCGCATCAAGCGGTGTGACATACCACTTTTGCCAAAGGTCTTGATTTCAAAAAAATCTATGGTATATTGAAACTGGAAAGCTCCAAACATGGAGTGGCATTACAATTTTGGAGACAAAGTGTTTTCGCTTATACAGCGAGGGTGCCTTATGAAAATCAAAGAAAGTCCATCTATCATTCTGGCGTTTCATGGGATGCTTGGCCGCAAGAAGCAGACCAGCCTATTGCTGCTTTTGCTGACACTGGTTTTCTCGTTCCTGACGGCGGCGGTGATCTACTCCGTCAGTTCTGCACAGGTATTGCAGGACACCCGCTGTGAGTTATATGGCGAATGGCAGTACCTGCGTTTGTCGGATACTGCTGCGGACGCTGCACAGGCACAAAACACCTTGCCCGCATCCGCACAGGTCAGCACAGTGATCCAGAATGGAATCGTTCTCGGCGCAGACGATGGCGTGGCGGGCGGGATCGGAACGGTAGACGATACCTTTGCGCAGCTGGGACGTATCGTGCCGATCAGCGGTGATTTCCCCACGCAGCCCGATGAGATTGCCATGACGACGACGCTGCTGGATGCGCTGGGCTGCTCCTATGACGTAGGGCAGACGGTCACGCTGAAGGTCGCTGCCAATGATTACGACCCACTGGCAGGCTCCGGCACAGTGATGGAAAAAGCCTATACCCTGTGCGGTGTTTTGCCTGCCTATGATGTGTATTGGAATCTGAACGGCAATCTGACTGTCAGCGGCATTGTGACAGAGCCGCTTGCCTTGGACGGGCAAAAGTTCCAGACATTTTATTACCTGAATGCAGCCGCACCCGTGACCGCTTCGACCGACCCTGCTTTAGTGGCAAACGAGTATGCCTACCCGCAGGAGGATACCGTTTCATCTTCTTTGCGCTTTTTACTGGTCGCAGCGATTCTGGTCAGCTTTTTTGCGGTGGCGCAGTATTTCCTGATCGTTCTGCACAAGCGTGTACATACCATCAACACCTTCCTGACGCTGGGGGCTAAAAATCGGGATCTCCGGCTCATGTGCCTGTGGGAGGCGCTTTTTGCCGGGCTTGCAGCAGTTGCTGCTGGGTTTGCACTGGGCTGCGGCGCCGCTGCCATCGGTCTGGGGCTGCAAAAGCACCTTTCGTTCTTGGTGATCCCCGCTGCATCTCTTGCGCCGCTGGCGGTGCTGTTTCTGCTCTCCGTACTGCTGGGCGCACTTTTGCCTGCGGTGCTGGTTCGCCCGCAGACCACAAAACCCAAAGAGAAGCCTGCAAAAAAATTCCGCTTGGCACAGCTGCCGCTTGCACCGCAGATCGGTGTCGGCTGCGCGGTATTGCTGATCGCCGTCAGTTGTTTGTATGTCGGCTGGCGTGTCATGCTGCCGTATGATCTGGATGCACCGTATGCCTGTCTGTCCATCAAGATGAACGGGACCTCCGGGATGCCGTTTTCTCTGAAAGAGGATCTCGCTGCATTGCCCGGTGTGGAAGAGGTTTCCGCTGCAATTGACCTGACCGACACCTATACCATTACTTCAGACAGAATCCAGAACAGCCAAATGCTTGCCGATATCTGGGTCAAGGACAACGGCAATATCCCGAGTGTTTTAATGCACAATGCCTCAAAAGGAACACTAAATACGACAGTCTGTGCTTTGCCGGATGATGAACTACGCCGCATTGCCGCAGATGCCGGCGTTTCGGACGAGGAAATCGAGACGCTGCTGGCAGGGGATTCTGTTTTGACCCTGTGGAGAGATTGCTATTATGACCCCGCTGCGGACGCGTACTATCAGAAGAACACCCAAACGGAGGGCAGCATTCCTGTTGAACCGGTTTTCGCAGCTGGAGACAAGTTGAGCATCCAACACCAGCGTTATACCGGGCAGGATGAAGCCGGGAATGATGTCTACCGGACGTATACCGCCCAGCTGCCCATTGCCGGGGTCGTAAAGTCTGCGAACAACTACACACTGCTGACAACAGACCGGCTCATTTCCAGCGGCACGATTTTTGTCAGTACGGCTCTTTACCATAAAATGTTTGAGAGCGCAGGAAGCTACTTTATGGAAAAGGAAGGATACAGCAGCCTGAACGTGAAGCTGTCCGCTGGCAGCAATTTCTCTTTGCGTCGGTCTATTTCCTCCATTGCAACGCGCAGGAATGGTATCCTGCGTGCAGATAACTACGACCTGATCAGCCAGAGCTACACCGAGGGCACACAGAGCGCTTTCCTTGTCGGCATCCTTGCGGTATTCGGGGTCCTTCTGGGGTGTGCGCTGCTGGTGGTTTTGAATCTTTCAGCTTATGAAGTCCAGCAGCAGCGTCTGTCGCTTCTCCTGACGCTGGGCGTTTCCCCGAAAAAACTGGTGCTGTCCTATGCAAAGCTGCTGCTCCCGGTCATCGTTGGGACAACGCTGCTTGTGAACATCGTTGTCTATGCGGCAGTTTCGTGTATCGTCCCGATCCAGAGCATTCTCGACCTGATCCGTATCCATACAAACGGGCGGGTGTATGCGTTCCATAAACCTGTGGGAAGTCAGATCATGGTCAGCATTCTGCTGATGGTGTTCTGGCTGTCCGCAGCGTTGCTGCCGATCTTCTCCTTTATTCGTAAAAAAGCATCCAAGGGGGACATCTTATGAAGGATAAAATTCTGGAAGCTGTACAGATCTCCAAAACCTACGGGGAAGGGGAAAGTGCGGTTCACGCCCTCAAAAATAGCGACCTGACCCTTGAAAACGGTACATTTGCGTCCATCATCGGTTCCAGCGGCAGCGGAAAATCCACGCTCCTAAAAATTCTGGGAGGACTTTTGCCACCCACCACCGGTAAGGTGCTGCTGGACGGTCAGGACATTTATGTAATGAATGCGGAGCAGCTGGCACAGGTGCGGAGGCAAAAGATCGGCTTTATTTTTCAGGATTTCCGCCTGTTCCCGGAGTACACGGTGCAGGATAATATTCTGACCCCGTTTTATCTAGACCATAGAGCACCGGATGAACAGATGCTCCATAAGCTGACCGGAATCTTGGGCATTGCGGGCAAGCTGCATTCCCGCCCCGCACAGCTTTCCGGCGGACAGCAGCAGCGTGTGGCAATCGCCCGTGCGCTGATTGCAAAGCCCCGCATCGTTTTTGCAGACGAGCCTACCGGAAATCTGGATACGCGGACGGGCGAGGATACGATGCGGCTGTTGATGGAATGTGCTGCGGAGTTCGGGCAAACGCTTATCGTTGTTACCCACAACCCAGAAATTGCGCAGAAGGCGCAGCAGATCATTCGGATCGAGGATGGGCAGATCTTTTATAGTGCAATACCACCAATGAGTGTTAGGTCTAGTGGGGATAGCGGGGTATAAGGAAAGGGGAATGGATATAGGTTTTGATCAGTGGCGCAAGGTGATGCAAAAATAGCACGGGGCATTTCTGTATCGTGCTAAAAATGGACAAACAAAAACCACGGTGCGTGTGCATCGTGGTTTAATCAAACGGAAGATATTTCTGCGCAAGACGTTTTTGCTCGGATATAAAGCTAAAAGCCGCCGCACCCTGCCCGGAAACTCCGGCAGCAGAATGCGGCGGCGTACTGTTACAAAAAACTTACTTGGAGATCTTCTGGCCGATCCAGATGCAGATGCAGGCACCGATCACCGAGATGGCAAAGGAAGAAAAGCTGCCGGAAGCGTGGATGCCCAGCAGGCCGAACAAAAACTCGCCCACAAAGCTGCCCAGCACACCCATCAGGATGTTGCGGCCAAGGGAAGTTTCCGTGCCCATAAAACGCCCGGCCAGATATCCGGCCAGTGCACCCACCAGTACGCCCACAAAAAGGGAAGCCAGCACGCCCACCAGCGTCAGCAGACCGGTCAGACAGCCCACCAGTACACACAGCAGGGCAACGATAAGTAAAATGGTTAAGGTGATCATAAGTTATACCTCCTTGAAAATCACGGCTCTGCCTGCTGCCCGGCGGCTTCGCGGGCGGTGCGGCAGATGTCTTTCAAACAGCATTTTTCGCATTCCGGCTTGCGGGCGTTGCACACCGCACGGCCGTGCATCACAAAGCGGTGGCAAAGGTCGCTGCCTTCCTCCGGCGGGATGATCTTCCACAGGGCCATCTCCACCTTCTGCGGCTCCTTGATGCCGTCCACAAGGCCAATTTTATTGCACAACCGGATGCAGTGGGTGTCGGTAACGATGGCGGGCTTGCCGAACACATCGCCCATGATCAGGTTTGCGCTCTTGCGCCCCACGCCGGGCAGGGCAAGCAATTCGTCAAAGGTGTCAGGCACCCGGCAGTCGTACTTGTCCCGCAGCATCCGCATACAAGCCGAGATGTCCCGCGCCTTGGAGTGTCCCAGCCCGCAGGGCTTGACGATGGCTTCAATGTCCTCCGGTTCGGCGGCAGCCAGCGCCGCCACACTGGGGTATTTTGCAAACAGCTCTTCCACCACAATGTTCACCCGGGCATCCGTGCACTGGGCAGCCAGCCGCACGCTGACCAGCAGCTGCCATGCGTGGTCGTAGTCCAGCGTGCACCCTGCATCTGGGTATTCAGCCTTGAGACGCCGGATGACTTCCAGCGCCAGCGCTTTTTTTGCGGTAAGGTCCTCCGGGGCCTTTTTTTGTACCGGCATGGGACAAACCTCCTTTGAAAGGGAATACTTGAATCATACCATGTTTGACAGGATTTGTAAATGTTTACGGGGCATTATCTGAGAATGATTTTCAGAAAAGCCCTTGTCCTCCTTTTCTAAATGCGTTATACTATATAAAAAGTGCCTTGCGGGCAGGGAAGGAGAAACCACCATGAACGAACCTCTTGCGCAGCGCCTGCGTCCCAAAACGCTGGCGGATGTGTGCGGGCAGCAGCATCTGCTGGCACCGGGGCGGGTGTTCCGCCGCACCATCGAGAGCGGGCGCATCCCCAACATGATCTTTTACGGTCCCTCCGGTACCGGAAAGACCACGGTGGCACGTATCATTGCCGAGAACAGCGGCATGACCCTGCACAAGCTCAACGGCACCTCCTGCGGCACAGGGGATATCAAGGCGGTGCTCAAGGATATCGGCACGCTGGCAGCGGCGGGCGGCATACTGCTGTATCTGGACGAGATCCAGTACCTGAACAAAAAGCAGCAGCAGAGCCTTTTGGAATGCATCGAGGACGGCAGCGTCACCCTGATTGCTTCCACCACCGAGAACCCCTATTTTTACATCTATAATGCCCTGCTTTCCCGCTGCACTGTGTTTGAGTTCAAACCCCTTGCCGCAGCGGATGTGGAGCGCGGGGTGCGCAACGCCGTGCAGCGCCTTTCCGAGGGGGAGCAGGTGCCGGTGTGCATGGACGAGGACGCCTGTGCCTATCTGGCCGAAAGCGCCGGGGGCGATCTGCGCAAGGCGCTGGGCTGTTTGGACTTTGCAGTCACGGCGGCACCGGTGGAAAACGGAGAAAAGCGCATTACTCTGGATATGATCCGGCAGGTCACCCGCCACACCGCCATGCGCTACGACCGGGAGGGCGACGACCACTACGACATCGTTTCTGCCTACCAAAAGTCCATGCGCGGCTCCGACCCGGACGCGGCACTGCATTATCTGGCACGCCTGTTGGAAGCGGGAGATCTGCCCTCTGCCTGCCGCCGCCTGATGGTGTGCGCCTGCGAGGATGTGGGGCTTGCCTACCCGCAGATCATTCCCATCGTCAAGGCGGCGGTGGATGCTGCCAACATGGTGGGTCTGCCGGAGGCTCGTCTGCCGCTTGCGGACGCGGTCATTCTGGTGGCCACTAGCCCTAAATCCAACAGCGCCCACGACGCCATCAACGCAGCCATTGCGGATGTGCAGGCCGGGCGCACCGGCCCCATCCCACGCCAGCTGCAAAACAAGCACTTTGATGGCGAGGATGCACTGGTGAAGGGGCAGAACTACAAATATGCCCACAGCTACGCAAACCACTGGGTACAGCAGCAGTACCTGCCGGATGTGCTGAAGGATACCAAGTACTACACCTTTGGCGACAACAAGACCGAGCAGGCAGCCCGGGCGTACTGGGCAAAGATCAAAGGGGAAGAAAACGTCTGAACCGTGTAAAAAAGGAGGATGGATATGCGCTACTCAAAACAGCGGGAGCTTGTCATGCAGACGGTGGAGCGGCTGTGCGACCACCCGACTGCGGAAGAGATCTACGATAAAGCCGCACAGGAGTGCCCGAACCTGAGCCTTGGCACCGTGTACCGCAACCTGAACAGTTTGGTGGAGGCCGGGCGGGTGCGCCGGGTGTCCATTCCCGGCAAGGCCGACCGTTTTGACCACACCCTGCCGTGGCACAGCCATTTGTACTGCACCGTCTGCGGCGGCGTGACCGATGCAGATGTGGACGGAAAACAGGTGATGGAACTGGTCAAAAACCAGAAGGGCAGGGTGCAGGACTGCGCCGTGGTGCTGCTGGGCGTGTGCGAAGAGTGCTGCCGCAGACAGGATGCAGAGGTTGCAGCGGCCAAACAGGCATAAAATTTGCGTGTTTCCTCTTGCCCGCAGCGGCCAAACAGGGTATACTAAAGAGTGTCTTTTATAAAATAACAGAAAATAGAGTTTCGCCGCATGGGACTGCCCTGCCCGGCGGAGAAGGATGGTTTTTTTGGAATACATTAACTTTGAACATAATACCGTTGCCGCCGAGCTGGTGCGGCAGACCTACGACACCCCGCCGCTGGCCTTTGTGCACAGCTACGGCTGTCAGCAGAACGTCAACGACGGCGAGCGCATCAAAGGCGTGCTGGTGGATATCGGCTACGGCCTGTGCGATAAGCCCGAGGACGCCGACCTGATCCTGTTCAACACCTGCGCCGTGCGCGAGCACGCCGAGCAGCGGGTGTTCGGCAACGTGGGCGCGCTGAAGGGGCTCAAGGAAAAAAAGCCCGGTCTCATCATCGGCCTGTGCGGCTGCATGGCTAACCAGAAGCACGTTGTGGAAAAGCTGCGCAAGAGCTACCCCTATGTGGATCTGGTGTTTGGCGTGGACGGCATCGATACCCTGCCGCAGCTGGTTGCCCAGAAGCTGCAAAAGCATAAGCGGGTGCTGCTGGACCCTGCCCAGCGTCCGGTCATCGTGGAGAATATCCCCATCCGGCGCGAGAGCGAGTTCCGCGCTTGGCTGCCCATCATGTACGGCTGCGACAACTTCTGCACCTACTGCATCGTGCCCTACGTCCGCGGCCGCGAGAAGAGCCGCAAGCCCGGCGATATCCTTGCGGAGTTCCGCAGCCTTGTGGAAGCGGGCTATAAGGAGATCACCCTGCTGGGTCAGAACGTGAACAGCTATGGCAAGGGTCTGGAAGAGCAGATCAATTTCTCCGATCTGCTCAACCTGCTGTGCACCGTGCCCGGCGATTATCACATCCGCTTTATGACCAGCCACCCCAAGGACGCCAGCCATAAGCTCATTGATACCATCGCCGCCCAGCCGAAGCTGTGCAAGCACCTGCATCTGCCGGTGCAGTGCGGTTCCGACCGGCTTTTGCAGCAGATGAACCGCCACTATACGGTGGAGCAGTATCTGGAGCTCATCGAATACGCCCGCAAGACCGTGCCCGGCATCACTTTTTCCAGCGATATCATCGTGGGCTTCCCCGGCGAGACCGAGGAGGACTTTGTAAAAACGCTGGAACTGGTGCGCAAGGTGGGTTATATGCAGCTGTTCACCTTTATCTACTCCAAGCGTACCGGCACCAAGGCTGCCGAAATGCCGGACCCCACCCCCCGCAAGGAAAAGACCGACCGCATGACCCGCCTGCTGGCTACGCAGGACGAGATCGCCATGGCGCTGGTCAAGGCGCAGGTAGGGCAGACTGTCCGGGTGCTGGTGGAAGGTTACGGCCGCAACGAGGGCACCCTTTCCGGCCGGCTGGACAACAACCTGACCGTGGAGTTTGCCGCCGACCCGGCACTGCTGGGCAGCTACGCGACCGTACATCTTACCGGTGCCCGCGCCACTGTGCTGCTGGGCGAAGTGGAAGCATAAAAACGTGATTCCGGGGCAAACTGCCCCAGAAAGAATAAAAACAACAAGGAGAACCCAATCATGGATTGCATTGATCTTTTCAAGCGTGCCGCTATGGCACTGCAGACCGACCCCCGCTACGTCATTCTGGATCAGGCCCGCAAGGCAAACGACAAGGATGAGGAGCTGCAGAACCTGATCGGCGAGTTCAATCTGGCCCGCATGGATCTGAACAACGAGATCGGCAAGAACGAGCGCGACGATGCCCGCATCGCTGAGCTGAACGAGAAGGTGAACAGCCTTTACGGTCAGATCATGGGCAACGAGGGTATGGTGGCATATAACGAGGCCAAGCGCGAGTGCGAGAATCTGGTCAACTATATCGACGCCATCATCAACACCGCCATGAACGGCGGCGACCCCATGACCGTGCAGGAGCCTTCTGCCTCCTGCACCGGCAGCTGCTCTACCTGCGGCGGCTGCCACTAAGCAGAGTTTTCATCGGAACGCGGCTGTGCAACACAGACCGCGTTTTGTTTGCACCGGCGGTTACAGCCCGCAAACCGGCTGACGGAACCATACAAGGGAAAGAGGAAAAACCATGGCAGAGCTTTCGCCCATGATGCAGCAGTATCTTGAGATCAAAAATCAACACAAGGACGAAATTCTTTTTTACCGCATCGGCGATTTTTACGAGATGTTCTTCGATGATGCCGTCACGGCGTCCCGGGAGCTGGATCTTACCCTTACCGGCAAGCAGTGCGGCCTTGCGGAGCGCGCCCCCATGTGCGGCGTGCCCTTCCACAGCTACGAGGGCTATGTGGCGCGCCTGATCGCCAAGGGCTATAAGGTGGCCATCTGCGAGCAGGTGGAGGACCCCGCTAAAGCCAAGGGGCTTGTCAAGCGGGACATCATCCGGGTGGTCACCCCCGGTACGGTCATTGAAAGCAGTATGCTGCAGGACGACCGCAACAACTACATTGCCAGCCTGTACCTCAAGGGCAAAAAGGCCGGTCTGTGCTTTGCGGATGTTTCCACCGGTACGGCGCATATCACCGAACTGACGGCGGATAAGATCGCCCCGGCGGTCATTACCGAGCTGTGCCGCTACCATCCCAGCGAGGTACTGCTGAACCCCGGTCTGCTGGACTGCCGCGAGGTGACCGCTTACATCAAGAAGAATATGAACTGCTCGGTGGAGCTGGTCGAGGACGAGCGCTATGCGCCGGGGCTGGTGGCGTCTGCGCTGGAAGAGCAGTTTGGCCGCGACTGGCCGCAGACCACCGGCATAGCTGCCGAGGGTCTGGTGCGCTTTGCCATGGCCGCGCTGCTGGATTATCTGCACGATACCCAGATCAAGGGCGTGGAGCGGCTAAAGACCGTCATCACTTACAACGAAGCCCAGTTCATGCGGCTTTCACCGGTCACCCGGGCAAACCTTGAGCTGACCGAGACCCTGCGCGGACGCGAAAAGCGCGGCACCCTGCTGTGGGTGCTGGATAAGACCAGCACTGCCATGGGCAAGCGGATGCTGCGCAGCTGGATCGAGCAGCCCCTTATTTCCAGCCAGCTCATCAACCATCGCCTGAACGCCGTGGAGGCACTGGTGCGCCAGACCATGGTGCGCGGCGATTTGACTGAGGAACTGCATTACATCGCGGATCTGGAGCGCCTGATGACCCGCACGGTGTACGGCTCTGCCACCCCCAAGGAGATCTACACCCTTGCCCAGACCTGCGACCGTCTGCCCGGCCTACGCAAGCAGGCAGAGGGCTGCAGCTGCCCGGAGCTTTCCGAGCTTGCCGCCAGCATCGATCCGCTGGAGGATATCAAGGCGCGCATTTATGCCGCAGTAGACCCGGACGCACCCTCCACCCTCAAGGATGGCGGCGTCATTGCCAAGGGTTACCATGCCGAGGTGGACGAGCTGCGCTCCATCCGCGACAACACCAAGGGGGTGCTGGCGCAGCTGGAAGCCCGCCTGCGGCAGGAGACAGGCATCCCCAAGCTGAAGATCGGCTATAACCATGTGTTCGGCTACTTCATCGAGGTGAGCAACTCCTACAAAAACCTTGTGCCGGAGACCTATATCCGTAAGCAGACCCTCACCTCCGGCGAGCGCTACATCACGCAGGAACTGAAGGAGCTGGAAAGCAAAATTCTTGGCGCACACGAGCGGCTCATCTCGCTGGAGCGCCGCCTGTTTGACGAACTGCTGGAGAGCATCGGTGCCCAGCTGGACCGTATCCAACGCACCGCCAACGCCATTGCCCAGCTGGATGTGCTGGCGGCGCTGGCACAGGTCGCTGCGGAAAATAACTACTGCCGCCCCGTGGTGGACGACAGTGATGTGCTGACCATCACCGAGGGACGTCACCCGGTGGTGGAGCAGGTGCTCAAGGGCAGTATGTTTGTGCCAAACGATACCACCCTCAACTGCACCACCGACCGCTGCCTCATCATCACTGGCCCCAACATGGCAGGTAAATCCACCTATATGCGTCAGAATGCCCTCATTGCGCTGATGGCACAGATCGGCTCCTTTGTGCCGGCTGCCAGCTGCCATGTGGGCGTGGTGGATGCCATTTTCACCCGCATTGGTGCATCGGACGACCTTGCCGCAGGCCAGTCTACCTTTATGGTGGAGATGACCGAGGTGGCCGAAATTCTGAAAAACGCCACCGCTAAGAGCCTTGTGGTGCTGGACGAGATCGGCCGCGGCACCTCCACCTTTGACGGCATGAGCATTGCCCGCGCCGTAGTGGAGCATATCGCAGACCCTGCCAAGGGGCTGGGCTGCAAGACCCTGTTCGCCACCCACTACCACGAACTGACCGAACTGGAAGGCACCGTGGAAGGTGTGAAAAACTACAACATCGCGGTCAAAAAGCGCGGCGAGGACATCACTTTCCTGCGGCGCATCGTGCGCGGCCCTGCAGACGACAGCTACGGCATCGAGGTGGCAAAGCTGGCCGGTCTGCCCGGCAGCGTGACCCGCCGCGCCCACGAGGTGCTGCGCACACTGGAAGCATCTGCCCCCAAAAACAAGGTGGAGCAGATGGATTTTGATGCCTTGCAGGAGTACAATTCCCCGGCAGTGCCCAGCGAGATGATGGAAAAGCTGGAGACCGTGGATGTGGAAACACTTACTCCCATTGAAGCACTGAACTTTTTGTACGAGCTGAAAAAGACCCTCAAGGGCAGCCTGAACGGCTGACCATAAAATCAACCACAGGGGAGGGAAAATACCATGGCAGTCATCCATGTTCTGGATAAGCATACCGCTGAGCTGATCGCCGCCGGTGAGGTGGTGGAGCGCCCGGCATCGGTGGTCAAGGAGCTGTTAGAAAACTCCATCGACGCCGGTGCAACGCAGGTTACCGTCAGCATCGAGTCCGGCGGCGTAAAGCTGATCGAAATCAGCGATAACGGCACCGGCATTGATGCCGAGTATATCCCGACAGCCTTCATCCGCCATGCCACCAGCAAAATCGAAAAGCCGGACGACCTGAACAGCATCCATACGCTGGGCTTCCGCGGCGAAGCACTGGCTTCCATTGCCAGCGTGGCGCGGGTAGAGCTGCTCACCCGCACCGAAGTGGACGAGTTTGCCACCTGCTACCGCATCGCCGGCGGCGAGGAGCAGGGCAGGGAGCCTGCCGCCCGCGCCGTGGGCACCACCATCCGGGTGCAGGACCTGTTCTACAACACCCCCGCCCGCATGAAGTTCCTCAAAAAGGACTCCAGCGAGGGCACCTTTGTGGCAGATAACGTAGGTCATGTCGCACTCAGCCACCCGGAGGTCAGCGTCAAATTCATCCGGGAGGGCAAGCTGCAATATGTCACCCCCGGCGATGGTCAGCTGCGCAGCGCCGCCTATGCGGTGCTTGGCCGGGAGTTCAGCCGCGACCTCATCGAGGTGCACTCCGAGGAAGGGTTGTACCGGGTCAGTGGTCTGATCACCCCGCCCAAAAGCTGCCGCGCCAGCCGCAGTATGCAGCATTTCTACATCAACGGCCGCTATGTGCGCAACCGCACCATCATGGCGGGTATGGAAATGGCCTTTAAGGGCACGACCATGCAGGGCAAGTTCCCGGGCGGCATCCTGCTGCTGGAAATGCCCACAGACCTTGTGGACGTCAATGTCCACCCTGCAAAGATCGAAGCTCGCTTTGCCCGGGAAAACGACGTGTTCGATGTCGTTTATCATGCGGTCAAGCTGGCGCTGGCACAGCCCGGCACCGGGGAACGCCGCTTTACCTTTGAAGCGGACAAAAATGAGAAATCCGAAAAAGAAAACGATATAAAGAACGAAAATTCTGTAAAGAATAATCACTTTACGGGACTTTCTGCCGTGATTCCGGGTCAGGCAGACCCCGGTACGCTGCCCGCGCAGCGCTGGGAAGCCCCGCAGCAGCAGCGCCCCGCTGCTGCACCGGTGAAAACCCCGGCTTTTACGGCAGATACCCCGCCGGTACAGCCCGCACAGCCTGCCCGCGCGGCTGCTGCTGTGCCCTCGTGGCGGCAGTCTGCCCCCGCAGAGGACATTCTGGATCCTGTGGTCACCCTCCACAGCCCGGAAAAACCGGATGCAACCGAAGTCCAGCCCGCGCCGCAGCCCTTCCGGGCAGCTGCCGGTGAAGCGCAGCTGGATGTGCACCCGGAAACGGACACCGCAGCCGACCCGCTGCTGGATCACATGGCGGCATGGAACACCGTACCCGCCGCCCCGGAGATCGAAGCCGCCACGGTGCCCTATCAGCCGGAAGAACCCGAACAGCCGGAACAGCCGGAGCAGCTGGGCTTTGATGTACCGCAGGGAGAAGAGCCGCTGCGGTATGTGGGCGAAGTTTTCCGCACCTATATTCTGGCAGAGCGGGGAGACGAGCTGTGCCTGATCGACAAGCACGCCGCCCATGAGCGCCAGCTGTACGAAAAACTTGCTGCCAACTACGGCAACGTGCCCAGCCAGCTGCTGCTGCAGCCCGCCGCCATCGACCTTTCCGCAGAGGAAAAGCAGGCGCTGCTGGAAAACCAGCCCCTGCTGGAAAACGCCGGGCTGGATGTGGCGGACTTTGGCGGCAGCACCGTGCTGCTGCGCGCCGTGCCTGCGGACGTAGAGCCGCAGAACGCCGAGGACTTGCTGGTGGAGATCGCCGACCGCCTGCTCAAGGGCAGCCGGGACGCACTGAACGAGCACACCGAGTGGGTGCTGCACTCCATCTCCTGCCGCGCCGCCATCAAGGCGGGGGACAAGTCCTCCCCGCAGGAGCTTATGGCACTGGCCGAGAAGATCCTCTCCGGCGAGGTGCCGCCTTTCTGCCCCCATGGCCGTCCCTGCGTGCTCAAACTTACCCGAAAGGAGTTGGAAAAGCAGTTTGGACGCATCGTGTAATGCAAAACCCGCCGTGGTGGCTGTGGTAGGCCCCACCGCCACCGGCAAGACCGCGCTGGGCGTTGCGCTGGCGCAGCGGTTCTCCGGCGAGGTCATCAGCGCCGACTCCATGCAGATCTATAGAGGTTTGGATGTGGGCACTGCCAAGATCACCCCGCAGGAGACCTGCGGCATCCCGCACCACGGCGTGGACATCCTCACCCCGGAAAAGACCTTCAGCGTGGCGGATTTCACCGCGCTGGCAGGGGAGTATATTCAGGATATCACCGCCCGGGGGCATCTGCCACTGCTGGTAGGCGGCACCGGACTGTATGTGCAGAGCCTTTTATATGGTGTGCGATTCACCGCCGAAAAAGCCCCGGACGGCCTGCGCGAGCAGCTGACCGCCGAACTGGAAGCCATCGGCCCGGAAGCCATGTACGCAAAACTGCAAGCTGTGGACCCGGAAGCCGCCGCTGCCATCCACCCCAATAATAAGGTGCGGGTGCTGCGGGCGCTGGAGCACTACCACGCCACCGGCAAGCGTCTCAGCGAACAAAAGGCCGATTCGCTGCCGCCGGAGCGCCCCTACCGCAGCCTTGTGCTGGGGCTGGATTTCCCGGACCGTGCAGCGCTGTACCGCCGCATCGACCTGCGGGTGGACAAGATGCTGGAAGCCGGGCTTTTAGCCGAGGCGGAATACGTCTGGCACAACCGCGAAGCTTTCCGCACCGCCGCACAGGCCATCGGTTATAAAGAATTTTTTCCGTATTTCGAACAGACCGCCGCGCTGGATGCCTGCACCGAAAAGCTCAAACAGGCTTCCCGCAACTACGCCAAGCGCCAGCTGACATGGTTCCGCCACATGGACGGGGTCACATGGCTGGATGCCGGGGCTGAGGACGTGCGGCAGACCGCCCTGCGCCTGACCCAAGACTTTTTATCGAAAGGATGATCCTTATGCCGGAAACCCCTCAGGAACCGCGCCACAAGCTCTCTGCGCTCACCACGCTGGCAGTTGTGATGGCCACCTTTTTGCTGGCGGCGGCAGTGTATGTCTGCTGGCAGGCGGCGCACATCCTTTTCCCTCAGAACGTCTACGAAACGGCGCTACCTATCACCATCTCCGATACCATTGAAGCGGACGGCGTGCTGCTGTTTGACGAGACCTGCATTTCCGGCAGCGGCAATCTGGGCTACCTTGTCTCGGATGGCGAGCGGGTGTCGGCGGGCACTGCCGTTGCAGAGCTGTACACCGACGCCAATCAGGCGGTGCTGCGCCAGCAGCTGACCCAGCTCACCAGCCAGATCGACCTGTTGCAGCGCTCCCAGAATACCGCAGCCACCCAGCTGGACGGTCTGCTCAAGGAGCGCTCCGGTGCGCTGTACGATCTGCTGGACGCACTGGACACCGCCCGTTACAGCGATGTGGACAGCAGTGCCGATGCCTATCTGCTGGCGCAGAACAAGCTCTGGATCACCACCGGCGATACCGCCGGCTTTGCAGATCAGATCGCGCTGCTTGCCCAGCAGGCACAGACCGTGCAGGCCCAGCTGGGCAACCCCACTCAGATCACCGCCCCCACCACCGGCTACTTTGTCCGGGCTGCCAGCAGCGGACGGCTGAACGCCGGTGCTGCGGACATTCTGGCGCAGAGCCCGGAGCAGCTCAAGGCCTATCTGGACTCCGACCCCGAGATGCCGCTGGATGGCTGCGTAGGCAAGCTGGTGGCCGGGTTCAGCTGGCAGTACGCCGGTGTATGCTCGGCAAAGCAGGCCGAAAAGCTGCTGGGTTCGGACGGCAAGCCCTTGCGCACGGCAGTGGAGATCAGCTTTCCCGGCCAGAGCGATGCCGCCTTGCGCGCTACCGTCACCGAGGTGACCGTTGATACAGAAAAGGATGTTGCCCGTTTTGTGCTGCGCTGCAATTCCATCAACGGCGATGTGCTGTGCCTCAACCACGCCCGCGCCCGTATCAGCACCAGCGAGAGCACCGGCCTGCGGGTGCCTGCCGCAGCGGTGCACTACCTGAAGGAGGACGGCACCGAGGCCGAAACGCAGGGTGAAAACTATATCCCGGGCGTGTATGTCAAATACGGCAACATCGCCCGCTTCTGCAAGATCGACCCCGTGGATGCCGACCATCCGCTGGTTACGGAAGGGGATTACATCCTTGTTTTGCCCAAGGGAACGGACGGTTCTGTCAGTCAGGTAAGGCTTTATGACGAAATAATCGTCTCGGGACAAAATTTATATGACGGAAAACTTTTGTAGTTATTGACATCTGCTGAAAAAAATCAGATAATAGTAAAAGCTATTTGCATTCTTTTTGCAAAGAACGCCAGGCAGCCGGGCGCTGCCCGAATGAAAGGAGCAGATAATTATGTCTTTGCTGGATAGCATTAAGAAGGGCCTGATGGGCGAAGGGGACGAGTACGAGGATCAGTACATCGATGACGGCCCCCAGATGGTGAACAACAACAACAGCGGCGTCGGCATCGGGATGGACGAAGAGACCGAGGAGCCTGCCGAGGGCACCAGCAAGAAGAACAAGGTGGTCAACATCCATGCCACCACCCAGCTCAAGGTGGTTCTGGTCAAGCCCGAGCGGTTTGAGGATGCCAGCACCATTGCCGACCATCTGAACAATAAGCGCACCGTGGTGCTGAATCTGGAGTCCACCAACAAGGAGGTCTCCCGCCGTCTGGTGGACTTTCTGTCCGGCGTGGCCTATGCCAACAACGGCCAGATCAAGCGCGTAGCCAACAGCACCTTTATCATTACCCCGTACAACGTGGATATCATGGGCGATCTGCTGGACGAGCTGGAGAACAATGGCGCATTCTATTGATCCGGCAGTCGGCGCGGTGCGGGGCTTTGTGCCCGCCCGCAACGATGAGGAACGCTATCTCATGCGGCATATCGAGGATCTTGCCAATGCGGCTTTTTCCCGCGGCATAGCCCGGTACTCTGCATTTCTCAGCGACCGGGAACAGGATCTTGCCCGGGCGGCACTGGGGCGTGCCGGTGTGCGGGACGGCTGGCGCTTTGACGGCGGCTGGCCCGAGGCTGAGCGCCGGGTGCTTTGTCTGGAGCCGGAGTACAGCTACGGGGAGTGCCCGGTGCGCTGCGTACAGCTGCAATGCCGGGGGCTGCCCGGGGCAGCGCTTCCCGCGCACAAGGACTATCTGGGCAGCCTGATGGGGCTTGCCCTCAAGCGCGAAGCACTGGGCGATATCCTGCTGCCTGCCGATGCGCCGGGCACAGCCTATGTGTTCGCACTGGAGCCGGCAGCAAAGCTTATCTGCCGGGAGCTGTGCCAGGCGGGTCGCACCGAGGTGTCCACCCGCCTGCTGGAACCGGACGAGATCCCGGCCTTCCCGGCACCGGAGCGGCAGCTGCTCACCGCTACCGTGTCCTCCCTGCGGCTGGACGCGGTGCTTTCTGCCATGCTGCACGTCAGCCGCGGTACTGCTGCGGAGCTGATCGAAGCGGGCAGGGTAGAGATCAACCATCTGCCGGTAGAAAAGCCCCATGCCCCCGTATACGAGCAGGATGTGTTCACCGTGCGCGGCAAGGGCCGCTTCCGGCTGACCGCATTGCCCGGGAAAAGTAAAAAAGATCGTTCGATCATTGAGTTCTTTCAATATTAAAAGCTATGGGAGGAAATGACTATGCTGACTCCGCAGGATGTCCGCTCTGTACAATTTGAAAAAAACCTCCGCGGCTATCGTACAGAGGACGTGGACCGTTTTCTGGACAAGGTCGAGGAGCAGCTGCAGCAGAACGATGCGCAGGCAGAGCAGCTGCGCAAGCAGATCGCAGATCTGACCGCAGAGAACCAGAAGCTCAAGGGCGAGCTGCAAAGCTTTGAGGCTGACGGCGATATGCTCAAGAGTGCGCTGATCAATGCTCAGCGCATGGGCGAAAACGTGATCCGCGAAGCAAACCAGAAGGCTGAGGAGATCATCCACCGCGCAAATCTGCGGGGCGACGATATCATCCGCGACGCCAACGAGCTGCTGCAAAAGGCAAGCGACCGCGCAGACGAGATCGAGAACGAAGCCAACGAGAAGCGTATGGCGGAGGAACGGGAGTACGACCGCGTCCGTCTGGAGGTCACCCGCTTCAAGGCCGATGTGCTCAATTTGTACCGCAGCCATGTGGAGTCTTTGAGCCGTCTGCCGGAGTTCCAGAAGGAAACCAAGGAAGCTGCACAGGACGCCCCCGCACAGGACGCAGAGCCTGCGCAGGAGACTGCCGCAGAGCAGCCCGCCGCACAGCCTGATGCTGCCCCCGCAGCCGACGCTGCAGCAGCTCCGGCCGAGCAGCCTGCCGAAACGACCAAAACCACCGAACCTGCCGCCCCTGCCGATGACGACAAGGCGGCTGACAGCAGCGAGGATTTCTGGGCAAAGGACGAAAGCCAGCTCAAGCTGGACCCGCCTCCTGCTGATATGAAGCCGGACGAGCCGGACTATGATGCTTTTCAGGGCGTCAAGTTCAGCGAGTAAGGCACCCAACGCAAAAATAGAGGAGAGTGTAAACCATTGGCTAAGAACAAATCGCAGTACGACAGTACGTTGAATCTGCCCAAGACCCTGTTCGAGATGCGTGCCGGCCTGCCCAAAAAGGAACCGGTCATGCTCAAGGATTGGGACGACAACGACCTGTACAACCAGCTCATGAAGCACAATGAGGGCAAGCCCCAGTTCATTCTGCACGACGGCCCTCCGTATGCAAACGGCAACATCCACATGGGCACTGCCCTGAACAAGATCATCAAGGATATCATCATCCGCGAAAAGAACATGGAGGGCTATCAGGCTCCCTATGTGCCCGGCTTTGATACCCACGGCCTGCCCATTGAGCTGAAGGCTCTGTCCTCTCTGGGCGAGAAGAAGAAGGACATCTCCAAGCTGGAGCTGCGCCAGATCTGCGAAAAGTTTGCCACCGAGCATATCGACATTATGAGCGACCAGTTCAAGCGTCTGGGCGTTATCGGTGACTTTGAGCACCCCTACCTGACCCTGAAGCCTGAGTTCGAGGCCCGCCAGATCGAGATTTTTGGCGAGATGGCCAAGAAGGGCTACATCTACAAGGGCCTGAAGCCCGTGTACTGGTGCCCGGACTGCCGTACCGCTTTGGCTGAGGCTGAGATCGAGTACGGTGAGGACGACTGCGATTCCATCTTCGTCCGTTTCCATGTCTCGCAGGACCCCAACGGTGTGCTGGCAAAGCACGGCATCCCGATGGACAAGACCTACTTCGTCATCTGGACCACCACCACTTGGACTCTGCCCGCTAACGAGGCGATTTGCCTGAACGGCCAGTTCGAGTACTCCTTCGTCAAAATCGGCGATGAGTTCCACATCATGGCCACCGAACTGGTCAAGAGCGTCATGGATGCCTGCCACATCGAGAACTACGAGATCGTGGGCGAGCCGGTCTCCGGTGCCGAGTTTGAGCTGATGCGCTACAACCACGTCTACCTGCCCAAGGAGGGCTGGGTCATTCTGGGCGACCACGTCACGCTGGAAAGCGGTTCCGGCTGCGTGCACACCGCAGGCGGCCACGGCGTGGACGACTTCAACGTCTGCCAGAAGTATCCGCAGGTGCCCATCACTGTGCCCGTGGACGACGGCGGTTACCTGACCGAGCTGGCCGGTAAGTACGCTGGTCAGCGCGTGTGGGCAGCCAACAAGACCATTCTGGCCGACCTGACTGCTTCCGGCGCTGTGATGGGTCAGGTGCACATCAAGCACCAGTACCCCCACTGCTGGCGCTGCCACAACCCCATCATCTTCCGCGCTACCGAGCAGTGGTTCTGCTCCATTGCCAAGTTCCGCGAGGACGTGTACAAGGCCATCGATACCGTCACCTGGATGCCGGATTGGGGTCACGACCGCATGACCGGCATGGTGCGCGACCGCAACGACTGGTGCATCAGCCGTCAGCGTACCTGGGGCGTGCCCATCCCGGCTTTCTACTGCAAGAAGTGCGGCGCTTACCACATCACCGATGCCACCATCAAGGCTGTCAGCGCGCTGTTCCGCAAGGAAGGCTCCGATGCCTGGTACAAGTACGAGGCAGAGCAGATCATCCCCGCAGGTGAAGTCTGCGAGAAGTGCGGCGCTTCCGAGTGGACCAAGGATACCGACATCATGGATGTCTGGTTCGATTCCGGTTCCACCCACGCTGCCGTGCTGGAGGAGCGCCCGGAGCTGAGCTTCCCGGCCGACATGTATATGGAGGGCGGCGACCAGTTCCGCGGCTGGTTCCAGTCCAGCCTGCTGACCAGTGTCGCAAGCAAGGGCTGCGCACCCTATAAGTCCGTTCTGTGCCACGGCTGGGTCGTGGACGAGCAGGGCAAGCAGATGCACAAGAGCGCCGGCAACGGCGTGGAGCCCAGCGAGATCATCAAGGACTACGGTGCCGATATCATCCGCCTGTGGGTGGCTTCTTCCGACTACACCGTGGACGTGCGTGCCGGTAAGAACATCTTCAAGCAGCTCAGCGAAGCTTACCGTAAGATCCGCAACACCGCCCGCTTCATTCTGGGCAATCTGGACGGCTTTGACCCCAACACTGATTGTGTGGCAGACGACCAGCTGCAGGATATCGACCGCTGGGCACTGGCTGCGCTGGACGACCTGATCGTCAACACCAACGCAGGCTACGCTGTGTACGACTTCAACAAGGTCTACCACGCCGTGTACAACTTCTGCGTGGTGGCTATGTCCAACTTCTATCTGGACGTCACCAAGGATCGTCTGTACTGCACCAACGGCGCAGCCCGCAAGGCAGCCCAGACCACCATGTACAAGATCCTTGTCGCTCTGGACAAGATCATTGCCCCCATCCTGTGCTTCACCAGTCAGGAGATCTGGGACTTCATGCCCAAGACCGAGGGTATGAACAAGTATGTGGTGTTCGAGCAGATGCCCAAGGCCGGCCAGTACGCCGCCGATGATGCTTTCAAGGCAAAGTGGGCACAGCTCATCGCCGTGCGCGATGAGGTCAAGAAGGTGCTGGAGCAGGCCCGTGCCGAAAAGCTCATCGGTGCTTCTCTGGAAGCTTCTGTCACCCTGTACTGCAGCGATGCCGTCTATGACCTGCTGAACAGCATCCCCATGGACGAGCTGGCCGACCTGATGATCGTCTCCCATGTGGAGCTGGTCAAGGGCGAGGGCGGCGCTGCCAGCGCTGTCGAGGGCTTGGGCGTTGCAGCTGCACACGCCACCGGCGACAAGTGCGAGCGCTGCTGGAAGTACTCTGCTTCCATCGGCAGCCATCCTGCACACCCCACTCTGTGCGCACGCTGCGCCAGCGTTGTGGAAGCATAAGCGTCCCGCATCAATACAAATCTGTTTTGTAAAAAGGGCGGCGCTCCCTTGATCGGGGAGCGCCGTTTTTTATAACAGAAACGAGGTAGCCAATGGCATTTGTTCTCTTTAATCTGGCAGCTGTGGCTGCACTGGTCGGCATCGACCAGCTGATCAAACTGTGGGCGGTGCAGGTTTTGCAGCCGGTAGGCGCTATGCCGCTCATCCCCCATGTGGTGGAGCTGCGGTTCGTGCTCAATCAGGGCATGGCTTTCAGCCTGCTCAGCGGCAAGCAGCTGTTCCTGATCATCGCCACCAGTGCGGCGCTGCTGGCGGTCGCCTATGGCCTGTTTTTCCGCAGCCGCGGCAAACGCTTGCAGCAGGCAGCGCTGGTACTGGTGCTGGGCGGCGGTATCGGCAACCTGATCGACCGTGTGCTCAACGGCGAGGTAGTGGACTACATCAACCTGCTGTTCATGCGGTTTGCTGTGTTCAATTTTGCGGATATCTGTGTTTGCGTGGGCGTGGCACTGTGGGTGCTGGTGATCTTTCTGGATGAGCTCCATGCCGATGATGCCGCCAAGGAGCAATAAACCATGGAACAGCGTGAATTTATCGTAGAGCAGGAGACTGCTGGCCAGCGCATCGACCGCTTTCTCAGCGGCGAGGACACCGGCCTGTCCCGCTCGGCGCTGCAAGCGCTGGTGGCCGAGGGTCATGTGCAGTGCAACGGCAAGGCTGTGGCCAAAAGCCTGAAACTCAAGGCAGGAGACACCGTGCTGCTGGAGATCCCGGACGCAAAGCCCATCGAGGCCGTGCCGCAGGATATCCCGCTGGATATCGTCTACGAGGATGCCCACCTGCTGGTGGTCAACAAGCCCAAGGGCATGGTGGTGCACCCCGCACCCGGCAACCCGGACGGCACGCTGGTCAACGCCCTGCTGTGGCACTGCAAGGGCAGCCTTTCCGGCATTGGCGGCGAGATCCGCCCCGGCATCGTCCACCGCATTGATAAGGACACCAGCGGCCTGCTGGTGGTGGCAAAGGACGACGCTACCCACATCGGCCTTTCCCAGCAGATGGCGGTGCACAGCGTAGAGCGCGCCTACCAGACGGTGGTCTACGGCGGCTTTGCGCAGGACGAGGGCTTTGTGGAAGCAAACCTTGGCCGCAGCAAGACCGACCGCAAAAAAATGGCGGTCTACCCGGCCACCGAGCCCCACACCAAGTACGCCTACACCGGATATAAGGTGCTGGAGCGGCTGGGCGAGTTCACCCTGCTGGAATGCCGCCTAAAGACAGGCCGCACCCATCAGATCCGCGTACACATGGCCTCCATCCACCATCCGGTAGCGGGGGACCCGGTGTACGGCCCTCACAACTGCATCACCAGCCTGCACGGCCAGTGCCTGCACGCCAAAACGCTGGGCTTTATCCACCCCATCACCGGGGAGCAGCTGCGGTTCGATTCTGAGCTGCCGGACTACTTTACCCATTTTCTCGCAACTCTCAGGAGGAAAAACACATGAACGATTCTCTGGCATCCACTCTGGTGCTCTGTGATCTGGATAACCTGCTGCTGGGCGAGGATGGCAATCTGACCCAGGTGGTGCGGGATGTTTTGCAGTTGTTCAGCAACCGCGGCGGCAGACTGACTGTTTTTTCGCAGCGCTCTCCGCGCGCCGTGCGCTCCATTCTGGGCAGCGTGCGTCTGGCAGCGCCTGCGCTGGTGTGCGGCGGCACTATGGCCTACCACTATGCCGACGGCAACCGGGTGTCCCTGTGCAGCTTTGCCCAGCAGCAGGAGCTTTTTACCTGCCTGCCGGATACCCCCGGCGTGGGTGTCGCCGTGCAGATGCAGGACGGCACCACCCGGGTGCTGCGCATGAGCAATGCGTTGGAGCGCCATCTGCGGCAGGAGTGGACCCCGTATCTGCTGGCAAACGCCGCCGACATCCGCCCCGAGCAGGTGCTGCGGGTGCTGCTGTATCAGGACAGCAAGTCTGTACCCCTGATCTCGCTGGCTGAAAAGGCCATCGGGGATCGTGTTGCCCTGCTGGGCGAGCGTATCGCCCCGGACACTCTTGTTCTCACCCCGAAGCGGATCTCCGGCCGGGAAATGCTGGACACCGTCTGCGCCATGGCGCAGGTGGGCGCGGAGCAGGTCCTTGCGCTGGCGGGCGGTCAGCCCATGCTGGAGCTGGTGCAGGCTGTAGAGCACAGCGCAGTGGCCGCCGATGCCCCGGCAGAGCTGCGCCTTGCCGCCGAGCAGATCACCCTGACGGATGCCGCCGGTGGCGCTGCTGTGGAGGTTTTGTACCGCATGGTGCGTGCTGCTGAAAAATCCGTGTAAAATTTGTGCAAAGCCCTCTGCTATTTTCCCGCAGAGGGCTTTCTTTTTAGCAAAAAATCAGGTAGAATGGGGAGGAGGACCTATGCCGAACCAAAAGCACCGCGAGGGGCTGTTTTTTCTGCTGTGCCTTGCCGCCGCAGGGATCTGTGCAGGGCTGGCGTTCCGGTTTGCAGTGCCGCTGCAAGCACAGACCCCGCAGACACTGCCGGACACAAAGGCGCTGGCGGAGTACACACAGGTGGAGCTGAACACAGCCGATGCAGACGCTTTGTGCACTCTGCCCGGCGTCGGTCCCCGCAATGCACAGGCTATTCTGGACTACCGGGCGCAGTATGGCCCGTTTGCACAGGTGGAGGATGCCGCGCAGGTGCCGGGCATTACCCAAGCAATGGTGGATTCATGGGCAGGGCAGGCGTATGTCCGCTAGGGCGCAGCCCGCTTTCTGCCTTGGTCAAAGAGGAAATACGGAGATTTATTGTTATGAGTGACGAATCGATCTTTATCAACCGCGAACTGAGCTGGCTGGATTTCAACCGCCGCGTTCTGGCGCTGGGCAAGGACAAAAACGTCCCGCTGGGCGAGCGGATCAAGTTTCTGGCAATTTACGGCTCCAATCTGGACGAGTTTTTCATGGTGCGCGTGGGCTCCTTGCAGGAGCGCGCAAACCTTGAGCAGAGCAAGACCAAAAAGGAAAAGCGGGAAAACAAGACCAACATGACCGCCGCCGAGCAGCTGGCCGCCATTATGCCCAAAACGGCGCAGCTGCAGGAGGAATGCGATAAATTCTACGCAAAGGCGCTGGAAAATCTGGCAGAGAACGGCTACCATAAGGTGGATTTCGACCACCTGACCAAGGAAGAAGAGCATCTCTGGAAAAAATACTTCCAGTCGGAACTGTTCCCCATCCTCAGCCCGCAGATCGTAGATAACCGCCACCCGTTCCCGTTTTTGCGCAACAAGGAGATCTACCTTGGCGTGCTGCTCAAGGAAAAGCACACACAGGAGCAGAGCCTTGGCATCGTGCCCATCTCCAGCCAGATGGAGCGGATGCACTTTATCAAAAAGGACGGCGCTGTGCAGTTTGCACTCACCGAAGAGCTGGTGCTGCACTATGCGTCCAGCATCTTCGGCAAGGATTCCATACAGGAAAAATGTCTGTTCCGGGTCACCCGCAACGCAGATATCGACGTGAAAGAAGGTATGATGGATCACGATATTGATTATCGTGAGATCATGACCGAGCTGCTCCGGCGCCGCCGCAAGCTGGCCGCTGTCCGTTTGCAGATCACGCCCGCCCCCGCACCGGAGGTGGAGCGGCTGCTGTGCAGCCGTCTGGAACTGACCCGCAAGCGGGTGTTCTTGCAAAAGAGCCCTCTGGACCTGAGCTTCTTCTTTAAGCTTTCCGGCCGCATGGAGACCGAGGGGCACCCGGCGCTGTTTTACGCCCCCGCACGCCCCATGCTGCCGCCGCCGGACTATGATCTTGCCACCGAGGTGCAGAAGCATGACGTGCTGCTCAGCTATCCGTACCAGTCCATCCGTCCCTTTATCACCATGCTCAAAAAGGCCGCACAGGACCCGGATGTCATCTCCATCAAGATGACCCTCTACCGCATGGCGCGGGAGTCCCAGATCGTGCAGGCGTTGATGGAAGCCGCCGAAAACGGCAAGGAAGTAGTAGCGCTGGTGGAGCTGCGCGCCCGCTTTGATGAGCAGAACAACATCGACTGGTCCAAGCAGCTGGAAAGCGCCGGCTGCACCGTCATCTACGGCTTCGAGGACTACAAGGTGCACTCCAAGCTGACCCTCATCACCCGCAAGGGCGCAGAGGGCTACTCCTACATCACCCAGATCGGTACCGGCAACTACAACGAAAAAACCAGCGAACTGTATACCGATTATTCCTTCATCACCGCAGACGAGCGCATCGGCGAGGAAGCCTCCAAAGTGTTCCGCAATCTGGCTGTGCAGCAGCTCACCGAGGAAAGCGACAAGATGCTGGTTGCCCCGCTGCGCTTCAAGAGCGTGCTGCTGGACGAGATGGATCACGTCATCGCTGCCGCCCGCATGGGCCGCCCGGCTTCCATGATCCTGAAAAACAACTCCATCAGCGACCGGGATATCATCCTGAAATTGCAGGAAGCCAGCTGCGCCGGGGTGCGCATTGATATGATCGTACGCGGCATCTGCTGCGTGCGCGCAGAGGTGCCCGGAAAGACCGAGAATCTGCACATCCGCAGTCTGGTGGGACGGTATCTGGAGCATGGCCGCATTTACAGCTTCTTTGATGGCACCCACACCCGCATCTACATTGCTTCCGGTGACTTCCTCACCCGTAATACTGAGTGCCGTGTGGAGGTAGGCGTGCGGGTGGAGGATCCTGTTCTGGTGCAAAAGCTCACCGATATCCTTCAGCTGCAGCTGCGGGATAACGTCAATGCCCGGGTCATGGATGCCAGCGGCAGCTATCAGAAGGTGAAGCCCGCCGAGGGTGAGCCGCTGGTCAACGGCCAGATGGGTATGTACGAGCTGCTGCGCAACGACTGGCAGCGCCCCGAGCCGTGGAAGTGCACCACCTCCGCCCCGGAAACGGAAAAACCGGCGGCAGTCTGTCAGGAAGTTACCGTGGAACAGCTCAAACAGGAGCTGCCCCATGTGTTCCAGCCCGCACCGGAAAAGGCAGAGAATGCCGCCCCGGCGCAGCAGCCCGACCACTACGAGGCGTTGGAGCAGATGCTGAACAATAAGCCTCACGCTGCGCAGCCCGCGCCGAAAACGCCCGCTGCACCCCGCCCGGCTGCAAAGCCTGCTGTCACCGCGCCCAAGAAAAAGAGCCTGCTGGAACGCATCGGGAACTTTTTCCGGCGCTGAGCTGTAAAATCATGTAAACCAAAACCGGAGCTGCTGCGCAGAGATTTGTGCGGCGGCTCTGCTTTTTTGTTTGTGTTCTCCTGTCTGCCGCTTGTGCATACACTTTTCAGGATAGGAGGGCGGGCGTATGCGGGTAAAACGGAGCGGACAGGCAGCAAAAATACGCAGACGGCGGTGGGGTATCATGGCACTTCTGTTGGCAGGGCTGGCACTCTGTCTGCTGGCAGCTTTGCCGGTGCAGGCTGCCCGGAACACGCAAAAGCACTGCTTTCCGCTGGATACCACGGCGTGGCGCGTCTCGGACGCCTACGGCGCGCGGACAGACCCCTTTACCGGCAAGTCTGCGTTCCATCGGGGACTTGACCTTGCCTGCGCGGCGGGCACGACAGTGCAAGCGGTGCAGGGCGGGGTAGTGACTGCGGCGGCATACAGCCCAAGCTACGGCAACCATCTGCGCATCCTGCACCCGGATGGCTGCGAGACCCGCTACGCACACCTGCAATACCTCTATGTCCGCCCGGGAGAGGTGGTGCAGGCCGGACAGACGCTGGGCACAGTAGGGCAGACAGGCCGCGCCACCGGTGCGCACCTGCATCTGGAACTGTGGCAGCAGGGCGCTGCCTGCGACCCCGCCGCCCTGTTGGAGAATGCCCCGTGAACCGGCTGCGGGTGGGGAAGCTTGTATTCCGGGACCCGGTGCTGCTGTGCGGTGTGGTGTACCTGCTGCTCTACTTTGATGCCAGTGGCTTTCTGCGGCTGGGACTGCTGGCGGCTGTTTTGCACGAGCTGGGGCACATCCTTGTCTACTGCATCCAGCAAAGGCGTCTGCCGGTCATCGAGGTGACCATGACCGGTTTTTGTATGCGTACGGCAGGGGAGAGGTTCTCCCCACTCCAGAGGTTCGTGCTTGCTACCGCCGGGCCCGCAGTCAATTTTTTACTTGCCGGGGTGTGGGCGCTGCGCCTTTCACAGACCACCACCATCCGCGGCAGCGCGTTCTGGGCGGCGAATCTGCTGACCGGGCTGTTCAATCTGCTGCCGGTGCCGCCGCTGGACGGCGCACAGATGGCAGCGTGCGCAGGGGCACTCTGGCGGCAAAAATACGGAAAGTGTACACAAACCGCCGGAAACGATTGCAAAACCGGCACATTTGGGGTAAAATAAAAAGAACGCAAAAAACGGATTGTTTATGGAGGACCCGATGTTTGATCCCAAACTGAAAGAAGCGCTGGGACGGGTGCAGAAGCCCGGCCGCTATACCGGCGGCGAGCCCGGCAGTATCTATAAAGAAAAGGATAAGGTAGATGTGCGCTTTGCCTTCTGCTTCCCGGATACCTACGAGGTGGGAATGTCCTTTCTGGGCGAAAAGATCCTGTACGAACTGCTCAACAGCCACGAGAACTGGTGGTGCGAGCGCGCCTTTATGCCTTGGCTGGATATGAAGGCGGAGATGGAGCGCCTGCAGCTGCCGCTGTACACCATGGAGAGCAAAGACCCCCTCACGGCCTTTGACGCCGTGGGCTTTACCCTGCAGTACGAGCTTTCCTATACCAATATCCTTGCCATGCTGGACTTGGCGGGCATCCCGTTCTATTCCAAAGACCGTGATGACCGCTGGCCGCTGATCGTGGCGGGCGGCCCCTGCGCCTGCAACGCGGAGCCTATTGCGGATTTCTTTGATGTCATCCAGCTGGGCGAGGGCGAGAACCAGCTGCCCGCCATCTGCGCTGAGATCGAAAAGGCAAAGAAAGAGGGCATCTCCAAAAAACAGCTGCTGCTCAACATTGCAAAGATCCCGGGCGTGTACATCCCGGCTTTCTACGATGTCACCTACCACGAGGACGGCAGAGTGAAGGCCATCACCCCCAACGAGCCGGGCATCCCCGCGCGCATCACCAAGGCCATCATCAAGGATCTGAACCAGTTCGCCCCGCCCACCAACTTTGTGGTGCCCATGGTGGGTGCCATTCAGGATCGCGCCAGCATCGAGGTGCTGCGCGGCTGCGTGCGCGGCTGCCGGTTCTGTCAGGCGGGCTTTCTGTACCGCCCCATGCGCCAGCGCGATGCCAGTTTGCTGAACAAGGCCGCGCAGGATCTGTGCGCCAACACCGGTTACGAGGAGCTGAGTCTTTCCAGTCTTTCTACCTCCGACCACGGTCAGCTGGAAGAGCTGCTGGATGATCTGAACGAGTGGGCACCCAAGGAGCACGTCAGCCTGTCGCTGCCCTCCCTGCGTGTGGACAACTTCTCCCAGAGTCTCATCGAAAAAACAACCAAGGTGCGCAAGAGCGGACTGACCTTTGCCGCCGAGGCCGGTACTCAGCGTCTGCGCAACGTCATCAATAAAAACGTCACTTGGGACGAGATCGAAAAGACCTGTACCATCGCATTCAACGCGGGCTATACCTCGGTCAAGCTCTACTTCATGATGGGTCTGCCCACCGAGACCATGGAGGATATCGAGGGCATTGCCGAGACCGCCCAGAAGGTGGTAGACCTCTACTACAAGAACACGAACCACGCCAAGGGACGCGGCGTGCAGGTGACCATCAGCTGCGCCTGCTTTGTGCCCAAGCCCCACACCCCCTTCCAGTTCGTGCCCATGGATACCGCCGAGACCCTGCAGGCCAAGCAGAAGCACCTGCTGGAAAGCGTGCACAGCCGCAAGATCAAGGTGAACTACCACGACAGTACCACCAGCTTTTTGGAGGGCGTGTTCGCCAAGGGCGACCGCCGCCTTGCCCCGGTCATCGTGGAAGCTTATAAGCGCGGCTGCTACTTCGACGGCTGGGAAGAGTGCTTCAAGTACGACACCTGGATGCAGACCTTTGCAGACCTGGGTATCGACCCGGCATTCTACTGCCAGCGCCCCATCGCGCTGGACGAGGTGACCCCGTGGTCGCATATGGACTACGGCATCACCCACGAGTATCTGGTGCGGGAGTACAACAAGGCTCTGGCTGCCCAGACCACCCCGCCCTGCAACCGTGCCTGCAACGCCTGCGGTGCCAACCATCTGTTAGGAGGTCCCTGCTTTGATTACAGTCAGAATCTCGTTTGAAAAAAAGAATGAGGCCTCCTACATCTCCCTGCTGGATCTGCAGCGGGTGATGCAGCGGGTGCTCAAGCGCAGCGGCCTGCCGGTGTGGCATACGCT
>ENA-OUPO01000234-OUPO01000234.1-human-gut-metagenome-genome-assembly--contig:-NODE-234-length-29884-cov-41.9716_pt1 | contig 29884 bp, 24 predicted proteins | sample MGYA00237940_ERZ548809 | MGnify/ENA primary metagenome ERZ548809 (study PRJEB26490, sample SAMN05194695) | human gut metagenome | biome: terrestrial biome; feature: human-associated habitat; material...
TCCGCAAATCTGACCTTGACGAGCGGCTTTACAAGATGTACGATAAAATCGAGGATGCAGAAAACAACCTGCTGGATGCCCGTGCAAAGAAACAGGCCATCGAAGCAGACAAAATCACCGGCGACAATATTTACAAGATTCTGCTCTGCTTTGAGAAGCTCTACAATGTTATGAATCCTGTCGAACGAAAAAAGCTGATGGAGCACCTGATTTCCGAAGTCCATATCTACCCGGAGCGTCAGTCCAACGGTCAGTGGCTCAAATCCATCAAATTCAGACTGCCCATCGTTGAAAAAGATATCGATCTGTGTTTGGACAACGAAAGTCATATCGAATGTATCACGGCATTTGTCCGCATGAAACCTTGATTTCTAGCACTTTCAAGGTTTGAAGAGCAGTAATTTTCCACCTTTGAACCGGCTCCAGATCCATCGGAACAGTCCTCACTGTTTCATAGAACTGCAAACAAGAAAACCGCCCTGCCGTATAGCTACGACAGAGCGGTTTTCTGCTGTATGGACTCGAAGGGAGTCGAACCCTCGACCTTTCGGATGCGAACCGAACGCTCATCCCAACTGAGCTACGAGCCCTCAACTGTCCTCTGACCACTAGAGCCAGAGGACATCGTTCATTTTGACCTTATTATTTTACTGCTTCTGGAATCATTTGTCAAGAGTTTCTACCTTCCGGCGAAGCAGACTCATGGGGGGCAGCTCCGGGGTGGGGATGGTGTACTTTTCCATGGCGTGGGGGGTGGATTCCACGCTCTCCCCTGCCTCGTTTTTGATCCACTCCGGGTGCAGCGGGATGCTGCGCCCATCCGGGCAGAGCACCTCCAACGTATCCCCAAGGCTCCATTTGCCGCGCTGCTGGCAGGAGGCAACACCATTCTCCCAGCTTTCCACAGTGCCCACAAACTCCCACTCACGGATATAAGTAGCGCTGTCGGTTGCCTGGCGGGCCTGCTCACGGCCAAAGTAGAAGCCCGGGGAGTAGTGCCGGTGGCTGGTACGGGTCAACTCGGCCAGAACGTCATCGCTCAGCTCAAAGTTATCGTTGAGCGGGTCGGCCAGATACTGATCCAGAGCCTTGCGGTAGGCGGCGGTGACGCTGGCAACATAGTAGAACGTCTTGGCGCGGCCCTCGATCTTCAGGCTGTCCACACCTGCCTTGCAGATGAGGTCGATGAAGGGAGCGGTGCACAGATCGTTTGCATTGAGGATATAGCTGCCGTTCTCATTTTCGCCGATCTCATACAGCTGGCCCGGGCGGGTCTCCTCGCTCAGGTAATACTTCCAGCGGCAGGGCTGGGCGCACTGGCCCCGGTTTGCATCCCGGCCTGCCATGTAATTGGAGAGCAGGCACCGGCCCGAAATGCTCATGCACATGGCTCCGTGGACAAACGCCTCGATCTCCAGCTCCGGCGGGGTCTTATCGCGCAGGGTGGCGATATCCTGCAGGCTCATCTCACGGGCCAGCACCACACGCTTTGCACCCATGTTGTAAGCGGCACGCGCAGCGGCCCAGTTGGTGATGCCGGTCTGGGTGGACATGTGGACATCGATCTCCGGGGCGAACTGCTTACAAGCTTCCAGCACGCCCAGATCGGCCACGATAAAGGCATCCACACCGGCGGCAGCAGCAGCCTTGATGGCTTCGGGCAGGCGGTCAGCTTCCTCATTGGTGGGCAGCGTGTTCATGGTCAGATAGACCTTACTGCCACGGGCATGGGCGTAGATCACACCCTCGGCCAGCTGCTCCGGCGTAAAATTGGCAGGTGCCGACCGCATACCAAACTCCGGCAGGCCGCAATAAACAGCATCGGCTCCATAGTTGATGGCATAACGCAGGCGCTCCAAGTCGCCTGCCGGGGCCAGCAGTTCCGGGATCTGTAACATAAAATCGTCCTCTCTTTTTAGCACCCTCTCTGTCATCGCTGATGCGATGCCGCCTCACCGGATCGGTTTCTGCAAACCTGACCCCGGAGCCGCAGTTGGCTCGCCCCTTGGGAGAGCTGTCAGCGAAGCCGACTGAGAGGGACTTACTTCTTCAAACTCTGATTGACTTCAGCCGCTTTCCGGCAGTTGGCCTGATGTTCAGCATAGGTCTTGGCGTAATAGTAGTGACCGGAAAGGTCCGTAACAAAGAAATAGCAGTCCCTGACTTCCTCATCGCACTGAGGTGCCAGAGCAGCCTGGAGCGCGGCAAGGCCCGGGTTCGAGATGGGCCCGGCGGGCAGGCCGGTGCAGGTGTAGGTATCGTAGGCATTCCGGATGTTCTCGGGGATATCCTCCCAGCCGCCATAATACGGAGCCACCCAGTTCCAGAGGTAGTTGTTGTCCTCATCGCTCTGGACATAGCTGGAGGTGTTGCTCTGGAGCTTGGGGTAAGGCGATCCCTCGGCCAGCCGGTTGCGGAACACCTGCGCCACATTGGAATCCTGATCGTTGCCCGCTTCCTCCTGCACAAAAGAGGCCAGTGTAATGACCTCGGGCAGGGTCAGCTCCTGCTTTTCCAGTTCCCTGTACATCTCAGCTGTGAACTGTTTATCGAAGTGTGCATAGAACGTTGCAACGTAATGATGCACGGTATCGTCCGTCAAAAACTCATAGGTGTCCGGAAAGAGGTAGCCCTCACACTTCATAAAGCGGTCGGGGGCATCGTCCGGGACATACTGCCAGAAGGTGTACTCGCTGAAATCTCCGGTGTTGGCTTCTTCCAAAAACTCCTCGGCAGTACACAGACCGGCTTCCTCCATTTTCCGGGCAATAGCAATGGCGGTGGTACCCTCCGGGAAGGTCAGCCGCACCGAATCCGCCTTGGCATACGTGGACAACTCTGCGATCAGGCCATCGTAGGAATCTCCGCCGGTTTGCAGCGTAAAATCACCATACTGCAGTTTTCCGGCGGCACCCTTGTGCCCCACATACCAGCGGAACAGATAGGCCGAACGGATCACTCCAGCCTCCTTCAGCTCCTTTGCGATGGCAGCAACGCCGCTGCCCTGGGGGATGCTGACGGTCACCTCTGCACCGGGCTTTCCTCCATTGCCGTTGATCTCGTTATACGCAAACACACCTGCTGCACCGACTGTCAGTACCAGCAGCAACAGCACGACCAACAGGATCTTCAGCGCACTGCCTTTTTTCTTTTTCTGGTGTTTCTCTGCCATATCCACGTTCCTTTCAATCCATCATCAGGCGCATGTAGCTCTCCGAAACATCAAAAGGTTCTCCTTCAAAACGGATGAGGCCATACTCCTGCCGGGTTCCCTCGCCCAGGAACAGATTCTGGGCAGCCCCCACCGTGATGACAGCCTTTTCCACAATGACCTCTTTCTCCCGGGCGGCTTCCATCAGCACCTCGGCAGCACGGTCATTTTCCGCCATCATCTCCACAAAGTAAAGGGTATCCTCCCTGCGGAAATAGATGCCGTAGCCCTGCTCACTGGATACGATGGTCGCGCCACGGGAATACAGGTCCCGCAGAACTTCCCCCATCTGCTCCGGCGGCAGCTGAACGGTGTCGGGCCAGTATTTTGCCCGCAGCTCGCAGAGTTTTTTCGCCGTCACGGAATCGAATTCCGCCTGGCTCCACAGGTTGCGCTCCACCTCCCGGGGCAGGCAGCGCAGGGCAAAGGCTTTCTGGAAGCCTTTATCCTGCAGCAGCGTTGATTGTTCCGGGCTGGTGGGCACTGCCACCACAAAGCCTGCGCCCCGCAGTTTCTGCTGGGCGCACAGGGTATCCACCAGGCCCGCAAGGAGCAGGCTGCCCTGCCCGCACAAACCGAACAGATAGCTACCCGGGCGGCCCTGCAGGGTCACCGGCACAGCCAGTGCCACAGCCTCAATGTGGTCGTTTTCCTCCGCGACGTAGACATTCTGCACCCCGGCAAAGCGCTCCACAGCGCCACGGACAAACTCCTCCGTGTCGCCGCGCTGGGCCTGCCACAGGGCCAGCACCTCCGCCCAATCGGACGGCTGCATCAAACGGTACATGATATAGGATGCCTCCTTTTGTTTCAAATAACAGCAAGAGCAAGAGTTCTGACCTCTCCCTGAATATCCTCAATGCTCCGCATCTTCTCCCCTGCCGTGCAGTGGACGGTATCCCAGCCGAGGTGAGCGGCGCAGTATTCTGCCGCCCGGCGGCTGCGGGCCAGATATTCGGTGTCCTTTTCATGGACATCCTTCCTGGTCTCGTCGCCATGGTAGCGGGCAGTCATCAGCCGCTGGCTCACCGCCGGGTCAACCTGCAGATAGATCACCTTATCCGGCGCAGGCAGGCCCAGCAGGTGGTATTCATAGTCAAAAAGCCACTGCAGGAATGTGTCCCACTGCTCCGGCGGGAGCTTCGAGCACTGGTGCACGGCATTGGAGGTGGTGTAGCGGTCAGCGATCAGGATGCCGCCTTCCTCGTAGAACTTGCCCCAATCCGACTTATACCCCGCATAGCGGTCCACCGCATAAAAGCTGGATGCCGCGTAGGCGTTGACATCGTCAGGCTTGTCGCCGAACTGCCCGGCCAGATACATCTTGACCAGCGCACTGGAATCACTGTCATAATCCGGGAAGGTGATCTCTCTTACCAGATGATCCGTCACCGTCAGGTGCTTTGCCAGCAGCTTAGCCTGCGTGCCCTTGCCGCTGCCGTCCAGCCCTTCCAGAACGATCAGCTTGCCTTTGCTCATACACCAGCCTCCTGCTTGATGGCCTCATACTTTGCGCGGACTTCGGCAGTTCTGCCGCAGCACATCTTGCCCTCAGGGCAGGGGCCGCTGACACAGGCCGGGCCGGCCTTGGCAAAGATATGGGGTGCCACCGGGTAGACCAGCCGGAACATCTCCTCAGCCAGCTGACGGATCTCCCACTGAGCGCGGGAGCAGCAGCGCAGATGGAAGAAATTCTGCAGACTGCGGGCGTTCATGGTCACGACCATCTTCGTCTCGCAGGCGTTGGGCAGCACGAAGCGGGCATCCTCGTTGGCCTGTTTGGAGGCTTTGGCGCGGGCCTGCTTTTCCGGCATTCCCTCCGCCATCAGGCGGGCAGTGTGGCCGTCCTCCAGCTTTTTTGCAAGGTCCAGGTAGCGCTTCGCATCCTCATCCATGCTCTCAAGAAAGGCTGCCTTTGCCTCAGGGATGGCCTCGATCTCCGGCGGGATAACATAGTGGAAGTCGTCCAGCCGGACATACCGCTGGCTCTGGACACTGAAGGATGCGATGCGGTGCCGGGTGATCTGGGCCAGCAGGGTGCGGCTCACGCCCTCAATGCCAAAGGTGAAGCTGGCATGTTCAATGGGGCTGGCATGGCCCAGGTCGCTGAGCATGGTCAGGAACTTGGCCGTTTTCTCCTCGGTCAGGCCGTCCAGCAGGTCGGTGATATGGGCATCGGAGTAGCAGAGCTTGGCCGCTGCCGCCACCACCTTTTCCGGTTCCGGGGTATGTGCGATCAATCGAACGGTCATCATAGTTTTCTCATTCCTCCGTAATTTTCGTCAGCGGCGCAAAATTTGCCATGGTTTTCTTCACGCCGACCTTTTCAAAGTTGATCTCCACGATCTGGTCTCCGGCAGCGGCCTTGACAGCCAGTACCTTGCCCCGGCCAAAGACCTTGTGCTCCACAATGTCGCCCACCTCGTAATGCTTTGGGCCGGAGGATGCCGGGCGGGAAGCTGCCGGGCTCCCCGGAAAGCTCACGGGTTTGGACGCTGCCTTGGGGGCCGCAGGGCGGCCATAGCCCACACCAAAACCGGAGGAGCCGGACGTGCGCGGGGCGCTGCTTCCGCTGCCAAACCCGGAAGCACTGCTGCCACGGCCTGCATAACCGGAGCCGAAGCCGCCGCGCTCAGAGGCATTGTATTCACGGTTGAGGTAGCTGCTGCCGGTGCGGCCGCCGAAGCTGCTGGAATTGCGGCCCCAGCCGGACGCGCCGGAGTAACCCGAGGCCCCGCCGGGAACGGTATCACTGTAACTGGAACCCCAGCCCATGGAAGAACGGCGTTCCAACGCCGGGCTGCGGGTCTCTTCTATATACTCAGGCTCGATCTCGCGCAGAAAGCGGCTGGGCTCGTTGCGCTGGGTGCGGCCGTAGAGCATCCGGGAGACACTGTTGGAGATATACAGCTCCTTCTTGGCGCGGGTGATGCCGACATAGGCCAGACGGCGCTCTTCCTCCAGATCTGCCTCGGAGTATTTGCTCATCTCGCTGGGGAACACCCCCTCCTCCATGCCAATGAGGAACACATAGGGGAATTCCAGACCCTTTGCAGAGTGGATGGTCATCAGGACCACCTGGTCAGCGCTCTCGTTGTAGCTGTCAATGTCGCTGATGAGGGCGATATCCTCCAGGTAGCCTTCCAGTGAAGCATCCTCGCCGTGCTGATCGCAGTAGTTTTTGACGTTGTTGACCAGCTGGCCCAGGTTCTGCAGGCGGTCTGCCGCATCCTCGTGGCCCTTGGCCGCATCGGCTTCCAGCATGGCCTTGTAGCCGGTCACCTCAATGACATCCTGGGCAAATTCGTCCAGTGTCCTGGTTTCCAGCGATTCCTGCAGTTTTTCGTAGATCTGCCAGAATTTCAGCAGCGGCATGATGGCACGGCTGAGTTTGGCGTATGCATCCGCGTGGGAGATGACTTCCAGCATACTGATTCCCTGCTGGGCGGCAAGGTCAGCAATCACGTCAACAGTGGTATTGCCGATCTTCCGGGCAGGCTCGTTGATGATGCGGCGCAGGCGCACATCATCCCGGGCGTTCGCCACGATGGACATATAGGAGTGGATGTCCTTGACCTCTTTGCGGTCGTTGAAGCGCTGGCCGCCCACGATCTTATGGGGAATGCCCGCGCGGGTAAAGTAGCTTTCGATGGGGGCCGACTGGGCATTCATACGGTAGAGCACCGCATGGTCCGCCAGATGCCCGCCCTCTTTCAGGTGCTCACCGATGACATCCGCAATGTGCATGGCTTCGTCCTGCTCATTCTCGGCAGTATAGACCTGCACCTTGTCGCCCTCGTCGTTCCGGGTCCACAGGGTCTTGCCCTTGCGCTCGGTGTTGTGCTGGATGACGCAGTTGGCAGCATTCAGGATGTTGGAGGTGGAACGGTAATTCTGCTCCAGACGGATGGTCTTGGTACCGGGGAAGATGCGCTCAAAGTTCAGAATGTTCTCAATGGTGGCACCGCGGAAACGGTAGATGCTCTGGTCATCGTCACCGACAACGCAGATGTTCTTTTCCGGGCCGGTGAGCAGGCTGACCAGCCGGAACTGGGCCACGCTGGTATCCTGATACTCGTCCACCAGCAGGTAGCGGTACTTGTTCTGGTAGAACTCCCGCACATCCTCGTGCTCCGCCAGCAGCTGCACGGTCTGGTAGATCAGGTCGTCGAAGTCGAAGGCTCCTGCCTCCCTGAGCTTTTTCTCGTAGGCGGCGTAGACTTTGGCGGCAATGGCTCCCTTGGTGTCCCGGGCCGGGGTGCGCAGCGCCTCCTCCGGGCTGACCAGCTGATCCTTCCAGCGGCTCATCTGGTTGATGGCGCTCTTGATCGGGAAGAACTTATCGTCGATGCTCAGTTCCTTATAGACCGCCTTCATCACCCGCTGGGAGTCATCGGTATCATAGATGGTAAAACTGCGGGGATAGCCGATGGATTCTGCCCAGCGGCGCAGAATGCGCACACAGGCCGAGTGGAAGGTGGAGGCAAACACCTCGTCTCCCTCTTCGCCGCCCAGCATATTGCGCAGGCGCTCTTTCAGTTCCCCTGCTGCCTTGTTGGTAAAGGTGATGGCCATCACGTTCCAACTGCGGACAGCGTTCTGCCGCAGCATCCCGTCCAGCCAGGCGGGCGCATCGGTGCCTGTCATAATTGCCGTTTTCAGAGCCTTGACATCCTCCTCGGTCACCTCACGGGGGGTCCAGTCAGAGCCATGGGCTGAGCCAAACCGGATCAGGTTTGCGATGCGGTTGACCAGAACAGTGGTCTTGCCGCTGCCTGCACCGGCCAGAATGAGCAGCGGGCCGTCGGTGGCAAACACCGCCTGCCGCTGCATATCGTTCAGGCGGCCAAACTGCTTTTCAATATAGGTATCGCGCAGAGCGCAGAATTCCTGTTGGAGACTTGCTGCCATTGTTTCACCTGTTCTTCTATAAAATCACTTACTTTATAAGTATATCACAATTCAAGAGGGTTGTACATAAAAAACCGCCCTTCCTGTACAGCACAGGAGGGGCGGCAGTGTTCAGATAAAGCTTAGCCGAAGATGTTGATCAGAATACCGGCAGCAACTGCGGAACCGATAACGCCAGCGACGTTGGGGCCCATGGCGTGCATCAGCAGGAAGTTGGAGGGGTTCTCGCTCTGGCCGACCTTCTGAGAAACACGGGCGGCCATGGGAACAGCGGAAACACCAGCGGAGCCGATCAGGGGGTTGACCTGACCGCCGGTCAGGGCGTACATCACCTTGCCGCACAGAACGCCTGCAGCGGTACCAAAGGAAAAAGCGATCAGACCCAGCACGATGATGAACAGGGTGCGGCTGTTCAGGAAGGTGTTTGCAGAGGTGGTGCAGCCAACAGACAGAGCCAGGAAAATGGTGATGATGTTCATCAGCTCATTGCCGGCAGTCTTCTGGATACGATCCACAACGCCGGACTCTTTCATCAGGTTGCCCAGCATCAGCATACCGACCAGAACGGCAGCATCGGGAACGATCAGAGAAACAATGATGGTGACCATGATGGGGAAGATGATCCTCTCGGTCTTGGACACGGTGCGCAGCTGCTTCATTACGACCGTACGCTCTTTCTTGGTGGTGAGCGCCTTCATAATGGGCGGCTGGATCACGGGCACCAAAGCCATGTAGCTGTATGCCGCAACGGCGATGCTGCCCAGCAGCTCAGGTGCCAGACGGGAGGTAACAAAGATGGCGGTAGGGCCGTCTGCACCGCCGATGATGGCGATTGCAGCGGACTGCTTCTGGGTGAAGTCCACAATGCCGGTAGCGGCCAGCAGACGAGCGCCCATGTAAGTACCAAAGATACCGAACTGAGCGGCAGCGCCCAGCAGCAGGCTCTTGGGGTTGGAGATCAGCGGAGCAAAGTCGGTCATGGTGCCGATGCCCAGGAAGATCAGCGGGGGGTAAATGCCCAGCTTAACACCCATGTAAAGCATATCGGCCAGACCGCCGTTGTTCAGGATCTCGATCCACATCGGGTGCTCGAGACCATCACCAACGAAGTACTGCATGTGGATGATGCCGCTGCCGGGCAGGTTGGCAAGAATCATGCCGAATGCCATGGGCAGCAGGATCAGGGGCTCAAATTCCTTCACGATGGCCAGGTACAGCAGGAAGCAGCCCACGCAGATCATGATCGCGTAGAGGTAGCCGCCCGGCTCACCGAACCGTGCAAAGCCGGAACTCTGGAAAATACCGACCAGAGTATCGATAAACTGTGTCATGTTTTTCCTCCTGTGTTAAAAAGGTGCGGTGGTGTCGTTGACACCAGCCTTGCTCCAGCCATTTGCAGCACGGCGCACGGCCTTCAGGGTGTACTTGCCATTGCCCATGGCGTGGATCGCTGCCATAATCGCGGCAACCACATCGCCGGGGATGCCTTCCTCCACCACAGGGGCGGGAGCAGCCTGCTGCACGGGGGCGGCGGGCTTTGCGGCAGCCTTGGGAGCTGCAGTCTCCTTGGCTGCTTTCTTCTTGGCGGCCATACCGTCGAAGATCTTGCCTTCCAGCGTGATGATGAGCATCAGCAGGACGAGGATGGCAAACACCAGCACGATACCGGTAATGGTGATAACCACATCAGAACCCAGATTCATGGTCTTCCTCCTAATAATAATTTACTCCGCACTCCGGAGCAGGCCCCGGCGCGCAAAAAGCGATTTGAAAATATTATACAATATTTCCCGACCCGATTCAACAAGTATGAACAAAATTTTGTTGCAACTTTTCCAATTTCTTAACGAACCGGGCCATACCCCTGTTTAGCGGCGGCCCATGCGGGGGGTCGCATCCAGGAAGCCGGTCTCCAGCTTATCATTCAGGCCCAGGCTCATGGCAGTGCCCAATGCCACGCAGTTCACGGGATCAGGCGAGACGGTCACATCCACCTTCAGCTCCTGGCTCAGGTATTCGGGCAGGCCGTGCAGCTGTGCGCCGCCGCCGGTCAGCACCACACCATTGCGGAAGATATCGCCTGCCAGCTCGGGCGGGGTCTTTTCCAGCACCTGATGGGCTGCAGTGCCGATCTGCTCACTCAGCATCATCACGGGCTCGTAGAGGTCGCCGGTGGAAACATTCACCTTGATGGGCAGGCCGGTCAGCAGGCTGCGGCCCTTCACCTCCATCGTCTCGTCAAAATCAGCCTTCTGGGGGCAGCAGGCGACGTTCTTTTTCAGCTGCTCTGCGGTACGCTGGCCGATGGCAATGCTGAACTTGTTGCGGACATGCTTCAGGATCTCGTCATCATAGTGGTTGCCCGCCACACGGACACTGGTGGCCTTGACCTTGCCGCCCAGCGACAGGACAGCGATATCGGTGGTGCCGCCGCCGATATCAATGATCATCCGGCCATCGGGCTGGGTGATGTCGATGCCGGAACCCAGTGCAGCGGCAATGGGTTCATCGATCAAATAGACCTGACGGGCACCGGCGGCCATCACGGCCTCCACCACGGCATCGCTCTCAATGCCGGTGATGGCAGCGGGCACGCAGACAGCCACCCGGGGCTTGACCATGTGGGAGCTGTACACCTGATTCACAAACCGGCAGATCAGCTCCCGGGTCATGGTGTGGTCGCTGATGACGCCGTCCTTCAGCGGGAAGATGGCGGAAATGTAGTTGGGGGTGCGGCCTACCATGGCCAGGGCCTTGTCGCCCGCCTCCAGCACGGAGTTCTTGCGGGTATCCATTGCCACCACGCTGGGCTGGTTGAGCACGACCCCCTGCCCTGCCTGTGCAATGATAATGGTCGTTGTGCCCAGATCGATGCCGATGTCATTCTGTGCCATAATAAAACGTTCCTTTCTCTGCTCCCCTGTTTTCTATCGTAAATGCCCGTTCGGGCGGGAAATCAAATCAATTTATAGTATAACATAGTCATGCTGAATGTACAACTCCCTCCGTCATTGCTTCGCAATGTCACCTCCCTCTGAGAGGGAGGCTTTTCCTCCTTTTCAGGCAAAAGGCCCCCTCCCAGAGGGGGCTGTCACCGCAGGTGACTGAGGGAGTTATACCTCCGTCTGCTGCGGCGGCAGATTCTCTTTCAGCAATTCGCACAGGCCGCTGTACCGCAGGTTCTGCCGGACATTGGACATCATCCGGTTCACCACATCCCGCCGCCCGGCCACGATGCACAATTTGCGGGCGCGGGTCACGCCGGTGTAGAAGAGGTTGCGGTAGCAGAGCCTTGGCGGCACCTGCGCCACCGGCAGCACCACCGCCGGGAACTCGCTGCCCTGGCTCTTGTGCACCGTGATGGCGTAGGCGATCTCCAGCTCGTTCAGGTTTTCCGCCGGGTAGAGCAGGCGGCGGTCATCCATCCGCACCACCATGGAGCGGTCGCGCATGTTGATGGATTCCACAATGCCGATATCGCCGTTATAGGCTCCCACGCCCTGCTCCCCGCCAATGCGGTTCCAGACGATCTCGTAGTTGTTCCGCACCTGCATCACCTTATCGCCCACCCGGAACACCCGGGAGGCGCTTTGGAGCTGGGGCTTGCCCTTCTGCTCCGGGTTGAGCAGGTTCTGCAGCTCCACATTCAGCGCCTGGGTGCCGGTGGGTCCCAGCTTGGTGGGGCAGAGCACCTGAATATCCCGGACAGGGTCAAAGCCATAGCTCCGGGGCAGACGGGTGGTGACAAGATCGCACACCAGTTTCTGCGCCGCGTCGCCGTCCGATTCCAGAAAGAAGAAATCGTCTGTCTTGCCGCCCTTCTGCAGCGGCTCACTGCTGATGATGTGGTGGGCGTTCTCCACAATGAGGCTGCGTCTGGCCTGCCGGAAGATCTCGTTCAGGCAGACGGTGGGCACCAGCCCGGAGCGAATGACCTCGCCCAGAATGTTGCCGGGCCCCACGCTGGGCAGCTGGTCGGCATCGCCCACCATAATAATGCGGCAGCTGTACCGCAGGGCTGCAATGAGCGCCTGAAACAGCTTCACATCCACCATACTCATCTCATCCAGAATGACCACATCGCATTTGAGCAGGTTCTTGTCATTGTGGATAAAGCTGACCACACCGCCGGAGTAGTCCACCTCCAGCAGGCGGTGGATGGTAGAGGCCTTGCGGCCGGTCAGTTCACTCAGCCGTTTTGCCGCACGGCCCGTGGGAGCACAAAGCGCCACCCGATCCGCCTGATGCTCCAGCAGCTGCAGGATGGCGTTGACCGTGGTGGTCTTACCGGTGCCGGGGCCGCCGGTCAGCACAAGGCAGTTTTCGGTCATGGCCTTGCGGATGGCTTCCCGCTGCAGGGGCGCATAGGCAAACCCCTGGGTCAGCTCCAGCACCTGAATGTTTTTATCAAGGTCCCGCACCGTCTGCTTTTCCCGCTTTGCCAGCAGGGCCAGCCGATCAGCAATGGCCTGTTCTGCTTCCAGCAGGTCAGGCAGATAGATATACGGCACCGCCTCCAGCATCTTTACGCCAAGCTGCCCGGTCTCAATGCAGTGGTCCAGCGCACGGGCCAGCTTTTCGGGCGGCTGCTGGATGAAGTGGGATGCCGTGTCCAGCAGCTGCGCACGGGGCAGGCAGGTGTGGCCGTTGCCCGCGTTGTGGCGCAGGGTGCGCAGAAGCGCTGCTTCCAGCCGCTGGGTGCAGTCCCCTTCCATGTGGTAATACTGTGCAATGCTGTCCGCATGGCGGAAATCCAGCTGCAGGGGTTCCCCACAGAGCAGATAAGGGTTCTGGGAGATAGCCTGCATGGCACTGGGGCCAAAGACGCGGAACACCTCCATGGCGCGGCGGGGGCTGATCTCGAACTGGGCCAGATAGGCGATCAGTTCCCGCATTCCGAACATCCGCTTGAACTCCTGCTGGATGCGGTCAGCTTTGTCCGCCGAGATGCCGGGGATCAGGGTGAGCTGGGCGGGGTCGTTTGCGATCACCTCCAGCGCCGCCGCGCCGAATTTGTCGATGATCTTATTGGCCGTGCGCGCCCCGATGTAAGGCAGGGAGCCGCTGGCAAGGAAGGCGTATACCGCTTCCAGATCCTTCGGCATATCGGTCTCGCACTCCTGGGCGTGGAACTGGCGGCCATAGGTGGCGTGGTTCTCATATTTACCGCGGCAGACCACGCTCTCGCCCGCATGGAGCTCGCCCACGATCCCGCACACCACGGTGACCGTGCCGCCGCCGGAAATTTCAAACACCGTGTAGCCGTTATCCGGGTTCTCGTAGATAATGTCCTCCACCGTGCCCTCGATCTGTTCCAGCTCCATGCTCCTCACCCCCTTGTGACATAATTATTTATAGTATAATCGTTTTCTATCAGTTTGTAAATATCGCAAGGCCCGGCCACACCGGAGCGTAGCGAAAATAAAAAGCCTGCCCGGCCTGCCAAGGGCTCCCCCTTCGGGGGAGCTGGCAAAGCCGTCAGGCTTTGACTGAGAGGGTTCTCTCACAAAAATAATTACAAGTTTGCGTGCGGTCTTGCTTTTTCTTGTTTCAGCTTCCGGAACACAACGATATACGCCGGGATCAGGAAGAAGCAGGCAAAGAACCAGGCCACCGGGTTTGCAATGCAGGCGGCAAAATACCCCCACAGGGGCACGAACAGGAAGCCCACCAGAGCACGGGCGATCATCTCTGCCACACCGGCAAACATGGCCAGGCTGGAATAACCCAGTCCCTGAATGGTGTAGCGGTAAATGATAAGGACCGCCAGCGGGATATAGAATACGCTGTTCCAGAAGATGAAGCTCTGGGCGTTGGCCATGATCTCGGTTTGGCTGCTCTCAAGGAACAGGCCGATCAAAGCCTTATCCAGCACGCGCAGGATCAGGAAGGATGCCACACTGTACACACAGCCGATGCCCAAGGCGGTGTTCACACCCTTGTTTACACGGTTCAAGTCGTGGGCACCCATGTTCTGGCTGGCGTAGGTGGTCATGGCCGTGCCAATGCTCTCCAGCGGGACGGACAGGAACTGTGCCGCCTTGCCGCCTGCAGTCTGTGCTGCCACGATGTCACTGCCCAGACCATTGACTGCACCCTGCAGCACAACGGAACCGATGGCCGTGATGCTACACTGCAGACCCATGGGGATGCCCATGCTGCACAGCTTGACACAGTGCTGTCTGCTCAGGCGGCTTTCTTCTTTGTTCCAGCGCAGCTCATTATAATGCTTGAGGATGTACCACAGGCTGCCCAGACCGGCCACTGCCTGGCTGAACACGGTGGCGAACGCCGCACCGAACACGCCCATCTTGAAGGTGATGATACAGAGCAGGTCCAGCCCGATGTTCAGAAAACTTGCCACCAGCAGGAAGTACAGGGGCCGCTTGCTGTCGCCCAGAGCGCGCATCAGGGCGCTGGTCATGTTGTACAACAGGGTGAAGGGGATACCGACAAAGATGGTGCGGATGTAGATGTCCGCCAGATCAATGATGTTGTCCGGGGTATTGGTCCAGACCAGAATGGAACGGGTCATGGCCACCGTGACCACGGTAAGCACTGCGGCAAAAAAGACACTCAGCCAGACGGCATTGGCGGTGTAGCGGCGCATTTCCGCATAGTCTTTCGCACCGAATGTCCATGAGATGGGGATGGAGAAGCCGCAGGCAATGCCATTGACAAAGCCCAGCACCAGATAGTTCAGACCGCCCACACTGCCGACCGCCGCCAACGCTTCCACGCCCACAAAGCGGCCCACGATGATGGTATCTGCCAGATTATAGAACTGCTGGAACAGGCTGCCCAGCATCAGCGGCACCGCAAAGGCAAGGATCAGCTTGAGCGGGCTGCCCTGCGTCATATCTTTCGTCATACGCACGTTCCTCCTTGGGAAAGCATCACAGACCTTATCACACGAATTTTTTCCGACAAAAACGCCCTGCCGCGCAATGGGCAGGACGTTTTTGTTCATGTGGGTATTATATCAGGTTGCGATGAATTTTCAAGAGGTTTTTTCAAATTTCTCAGTGCTTCCCGGCCAGATGCTTCAGCAGCTGGAACAGCGTGCTCCAGAAACCTGTTCCGGCATTGCCCGACAGCGGCGTTTCATCCTCAATGCTCAGCGGCGTTTCATCCTCTGAGATGTTCATAGCAGCCGACACGCCAAATTCGTCCTGAGCTGTGCCCTCATCCGAAGGGGAAACCACCTGAACCACTGCCGCACTTTCGGTTTCCGCAGTCTCTGCGCCACCGGCAGCCAGTGCGGGCAGACCCGCCGTAAGGACAACCCCTGCGATCAGTGCTGATGCAACACCACGTTGGAATGCATATTTCAACTTCATTTTTTGTTAAGCCTCCTCAAATTGGGAATGGTCTAATTCATGTTTCAATTATAGCACAAAATCCCGAATGATTATCATTGATTTTTCACAAAACGTTGTTTTTTCGCGGATGTGAAAAAGTTTCAGATTTCTGTTCACAAAATGCAATGTAGTTATGCAGTCCAAACCTGCTCTGTACAGCAAAACCGCCCCGGCGTGCATCTCTGCACTCTGGGGCGGTTCGGGTCATTCTGAATAATGTGCGAGGAACTGTCTGGTACGCTCTTCCCGGGGGTGGTCGATGAGCTGTTTGGCCGGGCCTTCTTCCACGACCACGCCGCCATCCATAAACAGGATGCGGTCGGCCACATCGCGGGCAAAGTGCATCTCATGGGTGACAATGATCATCGTGGTCTTGCGGTCAGCAAGATCACGCAGGACCTTCAGCACCTCGCCGGTCAGCTCCGGGTCAAGGGCGCTGGTGGGCTCATCAAAGCAGAGGATATCCGGGTGAAGCGCCAGCGCGCGGGCAATGGCCACACGCTGCTGCTGGCCGCCGGAGAGCTGATGCGGGTAATGGCCGGCCCGCTCCGAAAGGCCCATCTGCGCCAGCAGTTCTCTCGCCTGCTGTTCCAGCTCCGCGTGGATGGCCTTTTTGTTTGCCTGATATTCCGGACGTTCCTTTGCCAGCAGTTCCCCTGCCAGCATCACGTTCTGTAAAGCCGTGTACTGAGGGAACAGGTTGAAGTTCTGGAACACCAGACCGAAATGGAGCCGCTTTTTACGGATCTCGCTTTCTTTCTGGGTGGCAGGGTCGGCGGCATCCCACATGGTCTCGCCGTTCACCTTGATCACACCCGTGTCAGGCCGTTCCAGAAAGTTCAGGCAGCGCAGCAGAGTTGTTTTGCCGGAACCGGACGAGCCGATGATCGCCAGCGCTTCCCCCTGCTCCAGATCCAGGGAGATGTCCTTCAACACATGGGTCTCGCCAAAATTTTTCCCGATACCGGAAGCTTCGAGCAACGCCATAATCTATCTGCCTCCTTAGCAGCGGAAATAATCGAGCTTTTTTTCAGCCCAGTTGAACAGGATGGTCAGTGCGCCCACAAACACCAGGAAGAAGAGCGCGGTAGAGAACAGCGGCCAGATCAGGCCCTTTGCGCTATACTCCTTGGCCATCATAATGATTTCCTTGTTGGCAATGGTGTTTGCCAGCGAGGTATCCTTGACCAGCGTGATGATCTCGTTGCCCATGGGGGGCAGGATTCGCTTGACGACCTGAAGCAAGGTCACCTTGAAAAAGATCTGTGTTTTGGTCATGCCAAGCACCTGCCCGGCCTCAGTCTGCCCCTTGGGCACTGCTTCAATGCCGCCGCGGTAGATCTCAGAAAAATAGCAGGCATAGTTGATGGCAAAGGCCACCACCGCCGCCACCATCCGTCCGCCGGAGCCGGAGGGCCAGGGGTTGTTCATGCCCAGCAGGCCGGGGCCCAGATAGATCACAATGATCTGCAGCATCAGCGGGGTGCCGCGGATGATCCAGACAAAGGTCTTGACCAGCCCGGCCAGCGGCTTGCAGCGGCTCATGGAGCCAAACGAGACCACCAGCCCCAGCGGCAGTGCAAACAGCAGTGTCAGGGCAAAGAGCTCACAATTGAGCAGGAACGCGCCGGACAGGCGCATAAGAATCACAGACACAAAAACACACCTTTTTTATTCAGAATCCATATTCCCCTTCCATCACAGCCGGTGAAAGTTCCCTCTGCTCGGGAGCCTTTCACGCATCGGCAGCAAAAAGCCTCCCTCACCGAGGGAGGTTGCATCGCATAGCGATGACGGAAGGAGTTTTTCAACAAATTCAGTCAGCCAGTGCCAGATCGTACTTATCGGCCAGTGCCTGCATGGTGCCATCGGCCTTCAGTGCATCAAAGACCTCATCCACAGCGGCGGCAACATCACTGCCCTTGCGGAATGCCACGCCGTACTCCTCGGCGTTCAACTCGTCCACGATCTTCAGGTCGGCATAGTCAGTGCCCTCACCGATCATGGCGTTGGCCAGGGTCAGATCAAGTACAGCGGCATCGGCAGTGCCTGCGGCAACTTCCATCAGGCAGTCGGTCTGAACGCTCTTGGAAACGTAATCAGCCTGTGCCAGGTTCTCGTCTCCCTCAATGGCGGCCTCACCGGCGGAACCAGCCTCGGCGACCACGGTCTTACCCACCAGGTCAGCGGTAGAGGTATAATCGGTGCCATCTTTCACAACGACCACCTGTGCATTCTTTGCATAAGCCTTGGTGGTAGCGGTGTTCTGCATGATGTCATCGGTCAGGGTCATACCGTTCCAGATGCAGTCGATGCTCTTGGCATCCAGCTCCACGACCTTGGTATCCCAGTTGATCTCCACAAACTCCGGCTCCACGCCCAGCTTTTCGCAGACAGCAGTGGCCAGCTCGGTATCAAAACCGGTGAAGTTGCCATCCGCATCGGTGTAGTTCATGGGCTCGTAAACAGTGTAGCCAATGACCAGCTTGCCCTTGCCCTTGATGTAATCCAGGTCGCTGCCTGCGGTCTGGGATGCGGCAGCACTGCCGGAAGCAGAGGCCGAAGCAGATGCGGCAGTGGAAGTGGAAGCGGCACCGCCGCAGGCGGCAAGGCTCAGTGCCATGGCACCGGCCAGGAATGCAGATACAAGACGTTTCATATACGGTTCCTCCCTCAGTGGCAAGCAGCTTTGTTTTATTGCTTTACCATGCTAAATCGCTAAACTGTGGTTATAGAATAGCGCGTTTTCTGCCGTTTGGCAAGGGGGAAAACTGATTTTTCGCAGATTGCTCAAATCTTCACCGCTTTACCACGGCAAAGCGGTCATTTTGACAAGCCCTCTCAGTCACGTTTCGCGTGCCAGCTCCCCCAAAGGGGGAGCCACTGGCGTATCAGCAGGGGCTGCGCAAAACGAACCAAGCTTCTGCCGGCATGAAAATGCCGGGCTCCGCTGTGTTGGGCAGCAACATCTCAGATGCGCCCGAACCCAAGCAGCAGGGCCCGGTTATTTTTGTTTTAATAAATGCCAAGCAGTCAGCAGGGCTGGCCCGGCCTGCCAAGGGCTCCCCCTTTGGGGGAGCTGGCAAAACCGTCAGGTTTTGTCTGAGAGGGCAAGCGCATCCAGCGCCGCCTTTTGCAGATCAGTGATATCAATGGTACACAGAGCCTTCAGGTCGGCATCGCCGCCGGAGAGACCGGCGATCTCGGTGCGGGTCTTGCCCTTGAGGGCATCGCAGAAGCCTTCGCTGTGCTCGTACCACTCCTTGCCCAGCGCCGATGCACCGCGCATCCCGTAGTCCTCACCCAGCTCCAGCTTGGTCTTGACGAGGTCCGGGGCTGTCACACCGCCGTCCGACACCACCGTCAGGGCCGGCTCGGCCATATCCGCAATGGCGCTGGTCACACGGTGGTCCGCATCGGTGGTCAGTGCCACGATGCTCACATCCACCTGCGCATTCACATCCTTGTCATCGGTGGCGGTAATGTCCGAAGTCCCGTTCACCGCTTCGATGCCCAGCGCGGCCCTGTCGCCCTTGGCGGCACCCAGCGCTCTGGCATTGGTACAGGCCCGAGTCACGGCATCCCGGTAACGGTCCACAGCGATGGTGCACCCGCTCAGCAGGTCAGCATCCGTGGGCTTGCCGTCCTCATCCACCTTGAGCATGGAGACCTGTTCCGGGGTCATGCCGATCAGGTAACTGGCAAAGGCATCCACCTGTTCCGCCCAGCCCTTTTTCAGAGAGGACACTGCCGCCAGCGGGTAATCGTCCCCCTTCTGCCGCTTGGTGCGCCAGTCGGTGGGCAGGGTCACATGGCCGGTGCTATCCGCCGAAACAGACACCTCCAGCTCGTCCAGCAGAACACTCTCCAGTTTGCCCTCGCCATCCAGCAGGACAGCGGCCGCTGCCAGCTCAATTTTCCCTGCCCTGTCCTGATCGGTGGCCTCTGTCACCACACCCAGACCGGTTTTCCATGCCGCTGTCTGGGTCTGTGCGGAGGACGTGCTGCTGCTTCCGCTCATGCTGCCGGAGCTGCCCGACCCGGCGTTCGTTTTGCCGCAGGCGGTCAGCAGCAGCGCCGCCGCCATGGCACAGCTCCAAAGAGCCCGATGGTTCTGATTCATAGATACGCTCCCTTTCCACACGGCCCGTTGGGCCTTTGCCCCATAGTATGTCCAGAAGAGCGTAAGATTACGCAGCCGACGGGAGTTTTCCAAAGCAAGTGTCCGCTGGGGTGGGACCCTGTTGCCGCAGGCAATAGGGCGGGCGATGGAATGGCCCGTTTCACTTGCGTGGAAAAGCTCCCCGAGTGCTGCGCGCAGCCGCTTACATCAACGGGCTCAGCAGCCGCAGCACACTGTCCAGCGCTGTACCAAGCAAGTTGGTGCGGCAGTCGGAGCGCTTGATCTCCCGGCACTGCGGCAGAGTGCGCTCCACATCCTTCCGCAGAGCGGCGATCTGGCTGTTATGGAAAAGCAGTGTTCCGCACTCGAAGTGGAGGAACAGGCTCCGGTAATCCATATTGATGCTGCCCACCACGGCCACACGGTCATCACTGACATAGCACTTGGCGTGGAGGAAACCGGGCGTGAATTCATAAATGCGCACGCCCGCCCTGAGCAGGGGCAGATAGTAGGAACGGCTGAGCCGGAACACCAGCTTCTTGTCCGGGATCCCGGGCAGGATGAGCCGCACGTCCACCCCGCGCTTGGCCGCATTTTTCAGAGCATCCAGCATCTCCTCACCCACGGCCAGGTAGGGCGTATAGATATAAACATATCGCTGGGCCTGAGAGAGGATGTCCAGATAGACCGTCTCGGCCAGCGGTTCCTCATCCAGCGGGCTGTCCGCATAGGGCTGTACCACACCATCCTGCACTGCCGGCAGGCGGGTGGGCGCAAAGGCGGTATAATCGGTCTCCTGCGGGCGGAAGGCGTTCCATGCATTGAGGAACATCACGGTAAAGTTCCAGACAGCGGCACCTTCCAACCGGATGGCCGCATCCTTCCAGTAGCCAAAGCGCTGCTCAGCATTGATATACTCATCCGCCAGATTCACGCCGCCGGTGTAGGCCACATTGCCGTCAACCACCACGATCTTGCGGTGGTCGCGGTGGTTCATCACCAGCGAGACCAGCGGCACCACCGGGTTGAAAGGGATGCAGCGGATATGCGCCTTCTCCATGCGGATGACAAAATCACTGGGCAGGCCCAGCAGGCTGCCAAAATCATCGTAGATCAGCCGCACATCCACGCCCTGGGCGGCCTTGCGGCGGAGGATCTGCTCCACACCGTCCCACATTTTGCCGGAGCGGAGGATAAAAAATTCCAGAAAGATGAACTTTTCCGCCTTGTCCAGATCCGCCAGCAGCTGGGGATACATCTCCTCCCCGCAGGAAAAGTAGTGAGCAGCGGTATCCCTCCAGGCCGGATACGGCCCGAACTTTTCCACATAGCGGCTCAGGTTCCGGCTGGAGATATCCAGCGCATCGGTCTGGCCCTCGGGCTGGGCAAGCTCGGTCTGATGGGCCTGTTCCACCTTCTGCATCCGCTCCCGCAGATACTTGGCGGGGGCCTTGTTGCCAAAAGCCAGATAAAGCGCGCCGCCCAGCAGGGGCAGAAGGCCGATCAGAACGATCCAGCCGATCTTATAAGCGCTGTTTTCATCCTTGCGCACCAGATACAGCACGATCAGGATGCTCAGCGCCTTCAGGGCACCGTTCAGCCAGACCCGCCCCGCCGTGAACGACCAGAACGCCCAGAGCAGCCAGAGCACCTGTAAAGCCACCAGCACCACCGTGATCGTGACACGGTTGAAGATGCGGTTGAAAAACTTGACGATGGGCAATCTGAACATGTGGTATCCCTCCCCTGCCGCCCACGGCAATTTTTGATGCTGTTAGTATAGCGCAGAGCGGAAGATTTTGCAAACAAAAAAGCGCCCACAACGGCTTTCCCCGCTATGAGCGCCTATTCGATCGTGGCAGAATTTTTTCCGAGGGTTGTCCGCTTATGCTTCCGCGTCCTCATAACCAACCAGCAGGCCGCCCAGCTCTGCATAATAGCTGCACAGACCGCCGCATTCGCTGATGTCCACCTTTGCTCCATCAAACACAGCCTTTACCATGTGCTTCAGGCGCTCGGCGGCAGCGGGATTGCCGCAGTGAGAGATATGGAGCCTGCCGTTGGTGTAGCCGTGCTCCTTGAGTTCCAGCACGATGCGCTCCAGCGCACCATGCTCACCACGGGTCTTGCAGAGAACATCCAGCTCCCCGGCCTCACTTGCCTGTCCGATGACCCGGATGCCCAGCATCCGCGCCACAGCAGCAACGGCAGGCTTCACACGGCCATTGCGGGCCAGATTGGCCAGCGATTCCAGCGAGAAGAGCAGATGGGTGTGCTTGTGGTAGCGGAGCATCTCTTCACAGACCTCGTCAAACTCCTTCCCCTCAGCCAGCAGATCCCGCAGATGCTCGGCCAGCAGGCGCTGCTCCGGGCCGGTGGAAAGGCTGTCCAGCACGAACACCCGCTTGCCGGGGTTCTCCTGCTGGTATTCCTCAGCGGCCAGCTGGGCGGCATTGTAGCTGCCGGACAGAGTGCCCGTGATGGTGATGGCATACACCTCGTCGGCTCCCTCGTAGGCGGCCAGCCAGTCGCTGACGTTGGGGCAGGAGGTCGAGGTCTTGCCCTTATAGGTGCGCAGGGTCTGGGCCATGCCCAAGGCATCCATTGTGCCGTTGTCCAGATATTCGGCATCGTCGGTGATGATCTTCAGGGGAACGCATTCAAAATCCACGCCCTGCAAGGTGTACAGGCTGGCGGAGGAATCCACAACAATCTTGGTGTTCATAAGCATTTATCTCCATTCCGGCGGCAAAGGATGCCGCAGTTTTTCCTGTTGTTTGAATCACTATATCAGTTTTTCAAAAACCTGTCAACTGTTTTCTTGAATTATTTCAAAAGTTTTTAATTTCCTGTTGACCGCATTTCCAAAACATGGTATACTGTCCGCATGAAATTAGAATCAAACCGCCGCGTTGCGGCCTGCGCCGCAGGGTTTGCCCTGCCCCGGTATGCAGAACTCCCCACCGTAGGGCTTTATCTGGATCAGAGTGTACAGTTTGTCAACGGGTGTTTCCGCACATTTCAAGGGGTGGAGCTCACCGCTTCCATGGTGAGCAACTACGTTAAGAAAGGGATCATCAGCCACCCCATCAAAAAGAAGTATACCCGGGATCAGCTGGCCTGCCTGATCTACATCGTAGTTTCTAAAAATGTCCTGTCCATGGAAAACATCGACAGTCTGTTCAAGATGCAGCGGGCGCATTATACCTCCGCGCAGGCGTATGATACCTTTTGCGATGAGCTGGAGAATTACCTGCCCTATGTGTTCGGCCTGACCAAGAGCTTCTCCGAGCTGGAGCCGGATGTTGATGATGCACGCAAGCTCCTGCGCAGCACCATCATCTCGGCTGTGAACAAGATCTATCTGGACTGCGTTTTCACCGACCTGCGGCAGGAGCAGGCTCTCTGGCCCGATATCCTGCCGGATCTGGCATAACAACAAAAATGGCCCTGTCCGTCATGCTTTGCAAAGCAATGATGGAGAGAGCCATTTTTTCTTAAAATGTAAGTGCAGGGCTGATCTCATTGCGGCGCTGGGCCTGCACGATGCAGTCCTTTTCCGGCACGACACCTGCCGCACCCAGGGTGTTGAACATGGTCTGCAAAGCAAGCGCCGGGGTGTTGTTCTCCTGCGAGAGATGGCAGAGGGCAAACTTCTTGCATCCCTCCTGAATGAGCTCCAGCAGCTTTGCCGAACACTCATCGTTGGAGAGGTGGCCCCGGTTGGACTCGATGCGAGAGCGCAGGTAGTAAGGATACCGCCCGCTGCGGAGCATGTGGAGGTCGTAGTTGCTTTCCAGCGCCACCAGGTCACAGCCGCTCAGGGCCTGATGTACCGGCGGGGTCAAGACTCCCAGGTCGGTGGCAATGGTCATGGTCTTGTTGTCCGGGGTGTGGATGCGGTAGCCCACGCAGGGCACGTCGTGGCTGGTGGGGAACATCGTCACGCCGAAATCTCCCACATCCTCTTCCCCGCCGGACAGGGTGCGCAGCTCACAGCTGGCGGGCACGATGCCGTTTGCATCCAGAAAATCCAGCGTATCGTCTGCACCGTATACCGGCAGCGGATTCTTTTTGAGGAAGGTGGCCAGCCCCTTGACGTGGTCAGAGTGCTCATGGGTGACCAGAATGCCCGCACAATCGCTGATGTTCAGGCCCAGCTCCTTGAGCGCCGACGAGGTGGTGCGCACACCCTTTCCCATATCGATGATGATGTACTTTTCCCCCGTGCGCACCACGCTGCAGTTGCCGGAGGAACCAGAGTATAACGAGATGAATTCAGACATTTCAAACCTCAAGAAACGAACCTCTCCGTCATGGCTTCACAAAAGCTCCCTGTCAGGGGAACTTCTGCAAAACAGACTGAGAGGTTCTGAATGATCACATTGCTGATTCCAGTGCGGCAGGCATCCGCTCCACCTTGCTGATCTCAGCGCCCAGGCCGCGCAGCTTTTCCACGATGTTCTCGTAGCCGCGCTCAATGTGGCCGATCTCCTCGATCTCGCTGGTGCCGTCTGCCATCAGGGCAGCAACGACCATGGCCGCACCGGCACGCAGGTCAGAAGCGCGCAGGGGGGCGGGGTTCAGCTTGTCCACACCCTCAAACACGGCCACCTGACCGTCCACTTGCACCACTGCGCCCATCTTGCGCAGCTCGTCCACATAGCGGAAGCGGTTATCCCACACGCTCTCGGTGATGGTGGAGGTTCCCTTTGCCACGCTGAGCAGCACACCCATCAGGGGCTGCATATCGGTGGGGAAGCCCGGGTGGGGCATGGTGTTGATCTTCAGCGGCAGGATATCGCCCTTGCGAGAGACGCGGACGGAATCATCGAATTCCTCCACATCCACACCGGCACGGCGGAGCTTTGCCGTGATGGGTTCCAGATGCTTGGGGGTGACATTTTTGATCAGAACGTCGCCGCCGGTGGCAGCAGCGGCAACCATGTAGCTGCCCGCCTCGATCTGGTCAGGGATGATGCTGTAGGTGCAGCCGTGCATCTTTTCCACGCCGCGCACCTTGATCACATCGGTGCCGGCACCACGCACATCCGCGCCGCACATATTCAGGAAGTTTGCCAGATCAACGACATGGGGCTCCTTGGCGCAGTTTTCCAGAATGGTCTGGCCCTGTGCCATCACAGCGGAGAGCATACCGTTCATGGTAGCGCCCACGCTGACCTTATCAAAGAAGATATGGGCACCGTTCAGTTCCTTGGCACGCACGGTGATCATGCCGTAGTCCACGCTGTCCTCTGCACCCAGTGCGCTGAACACCTTGAGGTGCTGGTCGATGGGGCGGGGGCCCAGATTGCAGCCGCCGGGCATGGCCACCTGTGCCTTGCCAAAGCGGGAGAGCAGTGCACCCAGGAAGTAGTAGCTGGCACGCATCTGGCGGGACAGATCGTCCGGGACGTTGGTGCAGTTCAGGTGGGTGGTGTCGATCTCGTAGGTATTGCGGTTCAGCATCTTGATGCCGGCACCCAGGGTGCTCAGGATCTTCAGGCTGACTGCCACATCACTGATGTCCGGCAGGTTTTCGATCACACAGACATCTGCCGCCAGAATGGTGGCAGGCAGAATGCCCACAGCCGCATTTTTTGCACCGGAAATGGTGACTTCGCCATGCAGGGGCTTGCCGCCCGTAATAACAAACTTTTCCAATTTTATAATCTCCTTGTCGCAGGCCCGCCAGCGGCAGGGCCACTCAGGGTTCTTGCTTGATCTCTCCGCGCACCGCTGGGTACACACCCTCACGATACAACTATCTTATTATACACAACTTCGGGCAAAAAGCAAAGCCCCCTTTTCCCCTGCCCGATTATTTTCTGTTTTGCCCAGAATCTGCGGAGATATTCGACATTTTTGTTTCTTATTTCAAAAATTTTACAATCAGCGCCCCTTACCAGACGCAATCCTCGCTGCAGGTCTCCTTGATCCAGCCCAGCTGATAAGCCTTGACCAGCTGTTTCAGGTCATGCACCCGCTCCCGCAGGATCTCGCCCTCGTCCGTCTCTTCCACCAGAATGCGGTGGTTCTCCGTTTCCAGAATGTTCTTCTGCGACACGATGTCGATGTTTTCGTTCACGGCCTTTTCGGCACTGACAAAGGGCTGATGGGTCCGCAGGGACATGGTGCGGCTGGAGTACACCAGCGTATACCCTGCAATGCCGGTCTTTTCATGGTAGGCGCGGCAGAACCCGCCGTCAATAACGACCAGACGGCCCCCGCCCTTGATGGGGCTCTCGCCGCTCTTCTCCCGCACCGGCACATGGCCGTTGACGATGTGGCTGGTGCCGGGCAGACCGAATTCCGCCAGGATGCGGCGGCAGGCGGCCTCTTCATTGTACCATGTATAATAGGGGTCCTTGACTTCCTCGTGGGTGGCGGGGTCGGCAATATACAGCCGCTCAAAGGTGGTCATGGCGCTGCGGCCGAACAACGGCGACAGCTTACCGCACCACAGATACCACAAAAAGTCCTGACCGCTCCGCCGGGCAGCGCTGCCCTCGGGGGCAAAGTAACCGCAGCGTGCCCGCTCGTCACAGTAGTCCATCAAGCCGCGGCCCGAGTAGTTGTGTCCCTCGAACCGCTCCACGGCAAAGCTGCCGTTTTTGGTCATGGGCACCACGCCGTGGTAGAGCAGGTTGCCGTTCTCGATGTGGTAAACGCTGCCCTTGGCGTACAAAAATTCCACATGATGCTGCAAGCGCTCGCTCTGCCGGAAGGATTCCACCAGCTTGCGGAGCACCAGCCGCTCATCCTCATTCAGGGCGGCGGGGTCTGCCGGGTCCACGGTGGGGAAGCTGGTGTCCCGCAGGGGGTATGCCTGCCCGTTCAGGGTCACTGTTCCCTTTTCCCAATCGATGTGCCGCAGGAAATCCCGACCCTGCATCTTGAAATCCGGGTTGCGGTCGATGACCTTGCACTCCATCTTGAGCATCAGAATGGTCACGGCCTTGTGCATCACGGCACAGCGGTGGAGCATGCCCTCGGTGTAAGGGCCGCGCGCCGCATCGGTGTGGGGCATCCAGAGGGTCAGGTCGTCATTTCCGTAGAACTGCTCGGCCATCCGCTGCAGATGCCGCAGGTTGATGCCGTAGCAGTCCTCGAGCATGGCATGGTTGTGGTAGGCCAGTGTCGTTTTGAGCACAGTGCAGACGCAGATGGGGCTTCCGGCGGCGGCACCCATCCAGACCACGTCATGGTTGCCCCACTGGATATCCACATGGTGATGGCGCATGAGCCGGTCCAGTATGATATCAGGCCGGGGGCCGCGGTCAAACAGGTCCCCCACGATGTGCAGCTTGTCCACAGCCAGCCGCTTGATGAGCTCACACAGCCGGACAATGAACCGGTCGGCACGGCCATTTTCGATGATGCTGCCCACGATCTGCCCATAATAGAGGTCCTTGTCGTGGTCCTCAAAGTGGGCATGGAGCAGCTCATCCAGAATATACCCGCAGCTGGACGGCAGGCAGGAGCGCACATGCTGCCGGGTATGCTTGGAGGACACCAACCGGCAGATACCAATGAGCTGAAGCAGGGTCTCTGTGTACCAGTGGTCAAGCGCTTCCTCATCCGTGCACTCGGCTTTGAGCCGGGGCAGCTTCTCGTTGGGGTAATAGATGAGCGTTGCCAGCTCTGCACGGGTCTGCTCCGGCACACTGTCCCCCAGCACGATGTCCACCTTTTCCCGGATGACACCCGAAGCCGAGTTCAGGATGTGGACAAAAGCCTCGTTTTCACCGTGCAGGTCGCTCATAAAATGTTCGGTGCCCTTGGGCAGCTTGAGCAGGGCCTGGGTGCTGATGATCTCACTGGCGGCGGCCGCCTGCGAGGGATAATCCCGTGACAGCAGGGAGAGATATTTCAAATGATCCCGGATCTCCTCGTTTTCGGTGCGCATGACATCCTCCGTCTGATATGTAGTATTTTTGCATGATATATAATATTCTATCATAGTATACCACATTCCATATCATAAATGGTATAATAAACAAGAGTAATTCTGTCAAATCTTTTGCAAAGGACTTGGATATTATGCCCAAAACCATTTCTGTTGCCGTGCCGGAAGCCTGCACTCTCTGCCCCCGGCAGTGCAAAGCCGACCGGGCCGCCGGGCAAACGGGCTTCTGCGGGGCGGGCCGCACCCTGAAAGCGGCCCGCGCGGCCCTGCATTTCTGGGAGGAGCCCTGCATCAGCGGCACCCGGGGCAGCGGCACGGTGTTTTTCTCCGGCTGCACCCTCAAGTGCTGCTTCTGCCAGAACTACCCCATCAGCGCCGAGGGGCTGGGTAAGGAGATCACCGTAGAGCGCCTGGCCGAGATCTTTCTGGACCTGCAGGCGCAGGGAGCCCACAACATCAATCTTGTCACGCCTGGGCAGTGGCGGCCCTGGATCATCGCCGCCCTCGACCTGGCCCGGGCGCAGGGGCTGCATCTGCCCATCGTCTGCAACACCGGCGGATACGAGACCGTGGAGAGCGTGCACGCCTGGCGCGGCTTCATCGACATCTGGCTGGCCGACCTGAAATATGTTTCCCCTGCCCTTTCGGCAGAGCTTTCCGCTGCGCCGGACTACTTTGCACAGGCCAGGCCCGCCATTGAAGCCATGATGGCCCAGGCCGGGCACCCTGTTTTTGACAGTGAGGGCATCCTGCAGCGGGGCGTGATCCTGCGCCACCTTGCCCTGCCCGGCCATGTGGACGACAGCTTTGCCGTGCTCGAGCAGATGGCGGCTTGGAACAAGGCCGACCCCGGGTGCTTCCTGCCCAGCGTGATGAGCCAGTACACCCCCTTCTATCAGGCGGCAGACCACGGCATCGGGCGGCGCATCACCACCTACGAATACCGCCGGGTGGTCAACTACGCCATGGATCTGGGCCTCAATTCTGGCTATATGCAGCAGAAGAGCAGTGCAAAGGAAGAGTATACGCCCAGCTTTGACCTGACGGGGGTGTGAACCCCACCGTCATCCCTGCGGGATGCCACCGCCCCTAGTAGGGGCGGCCTTGGCAAAACCATAAGGCTTTACGCAATGCCAAAGGCCCCACTATTAGGGGGGCTGTCACCGCAGGTGACTGAGGGGTTCTTTCGTCAAAACAACCAAAATTTCTTTTTCTTTTTCTCTCGGCCGAAACAGCATTTGCTTGCTATCCGGTGCGCTGTGCGGTATAATGGATACAACAATGTGTTCTCACATGAAATGGATCCCAGAAACGACTTTTTAGGAGGAGCGTTATGGAACACTACAATCCCATCCTCGGCAGCGAGCCCAACGGCCAGAAATTTATCACCTGCGGCGAGATCATGCTCCGTCTGACCCCGCCGAACTACGAAAAGATCCGCATGGCATCCAGCTTTGAAGCCAGCTACGGCGGCAGCGAGGCCAACATTGCACTGGCCCTGGCCAACCTGGGTGTGGACAGCACCTTCTTCAGTGTAGTGCCCAACAACAGCCTGGGCAAGAGCGCGGTGCGCTGGCTGCGCTCCAACGATGTGCATTGCACCCCCATGATCCTGACCGAACCTAACGAGACCCCCTCCAACCGGCTGGGTACTTATTATCTGGAGACCGGCTACGGCATCCGCGCTTCCAAGGTCATCTACGACCGCAAGCACAGTGCCATTACCGAGTACGATTTCTCCCAGGTCGATCTGGACGCTCTGCTGGACGGCTACGACTGGCTGCACCTGAGCGGCATTACCCCGGCACTGGGCCCCAACTGCCGCGGCCTCATCATCGATATGCTCAAGGTGGCCAAAAAGAAGGGTCTGACCGTCAGCTTTGATGGCAACTTCCGCTCTACCCTGTGGAGCTGGGAGGAAGCCCGCGATTTCTGCACCGAGTGCCTGCCTTATGTTGACGTTTTGCTGGGCATTGAGCCCTACCACCTGTGGAAGGATGACAACGATCACAGCAGGGGCGACTGGAAGGACGGCGTGCCCCTGCAGCCCAGCTATGAGCAGCAGGACGAGATCTTCCAGCATTTCATTGCCCGCTACCCCAACCTCAAGTGCATTGCCCGCCATGTGCGCTATGCCCACAGCGGCAGCGAGAACAGCCTCAAGGCCTTTATGTGGTACGACGGCCACACCTTTGAGAGCAAGCTCTACACCTTTAATATTCTGGACCGCGTGGGCGGCGGCGATGCCTTTGCCAGCGGCCTGATCTACGCCATGCTGCACAACTATAAGGCTATGGACATGATCAACTTTGCCGTGGCAAGCAGCGCCATCAAGCACACCATCCACGGCGATGCCAACATCACCGACG
>ENA-OUPO01000237-OUPO01000237.1-human-gut-metagenome-genome-assembly--contig:-NODE-237-length-29823-cov-18.1854_pt1 | contig 29823 bp, 27 predicted proteins | sample MGYA00237940_ERZ548809 | MGnify/ENA primary metagenome ERZ548809 (study PRJEB26490, sample SAMN05194695) | human gut metagenome | biome: terrestrial biome; feature: human-associated habitat; material...
GCTGGATGGCGCTGTTGGCACGGTCGTAGATGCAGACGGAACCACGCTGAGAAGCGCCCTTCTCGTTGTAGTAGATGCCCACACGATCGCCGCCGCGGGTGATCATGCTGGTGTCAACGCCGTAGCGGCGCAGGCTGTTGACAGCGGCCTGACCGATGGCATGAGCGGGGAGCTTGGTGACGAAAGCTGCATCCAGGCCGTAGTTAGCCAGAGAAACAGCAACGTTGGCCTCGCCGCCGCCGAAGGTGAACTCCAGGCTGTTAGCCTGAACGAAACGCTCGTAGTTGAACGGCTGCAGACGGACCATCAGTTCGCCAAAAGTAACGACTTTCATTGGTTATTCTCCTTTTATTTACAGGTGTTTATGACCTTCTGCTGCGGGGCACCCCCGGCGCAGCAGGGCTTTCACGGATAGGGGAGCCGGAGCTCAGGCCTGAACCAGGTGGAATGCGAAGCCGCCGATCTCGTCTGCAAAGTAGCAGGCGATGGTCTTGCCGTTCTTCACGACCTTGCTGTCCAGATCGAACTTCACGCCGCGCTGAGACAGGTGGTAGATCGCACGGTCCACGTTGTTGCAGCCGATGGCGATGTGGCCATGGGTGCCGCGGCCGGGCTTCTTCATGATCTCGAACTCCTTGCTGCCCACAAAGATGCTGGAGTTGCCGGGAGCGACCTTCATGTTCAGCAGGCTGCCGATCAGGTTGGCCACCTTCATGGCCTCTTCCTCGTTGCCGGTGTTGATGCCCACGTGCATGAGCTTCAGGCCCAGCATGGTGTCAACAGCTTCCTTGCTCTGAGCAGTGATCTTTGCCCAGTCGCCGGCCTTGATCACGTCGCTCTTGCACATCCAAGTGCCGCCGACAGCGAAGATCTGGTCGTAGCCCAGGTAGTCGTTGACGTTCTTGGCGTTGACGCCGCCGGTGCACATCCAGCGAGCGCTCTTCAGAGCAGCGCCGATGTTCTTCAGCATGCCCACGCCGCCGTTTGCCTCAGCGGGGAAGAACTTCAGGGCCTCGCAGCCCAGGTTCATAGCCTGCTGCATCTCGCCTGCGGAGCAGGTGCCGGGCATCATGATGCCGCCCTTGTCGATGACGTGCTTGCAGACCTCGGGGTCAAAGCCGGGAGCAACGATGAAGGAAGCACCAGCTGCCATTGCACGGTCAGCCTGCTCGCAGGTCAGGACAGTGCCTGCACCCAGCAGCATCTCGGGCATCTCTTCGTGGATCTTGCGGATGCACTCCTCAGCACATGCAGTGCGGAAGGTGACCTCAGCTGCGGGCAGGCCGCCCTCAGCCAGAGCCTTGCACAGGGGCAGGGCCTCATCAACGCTGTTGAAAGCGATAACAGGGATAATGCCGATCTGATAGACCTTTTCTACGATGGGATTCATAACGCATTTCTCCTTTTATTTTAACTCTCTGGGAATGGGGCGCAGGCCTCACAGGCACACTTCGCCCCACCATACGTTCGTACTATTAGTATAAACGACGGCGGGGCGTTTGGTAATGCTCAACAAGCACAATGTTTTGCATAAGACCTTGTATACATTGCACAAAAATGACGAACGGCCTCAAAACAGGCTCACAGGCCCAGGGTCTCAAACACCTCGGCCACGCCGTCGTGGTCGCAGTCGGCCGTGGTCACAAGGTCCGCAAGGGCTTTGATCTGGGGCATGCCGTTGGCCATTACGGCGGCCACACCGGCCTTTTCCAGCATGGCACGGTCGTTTTCGCTGTCGCCCACGGCCAGGGTCTGTGCGCGGGGGATGCCCAGCCGGTCGGCCAGGGTCAACAGAGCCTCGCCCTTGTCCACACCGGCGGCAGTTACCTCAATGTTCTCCGGGGAGCCCTGCACCACTTCCACGCCCGGCATGGCACGGAAGCGGGCCAGCGCCTGCGGCACCTGGTCCTGCTCGGCAAAGAACAGACACTGCTTTTCCACCTCGTGGGCGTGGCGGCTCATCCACTCGCCCAGGTCACGCACCACAAGGAAGCGTCCGTCGTTGGGCTGGCGGGCCTCGGTGGAGTGCAGGCGCGCCCAGCGGGCGGAGGCAAAGTCCACACTGGCCTGGTCCTTGACCGAATAGCCATTCCAGAACACGCCCATGCCGCCGGGGTATTCCATGAACAGGTCAAAGGCGGCCCGGGCAGTCTCCACCGGCATCAGGCGGCGCAGCAGACAGGTGGGCTCACTGGTCTGGCGCTCGGCCGCATTGGCGTACCGGCTGTAGACAGCACCCAGCGGGTCGCTGCCCAGATCCCACACGGCGGCACCGTTGGAGGTGATGGCATACCGCACGCCGGGCAGCTGCGCCACCACCGGAGGCAGGTTGCCCAGCGGGCGGCCGGTGGTGGGCACGATGACCACGCCCCGGTCGGAGGCGGCCTGCAGGGCGGCCCGGGTACGGGGCGTGACCTGCCCTTCGTGGTTCAGCAGGGTGCCGTCCAGGTCCAGGGCGGCAAGGCGTACAGGGGGAAACGTTTGCGACATAAAAACTCCTTTTATCAACAGGGCACCCCGGCGTTTTGGGCCGGGGTGCGGCAGAACCGGATACTGTCTTTATTTTATAACACCGGCAGGGTTTGCGCAAGTGGACGGAATGTGCTATAATAATGCGTCATTTCATTATAAAATATAGGAGACTTGCTATGAATCTGTCCCAATTGCGCAGCCGCTGCAAACCGCACCTGTGGTTCCAGCTGTACTGGGTGGTCTACCTCGTCTGGTTCTTCTGGCTGGACCTTACGATCAAAGACCCGAAATACATCATCCACAGCCCGCTGGATGACAGCATCCCCTTCAACGAGTGGTTCGTGTTCCCCTATTGCAGCTGGTTTTTGCTGCTGGCGGGGGTCACGGCGCTGCTGTGGTGGTATGATACCGCCAGCTACGACAAGCTCTGCCTGAGCATGTTTGCGGGCATGACCTTCTGTCTGATCGTCTACATGGTGCTGCCCAACGGCCTGGACATCCGTCCCACAGCAGAAGCAGTCGGGCGCAGCAACATTGCCATGCGCATCCTGCAGCTGCTGTGGAGCGCGGACGCCTCGGTCAACGTCTGCCCGTCCATCCACTGCCAGAGCACCGCCTGCATGGCGCTGGCGTTCAGCAGCAGCACCCTCACCGAGAAGCGCCCGGGCCTGAAGGTGCTGGCCTGGGTGTGGGCCGCGCTCATCTGTGCGTCCACGGTGTTCACCAAGCAGCACTCCATCGTGGATGTGGTGTGCGGCCTTGCCGTGGCCTTTGTCTGGGTGCCGGTGCTGTACCGTCCGCATGGGAAAAACAGTTGAGGAAAGAACCGGCCAAAACGTCCGGTTTCCCTTGACAGCGGCCCGGCGGTTGGGTAATATGGGAAAAGAGGAACACTGATATATCACTCGCAGCGTTCCGGAAGGGGGAAAGCGCAATGTCCGCACGCAACGCGCGGGATCTGGCGTATCACACGGTGCGCAGCCGCATCATCACCATGGAGCTCAAGCCCGGCGACCCGCTGAACGACCGGGAGCTGGCCGAGGAGCTGGGCATCAGCCGCACCCCCATGCGGGAAGCGCTGATCCTGCTGAACAATGCGCATATGGTGGCCATCAAGCCCCAGAGCGGCACCCATGTGGCACCCATCGACCTGCATCTGATGGAGCTGGAACAGTTTTCACGCTACACGCTGGAAAAGGAGATCCTGACCCGGATGTGCGGCCGCCTGACCCCGGAGCAGGAGGCGGGCTACCGCCAGCTCATCGAGGCCTACCGGGTGCTGGAGGCCTCCCCGGAGGAGCCTGACCGCGAGATGCGGCTGCTGGAGCTGGACAATGCGTTCCACCGCCGCGCCTTTGAGCTGTGCGGCATGGAGCACCATTTTGACCACATGCTGGCCAGCCTGCAGCATGTGGAGCGCATCCGCAAGTTCAGCCTGCAGACCAACGAGAACAAGGCCGTATGCGCGGCCCATACCCGCATCCTGGATGCCATGGTGCAGAACGATACCCAGGAGCTGAGCCGTGCGCTGGAAAGCCACCTGAGCCGCTACAAGCAGACGGTGGAGGAGGTCCAGCGCCTGCATCCGGATTACTTTACCGACGGCCTGGAGCCGTGAATCAAAAGGACTTTGAACGTGCAGCAGAGCCTGCACGTTTTTTTGTACACGCGGCGGTTGAATCCCGTTATTGACCCACTGCGGGTTTTGCGGTAAAATCAGGGTACAAAACAGGCCGCAGCAGCGGCCTTTTCCCCACAGGCACCGTGCCGGGTGCACGGCTGCAGAAAAGGAGGTTCAAGACCCTATGAAACTGAAACGAGGCATTGCCTTTTTGCTGGCAGCCGTGTTCCTGTTCGGCACGCTGGCCGTTCCGGCCAGTGCCGCCGCAGCACAGCCGGAACCGACAGCGCAGGCACAGACCGTGGATGCAGAAGAAAATGATATCATCTCGGTGCGCATCAAGGCATCCGGTGAGCTGACCTACGGTGCGGACCACAAGCTGGAGATCCAGACTACCCCGGCCGATGCCCAGTACATCGGCGTGGTCATGGGCACCAGCGGGCAGGCCACCGGCTATGTGACGCTGGTGCTGTCGGAAAAGATCCGCACCCTGCTTAAACTGATCCCACTGCCCAAAAAGATGTCCGCCACCCCGGACCAGACCGAAGAATTCAACGTGTACAGCTACCTCAAACAGCTCATTGACGGCAATGACGTCAGTGTGCTGCTGCGGGTGGGCGACGAAGCCGTGTCGGTGCTGAACATCATCAACTTCTATCTGCCCTCAGCCTACGTCAAGACCATCCAGAATGTTTCCAACGGCCTGAAGCTGGCACTGGACCTCATCCGCAAGTATCTGCCGGAGAGTGCTTTCACCCGCATTTACCTGGATGAACAGCCGGTGGATGCCGGCGGCTATGTGGCCGGTGCGGTGGCGCTGGAAAGCGGCGACATCAACTCGGCCGGTGTGGCCATGTTCAAGATCAAGCCCCAGACCAGCAATGTGCGGCTGTACTGGGCCGGGGATCTGCCCGGCTCCCTGACGGCCGAAGAGCTGCGGAACGCCGACCGCAACGCGGTGCTGGAAGCCGACGGGCAGGCACGCAGCGGCGAGGGCGTGAACATCAGCTACACCTATAAAAAGAAAGGCTTCCTGTGGGATAAGACCTGTGACGGCCTGCCCACGAAACCCGGCACCTATACGCAGGTGGCCAAGGTCAGCGGCAACTACTCCTGCAGCGAGATCAGCCGCACCTTTACGATCTATCGGTAAGCACAGAATCAGCAGCGCCCCGGCGGGAATTTCCCGCCGGGGCGCTTTTCTGCTGCAAATGGGCAGCAAAAAGCCGACTGCCGCTTCCGGAAAGAGGGGGGAGCGCGGCAGCCGGCCGGGAGGTGTTATGCGGTTTTTGCCGTCAGGCGGTCAGCGGGATCAGAAATCCACGTCAGTGTCGTAGTAGCAGCACTTGAGCAGCTTTTCCATCTCTTCCTGGCTGGGCTGACGGGGGTTGGAGCCGGTGCAGGCATCGGCAATGGCGTTCTTGGCGATCTCCGGCAGACGCTCCAGGAACACGTTCTCCGGCACAAAGCCCTGCTCGGCGGGGTAGGAGTCCGGGCCGTAGTGCTGGATGCAGTGGGGGATGTTCAGCGCGTCGTTCATGCCGCGCAGATGCTCGATGAGCAGCTTGACCTTCTCGTCATCGGTGGTGCCGCCCAGCTTCATCTCGTCGGCGATGACGCCGTAGCGCTTCTTGGCCTCGGGGTCCTTGGCGTTGAAGGCGATGACCTTGGGCAGGTACATGGCGTTGGCTGCGCCGTGGATGATGTGGGCACCGTAGTCCGCAAAGGCGGCGCCGGTCTTATGGGCCATGGAGTGCACGATGCCCAGCAGTGCGTTGGAGAAGGCCATACCGGCCAGGCACTGGGCGTTGTGCATGGAATCACGCTTGGCCATGTCGCCGTTGTAGCTGTCCACCAGGTCGCCCTGGATCATGCGGATGGCAAAGATGGCCAGCGGGTCGGTGTAGTCACAGTGGGCGGTGGACACATAGGCCTCAATGGCGTGGGTCATGGCGTCCATACCGGTGTGGGCCACCAGCTTCTTGGGCATGGTCTCGGCCAGGTCGGGGTCCACGATGGCCACGTCCGGGGTGATCTCGAAGTCGGCGATGGGGTACTTGATGCCCTTCTGGTAATCGGTGATGATGGAGAAGGCGGTCACCTCGGTGGCAGTGCCGGAGGTGGAGGAGATGGCGCAGAAGTGTGCCTTGCGGCGCAGCGGCGGGATGCCGAACACCTTGCACATCTCCTCAAAGGTGATGTCGGGGTACTCGTACTTGATCCACATGGCCTTGGCGGCGTCGATGGGGGAGCCGCCGCCCATGGCGATGATCCAGTCGGGCTCAAACTTCAGCATGGCTTCGGCACCGCGCATGACCGTCTCCACAGAGGGATCGGGCTCGATGCCCTCAAACAGTTCCACTTCCATGCCGGCTTCCTTCAGGTAAGCCACGGCACGGTCCAGGAAGCCGAACCGCTTCATGGAGCCGCCGCCCACACAGATCATGGCTTTCTTGCCGGTGAAGGATTTCAGCGCTTCCAGAGCGCCCTTGCCGTGGTACAGATCACGGGGAAGCGTAAAACGAGCCATAGTTGTTACCTCCAAAGTTCTCATACTCTCTCAGAAACAGGGGACACACACCCCTGTTGATTCTACTACGTTAATTGTATAACAAAGAGAAGAGAACATCAATTGACGGACCGGAAGAAAGTTTCCGCAAAAATTGGACAGAGTGAACAACCAGAAGGATGCAACAGACCACTGAACCTGTAGAGAAAACAAAAAACACCCCGAAGTCCTAAGACTTCGAGGTGCTTGCCTTTGGAGCTGCTATCCAGATTCGAACTGGAGACCTCATCCTTACCAAGGATGCGCTCTACCAACTGAGCTATAGCAGCAAATGGCGACCCGGATCGGGCTCGAACCGACGACCCCCAGCGTGACAGGCTGGTGCTCTAACCAACTGAGCTACCGGGCCATGATCGCTCAAGTTTCGCGCGGCGCTTACCGCCGGAACGTGCTTTATTATATCGAAAAAACCCGCACTTGTCAAGCATATATTTCAGAAATCTGAAAAAATGTGAGGAAACTCCCTCTGTCACGGCTTACGCCGTGCCAGCTCCCTCGGAGAGGGAGCCTTCGCGCTGCAGTTGATGGAAGGAGTTCGGCAGCCCCAGCCGTGGCAGGTGCCGAAATGCTGCTTTCCGGAACGACCTTGCCCGTAACAGGTACTGTAAATAAAAAGTATTGCTCCCCGGAACGACCCCTTCCGTGAAAAGGCACTTCCGGAAAATCCGCAGATTTTCCGGAAGTGCAAATAAAAATAATTTTTCCACTGATATTGGCAGAACGAAGCGGAGCCAATTCTAAAATGCAAAAACATCGCAAAAACAAAACGCACAGGCTCCGAAGAACCTGTGCGTTTGTGGCAGGGGTAGTAAGTCTCGAACTCACGGCACGCGGTTTTGGAGACCGCTGCTCTACCAACTGAGCTATACCCCTATGTACATTCGCTGAATGCCTGCTTATTATAGCCGATGCAGACGCGAATGTCAAGCATTATTTTTCATTTTTCGTACCGCAGCTGCAGCAACCTTCGCTTTTTCCGGCGGCCACGGCGGGCAGCTGGCTGGCCAGCTGCTCCAGGGTGACGCTGTCAATGTATTGGTTGATCACCTCATCCAGCCCGGCCCAGAAGGGCAGGGTGAAGCATTGCTCCGACATGGGGCATTCGTTGGTCTGGCTGCCCAGGCAGGGGATGGGGGCCACGCTGCCCTCAATGGCTCGCAGAATCTCACCGGCGGTGTAGTCGGCGGGAGCCTTGGTCAGGCGGTAGCCGCCCTGACTGCCGCGCTCGCTCTTGACCAGCCCCACCCGTGCCAGCGGGGTGACGATCTGTTCCAGATATTTCAGGCTGAGGTTCTGCCGCTCACTGATCTCCTTGAGTGAGACGGTGGTGCCCGGTGCGTAGCGGGCAAGTTCGGCCATCAGGCGCAGGGCATAGCGGCTCTTGGTGGAAAATTTCATGCTGCTTCTCTCCTTGTTGGTGCTTATAGTATAGCACGTTGCTCGGATTTTGCAAAGATAAACCTCTTGTGCAAACAAAAAAGGTCTGTTATCATAGGATGGATGAGAAGAGATAGAAGGAGTGAGCGTATGACTGAGAAGATCAACCCTGCCGACGCCATCCGTCTGCTGGATGCCCACGAGGCCGTGGCAGTGGATGTGCGGGAGCCGGACGAGTATGCCGTGGGACACATCCCGGGCGCAAAGCTGCTGCCGCTGGGTCAGGTGCTGACCCGCGCAGCGGAAGTGCTGCCGGACAAGAACGCCGTGTGGCTGGTGTACTGCCGCACCGGCCGCCGCAGCGCCGACGCGGTGCAGAAGCTGGAGAGCCTGGGCTATACCAATCTGCGGGACCTGGGCGGCATCCTGAGCTGGCCCTATGAGATCGAGGGCGACTTTGAGGGGCATTTCTAATAAAGGAAAGGAAAACACCATGTCGTTTGACCCAAAAGATTTCGCCGGCAGCCACTGCGGCTGCCGCTACCAGCAGGACTATCGCCCTACCCTGGGGCGGGATGGCAAAAAGGAATCCGGTACGCTGGAGGTCATCAAGTTCTACTACGACGGGGCCATCCGCTTTGAGCAGCACTGTTACGGCGAGGCAGCGACCTTTGTGTTCGGCGTGTGGGCCGACCATATGGACCCGGACGGCACCCTGCACTGGGTGCTGCCGGACCGGCGCAAGAGCTACTACGACGAGGACTACCTGCCCAAAAAGCTGGACCGGGTGGACGAAGCCGGGAATCTCTATTTTGACGGCGGGGTCTTTCCGTGGAAGCTGGCCGACGATTTTGCCGAGGACAAACGCTGGGGCTACCCCAAATGGAAGGTGCTGCTGGGCAGGCTGACCGGCAAGGGCCGCAAATCGTAACGGAAGTATGAATTTCCAGTATTCCTATTGACACACTAGGGAATGATATGGTATAACTTATCCGTTGAAAGGATTCCGCGCGTGCGTGCGGCTGTGTGCAGCCGCCGGTCTGCGCATTCATAAGAAAGGATCATTCCTATGGAAAACATGGAAAAAGTGGTTTATCTGGACAATGCCGCTACCACGGCCTGCGCTCCGGAAGCGCTGGAAATGATGGTCAAGGCCCTGAGCGGTGCCTGCGGCAACCCCAGCAGCCATTACAGTGTGGGTTATGAGGCCAAGGAGCTCGTGGACACCGGCCGTGCCCAGGTGGCAAAGGCCATCAACGCGACTCCGGCCGAGATCTTCTTCACCAGCTGCGGCTCGGAGGCCGACAACTGGGCTGTGAAGGGCACCGCCTTTACCAAGGCCCGCCAGAACAAGAAGCACCTGATCACCAGTGCCTTTGAGCACCACGCCATCATGCACAGCATGGCTGCGCTGGAGCGCATGGGCTTTGAGGTCACCTATATCAAGCCCACCACCGAGGGCTACATCCGCCCCGAGGACGTGGAGGCTGCCATCCGCCCCGACACGGCCCTCATCAGCATCATGATGGCCAACAACGAGATCGGCACCATCCAGCCCATCAAGGAGATCGCCGCCATTGCCCACAAGCATGGCGTGTGGATGCACACCGACGCCGTGCAGGCCGTGGGTGCCATCCCGGTGGATGTGAAGGATCTGGGTGTGGATATGCTGTCCATGAGTGCCCACAAGTTCAACGGCCCCAAAGGCATGGGTGCCCTGTACTGCCGTAAGGGCGTGTGGCCCCAGAACCTGATCGACGGCGGCAGCCAGGAGGCCCGCCACCGCGCAGGCACCGAGAATGTGGCCGGCATCGCCGCCATGGGCAAGGCCCTGGAGATCGCCACCACCCATTTGGACGAGCGCATGGCCCACGAAACCGAGCTGCGGGACTACGTCATCGACCGCGTGCTGAAGAACATCCCCGAAGCACGCCTGAATGGCGGCACGGAGCATCGCCTGCCCAACAATGTCAACATCAGCTTCCCGGGCCTGGAGGGTGAGACCATCCTGCTGGATCTGGATATGCACGGCATCTGCGCCTCCACCGGCTCGGCCTGCAACTCCGACAGCCTGGATCCCAGCCATGTTCTGCTGAGCATTGGCGTGCCCGAGGAGATCGGTCATGGTTCCATGCGGTTCACCTTTGGCCCGCAGAACACCATGGAAGAAGCAAAATATCTGTGTGACGTGCTGGAGGAGGTCATCCCCCGCCGCCGCGCTATGAGTTGTATGTGGCTGCAGGGCCAGAACACGGCCCGTCATTTCAGCCTGAAGGGAGAACAGTAATTATGGCAAGCATGTACAGTGCAAAGGTCATGGAGCATTTCGCAAATCCGCACAATGTGGGTGAGATCCCCGACGCAAACGGTGTGGGTGAAGTCGGCAACCCCAAGTGCGGCGATATCATGCGCATGTACCTGAAGATCGAGAACAACGTGATCGTGGACGTCAAGTTCCTCACCTTTGGCTGCGGCGCCGCCATCGCGACCAGCAGTATGGCCACCGACCTGATCAAGGGCAAGACCATCGACGAGGCCCTGAAGCTGACCAACAAGGCCGTGGTCGAGGCTCTGGAAGGTCTGCCTCCCATCAAGGTGCACTGCTCGGTCCTGGCAGAGCAGGCTGTCAAGGCTGCCCTGTCTGACTACTACCGCCGTCAGGGCATTGATCCGGAACCCATCGTGGGCAAGCTGGAAGAGGACTGCGACCACTGCGAGAGCTGCGGCAACTGATCCTCTGCAAAATAAGAACGGAGAAGCCCTCTGTCGGACGTTCTGCCCGGCGGAGGGCCTCTTTTTTGACGGACAGAGCGCAATTTGCAAATTGTTCAAAAAGTCCACAAAGATTTGCCACGATTGTCCGGTATACTGTAGTCACAGTCCGGGAGGGAACACAGAGACGTCCCCCCAAAGCCTCCGCTTCCCTCCACGGAACATGCCAGAGTCGGCATTCTCCTGCGGGTGCGGCTGCAGACGCAGCGCACAGCAGGTCCTAACAAAAAAACTGTTCCCCGTTCCATGCCATGGCAACTGCCAGAGACGGCGAACAGACTACCAACACCCTCCTGACGGGCCGCAACTGTTCAGGGGTTTCCATACAGCAGGCAGCACCGCTTTCCTCCTCCTTTCCACGGTGCTGCCTGCTTTTTGTTTTTTACCTGCCGGGTACAAAACGCCCCTGCCGCAGCCAGCGGCAGGGGCGTTTGCGTCAGTACGAGTTCAGCCCCAGACTGACGTCCAGGGCCTGATCCACCCGCTTCTGGTCGGCGGGGGTGATCTGCCCGGCTCGTTCCCGCAGGCGGTGTTTGTCCAGCGTGCGGATCTGTTCCAGCAGCACGACGCTGTCCTTGGCAAGGCCGGTGTCCGCTGCCCGGATGTTGATGTGGGTGGGCAGACGGGCTTTGTCCAGCCGGGATGTAATGGCCGCCGCAATCACGGTGGGGCTGTGCCGGTTGCCGATCTCATTCTGCACGATCAGCACCGGGCGCACGCCGCCCTGCTCGGAGCCGACCACCGGCGACAGGTCGGCGTAGAATACTTCTCCTCTGTGTACTTCCATGGAATCTCCCTCCCTGTGTGCTGCGGGGGATGGCCTCCGCCCGTGCACTTTCAGTATGAGCAGGGCCGGGGCGGGTTATGCAGCGGGGCGTATTCCATTGTATGCACAAAGTGCGGTCAGGTTTCCGGAGCCGTCTCCAGAATGCAGAAAGCCAGCGCCATGCCGCCGTCGTGGCTCAGCGAGAGGTGGGCGGTCAGGCCGTGGTCGGCCACCCAGCGGGCCGTGGCTCCGGAGAACCGGTAGGCCGGGGCACCGCTTTCCAGCCGCACGGCCTCGATCTCCCGCAGGGCAAAGGGCTCCCGCAGACCGGTGCCTGCCGCTTTCAGGAACGCCTCCTTGGCGGCAAAATCCGCTGCCGCGCTGGCCAGCCGGTGGGCACCGCTGTGCCCGGCGGGCAGGGGTGTGTCCAGCGCCAGCGCTGTGCATTCCGCCGGGCCGTACACCCGCCGCACAAAGGCGGCGGCATGGGGGCCGGAGAGGCTTTTTTCCAGATGATCGAGGGCGCAGACGTCGCAGCCGATGCCAAAGATCATGCAGGGCTCCTTTCTGCCGCGCATTTTGGGCGGCGGCTTTTTTCATGTTGCATGAAAGTAGATGGAAATTCTGGGCAATATGTGCAAATCCACCGGGTTCGTCTTGAAGTTTCGGCGCATTTCGTGTACAATGAATTATAGTTCATCCGAAGGGGGTGTATTCCGTGGGCGAAGCAACTACTATTTTTTCGATCCACGATCGCAAGGACTATGAGATCCACGAGATCGTACAGCAGGTGTACGATGCATTAAAGGAAAAAGGCTACAATCCGGTCAACCAGCTGGTGGGCTATATCCTGTCGGAAGACCCTACCTACATCACGACCTATAAGAACGCCCGCGCGTTGATCCGCAAGGTGGATCGCGATGATCTGCTGCAGGCCATGCTGCGCAATTATCTCAACGTTTGACGTTTCCGGCTTTTTCAGCTCCGCTGCCCGTACAAGGGCGGCGGAGTTTTTTGTTTATCGGTGGATGTGGGCAGGCGGGGGAGCTTTCTCCGCGAACAGCCCGGGACTCCAGTCCCGCCCCAACGCTGCGCGCCGGGGACCCACCTCCAGGACGTTCGACGGAGAAACTCCTCCGCCTGCCCGTCCCGCGCAAAAGCTCAGAGCATGGGCAGGGTGAAGATCTGGTTCACCAGCACCTCGTACTCCCAGGGCTCCCGGGCCTTGCGCAGCTGTTTTTCCAGCTTTTCCGACCCGGCAAAGCGGTGGATGAGGTAGAACCAGTGGGCCTTCATGCGGCTCACGGCACAGCCGGCGCTGCCGAACAGCTCCGTGTAGCCATGGTACAGGTCGTCCAGATAGCCCCGCAGTTCCTCGCGGGAGGCACCGGTCCCGCCGCGGGCCCGCCGCAGCAGGGCCGGGTCTGCGATGAAGCCCCGCCCGATCATGATGCCGGACAGCTGCGGGAACTGTGTTTCCAGTGCGCGCAGCTCCTCCGGGGTGGTCACGTCACCGTTGTAGCACACCGGCATGGCGCACCGGGGCAGCGCTTCGGCAAAGGCGGCCCGGTCGGCCTGGCCGCGGTACAGCTGCCGCATCACGCGGGGGTGGATGGTCAGTTCACAGATGGGGTAACGGTCATAGATGTCCAGAATGGCGGCAAACTCGTCCGGGCTGCTGACGCCCAGCCGGGTCTTGACCGAAACAGGCCCTTCCGCATGGGAGAATACCGCATCCAGAAAGGCGTCCAGCACGGCGGGGTCCCGCAGCATGCCGGAGCCTTTGCCCTTGGCGGTCACGGTGCCGGAGGGGCAGCCGAGGTTCAGGTTCACTTCGGTGTAACCCAGGGCACGCAGCTCACCGATCATCCAGGCAGCCAGCTCGCCGTCCTTGGCCAGCAGCTGCGGGATCACCGGCGCACCGGGGTTTGCGGCGGGGGCAAGCTCCGCCATCTTCTTTTTGATGAGCACCCGGTTCTCCGGCGGGGAAAGGAAGGGTGCGTAGTAGCGGTGGGCGGTGCCTTCCGGCCCGAACCACTTCTGCTGGGCCTGACGCCAGACCCGGTCGGTAAGCCCCTCCATGGGGGCGGCATAATACTGCATAAAAAACTCCCGGTTTCGGTTCCGTGCGGATCAGTTGAAGGAACGGAAGCCCTTGCCGATGATCTCGCTGGAATTGACGATGGTGATGAAGCTGTGGGGGTCGTTCTCGCGCAGGAAGTTGCGCAGCTGCAGAGCCTGCCGACGGGTGAGCACGGTGACCAGCACGCTGAGCTCGTGGTGGGTGTAGGCACCGTAGGCCTTTTCCACCGTGGCAGAACGGTTCATCTCCTTAATGATGAAGTCCAGAATGGGCTGGGGGTTGGACGTCATGATGGTGCACACCTTGCGCAGGCGGATGTTTTCAATGGCACCGTCCACCACAAAGCTCTTGCTGATCAGGCCCAGGATGCAGTACAGGCCGGTGCCCATGCCGAAGCGCCAGGCGGCGGCCAGCACGATGAGGATGTCGCTGGCCATCAGGGCCTTGCCGATCTCCATGGAGGTATATTTGGCCAGGATCAGGGCCACAATGTCGGTGCCGCCGGTGGATGCACCGATGTCAAACACGATGGCCGCACCCAGCGCGGGCAGGAACACCGCAAACACCAGGTCCAGCATGGCATCGCCGCTCATGGACACACCCGAGGGGTACAGCCATTCGCACACTGACACGAAAAAGGACAGGGCAAAGGACGAATAGATGGTCCAGCCCATGCACTTTACGCCGAGGAACACGAACCCCAGCACCACCAGCACTAGGTTGATGATCCACATAAAGCCGCCCACATTGATCTTGGGGAACAGGTCGGCCAGCAGGATGGACAGGCCGGATGTGCCGCCAAAGGCGAAATGGTTGGGGTTCTTGAAATAGACGATGCCCACGGCGGTGAGGATCAGGCCGAGGTTGAGCTCGCCAAAGAAATTTAAATTCTTCAGCAGATTCTGCATGCTGAAGGCTTCTTTTAAACTGTTCATGGGGTTCCTCCTATATGAAATGATGCAAAATTGACCGTGCACCACGCAAAAATATACTCTCCTTCACCGATACTGTCAAGGGATGCGGCCAAAGTTGCCAAAAATGCCGGCAGAAAGCGCCTTTTGATGCTTTCTCTTGAAGAAATCACGGAAATGGTGTATTATATACCATATATGAGAAGAGGGCACACTGCTGCCCTGACAGGGGGAAACTTCATGGCTGATAAAAACTTTCTGACGGATATCATTGATGCCGACCTTGCCGAGGGCAAGATCCGCGAGATCCATACCCGCTTCCCGCCCGAGCCCAACGGCTATCTGCACATCGGCAGTGCCAAGGCCATCTACATCAACTGGTCCATTGCCAACCAGTACGGCGGCAAGTTCAACCTGCGTCTGGATGACACCAACCCCGCCCGCGAAGGCGAGGAGTATGTCAACAGCATCATCGAGGACCTGCACTGGCTGGGTGCCGACCCCAACGGCGGTATTTTCTACGGCAGCGACTACTTTGACCAGTGTTACGAGTACGCCGAAAAGCTCATCAAAGAGGGCAAGGCCTATGTGGACGACCTGAGCCGTGAGGAGATGCGCGAGTACCGCGGTGCCGATGCCGGCAAGCCGTCCCGTCCGTCTCCGTACCGCGACCGCACCCCGGAGGAGAACCTGGACCTGTTCCGCCGCATGCGTGCCGGGGAGTTCCAGGAGGGCGAAAAGACCCTGCGTGCCAAGATCGACCTGGCCAGCCCCAACATGAACCTGCGCGACCCGGCCATCTACCGCATCAAGTACGCCGAGCATCATCGGCAGGGCAACAAGTGGTGCATCTACCCGATGTACGACTTTGCCCACCCCATCCAGGACGCCATCGAGGGCATCACCCACAGCATGTGCAGCCTGGAGTTCGAGAACCACCGCCCGCTGTACAACTGGGTCATTGAGAACATCTTTGGCACCGCTTTCCCCAAGCAGCGCGAGTTTGCCCGCCTGAATATGACCAACACGGTCATGAGCAAGCGCTACCTGCGCGAGCTGGTGGAAATGGGCATCGTGGACGGCTGGGATGATCCCCGGATGCCCACCCTGTGCGGCCTGCGCCGCCGCGGCTACACCCCCACCTCCATCTTCACCTTTGTGCGGGAGGCCGGCATCTCCAAGTCCGACAACCTGATCGACATGCGCCAGCTGGAGGCCTGCATCCGCAGCGAGCTGGACCTGACCGCACAGCGCCGCATCGCCGTGCTGGACCCGGTCAAGCTGATCGTGGACAACTACCCGGAGGACAAGACCGAGTACTTTGACGTGGCCAACAATCCAAACCGCGAGGCCAACGACACCACTACCCGCAAGGTGGCCTTTACCCGCGAGCTGTGGATCGAGAACGAGGACTTTGCCGAGGTGCCGCCTCCCAAGTTCAAGCGCCTGACCCTCGGCGGGGAAGTCCGCCTGATGGGTGCCTACATCGTCAAGTGCACCGGCGTGGACAAGAACCCGGACGGCAGCATCGCTGCCATCCACTGCACCGCCGACCTGGAGACCGGCAACGGCAACCCCGCCGACGGCCGCAAGGTCAAGGGCACGATCCATTGGGTCAGCGCTGCCCACTGCATCGACGCTGAGGTGCGCCTGTACGACAAGCTGTTCACCGAGGCTAACATGAACGCCATCCCCGAGGGCAGCGACTACAAGGACTACCTGAACCCGGAGAGCGTTGTGGCCTGCACCGGCTGCAAGCTGGAAGAGAGCCTGAAGGACGCCAAGCCCGGCGACAAGTTCCAGTTCGTGCGCACCGGCTTCTTCACCCCGGACAGCAAGAACCCCGGCGTGTACAACCGTGTGGTCACCCTGCGCGACAGCTTCAAACCTGCAAAGTGAAAAAATCAATCCGTCAAGTCAAAAGGAGCATCTGATTTTTTATGAAAAAGACAATGACCCGCAACATCGTCATCATGGCCATCGTCACTGTTATCATGGCAGTGGTGCTGAGCCTGTACATCAAGAACACCGGCACCGTGCCCGCTGCCGACAACGCCGCCAACCTGACCGACGGCACCTACACGTCCAGCGCACAGGGCTGCCTGAGCGAAGTCGCTGTGACCGTTACCGTGACCGGCGGCAAGGTGACCAATGTGGCCATCGACGCTTCCGGCGAGACCCCGGACCTGGGCGGCAAGGCTGCTGAGACGCTGGCTGACGAGCTGACCAAGGCCGGTTCCACCAACGGCGTGGATGCCGTGGCCGGTGCTACCATGACCAGCAACGCCGTCTTTACCGCAATGGACGATTGCCTTGCACAGGCAGGCAATGCAGCATCCAACCTGAAGGACGGCACCTACACCTCCAGCGCCAAGGGCTGCCTGAGCGATGTGAACGTCACCGTGACCGTTTCCGGCGGCAAGGTGAGCGAGGTGGCCATTGATGCTTCCGGCGAGACCCCGGAGCTGGGCGGTGCTGCCGCTGAGACCCTGGCAGATGCCCTGACCAAGGCTGGTTCCACCAACGGCGTGGATGCTGTTTCCGGCGCGACCATGACCAGCGAGGCCGTGTTCACTGCCATGAACGACTGCCTGAGCCAGGCCCAGTAAGACAAGAACGCAGAATGCCCCGTGGGTGACCGCCCACGGGGCATTTTTTGATGGATGCACGCACCCGGATGCAAAAACGCCGTCCGCAGGGAGATTCTCTGCGGGCGGCACTGGTTTTTTATGGGGTCAGGGGTTCAGGCTGCATCAGACCGCACGGCCGGCGTCGTTGCCGCCGCGGATGGCCAGAGCGATGTTGAAGGGATTGGCGCAGTCGCCGATGGTGTACACTTCCTTGCAGTCGATGCCGTCCACCAGACTGGTGTTGGGCAGCATGTCGGCACCGTTGACGATGGCATCGCACTTGATGTTCATCTCCACACCGCTGTCCAGCGTGAGGGTGGCCACATTGCCGCTGACCGTCTTGATGGCGGACTGCGGATAGGACTTCACGCCCAGAGCGTACAGGGCGGTGGTCATCATGCGCATGGCGTGCTGGGACTGCTGCATGTCGAACTCGGAGGCCGGGTTCGGGGTGACGATGGTCACGTTCTTCTTGTGCACGGTCAGCCACAGGGCGGCGTCAAAGGCCTGCGCGTTGGAGCCGTAAACGATCACGTTGTCGCCCATCTCGGTGAACATGAAGTTGTCCATCTCCACCACGGGGGCGCTGCCGTCACCGTCCACGGTCAGGGTGTCGCGCAGGCCGCCGGCGGCCAGGATGACGGCATCCGGTGCTTCGGAGTGGATGAGCTCCTGGGTGACCTCGGTGCCGGTCTTGACTTCCACACCGTTTAGCTCCAGCTGACGGATCAGGTAGTTCTTCAGGTCGGCCAGATTCTCATGGGGGCCCTTGACGGAAGCAGCAAAGTCCAGCATGAAGCCCAGGGCACCGCGCTTCTCGTACAGGGTCACGTTGTGGCCGCGGGCAGCTGCGATGCGGGCAGCCTCCATGCCGGCGGGGCCGCCGCCGATGACCATGACCTTCTTGGGGGTGGCTGCAGGCTCCAGCTCGTAGGTAGCGGGGCCGCCCTCGCGCATCACGCGCTGGGTCAGGGCGTTCACACGGCAGTAAGCCATCTGTGCGTTGGCCTCGTTGCTGCCGATGTGGCAGTGCAGGCAGCGGGTGCAGGGTGCGATCTCGTCAATGCGGCCTTCCTTGAGCTTGTTGACGTACTCCATGTCCACGGTCAGGGGGCGGGTCATCAGGAAGAAGTCGGCCTTGCCGTCCTCCAGAGCCTGCTCGAAGAAGTCGGGTGCGTGGGCGGGATCGTTGTAAGTGACAACGCCGCAGGGGATAGACAGCGCCTTTTTATACTCGGCGGCAACGTTCAGGCCGATGCCGCAGCCGCTGGTGTTGCCGATCAGCATGCCCTGCCAGTTCTTGCTGAAGTCGTACTGGGTGCCGAAACCGGTGCAGCCCTCGATGCCGTTCAGGATGAAGTACAGGTCGGCACCGAACTGGGCAACGTGGTGGCCCAGGGGTCCCAGACGCAGGTGCATGGAGTCGCAGCCGGCCTGCTCGAACAGCTTGGCGGCGGCAATGCCTTCTTCCATGGTCATGGCCAGGGTGTGCGGGGTGGTGACGGCAGAATCCAGCGTCATCATGGTGGGGTTGTTGGAGATGTTGTCGTTCTCTTCGATGCAGTTGATCAGGATCTGCATGTTGAAGTCCGGGCCGCACTCCTTTTTCACACCCTCAATGATCTCGGTGATGAAGCGGGCACGGTTTTCGATGGAGCCGATGCCGTACTCGTCGGTGCGGGTGTTGTGGAAGCGGGACAGGAAGTGTGCGGGCATATTGAAGCCGGCGCAGTTCAGTTCCACGCAGTCAAAGCCCATCTGCTGCAGACCCTTGGCGACCTCCACAAAGTGTGCCTGCTTGGCATGGATGTCATCAATGGTCATGTCATTCTCGCCCATGCCGAAGCCGGACATCTGGTAACCCATCTTGGCACCGTACTTGTGGCACTCGTCCACCAGCTTCTGGCCAAAGGCCAGGGTGTCGGCGTCGTAGGAGCCGCCTTCCGGGACCTCCAGCGCTGCGATGGTCTCCACATAGATCAGGGCCACGCCGCCCTTGGCCAGGTTGACGTAGTAGGTGAGCAGCTCATCGGTCAGACCGGCCAGATAGGTGGCGGAACCGGCAGCGGACTTGACCATGCGGTTGGAAATTTCCATAGAGCCGATGGTCAGGGGGCTGAACAGGGTGGTCAGCTCCTTGGTGTTGGAGCGGAACTCGCTCTCGTCCAGCTGGGGATTGATGGAGGCGGTGTAGAGCTTGTCGGTCGCCGGAGCGGCGGCAGCGGGGGTGGTGCCTTCGGCGGCGGACCCGGCCGCAGAGGCAGCAGCGGAGGAGGCGGGGGCTTCGGTCTTGGAACAGCCGTTCAGCAGGCCCAGACCGGCGATGCCGGCGGCACCGGCAGCAACCTTCATGAAGTTGCGGCGAGAGATGTTTGCCATGATGTGTTCTCCATTCTTTTTCATTCTTCTGTGTTTGGTACTTCTTCTTTCGCGGCACATTGATTGTGTTTTCACAAACGATGTGGTATAATTATAAACCCTGTAGCAAATACATGGTCAATACAGAAATGGTGACAAAAAGGTGACGAAATATCTATGAAAATCCACGAACTGGCGCGCCTGTCCGGCGTCAACCCGGAAACCATCCGCATGTACCGGCAAAAAGGCCTGCTGCACCCGGCAAGGCTTGCCAACGGGTACTTTGATTATTCGGCCTGCAACCTCTATGAGCTGATGTTCGTGCGCAAGCTGCGGGGCGCGAATCTGGGGCTGGAGACCATTGCGTCCTTTTATGCGGAGGATGGGCAGGCCGGTGCGCTGCGGAACATGAAGCAGGAGATCCGTGCACTGGAGGAAGCCATCCGGGAGCTGGAGCAGCGCAAGAAGCAGCTCATGTCCACACTGGGACACTATGTGCTGTTCTCCAACCAGCCGCAGCAGGTGCAGGAATTGACCCTGCGTTCGGAGTGCTGGTTCGTGCCGCTGGAGCTGGAACCGGCGGACAGCGTGTGCCGACGGTGGATGGAACACGCGGATGCTTTGTTCACCGGCATCCGCATCGACCCGGCGTATCTGGAACAGCCGACGCAGCAGGTGCCTTATACGATGGAGCTGGGAGCCTACACCGAGGACCTGAAGCGTCTGAAGCTGCCCTTGCCGCCGCAGGCCCGCCGGATGCCCGGCGGCACCTACCTGAGCAGCTTTCTGGAAGCGGAGACCGACGGCACCCTCCGGGGCGGTCAGCTGCAGCCGGTGATCGACTATGCAGCGGCCCACCACTACCGGTTCTGCCCGGAACAGGGAGCCTTCCTCTACTGCCTGAATGGTGGGGAGGAGGCACTGCAGCTGGTGTTCTGCTTTCAGGTCCGGGTGGAACCGGAAAATGGATAAAACAAAAGCGCCGCCCGCAGGGAATGCTCTCTGCGGGCGGCGCTGGTTTTATGGGGCGTGCACGGGTGCGTCTTTGCGGATCTATGAAAAACGGAATGATGCGAAAAAAGGTGACAAGCAGCTGTCCGGCATGGTATACTCGATGCAGCACTTCCGCGCAGAAAAAAGGAGCTGCCCCGCACAGGGGGCAACTCCCAAAAGAAGAAAAAGAAGAAACGTGATGGAATGGCTCAGGCATCCAGAGCCGCGATGATCTCGTTGGCGGCCAGCACACCGGAACCCAGTGCCAGACCCACGGAAGAACCCGGGTTGTCGTAGTACGGCATGGAGTACATGCTGCCGTTATCGACACCGGCCACATACAGTCCCTCAATGGGCTCGTTGTTTTCGTCCAGAGCGCGCAGGGAAGCATCTACCTTGATGCCGCCGTTGGTGCCCCACGCACTGGGAACGTACTCGAAGATATAGAAAGGCGCAGCAGCCACCGGCTTGAGGAAGGTAGCAGACTTGTAGAACTCTTCGTCCTTGCCGTTTGCGCAATAGTCGTTGTAGTTCTTCACGGTTTCGGCCAGGTGTGTCAGACCGAAGTGGTCCGCCAGCTCTTCGATGGTATCGGCCTTGTAAGCCCACCCCTCGGCAATGGCCTGCTCCAGATGCGCATCGGCATTTTCCGGGGTAGTCTTGTAAGCATCTGCTTCAGAACCGGCCACCCATTCTGCCGGGCTGCCCAGATAGGCATAGATGCCCTGGTTCATTACGCCGTTGTAATAGTCGGAATCCATCACACAGTAGGCCTTGCCTTGACGGATCAGCGCTTCGCCGCCGATGGCCAGCGGGAAACGGGCTACCTGCTCTTCGTTGATGAAGCGCTCGCCGTTGCTGTCGGTGTACAGGCCACCGAACAGCCAGTAGCCATAGTGCTCGTTCTTGTTCAGCCACTCTTCGGTAAACGGCCAGCCGGTGGTGGAGGGGGCCACGGCACCGCATTCGTTGCCCAGCACGGCAAAGATGCGGTCATCCACGCCGCCGGCCTTGTGGGCCAGCTCGATGCCGGTGCCGTCGCTGGAGGTGTTGCCCAGGGCCAGAACCGGGGTGTTCAGATACTTCTTCTGCATCTTGGTGCTGCCGATGAAGCCGCCGGTGCAGACGATGGAAGCTTTGGCGTTCACGGCGATGACGTCCTTGCCGGAAGCAGCCTTCAGGCCAACGACTTTGCCGTCCTCCAGGATGGGCTCCTTGGCTTTGGCATTATAGATGAACTGGCCGCCATTGGCTTCGATCTCGTTTACGATCGGAGCAATGCGCTCTTCACCTTCGGACACGATGAAATGGCGGGCGCGGAAGCCGTTGTCGTAGGCGTCCGGCCACAGATACATTTCAATGCCCAGATCCTGCATGTCATCAATGGCCTTGCCGGTGCAGGCCAGCACCTTGCGCAGCAGGCGGCCGTTCACAGCCGTGTTGGTAAAGTTGTACATATGGGTGAACAGAGTGTCCAGCGAAACCCATGCATTCTCTTCCTTCTGCATCCGGGTCTCGCAGGCGGCGGGGCCGCCGCACATGGAAAAGTTGGAGCCGTTGGCATTGGCAGAGCACTCCAGCACGATGACCTTCTTGCCCGCGCGGGACAGATTCAGGGCGGCCATCAGGCCGGCAGCACCGGCACCGGCAATGACTACGTCGGCATCGTAGGTGATGGTAGGCTCGCCCAATGCTTCGTCTGCGGCGTCCTCTTCGTCTACCTTGATCTGCACCGGTTCGCCCTTAGCCTGCGCAATACAGGCATCTGCAGCGGTTTTGATGGCCTTGGAAGTGATGGTTGCACCGCTGACGTTGTCCACCTCGGTGCCCTGGGCCTTGAGGATGGCCTCGGCAAAGTGGTCGCCCTGGGCACCGCCGATGTTGGCGGTCTCCTGAGAAACATCCACCTTCACATCGGTGATGGTGTTGGCGTCAAAGGTCATGGTGACGGTCACGGTGCCCATGCCGGTGGCGGTGGCACTGTAGGTGCCGGGCACATACAGGCCGGCTGCACTGGAAGCGGTGCTGTCGGCAGACTTGCCGCAGGCAGTCAGGCCCAGCGCAGCAGCACCCAGCGCGCCCACAGCAGCGCGCTCAAGGAATTTGCGGCGGGAAATGTGGCTCATGTTTTTTCTCCTTCAAAATGATTCTCAAAAGCCTTGTCAGGCTTTTCACGAAGACTATTGTAAACCTTCAAGTACCATGAAGGTCAAGCAAAAAGGATGTTTTGGCATGAAAAGGTTAAAGGATGGGACCATCCGCTACCGTATCAACGAGTTTTCCAATATGACCGGCATTCCGCCTGCAGTCATCCGCTATTACGAAACACAGGGCTATCCCTTCCCCAAGCGGGAAGCCAACGGTTACCGCATGTTTCAGGTGAAGGATGCCTACCGGCTGAATATGTTCCGCTCCATCCATGCGCGGGGGTTCTCGGTGGGGGAGAGCATTGCCCTGATGAAAGATACACCCCGGCAGGAACTGCGGGACTGTCTGGCGGAAAAACGGAAAGCGGTCGACCTGGAAATCGAACGAATGCGTCAGCGCCGGAACTGGATCGACGAGAGCATCCACCTGCTGGAACTGCGTGCCAAAGAGCCGGATGCGGTGTGGGAAGCACAGGTGGAAGAAACGCTGTATCATCCGGCGTCCATTGAAAATGACTACACCATTGCGCAGGACAATGCCGGGGTGCGGATCGCCTGGGACGAGCGGATGGGTGTGACCAGATATGTGGGCATCTGCAGCGGAGAAGAGTTTGCGGCAGGCCGACCGGCCGGGATCGACGCCGGGTGTGCGGCATTCCTCTCGGATGTGGAGCGTTTTGACCTGCCGCTGGACGAAACGGTACGCCGCCTGCCGATGGGAAAATGCGTCTGCTTTTTTGCCGATTCGGCAGACCGGGACGATCTCCGGCTGGAACAGCACCCGGTGGTGCGGGAATATCTGGAACGGGCGCATCTGAAAGCGGCAGGAGATGTACTGCTGTATTATCTGATGCTCTATATTGAAGAAGACGGTGAAGACCTGGCTGTTGCCTGCCTGCCGGTGCAGCAGGCATAAAACAAAGCGCCGCCCGCAGGGAATGCTCTCTGCGGGCGGCGCTGTCGGTTCAGTTCAGGAAAGGGGAGAAGTGCTTACAGGGCGAAGTAACGCTTTGCGTTGTCGAAGCAGATGCCCTTGACGATCTTCTCCAGAGCCTTCTCGTCGTTGGGGTACTCGCCATCCTCGACCCACTGGCCGATCAGGTTGCACAGGATGCGGCGGAAGTAGTCGTGGCGGGTGTAGCTCAGGAAGCTGCGGCTGTCGGTCAGCATACCGACAAAGTTGCCCAGCAGGCCCAGGTTTGCCAGGCTCTTCATCTGGTTCTCCATGCCGATCTTCTGGTCGTTGAACCACCAGGCAGAACCGTGCTGGATCTTGCCGGGCACCTCGCTGCTCTGGAAGCAGCCCAGAATGGTGCCGATCTGCTCGTTGTCGGCGGGGTTCAGGCTGTAGATGATGGTCTTGGGGCACTCATCGGTGTCGTTCAGGGCGCTGAGCAGGCTTGCGATCTGGCCGCCGCAGGTGGTGGTGTTGATCATGTCAAAGCCGGTGTCGGGGCCCAGCAGGCTGTTCATCTTGCGGTTCACGCCACGCAGGCAGTTGTAGTGGATCTGCATAGCGATGCCCAGGCGGTGGTACTGCTTGCCCAGGTGGATCAGGATGTAGGTCTGGTACTTCTCAGCCTCTTCCACGGTGCAGCTCTCGCCGGCCATCACCTTCTGGTAAATGGCGTTGACCTCTTCCTTGGTGGCCTCACGGTAGGGGATGTAGTCCAGGCCGTGGTCGGAAGCGCGGCAGCCCATCTCGGCAAAGAACTCGATGCGCTTGGTCAGGGCATCGGTCACGCAGTCGATGCAGGCCAGCTTTTCCTTGCCCACAACGGCAGCCAGCTTGCCCATGTACTCAGCGAAGCCGGGCTTGTTGATGTTGAGGGCCTTGTCGGGGCGGAAGGAAGGAGCCACGGTGAACTTGATGGTGGGATCTTCCTTGATCTTCTTGTGCCAGTACAGGTCGTCGATGGGGTCATCGGTGGTGCCGATGAAGGCCACGTTGCTCTGCTCGATCAGGCCGCGCACGGTCAGCTTGGGGTCGTGCTGCAGCTTGTCGTTGCACAGGTTCCACACTTCCTCAGCGGTGTCGCCGTTCAGCACGCCGTCATAACCGAAGAACACATGCAGCTCCAGGTTGGTCCAGTGGTACATCGGGTTGCCGATGGCCATGGGCAGGGCCTCGGCAAACTTCTGGAAACGCTCGCGGTCGGGCTTGTCGCCGGTGATGTACTCTTCGGGCACGCCGTTGGAACGCATCACGCGCCACTTATAATGATCGCCGAAGTAGCTGCCGTCCGGGTTGCGGCCGCCCAGCCACACCTGAGCGATGTTGTCGAAGCGGCGGTTCTCGTAGATCTCGCGGGGCGGGATGTGGCAGTGGTAGTCGCAGATGGGCATGTCGGCTGCGTAGTCGTGGTACAGATGCTGCGCGGTGGCAGACTGGAGCATGAAGTCCTTATCCATAAATGCTTTCATGGGTCGTTAACTCCTTTTTTGATCGGTGAATGAACGATTGTTTGTGAAATAATAGACAAACCTATATGCATCGGTGCGCCTGTCAGCTGTGACAGGCTGCCTTGCCCCTAGTATACCGAAAAATGAAGTTGTATACAACTGAAAAAGTGCCAAAATTTATCCTGAGGAATTGTGAAATCCGCTGGAAATACGCAAAACCGCCCTTTTTGCTCTAAAAAAGATACACAAACCACTTGACTTATTTGTATACAACAGCATAAAATAGGGGTATGAGACAGGGGCGTGTGGACCCCTGCATGATATGCTAAGCGACGATGCAAAAAGGAGAACACAGAGATGGAAACTTTGAACTACAAGGTTCTGGCTGAGACTGGCTACAACGGCTACATCCTCAAGGATGCCCCCGTCAAGGTCATGCAGTTCGGCGAAGGCAACTTCCTGCGTGCTTTCGTGGATTATTTCTATGATATCGCCAATGAGAAGGCTGGCTACAACGGCAAGGTCAAGCTGGTGCAGCCCATCGGCAACTTCCCCCAGATGGCGGACTGGATCAACGAGCAAGAGGGCCTGTACACCCTGTACCTGCGCGGCAGCGAGAAGGGCCAGAAGGTCGATGCCAAGCGCGTGATCTCCTGCGTGTCCGACTGTGTGTGCCCCTATGTGGACGGCAAGTGGGACGAAGTGCTGGCTCTGGCCCGCTCCGAAGAGCTGGAGACCGTTGTATCCAACACCACCGAGGCCGGCATTGCTTACACCCAGGGCGACAGCGCGTTCGACCAGGTGCCCCCCAACAGCTTCCCTGCAAAGCTGACCCGTGTGCTGTATGAGCGCTACAAGGCCTTCAACGGCGCTGCCGACAAGGGCCTGGTCATCCTGAGCTGCGAGCTGATCGACAACAACGGCAAGGAGCTGCAGAAGTGCTGCAACAACTACGCCAAGGACTGGAACCTGGACGCTGCCTTCATCGACTGGATGAACAACGCCAACACCTTCTGCTCCACCCTGGTGGACCGCATCGTTCCGGGCCGCATCCGTGACCCGAAGGAGCTGGCTGCGCTGGAAGAGGCCAACGGCTACCACGATACCGTGCTGGACGTCGGCGAAGTGTTCGGCGTCTGGGTCATCGAGGGCCCCGCAGGTCTGGAGGACAAGCTGCCGTTCAAGAAGGCCGGCGTCAACGTCATGGTCGTGCCCGATGTCACCCCCTACAAGAAGCGCAAGGTCCGCATCCTGAACGGCGCCCACACCGGTTTCGTTCTGGGCGCATACTTGGCCGGTTTTGACATCGTGCGTGACTGCATGCACAACGATACCGTCCGCGGCTTCATGAACAAGATGCTGCACGAGGAGATCATCCCCACCCTGCCGCTGGACAAGAAGGATCTGGAAGAGTTCGCTTCCGCCGTGGAGGACCGCTTCAACAACCCGTTCGTCAACCATGAGCTGATGAGCATTTCCCTGAACTCCACCTCCAAGTGGAAGGCCCGCAACATGCCGTCCTTCCTGGCCTACATCGACGAGCAGAAGAAGCTGCCCAAGTGCCTGACCATGAGCCTGGCTGCTTACATCGCCTTCTATTCCAACGACATCCAGGAGCGCACCGCGGACGGCCTGATCTGCAAGCGCCCCGCCGGCAACACCTACAAGATCCAGGATGACGCATGGGCTCTGGACTTCTACTATGCCCACAAGGATGACACCGCTGCCCAGCTGGTGCACGCTGTGCTGACCAACACCCAGATGTGGGATCAGGACCTGACCCAGATCTCCGGTCTGGAAGCCGCTGTTCTGGCCGATCTGGAGAAGATCCGCACCGAGGGCGCCGAGGCTGCTTACAAGAGCTGCCTGTGATCCGACAGAATAATTTTCCCGCACAAAAGAGGGCTGCTGCTTTGGGCAGCAGCCCTTTTGTGCTTTGATCGTCAATAAGGAGAACAACTATGCCGCAGGCAATTCATATCAGCCCCATCGACAACGTGGTCGTTGCCCTGCATCCCATTGCCAAGGGCACGCTGGTGGAAGTGGACGGCCTTGCCGTCACCGCTCTGGAGGACATCCCCCAGGGCCACAAGATGGCTGTCAAGCCCATCAAGAACGGTGAGAACGTCATCAAGTACGGCTTCCCCATCGGTCATGCCACCGCTGACGCCCAGCCGGGTACCTGGATGCACACCCACAACGTGCACACCAACCTGTCCGGTGAGGTGGAGTACAGCTACAACCCCGCCCCGGATCTGGCTCCGCTGCCCAAGGTGGAGCCGGAGACCTTCATGGGCTTCCGCCGCAAGGACGGCCGCGCCGCCATCCGCAACGAGATCTGGATCATCCCCACTGTGGGCTGCGTCAACGACATCGCCAAGAAGATCGTTGCCGACAACCAGGATCTGGTCACCGGCTCCATCGAGGGCCTGTATACCTTCACCCATCCCTTCGGCTGCAGCCAGACCGGCCATGACCATGCACAGACCCGCAAACTGCTGGCTGCGCTGGTGCGCCACCCCAATGCTGCCGCTGTTCTGGTGCTTTCCCTCGGCTGCGAGAACCTGACCCACGAGCAGTTCCTGACCGAGCTGGGCGAGTACGACCACGACCGGGTCAAGTTCCTGACCTGCCAGGACGTGGACGACGAGTTTGCCGCTGCCCGCGATATCCTGAAGGAGCTGGCAGCCTACGCCGGTCAGTTCCAGCGTGAGCCCATCCCCGTGTCCGACCTGGTGGTGGGCATGAAGTGCGGCGGCTCCGACGGCCTGTCCGGCATCACCGCCAACCCCACCATCGGCCGCTTCTCCGACATGATGGGCCAGCGCAGCGGTTCCACCGTGCTGACCGAGGTGCCTGAGATGTTCGGTGCCGAGGGCTTCCTGATGGACCGCTGCATCAACAAGGATGTGTTCGTCAAGGCTGAGCACATGATCAACGGCTTCAAGGAATACTTCATCAGCCACAATGAGGTGGTCTACGACAACCCCTCTCCGGGCAACAAGCAGGGTGGCATCACCACTCTGGAGGACAAGAGCTGCGGCTGTGTCCAGAAGGGCGGCACTGCACCCATCATGGACGTCATCGGCTACGGTGACCCCGTGGTGACCAAGGGCCTGAACATGCTGTACGGCCCCGGCAACGATCTGGTGTCGGCCACGGCCATGACCGCCGCAGGCGCACACCTGATCCTGTTCTCCACCGGCCGCGGCACTCCGTTCTCGGCTCCGGCTCCCACCCTGAAGATCTCCACCAACACCCCGCTGGCGGAGAAGAAGTCCGGCTGGATCGACTTCAACACCGGCGTCATCGCTGACGGCGAGAAGAGCATCGACGAGGCCGCAAAAGATCTGCTGGATCTGGTCATCCGCGTGGCCAGCGGCGAGCAGACCAAGGCGGAAAAGCACGGCTTCCGGGAGATCTCCATCTTCAAGGACGGCGTGGTTCTGTAACTGAAAAAGGGCTGCTGTACGGAAAAAAAGCGGTACGGCGGCCTTTTTGTGCTTGAAAATACGGAAAGGAAGTGTATTCTATATGATGGGTGTAAATGGCGCAGTATTGTTTTCTCTGCTGATCTATGCGGCGCTGATCTACGGTGCTGTGCGTCTGATCAAGTATTTTATCCGCTACGGCATCGATTACTACTTCCAAAAGTTAGAGCAGCAGTCGCAGCAGACCGAGCACAAGGAATGACCCGCAGGGGCGACCCGGCGGCAATAATAGGAGGCTTACTTATGAATCAGATCACCACCCGGTACATCACCGAGAACGGCGCCTGCTATGAGCAGTACGTCATTTCGGACCCCGCTGCCAAGACCGAATTGGTCATTACCCCGGAGCGCGGCGGCATGATCACCGGCTTTACGCTGGACGGTGACGAGTACATCTGGACCCGCCGCCCCAACTTCTCCGAGTGCAGCCGCCCCCGCTTCGGTGTGCCGGTGCTGTTCCCCAACTGCGGCGGCCCGGACGGCGGTGTGCACTATTTTGACGGCAAGGCCTACCCCATGGAAAACCATGGTCTGGCTGACCTGTGCGCATGGGACGTGGAGAGCGTCGGCCCGGACGGCGTGACCCTGGTGCTGGAAGCCACCCCGCTGACCAAGTTCCTCTACCCGTTCGATTTCACCCTGCTGGTGAACTACAACCTGGAGGGCAACAAGGCTACCATCAGCCTGACCGTCATCAACGAGGGTGACACCGATATGCCCTTCAGCTTCGGCTATCACCCCTACTTCATGGCCTCCAAGCTGGAGAATGTGGACTTTGACATCAAGTGTGCCACCTGCTCTGAGAGCGCCAAGGGAGAGCAGCCCGCCGCCCCGGAAAAGATCACCCTCACCCGCAGGGAGGGGGCCGACAACACCATCCGCCTGATGACCGGCGTGCAGTTCCCCATGACCTTCACCGACAAGGGCAACGGCCACAAGGTGACCGTGGACGCCGACGAGACCTTTGGCAACGGCGTGCTGTGGCAGCAGGATGCCGAGAACTTCGTCTGCATGGAGCCCTGGAACGGCTGGGCCAACAGCGTGAACGAGGAAGGCAGGCACGAGGTGCTGGAGCCGGACGAGGCCATGACCAGCCAGTGGAGCATCACCATCGAGAAGGTGTAAACTCCACCGCCTGCTCCGTGCAATAAAAAGCAAATGTCCCGCTGCACGGATGAACTGCACCCCATTTGTTAGACAGTATGGTATACTGTTTAGGAAATGGGGTGT